>Ga0115562_1000596_pt1 | contig 27131 bp, 18 predicted proteins | sample COGITO_mtgs_1105_6_FD_87200 | JGI IMG/M metagenome (GOLD analysis project Ga0115562, IMG submission 87200) | Pelagic marine microbial communities from North Sea - COGITO_mtgs_110516 | ecosystem: Environmental > Aquatic > Marine > Epipelagic | place: Germany:Helgoland, sampling site Kabeltonne...
TAAGGTTTTTAAATTTATAGAGTACTTCAATTCACTATTAATTAAATGAACTAGTTTCACGGCGTTTAACGAATGACCTCCCAATGAAAAAAAACGATCATTAATACTTATCTCTCCATCATAGTTCAGTACATCTTTCCAATATGCTAGAAGCTGCTTTTGTAATTCTGTTTTTGGGTATTGAAATTCTTCTTGATTTACAACTTTAATGATTTCTCGTTGATTTAATATTTTTCTATCTACCTTCTTATTAGGAGTCAAAGGGAAATTTTCAACCTCAACAAAAGTATATGGGATCATATACTTCGGAAGTTCTTTTTCCAATGTAATTATAGAATTCTGCTCATTGTAACTCTCGGTTTCTTTAATAATATAGGCTACCAAAAAGGCTTCTTGATTTTCATCTTTTTTAGCAATTACGATGGCTTGCTTAATCTCAGGAATATTATTAAGCTGTGTTTCTATTTCGCCCAATTCAATACGGTATCCTCTAATTTTCACTTGATTATCATTTCGCCCAAGAAATTCTACTTCTCCGACGTTATTCCATTTAGCAAGATCATTTGTGTCATAAAACAATGTTCCCTTTTTAAACGGGTTTGAAATGAATTTTTGTCTAGTTAATTCAGAATCCTTAAAATAACCTTTAGCTAACCCATCACCTCCAATATATAATGAACCCGAACTTCCTATTGGTAGCAATTTATTAAAACGGTCTAAAATGTAAAACTTCGTATTCCGAATAGGCTTCCCAATATTAGAAACTTCTTTTTTATTTGTTATCTCTTTTACACTAGACCAAATAGTAGTTTCTGTTGGACCATACATATTCCATAATTGTCCACATTTTTTTAATAGTTGCCCTGCCAAGTCTTCACTTAATAAATCGCCACCACATAATATTTTTAAATCTTTATTTCCTTTCCAACCTGCATTAAATAACATTTGATAGAAACTTGGTGTTGCTTGAATGATTGTAGGTTTTATTTTTTCTATGGTTTGAATTATTTCCTCTGGATTGTTCAATGTCTCATTACAAACAACATAAACTGATCCGCCTGATATTAGTGGAGTAAAGAATTCAAGTATAGAAATATCAAAAGAATAGGTTGTAACAGCACATAACGTGTCCGTTACTTCTATTTCAGGTTTTCCCTGTATGCTTAAAAGGAAATTTAACAATGCTTGATGCCCTATTTCTACACCTTTAGGGTTTCCTGTAGATCCAGAGGTATAAATAACATAAGCTGTATTTGTTGATTCAATAGAATAAGATCCTTTCCCTGTTAGATTCTGAATATCAACTAACAAACTATCTACACTAACAGTATTTGTTTCTGGAAACTCATTATTTTTTTGATCACTAATCAACAATTTAATTGAGCTATGCTTTATTATATATTTTAATCGCTCTTTGGGAAATGTAGGATCTAGTGGAATAAATGATTTACCTGCCTTCAAAATACCTAACATAATAGCGACTGTGGTTACAGACCGTTCTAATAATATTCCAATATTAATTGTGTTTTCTCTTTTAGGGTCTTTTAAAAGAGATTCAGCGATTTGATTAGACAAGACATCTAATTCTAAATAGGAGTACTTTTGATTACTATCAAAAAGAGCTGTTTTATTTGGGTGTTCTTTTACTTGTTTATTAAATGAAGATAAAAGCGTCTCATCTTTAGAGTATTCAACATTTGTATTATTAAAAACAGTTAATAACTGATTTTCTTCTTCTGAAGTTAAATAGTTTAATTCTTTTAGTTTTTTAGTAGGTGTATCAAGTACATCCTTAAGTAAATTTTCAAAATGCGTTGTGACTTGGGAAATGCTAGATGCATCAAAATAGTTGAGATTATAATCAAAATCTATGTTTACATCTTCGTTCTCGTCAAATTCTCTAATATAAATTGCTAATGCCACTCTCTCAGATTGGTGAGATAACGGAATTACAGTTGTTTTAGTGATTCCAAAATTATTAGCATAATCTTGCTTTTCGTAAGAGAGTGTTATGTTAAATAATTTTTCTTTTTCTTGAAATATTTGAAGCTCTTGAATAAGTTTGCCTAATGGAAAGCGTTGATGACGATAGTCTTGGCGTAATTGATTTTTTATCGATGTTATTAATTCCTGAATAGTATCTTCAAAATTTAGTTTTATCCTTAAGGAAGAAACTCCCATAAAAAGGCCTACCGTTTTTTTAAAAATAGATTTACTACGATTTAGTACAGGAAGTCCTATTGCGAAATCGTCGTTTTGATGTTTCCTTCCAAAATAGGTGTATAGTAAGGCTAATAATAAATGAAATGTAGATGATTTATAATCTTTTGCTAAAATATTAAGCTCATTATACGTACTTCTTTTTATAGTTAATGTTTTGCGACTGCTTTTAGTAGATTGATTGTGTTTGTCTTTTTTTTCAAAAAGATTTTCAGGTAAGCTTTTAAATTTTTCTTCCCAATACTTTTTGTCTATATTATAATCATCAGATATCTGATAATTTTCATCATCAGATATAAAATCTTTATAACTAAAGGGATATGTCGAAGTAACTTTACCTAACTCTGAAAGTTCATTATAATTTTTTACTAAACGTTGAAACATTAAAGAGGTTCCCCAACCATCTGTAATAATATGATGGCAAACCATAAACAAGTAATGAAGATCCTTGGATACTTTTATTAAAATAAATTTATATAAAAAAGAACCATTTGTGATTACAAATGGTTTTAGAAATTCATTCTCAATAATTCTAATAGCATTCTCTTCGGGATTGGCTAAATTCGAGACATCCAAAAACTCTAATTCATCCTTAACATTCTCAATGATTTTTCCTGAAACAGTCTCATTTTTCTCATAAAAAATTGTTCTATAAGAATCATGTTGTTCTATTAATAATGTATATGCCTTATTAAATAACTTAATCTTTATTTCGCCTTCTATTTTTGCTTTAGCACCAATATTATAGATAGGGGCATCTGCATATAAAAGTTGTTCAAAATAAACGTCTTGTTGAGGAAGTGTTAGTTGCATTTATAAAATACTAGGCTTTATAGTTTTTGATATTGAAGTGGTATTGAATCTTAGATTATACCCAAAGAGCATCAGAAAGTAGTTGGGTATCTTTTACTTTAATGTCTTTCACAATTTGTCCATAATCAAATTTTAATATTCGATCTGCTTGATGAAAGTAAGCATCATCATGAGTCACTGCAATAATCGTTTTTCCTTCTTTTTTTAGTTTAGGGATTAATTCTTCATAAAAGAATTTTCTAAAATGCGGATCTTGATCTGCTGCCCACTCATCTAATACCAATATGGGTTTATTTTCTAATAAAGCAAATATTAAAGACATTCGTTTACTTTGTCCTTTAGAGAAGTTTCGGCGGGCGGATTCATCTTTATCGTCAGTAACTACTTTATCTAATTCCATTAGTTTAAGTAATTCTTTGTATTCTTTATTACCTTTTAAATCATAATCTTCATAATTATGCGAAAAAATATGATTGTTGGTAAACACAGCAGCAATTAAGTTTTGAAGTTTATTCTTAGTGTCATCACCTTTTAAGCTATTATTTAAAATTAATTCTCCTTTTGATGACGTATATAACCCTGTTAAAGTATTAATAAAAGTGCTTTTACCAGAACCATTTCCTCCAACAATAAAAATAGTTTCTCCTTTTTTTATATTTAGATTTATTGGTCCTAATGAAAAATCACTTTCTTCTAAATCATTTTTATAAGTAAAAGAAACATTTTCAAATTTTAATGATTCAAAATCTAAAGTCGTTTTTATAGGTATTAGCTCTTCATTTTCAACATCAAAATCCTTAATAAATTTTTGAATCCTTTCGTTTGCTACAATAAACCGTGTATACATTTGTTGTAGATTAATCAAATTATTAATCGGTCCTGAAATAAATAATATAATAACAACATAAGCAATCACATTATCTCTATCAAGTAGCCCAAATTCTGGCATTACAAATAAAATCATAGCAATTACAAAATAAAGCCCATATTGACTAATTAGGTTGATGGATAAAAACACATAATTAATTTTAAAATCTAATTCCCCAGCTTTATCCCTATTCAGAATTAAAAAGCGATTCATCAGATTCTCTTTTCTAAAAAAACTTAGCTGTAATTCCTTAAAGCCTTTCATGACATCATCTACGTATTTATAGTAATCATCATTATAAGTCCTAAGTGTTTCCACTTGTTTTGACATAGAATTCATAACAATAAAATAACACCCACCGACTATAGTAATTAATCCTACCACGACTAATGCTCCTAAAACGGATAAAGTAAACATATATATTAAACAAAGGATTAACATTAATAATGAATTTACGGTATGCGTAACTGTATATGGCAAAAAGGAAAAAGTTCGTATATCTTCAACAGCAGTAAAGAAGCGTTGAGAACCTAATTTTTCTAAAACATTTAAAGGAGTTTGAAGCATTTTTCCAAATAATTGTTTTTCATTATCATATAACAACCTGAATGAATATTTGTTGAGTTTTTTTTGAAAAATGATGTTTAATAAATATGTATATACTATTATGGCTATAAAGGTCAAGCCTATATAATCTTTTAAAAAACCTTCTTTTCCTGCTAAAGCATTATTAATAATATATATAATTCCAAAGCTTAGAATTGAATTTGCCAATGCATATAATAACAAATACAAAATTTGTTTTATTGAAATTTTAAATAGTTGCATTTAGTTGTAGGTTTTTAAAGTATTCTATAAAAAAATCTTTATGCTCAAATATGAAAAAATGATTCCCCTTTAATTTTGTAATAGTTACTTTCTCAATAACATTATTCAATATTAATGTAAAAAATATAAATCCAAATTCAGAACCACTTTACTTAGTGGCATGCTGTTACACGGCTCTCAACTAACTTATTATTACTGGTATTTTGGAATGATAATACTTACCAGTACAAAAAAGAGTTTTTGAGGTAAGTAGTTAGCTGCATACTCATAACATTAGTATTATCAACGGTTTTGAAAGTTATTATTTCTTTTTTAAGCTCTAAAGTAATATGGAGAACTTACAAAAAATTAATAAACAACTACTTTTACTGTGTTTTCAATGTTATTGATAAAAAATCATATGAAACTAAATGCTGACCTCAAAAGAGTTTTTTTGATTAGGAAGTATAAAGACAATTAGGGCATCTTTATTATGAACTTATCTGGTATATGCTTCATAAAATACGGTATTCTATGGGTAAAAGAGATGATAACTTGATGACGGAATAAATTTATATTTTGTCTGCGTTGATACTCGTTCCCCAGAATTATTTTATTCTAAGGTGTTATTTAATCCATTTAAAGAAAAGTTCTGCATCTCATCATTTTTTGTATAGTAGTAGTATTTCGTTAACATTTAGATTTTTGTTGTTTTTGAGGGATATGAATTCCTTTTTTTTTGATATCAAAATATTTTATACGTCTAAGCTTTAGGATAGTTTTTTTTGGAATAATACCTTTCTAATTTACCTATAGAGTCGTTCAAAGTCAATGTAGGCTGTCCATCACATAGAAGCTGCTAATCTTGTAGATAAAGATATCTAGCAAATTAACATCGTGTAGGCTTGCTTTTTGGAAATTTTAAATAATTGTTTTTAGTTGTGATTAAAGCATTCTATGAGAAATTCTTTGTGATCAAACATGAAGAAATGACATTGAATATGTTATTTTTCATTAAGATATTTAATGTATTTTTTTAACCATTCTTTTTCAGAAAGGGCTACAAATTTTTTCTTTGAACCATAAGGATTTTCGCCTCCATCAAAATATTCTTTTAAGACTTTTAAAGGTATGGTATCCTGTAACTTTTCCTGAATTCTGTATTCATGATTTCCATGAAAATCATGACACTGCAAACAAGTTTGCCACTCTTTGTTCAATATGAGATTCTCATGAGAAATGTCTAAAGGATCATTTTCAATAGTCAAGTCTTCATGACAGCGCATACAGTAATTAGTATTTTTGATTGTAATTCTTTTATTTTGATGTTCTGAATGACAAGTAATGCAATCTGTTGTATTGATTTTTTTAACTGCATCTCTAAATTTGGGTTCTAAAAATCGATGCGTTGGATGTCTATCATTATCTCTATCATGACACGCTAGACATTTTTTAGTATCCACATCTACAGTGCCAAATTCAGCGCTATTTTCTCTCAATCCAATTGAATATTGCAGATTAGATTGCAATTGCTGCCAAAGATTTCCATTGGCAGCAGAATGACATGTAATACAAGAAAACGCTCCATGTCCAACATTCATCGGACCTATGCTCAGGTATTCTTCATTTGTCTCATTGGTCAATAGTATACATATCAAAATTCCGATTAAAGTTCCCGATAAAATACCGATTACCTGTCTTTGTCTTAGAGCTCCAATTTTCAACATTAACTTCTAACTTAATATCTCAATAACAACTTCTTCACTTTTAGGATAAGATACACAAGTCAATATTTTCCCACTATCTACTTCTTTATCCTCTAAAAAATGCCCCTCTATCATACTTACTTCTCCAGAAATGCAACTGGCTTTACAAGTACTACACGCACCCGACCTACAAGAATAAGGTAACTCAATATTCTCATAAATAACTTGTTGTAAAATTGTTTTATTATTTGGCACAGATATTTTATGCGTTTCATTGTTATATATAATTGTCACTGTACTCGCTACTCCATTTGAATATAATTTTACTTCAGGATTATTAAATCTTTCTAACTTGATTTGATTATTTTGAATTTTTTTGTTTTTCAAAATTTCAACTACTACATCCATATAACCAACTGGTCCACAGACCATATACTTATAGTTGGAGAAAGTGAGTTTATTTTTTCTTAAAATGTTTTCCAACATAACTTCATTCAGAAACCCTGAGTAAAAATCTGTATTGGTATTCTCATTCAAAATATATTCAATTTTTAATCTATTCGAATATTGCTCTTTGAAAACATTTAATTCTTCGAAAAAAATTATATCTTTAATATCCTTATTTGCGTAAACCAATAATACATTTGAATGTAATTCTTTACTTAAAACTGATTTTAGAATTGAATAAATTGGTGTTATTCCACTACCCCCAGCAAAAAGCACGTATTGATTTCTAGCATTTTTGTCTGGTATTATAAAAAAATTTCCTGCAGGTTTTTCTACGTCTATACTATCCCCGATTTTTAAAGTATCATTTAGGTAATTAGAAACTAAACCTCCATTAACTCTTTTTACTGTTATTTTTAATTCTTTTTCAATTAGAGGGCTACTACTGAATGAATATACTCGATTTTCAATCCGTCCATTAATAGGAATCTTAAGCGTTATGAATTGCCCAGGCTTATAATTTATTCTTTTAAGAAAAGAATTATTCTTAAAAAAAATCGTTACCGCATGTTCCGTTTCTTTTACAATTTTTGTTACTAATAATTTCATTATTTTCTCTTTATTTTATCTTATAAAACCATATGTTTTCGGCTGGTAATGTCCTGATGATTATACATATATTTTTATTTTATGAAATAATCGATCCCTAAAAAGGGGTATTGAAAATGGTCAACCACAATTTGATTTTTTGTATGGATTATTGTACTCTCAAAGAGCAATAACCAAGGTCATTCTTTTAAGCAGATACGATTTTTACTTATAATAAAAAACCATTCCAATATGGAAAAAGAGTACAAAAGTAATAATCATAGATAATGCTACGTGCGTTATCATCCATCCTTTAAACAACCACTCCTTAGTAGATTTTATTACATCCAAATTGAATGTTCCTAAAATCATATTTCCAAGAAATAAATAGGAAAAAATTAATAAATATCCAAACCCAAATTTAGTACTATGTACGTATAACAAAATTGGGCTTAAAGATCCAATCCATTTATGGATATTATTTATTTGATTTGATTTTCTTTTGAATCTTGGAATTATCCTACTGAAGGTCAGTAACCATTGAAAAAGAATAAATAAGCCCAACACAAATCCTGACCATCTTTTATAATATTCTTCAATTTGCAATACTTCTAGAAAATTCCATTTTATATTGAACAATGCTTGTAGGAAATAAAGAACAAAAAATAGTACACCTATAAACGTTTTAATTTTAGTCTTTCTATTCAATGTATTTTATTTTTTCAATATAGCTTTCATTGTTTCATAAGAAGCTAATTTTCTAACGCTATCTGAAAACACTTCAACACTTGGTAAGTAGACCCCTACAGAAGGCCATTTATCACCAATGGTTGGTCTATCACTTGTTTTGAACGCAGAAATTTCTTCTAAATAATCATTATAAATTGCCTTTGTTCCATTCCTATAGGCTTTTAATATTGAAATTGCTCCATTGTAACTTAAAGAATCCGAAGGGAATTGCCAAGTAGTAGCTCCCATTACATCTCCCAATTTCCAATCTTTTTTTGTTGTTTGAGGATGTTCATTATGACAAGATATACAAGACGCAGCCCCAGCAACATCAGCAAACATTGCCGTATGTAGTTGCTGTGATTCATCATAAAAATGTTGAGGTTTTCTGTTTTCTTTAATTATTTTGAACAAATCTGCTTGTTTTCCTTCCAATAAATTCGCTTTATTGATTGGAAAATCAGAACCCAAATACAATCCTAAGGGCACATCACTTTTACGAATATTATTTGCGATACCTCTCAAGAATAAAGCGGGAAGTGGCCCTGCTTCAACATCTTCTTTTTGCCAGTCCTCGTCAAATTTTATTCCTTGTTTTTTTCCATCACCAACTATAGATTTAGTATACAATATTCTTGTAACTTCGTTTTCTTTAGCAACAATTTCAATTACCTCTGCTACAGAAAAAATCATTTTTTCTTTTGTAGCTGATCCTGTTTTATCCAGAACTCCTTGGCAAGAAATCAAAAAATACATTAAAAATGCACATATTATATAAACATTGTGTCTCATTATATTATATATCAATAAATTAATTTCAAATTTTCAAAATGGCTATAATCTGGGTCAATATGATTCTCTGTAAGATGTCCTAAACAATTTAAAGCATTTTTGTCGTCTAAATAATTGTCCATAAAAGATTCAATATTTTTCAACTTTCCATCAATACATATTTCGGATAATTCACTTAAAAGTTTACACAAAGTAACCTTAACTTTTGAAAAATCTACATTAATTTCACCCGTTTCAGTAAATGAAATCACATCGTGTTTGACTAGATAATTAACCTGAATTAGTGCTGCATCCAAATCTGGTGACCAGGTTATTCCATTACGTGTTGAATATCGAAAAACCTCACTTAACCAAATAATTGTTAATTGGGGAACTCCTAAATTAATTTCGTTTCTTTCATCTAACTTAATAAGGGTTAACACACCAAAAACATCAGCTAATGCTTCTGCTAATGTTTGAGTAATTTGAAAATTATACAATCTAGATATGGATTTCCAATATTTTTTCCCTGAGGTTAATGAATGACCACAATCATGACCTCTAAACCAAACTAATAACACTGGAAGTAAAGATTTAATATCACGTGCATCAAAGCACTTATCCATTATTATATTATTAACTTCTAGTAAAACATTATAGGTGTTTACAAAAATTAAAGTCACGGTTTTGTTATAGCTTTTAACACCAAAGTTCTCTGGAAGAAAATATGCAAAATGCTTAGGTGAAGCGCAAGCTTCACCTCCAACGAAATAGATGTTGGATAACAAAACTTGAGGGATATTATCTTCTAAATAATGTGATTTTTTTAATACCCCTGATTCTTTAAACTCTTCAAGTGTAAGATTTGCGTACTCATCTGTTTTCTTTATTAAACTTGAATATAAATCGTCTCTAAAACAAAAAAAGCAACTTAATTTTGTTTTTTTTGACCGAAAATACCAAGTAGATAATGGTCCTATATAAAATATAATATCTTCAGTTTCACAAAATTCAATAAATTGTTGTGTATAACTTTCAAAACTAATTTCATCATTTATAAACCTATACCCTAAAAGCACAGTAGGTATTGTTTTCAATATAGGATACTTTTTTAAAGCATCTCTATACGGTTCTTTAATTTCTTCAGTAGTTGAAAAATTAAAACTTATTTTATCCTTAAAATAGCTAATAGCATCGCTAAAGGATTGATCCAAATTAAAAATATATTGTCCCATAATTTATCTACTTGCTAGCCCCCCACAAATTTCACCGCCATCTATTACATAATTCTGTCCTGTAATAAATTTTGCATTATCCGAAGCCAAAAAGAAAAACAATTCTGCTATTTCTTTAGGGTCAGCATGTCTCTTTAAAGGAATTTTTTGATTAACCTCTTCGATCATTTCATCTGTATATTCCATCTTTTGCATTGGGGTCATTACATAACCTGGGCAAATAGAATTCACTCTTATAGACGGAGCCAATTCTAAAGCCATTGCTTTTGCTAAAGCAATTACACCCGCTTTAGATGCATTATAATCTGCATAATATGGATATCCCATAATACCATTAGTAGACGCAGTCATTAAGATTGAGCCATTATCTGAATTCATCATATCAAAAAACACATGGCTTGTATAAAAGACACCGTTCAAATTTGTATTAATAACCTTATTCCAGTCTTCTACTTTTAATTCAGAAAACTTATGTCTAATACTTATACCTGCATTTATAATCAATGTGTCTAATTTTTCAAATTTAGATAGGACTTCTTCTTTAACTTTCTTAAGTGATAATACGTCTGTAACATCGCATTCATATTTAAAAAAATCCTTTTTAACACCTTCAATGTTTTTGTCCAAAACAATAACATTATAATTCTCTTTATGAAATTTTTCTGCAATTTCATATCCAATCCCAGAGGCTCCTCCAGTGATTAGAATACTTTTTTTACTTTTCAATGACATTAAATATTTTTTTAATTGTTAAACTTTCTTCTAAAATTGAAAATATGGTTTGACCAGCTACCTGATGCTCTTTCTGTAGATAAGTCACTAGTTTAATAAAATTGATTGAATTTAAAAATCCGCTTTTTAACAAATCTAAATCATCAGTTAACTCCTCACCTGATAAGCTCAAACTCATAATATATTCCCTTAATTTTGCGTTTTCTTTCATGTGCATTTCTTTTTTTGCTATTTTCTTATATTTATTGGGTTGAGCAGCTTTTGTACTTAATTTTTGCGTATAAAGACCCTTAGCCATTTATAGGTTTAGGTGTGTGTTTTATTTTAATAGGTGGCGAATACGTTAAGGAAATTAAAATTTCAAGTTCTTGCTCCAGATCGCTACTTTTGGACTCTTAACGTTTGTTGTCAGTTTCATAATCGCGTTTTCTAAATGATAGTAGCCTTACGATGTTTCGACGTTCAGTAAAAATTGACTATTTAAAATTATGTACACTGTTTTTATCTCCACTTCAATTCCTAATTGAAGTGAGAATTTTATATAACTATTTTTTTTTAATACATGTATAAACATCAAAGTCCTTGATATTCAGTGTTGCTTTTTCAACAAAACAGTTATCTATAAATTTTCTAAGGAGATAACGTTCTCCTTTCACCTCTTCATCATACTACTAAGCTATTGTGTTTTGCTATTAAATGTGTTCCTTTTGTTCACGTCGTTATGCTAGCGCATTACCTTGAGTGTAAAAAGAGTCCTGAATTATAGATGCTTCAAATGTTAATTATCTCTTTTATGTTATTACTCATAATTGCACTTATTTCGGTTGGAGTAAAATCTAATTTTTTAAATAGATTGTCTATTGCTTCAATACAGTTGCTATATGACCATTTCGTGTTGTGAAAAGGAAAATCGGTTCCAAATAATAACTTTGAAGTCAATTCATTATTCTTAATCGTTTTTAGATGCTTCTCAAATTCTCCTCCGTTCATTATAGACTGAAAGCCTGACATATCCATATATACATTAGGTCTATATCTACATATTTGAATACACTCATCAAAAAACATTATAGCACCATGAGCTAAGATAAAATTGATATTAGGATATTTAAATGCTGCATCTTCAACATATTTAGGATGAGCATACTTAAATGGTAAAGAACTAGAAGTTGGTCCTATATGAATTAATACTGGTATTTTATTCTTTTCACATATCTCATAGTAAGGATCTAAAATTTCATCATTTGGATAAAATCCACAAGGTGGATATAGCTTTAAACCAGAAACGTTGTATTTAGAAATAAGGTTTTCAAAAAATGTTACTCCGTCAGCACCCCTTCTCGGGTCTATACCGGCAAAAGACAGTAATTTATTTTGACTTTTTTGAGCAATTTCACAATAATGAACATTAATAACTTTATAGTAATCTATCGGAATTTCTTTAAAAACATACCCAAAATCAATTGGTAGTAATATTGTTTTGTCTATGCCCGCTTTATCCATAAAGGATATTAGTTTCTTTGCGTCAGTATCAAAACGAACCATTTGTTTGGTTATTTCGAATATAATATCCAGACTTATACTTTTATCCTCAATACTTGAAAATATGCTTTTAGACCAACCTAGTATAAACTCGTCAGGAATGCTATGGTGGTCTGCAACATGTGCGTGGCAATCAATAATCATAATTATTCAATAATTTTCTTATTTGTTTATAATTAGGTTTTTTAGTGTCGTTCCGTGAAATTTCACTCAGATTTATTATATAATTAGGTAAATATTTATCTCCTAATTGTTCTTTAATAATTTTTCGAATAACTCGTTCTTTCATAATGTCTTTTCCATTAATCAGATCAGAATAAACCACTATTAAAAGTTCCTCATCATTCCTTTCAAATTTTACCGCTATAGAATCAAACTTATCCGTATTTATAGATTTAAGAACCAAATCAACACTTTCTATATACAGTTTATCTGCTCCCCTAATAATCATATTTTTAATTCTGCCAGTTATGTAGAAATAATCATTTTCGTCATAATAGCCTATATCACCAGTTTTAAAATAAGACCTATCAGAAATCATATAACAATTTATATTTGAATTGAAATATCCAGCTATAAACACATTTTCTCCTTTGATTACAATTTCTCCGCTTTCATGAGATGTTAAGAAATTTTCATTTTCATCTATCACACCAAATTCATTGAAATTAAAAGGTTTACCTATAGAGTTTGGAATAACATCGTCTAATGGATTGATTGCACTATAACAGGTAGTTTCTGACAATCCATAACCTGGTATTAATTTTACATTTTTATTGTTTGTAGTAAATTTGTCAAAACTAGCTTTTGAAAGTGGTGCAGATCCTGAAACGACTAACCTGACATCTGAATTTACTAATGACAATTCTAATTGGTTAAAATATTCAAGTATAAGAGGGACTAAACTAAATGAGTTAACTTTATATTTAAGTATATTTTTATGTATTAGATGTGCTGTACCAATTGAAAACTGTGGACACAACAATACGGTACCTCCAATAAACAACATCGTGAAAGTATCACTAATCAATCCAAACAAATGATAAATTGGTAAAAAACATGATTTTACATGATTGTCATTAAAATCAAAATATTCTATAATATTGAAACAGTTATTTAGTATATTCTCATGTGTTAATGAAACTCCTTTAGGGTCACTAGTCGTTCCAGATGTATAGATCAAAAGAGCAAAATTTTTGTTCAATACATTTGAACTTAAAATTTTAAATTCTTTCTTAACAAAATCGTTTTTTTTATTAATTAGTAGCCCGCAGCCCGCATGATCCAGTATTTTTTCTTTTTCTGTTACCGTTAAATTTTTGTTTAGCGGAAGAGCAATTTTACCACTGTAAATAACCCCTAAAATATTAATCAAGGACGCAATCGTATTATCAGTAATAATCGCAATTACAGTATTATTGATTGGATTTTCTTTAATAATTTCTTCTGTTCTGCTCTTTATACTTGATAATAAATTAGAATAGGAAATTGATTCTTCAGATATCGCATGAATTGCAATTTTAGATGAAAATTTGGAAAAAACTAAATCAATTTGCTCAGGTATTGAACTGCACATCAATCTAGATAATTTATACAATTGTTCCATTTTTAAATACGTATTTTATTTTTTCTTTATTGAATACATTTTTTCCCTCTTTTTGTAATTCCATTACGACTAAGTCTGCCTTTTTACCATGTGCAATTTCTCCAATATCCTTAGAAATATTTAGAATCTCGGATGCATATTTAGTCGCCGAACAAATTACATCCTCAATTGAAATTCCTATTTTTTTCATTAAATTCATCTCTTGAATATTATTGCCATGACGATTAAAAGGTGTCCCTGCATCAGTTCCCAAAGCTATTTTTACATCACTCCTATATGCTTTTATAATACTATCTTCGTGCCTTTCTTTAGCCTGAATTAGCTTTTCCACGATATAATTTTCAAATTTTAAAGCTTCTAAATTATTGACCATATGATATGGTGCCGAAAGAGTTGGTATTAAATAAGCATCATTCTCAAGCATTAATTCTATACATTCATTATCTAAATTAACTCCGTGTTCAATCGATCGTATACCAGATTTAAGGCAATTTTTTACACTTAATATAGACTGTGCATGTGCGGCTACAGGTATTGAGTTTTTTTTAGAAAAATCATCTATTATGGATAATTCCGAAGCTGTAAATTGAACGTCTTCTAAAGTAGAATTAGAAGAAATTACCCCACCAGATGCCATTATTTTTATAACATCTACATTATTTTTTAATAGTAGATCTAAATTTTCCAATAATCCTAAATGACTGACATGAGTAAGGCTAATTTTATCGCCATGACCATCTCTTGGACATAGTGCACTTCCTGAAACTAATAAATTTGGTAACGTGCTGTCCAAGGCTACGGCATTCCTAATTTGCATGATGGGTTCCAATAACCCTCCTAAATCTCTTAATGTGGTAAAACCACAAGAAATAGATTTCCTCAAATTAATTAGACTTTTAGATACTGTATTTTTTGTACTGTCATTAAATTCTTCAAAAGGATTAGGTGTAGAGTTCATTGAGATATGAACATGACAATCTATAAACCCAGGTAATAAATGAAGATTTTCACAATCTATATAAGAATAATTTTTATTTTTTATTTCATCAAAACGTCTTATTGCTATGTATTGACCTTCAATACATACTTTTTCATTTGGTTTGAGGTTAATTGGACTTACGGTCTTAAAATTCTCAAAATAAAAATTCTGTTTCATTATTTTGAAAAAATGGTTTTGTTAACATAATCATCTAATCGTATTGAATTTAAAGCAACCATATTTTTATCAATTTCAATCGGTACCTTTGAAAAAGTATCGTTAATATTTATTTTGAATGTCAATTGAGCGCCAATACACTGGATTGTTATTTCATTTTTAGAAAAATTAACAACCTCTCCAAGACTATTCGTCTTTTCATTAATTACTTCCTTTATTGATTTAACATTTAAAACGGTATTATAAACTTGAAAATATGGACCTCCAATCATGTCAAAAGCTTTAATTTTTCTTTTTAAAACCGCTATTGTATCTGTGTTAAAATCAATAGCCAAATTTCCTAAAACCCCATTTTCATATCCTTTAAATCTCTTTATTTTCCCCCAAGCATTTGGTAACGATTTTGCATCTTCCCAATTTATTATCTCGGGGTTAGAATAACATTCATCAAAATTATTTAAAACCTTAATGATTAAACCGGGTACTGCATTCAAACATTTATTGACCAATGACACCATTCCATCATTCTCTTCAATTATAATTGAATCACTTTTTGCTAAAACAATTCCTTTATCAATAATCGGTGTAGTTTTGTGAATAGAAATTTTGAAGAATTTCTCATCATTCAAAATTTGAGCTTGAAAAGGAAACCCTCCTCTATAACTAGGTAAATTAGACGGGTGGATATTAATAAATCCTTTATCTGGAAGTTCTAATAAATCGTTATTTAAATAGTTAATTCCCCATGCAATTCCCAAATCAATTTTACTCGCGAAAAGCTCTTCTAATTTAGAATCGACTTTCTCAATATCTACATATTGTATACCTACTTCATTGGCATAATTGATAATATCACTTCTTTCTCTGGAAAAAACACCAATTACATTGTATTCATTTTCACTTAGACATGTATGCAATGTTTTTAGAATCCCTAAATAGGATGTCGCAATTAATATATTTTTAATCATATACAAATCTTTTACTTTTTACTCTAGGTGAAAACTTCAAAAACTCATTTTCGCTTGAATTGATATTTATTTCAATGTCAGATATTTTATAGAATTTTTTAATAATTGGTTTGATTAATGAATTTATATAGTCTTCATCTTCATCTTCAATTACTACCAAATTCATTTCTTTAGTTTTGAAATTTAATATATAATCGAAGATTATTACTGGAATATTAAACAACTCATCATCAAACAAATAGTTCTGCACAATTATATTTGAATCAACACCTCCCCTTCCTATAGGTACAAAATCATTATCTATTTTTAAAAAAAGGTCATTAGTATTGTATCTAATTAAAGGTCTTATTCCATTTCTTAACCAAGATAATGTTAGCTTATAAATACTCTTATTTGTTCCGGTTAGATCTTGTTTAAACTCAAAAATGAAATCTTTGCTCAACATTTCAAATTGATTTTTTTTATTACCGATCATTACGGTAGCACATTCACTGGATCCGTATAAAAATCTATAGGCACCTTTCCGTCCTAAAATCGTATTAAAATTATTAATCATTCCATCAGAAAGACATTCTCCTGTTAGTAATAAATTGATATTTTCATCAAGTTTTAACCCCTTTTTCTTAACTTCAAATAGGAATTTCAATGCCAATGTAGGAGTTGTCATTATTTCAGTAATTCCATATCTGTTGATGATTTGAACAATTCTTTCATAACTGCATATATTCTCAATAGGGAAACACCTCCCATACGAGATTGAACTATATTCTAAAGCCCTTGAGCATGCTTCCATAAAAGGACTTAAAACTCCTGGGTTCAATAAAATTACTTTAGAATTTCCTGAATTAATAAAGGACTGAAAAGCAGTCCTTATATTCAAAGAATTCCATTTTAACTCTTCTAAAGATCTAGGGGTATATAAAGGTTTTCCTGTAGTACCTGATGTTTCCGATAATAATGCACTCTGAGTGTTATTGAATTCAAAATAATCTTCTCCTCCATCAGTGAGCTCTTCCTTAGTCACTTCTGGAAATTTATCTAAAACATTACTAATACTACTTGCATTACGAATCTCTTCCTTGTCTATTGTATTATATTTTTCAATCGTTTTTGCATATTCAGAAAAACGATTCTTTATAAACTCTAAGCTTTCACTTGTAATGATAATATTATCCTTCATATGCATCAACTTCTATTTCTACTAATAATTTTTCATCTACAAACCTCGAAACTTCAACACATGTAGCCACTGGAGGGGTTTCTGAAAAAATCTCTTTATGTGCTCGAGCCAAATCATCAAAATCATCAATATTAGTCACAAACATTCTTGTTCTAACTACATTACAAAGACCTAAGTCAAATTCCTCTAAAGCTTTTTCTATTTTTTTAAAAATAAAAATTGCTTGTTCATACATTGTTTCACCTACTATAGTACTATTTTCATCTACTGATGTAGTGCCAGAAACTAGTACAAAATCGCCTAATTTAATAGCTCTACAATATGCTACTTGTTTTTCCCAAATAGCTCCAGAAAAAACTCTATTTTTAACTCTATTCATTTTTAAATTTTTATTTAGTTTGTTATATCTATTAAACTACTGTAATTCAAAATTTCAAAGCAACATCCTATTTATTACATATAAAAATTATAAATAAATTTCGAAAAAAGTAACTAAATAGATTGTTACAATTTTTAGTGAAATTTTGGTTTTTCATCTTTCCCTGCTTTTTTTCTAAAAAAATTCAAAACATCAACAATCACATGTTCAGGTGCTGGTAAAATTATTCTTGTAACTTTAGAATAATCAACCCATTTCTGTCCTAAATAACCTCTTCCTCTATGATCTTGGTGAATTGTACCAACCCACGTATATACAGTTCCGCATATTGCTAAAAAAACTAAATCCATTGTCATTGTTGGTAGTAACCAAAAAATTGGTATCAAAAAAGTATGGTGAGGGAATCTAATATATCTTTTAAACCCTGTTGTTTTAAATGAATAAACTACCTCATCTTGTTTTTTCCCAGTAATCATTCTGTAAAACTGTTTAACACCTAACCATGCTCCAAAAGAAGTATACTTAAACATGTATAAGAACATGAAATTTGAAAATAAATTAAGTCCAAGAATTACATAAACCCATACCCCTTCAGCTTTCCATATAAGAACATCAGATCGTTGCCAATTTACATACATAAAATACATAATTACCAAAGTGGTAATACTATATATTAAATTCCATAGATAACGTCTACCACCAGTAAACAATTTAACAAAGTCCTTCACAAAATCTCGTGTACCGATTGTGTGCTGAACAGCAAATAACAAAACTAAGAGAGCATCTCTTACTAACCAATTTTCCATAATTATTAAATTAAATTAAACTTGAATTTTATAAACTTTTTAAACACTCAATGTTTTATACTTATCCAATTTGAGCCTTTCTCCTTTAAAATTAAATTCTTGTATTCCAGGATAGACTTCTACATCATCAGATACATATCTAATAGCCATTCCGAATCTAGTATCATCTTTACTAGTATTAGGAAGTGATCCATGAAGAACTTGAGGAGTAAAAATAAAGAACTCTCCCGCTTTCATTTCAACATCCATTGCGGATTCTTCTTTTGGTTTCCAGTTTGGATCTTTTTTTAAGAGGTCCCAATCGTATCCAAAAAAACCTTTTCTTTCATCTTCAATAATTTTATTATTGATAATATCAGGATCATAATCTATTGCCTTTGATTCATCAAAATGAAATTTCTCCTGAGAACCTGGAATTAACTTAAGACATCCATTTTCTAGAGTCGCATCTGTAAAAGCATCCCAAACAGTACATCCCCAAATTTCTGGACTAGAAATCGTTGGAACTACTTTTGGATCTCCATCAAATTCAAAGAAATTTTTAGACTGATGCCATTCTGTACCCTCATCTCCAGGATATTTTGGAAACCATTCTGTTCTCCAGCATTTTATTGAGTCGCTCACTATATTTTTCAATTTATTAACTACTTTCTCGGATTGAACAATATTTTTTATTTCTTCAATATCTAAATGTCTATCATAATTCAATTTCGACCCTGGAAAAACTGAATTCTCACTCCTTAGTAATTTGACTCTAACTTTTTTCCAAATTTCAGCCATTTCCTCTGGAGTTTTTAGTTTAAATGGACCGAGAAATCCATTTTTTTTAAAAAACGCAAAATCATCGTTGAGAGATGTTTTTTTGTGTTTCGTTATTCTTTTTGCGATTGAATTAATACTTGAATGGCTATCTTCAAAAAATAATTCTAATTCAATGGAGTATTCAAATTCTTTTTTTATTTCTTTCATTAAAGAAAAAATCATCAAAGATTTTCCTCCTAATTCCAAAAAACTTTTATTTAAATCAATTGTATCTTGTTTAAAGACTTCTTTCCATATCTCTTGTAATTTATTTTCCGTATTTGTCATAATTTTATATTTTTAAGGTTCTATATATAGTTGTAACATATGTTCCAGTAACACCATTACTCAATGATGCCAAATATGAATTGGATTCCTTTTTTTCAACTAAATAATCTTTTAAATTCATAATAAGATCTACAGTATCAAAATGTCCAAAGGCTAGTTTGTTTTTTTCATAAAAACATGTTTCATCCACATCACACATTTTTATGGCTTCTTTTGGCAATAAAATATTAGCGTTATGTAAAAAAATTTGTGATAAATCTGAAGACTCTATATTGTTATCATACAATGCACCGCTAAAACTTTCCATATATGATTGAAAGTGGACAATTGTATTATCTTTAGCAAAATCGATTTCATGTAAGCCCCCTTTCAATAATGTTTTTTGTCCAACTATTTCAACTTCCGCATTCTCCTTTTTATTAGAAATTAAAATAAGTCCTACACCATCACCTAAAATACCATATGTTCCTACTATACGATTTTCTAATAACTGAATCTTATTACCTGTAATAATTAATATACTTTTATCAGAATTCGAGTCTCTAATAAGTTTTTCAGCAAAGCCTATCGCAACATCAACATTAGCACAATAATTTCCCGATAACTGCACTATATTGGCATTTTGATTTATTCCAAAATATTCTTGAATTTTATGACCGAAATGTATTAATTGTTCATTAGGCTCAAAAGCAAGAATAACATATTCTATATCTTCTGGAATAATTTTTCCTTCCTCTATATTTCTCCTTAATAAATTAGTTAAAATGAGTTCCAAGGAAAACTCTTTTTCCACTGCTAAATGTTTTAATGGTAAAAACTCATCTAAATATTCTTTAAATTTCTCTTTACCATTAAAAACAGAAACCCCTTCTTGAGATACATCATTTAAAAGATCTTCAATTGTTAACCTCCCTTTTGGGATATAGTAATCCAGGTGATTAATAAATACTCTATTCTTCATTCTATTAAAATATATTTTGACTTATTAACTTTAGATTTTCTTCATTTAATACGTCAAAATGATTTCCCTTTAATTGTATTTTCTGAAAAGTTCCTTTTGTATAGGTTTCCCATAATTGCATCTTTGCATTTACTTGGTTGTCCTTAGCTTCGAAAGCTATGATATCACCTTTTATGCTATTAGAAGTCTTATGATTTTTTAATCCCGAAATAATTTGCTTAATAATTTCAACTCTATCCTTGTCTATAACGTTTTTAACACCCTTTAATAAAACACTATGACTTTCTATTATCTCATCTACAAAATCATCATTAAGGTTTATATCCTTCTTAATAGATGGTTCTCTATCAAGAACAAATAGTTTAGCTTCTACCCCTTCTTCTTCTAATTTTTTAACTACCTCAAAGGCAATCGTAGCTCCTATTGAATATCCTAAAACATTTATTCGTTTTCCCGTTTTAAGTTTCTTGATTTCCTTAACATATAGGTCTGCCATATAAGGTATAAACTGATGTTTATCTTCAAGCATTGGTATATTAAACCCGTAACAATTAAATTGATTTTTTAGGGTATTGGCTAGCCTATGAAATATTAAAGACAAACCTATGATAGGTGGTATAAAAAAGAAGTCGTCTAAGTCTTCTTTTGGAGAATTGAAGGTTATTACCAATTTTTCTTCAGTTTCTTTCTGATTATTAATTTCATCTTTGAAAATAAGCTTATACATCCCTACCATAGAAGAATGACCGATAAAATCGACAATAGAGATTTTTGTTTTGAATACTTTATTGACTTCGATAATTAATTTTATAGCTTTTAAGGACGTTCCTCCTTTTTCAAAAAAATCATCTTTTTGCTTTAGCGTTTCTTTTATATTAAGCACTTTTTGAAAAATATTTTTAATATTCAAAATATTTTCATCTGTAATAACTTCTTCCTCCTCTTCTAACCTTTTAATAGCAATAGTTGAAGATGTATCCTCGGATTCTGTTATAGTCTTAACAGTATCTTTAAACATTTCAATAGTAGAAGTTTTATTTTCTAATAACCTTTCTAATAAATGAATATAATTATCTATAAAGTCTTCAATATTTTCTTTCTCAAAATTTGTTACATTGAAGTTCACGTCAATTTCATAAAACGTTTCGTCTAATCCTTTTGAAACTGAGAATGCCAATCCAAATTGTGCAAAACTAGATTTTCCCAAAGTAGTTTTTATTTCCAATTGAATTTTTTCCAACAACGATAATTTTGGCATTTTTAAACTTTTTTGATTCTGTAACACAAAAATGATATCAAAAAAGGGTGATTTATTTGATGGAGTATCAATTTGCAATTCATCCAGTATCTCACTAGGGATAAATATTTGATGGTCTAAATATTTTGCTAAACCTATATGTTGCTCTGCAAGAAAATCTATAAACCTTGCCTCTGGATTAATTAAAGTTCTTATTGGTATAGTATTAATAAATAGACCTAATTGATCTTCGAGTTTTTTTGTTAATCTACCATGAACTGGTGTTCCAATAATAATATCATTAATATTGGTGTAATAATGAATTAACACTTTTAATGATGACAAAAAAAAATTAAATGGACTGATATGGTTATCCATACAAAAAGAATCAATTTTATCAGAAAAATTTGAAGTTAATTCTCTATCTACAGAGCTTCCATTAAAGTTAATTTTCCCTGCTGTATTTTGATAGTTTTCCTTTTGAATAGGTAACTTTATATGACTATGTGGTGTTTTAAAAACATTTTTCCAGAAATATTTATTTGTTAAAAACAATTCTGACTTCTTATTGTTTGTTACCCAGGAAGCAAAATCTTTATATTGAATATCTGGTCTTTCTTGATTTATTTCCCCATTAACAACCAACGTGTAATAGTTAGTAATGAGATTCTTAAAAATTAATTCCATCGACCATCCATCTCCTATTAGATGATGCACATTCAAATAAAATGTAGATTTTTTAGGCCCCACTTTTATGATACCCACTCTAAACAACGGAGATTTACTTAATTCAAATTTATTATTGAATATATTGTCTAGATATGTCTCTATATCTACCTCCTTTAATTCAACATATTCAAAGTTATATGTAAATGTTGATGCCTTTTTAAAAACCTGCCTTGGTTCCAATTCATCATTTATTATAAACTCACTTCTTATAACATCATATTTTTTTACTACAGCATCGAAAGCCTCTTTAAACTTTTCTATTTGTAATACTCCACTGATTTCTATTGCCATTGGCATATTATACGCTTGAACTCCTCCAAATTGACAAGAGACCCACATAGCATATTGCATAGGCGTCAAAGGATAGGATTCTTGAATTTCTGCCACCTCAATTTCAATTCCAGAATTTATACCCATGTTTTCCAGCAAAATGGCTATTTCTTTTATATTCTTGGTAAATAACTCAGTTATGCTCACTGTCTTTTTGAAAACAATAGCAATCTTATTTATAATTTTAATTGCAAACAAACTATTCCCTCCTAACTCAAAAAAATTATCTTCGACACTTATTTCTGCAGTGTTAAAAGTTACTTTCCAAATTTCAAATAATCTCTCCTCAATATCATTAATTGGTTTTACAAATTCTTTTCTATCTATATTTTTAACTCGAATTTCCTGAAGCTTTTTTCTATTAACCTTGCCATTTGAGGTCAATGGGAAAGAATCTAGAGCTACATAAAAATTTGGTATCATATAGTGGGGTAGTGTCTTTTGCAAATGCTCTTTCAACTTCAATTTATCTACTCGATTGTTTTCTCCATAGTAAGCTACCAATACTTTTTCACCATTCAATTCTTTTACATTCACGATGACTTGTTTAATGTCTGGTGAATAGTTAAAAATGTTGTTTTCAATTTCTCCTAATTCTATTCTGAAGCCCCTTATTTTTACTTGATAATCTTCTCTACCTAGAAATAAGGTGCTTCCATCTGGTAGCTTCTTCCCCATATCTCCCGTTTCGTAAATTATTTGTTCTTCATTAAATGGAGAAGGCACAAATTTTTGTTTGGTCAATACGTCATTTCGGTAGTAACCTTTTGCTAACCCATCTCCCCCAATATATATTTTACCTACTGCATTTATGGGTAAGATTTGCATGTAAGAATCTAATACATAGATTTGTGTGTTACTTATAGGCAATCCAATATTAGAAGCTTCATTTGCATTTTTTAGTTTTTTTAAGCTTGACCAAATAGTAGTTTCGGTTGGTCCATACATATTCCAAACTTCCCTACTCATCTTTAGTAACTTTTCTGCCAAAGATTCACTCAGCGTATCTCCACCACACAGGATTTTTAATTGTTTATCTCCTTTCCATCCCGATTCACAAAGCATCTGATAAAAACTTGGAGTTGCTTGAAGAATATTTGGCTTTAGGGTTTCTAGTGTCTCAATAATTTTATTTGAGTTAGATAATAGGTCTTTATCGGCAACATATACTTTTCCTCCAGTAATCAAAGGAACAAAAAACTCCAAAATTGAAATATCAAAAGAATACGTTGTGACAGAAAATAAAGTTTCCCCTGCCTCCATACCTGGAGCCACTTTCATACTCAACAAAAAATTCAACAAGGCACCATGACTTATCTCAACACCCTTAGGTTTACCTGTGGATCCAGAAGTATATATAATATATGCAGTATCTAACTGATTTGGTAGCTGTCTACTTGTCTCATCAATCCCTTTTTCAAGTCCAATAATATCCTCTATTTTCAAAATGGTAATAGAATCATCATTGAAGAGCTTTTCATCTTCAGAAATCAGTAATTTCAGCTTACTGTGTTCTATTATGTATTTGACCCTTCCTTCAGGCAAAGTTGGATCAATTGGAATATATGGTCTTTTCGATTTTAAAATTCCCAGTAATATTGCAATCATTAATGGAGATCTTTCCATAATTACTCCTATCGGAGCTTGAACATCTACATTATTTTTCACGATGTACTTCAATATTATATCTGAAAGGGTATTAAGTTCGGCATAAGTATATTCCTTATTTACTCCTTGAACAGCAATTTCATTTGGTCTCTTTTTTACCTGGTCTACAAAAACGTGGACTAAAGTTTCATCATTAGAACCATCAATTTTAGTATTATTAAAATCATTAATTAAATTTGATTTTTCTCTGTCATTAAGCATCGGTAATCGAGAAATTTTCATATCCGGATCTAAAACCACATTCTCCAATAAATTGTTAAAATGGTTAACCAATTGCACTATAAAATCCTCCTTGTGTATATCTATATTATAGGTGATATTTAGGCTTAATATATTCCCACGTTGCTCAAATGAGAACTCCAAATCGAACTTACTTGAAACAGTTTGAACTAAGGGGATTTCTTTGATTGATAAATCATTCAGTATATTTCTATCCGATGATTCATCTTCCATACTTTGAAAAATGATCATCACATCGAATAAAGGGTGTCGACTACCGTCTCTTTTAACTTTCAAATCATTGACAAGCTGATCGAATGGAAATTGTTGGTGTTCATAAGCTTTTAGTGTCGTCTCCTTTACATTGAAAAGTAATTGTTTAAAGCTGTCTTCCGAATCTAATATACTTCTGAGTGCAAGAGTGTTTATATACAGACCCAGTTGATTTTGTAAATCCACATGTTCTCTTCCTGCTATAGGACTTCCAATGATAATATCTTTTTGGTTTGTATATTTGAATAACAACAACTTCATTGTCGCCAATAATCCCATAAACAATGTCGCATCATTCTTTCGACATAATTCATTAAAACGATCAATTACATTTCCAGTGTATTTTTTCTTGACAATGGCTCCATTATAGGTTTTAAATACAGGTCTTGGAATTGTATTACTTTGTAGGTTCAATACTGGTATTTCTCCTTGCAATTTTGTCTTCCAATATGCTTTCGATAGCTCTGCCTTTTTAGTCTCCAATTGATTATTATGCCAACTTGCATAATCCTTATATTGTATTGGAAATGGTTTCAATGAATTTGGAACATCATTTATAAAAGCGGCATACATTATTAACAACTCTTTAATCATTATCTCTATTGACCATCCATCGCTTATAATGTGATGCATCACAACACCCATAATATATGTGTTTTTACCCGTTTTGAATACTTTGATTCTAAGCAACATCTCCGTTGCTAAGTCAAAATGATAACTCATTTCTTTTTCCAATATTGGAATTACACTATCAATAGGTTTGACTTTTTTGGATACGTCAAAATAACTGATTTCAAATAACGTTTTCTCAATAGGAAGGATAAATTGTCTGACTTCTCCTAATTGGTTCGTTTTAAAAATAGTTCTCAATATTTCATGTCGCTCTAAGAGTGCATTGAAGGCCATATCCAAAACATTTACATCTAAATCCCCTATTATTTCAAAGGCACTAGGCATATTGTATACTCCTTTGATGTTTTCAAATTGATTAGCCAACCATAGTCTGTATTGTGATGATGATAATGGGTAACTTTCATTTATTGATGCTTTTGGAATAGAAACACTATTGGATTTTGTAGGTTCATGATTAGATATAAATATGATTAAATCTTTTTTATGTTCTTTAATTTCAGACAGTAATTCTGAAGTCATAGCTCCTTTAGGGGCTTTGATATCCAATTGGTCATCAATCAAATTGATAGTGATGCTTTTACTATGTAACTTTTTTAATAAATCGTTCATTATGTCAAAGAAAAAAAAATTACCCTCAAAATATATTATATTGGGATTGGTTTTATAATTTAAAAAGGAAGACTTAAATCTCTAATTGATATTTCTAGTTCCCTGTACGTCCTTTTTCATCTTCATTTCCTGTTTCATGTCTTTTAGCACTGATGTCTTTATTGCCAAATTTATAACTAACTGATAGTTGAATCGATCGGGTATCATAGTAATATCTTGCCGTTTGCAATACACCATTCACTCGACTTTCATTTCTTTCTGCTGAAGATTTAAATAGATCATTTCCTCTCAAAGTAATATTCAAATCTTTATTGAGTAATAAATATTGTAAGGATAAGGATAATGAACTTGCCTCTTTGGTGTCAAAAATACCATTCACGCCTGGCAAACTATACCAAAAATTCACACCCATCAGGAATGTTTTGCCAGCATTCAAATTGAAGTCATTATAGGTTGAAATCGTAGTATTTATACCGTCTTGATCTTCTTGTTCTTCTTCTAAATTAAATTCTGATTTAGAATAGTTTATATCTAAACTATTGTTACTTGACCACCATGATATTTTGTCAAAGGTGTAATTTTCGGAAATTCCAAAACGACTTGTATTTATAAAATTTTCATTGGTAAAACGAATAATATTGGTTGTAATATCGGCTAAGGGTACTTGAGAAAATAAATTATCTTCGTAGCTAAAATATAGTTTAGTAACAAAATTTTTAAAAGTATTTGTTAATTCAAAATTGTCTATATATGCAGGTTGTAAAAACGCATTCCCTTCAATGGATTGAAATGGATTAGAAAAATAAATATTCGGATTCAATTCAAAAAAA
>Ga0115562_1000598_pt1 | contig 27128 bp, 29 predicted proteins | sample COGITO_mtgs_1105_6_FD_87200 | JGI IMG/M metagenome (GOLD analysis project Ga0115562, IMG submission 87200) | Pelagic marine microbial communities from North Sea - COGITO_mtgs_110516 | ecosystem: Environmental > Aquatic > Marine > Epipelagic | place: Germany:Helgoland, sampling site Kabeltonne...
TAGCAAACACGCTTTCCTCGAGCGCAGCCCAACGTTACTCCTCGTGTCCTCCCTCTTGGTGGTAGCGGTGGGCGGCATCGTGGAGATTGCACCTCTGTTCTATCTTGAAGGAACGATCGAAGAGGTCGAAGGCGTCCGTCCCTATTCCCCGTTGGAACTGGCGGGGCGGGATATCTACATCCGCGAGGGTTGCTACTTGTGCCACAGCCAGATGATCCGTCCAATGCGTGACGAGGTCGAACGCTACGGTCACTACTCGCTTGCTGCGGAATCGATGTACGATCACCCGTTCCAATGGGGATCAAAACGGACGGGGCCTGACTTGGCCCGTGTTGGTGGCAAGTATTCGGATGCCTGGCATCTTGATCACTTGATCGCCCCACGCTCTGTGGTGCCGGAATCAATCATGCCAGGGTATGCCTACTTGCTTGATACCAAAGTGAATGCAGAACACGTCGCCGATCTGGTTTCCACACACCGTTTTATCGGTGTGCCTTACACCGAAGAGATGGTCGAAGTGGCGGCAATGGACGTGATGGCGCAGGGCGATCCGGATACGGACGCCTATGATGATCTGCTGGAACGGTATCCCGGCGCGCAAATCCGCAACTTTGATGATGCACCTGGTGTCTCAGAGATGGATGCGCTGATCGCTTATCTGCAAATGCTGGGTACGACTGTCGACTTCTCGACCTTCACCCCAGACGCAAGCCGCTAAGGAGGGCTGACAATGAATACATCATCTTTCCTAAGCGAAGTAGCCGATAACTGGATGCTCGTGGCGATGTTCACTTTGTTTGTGAGTGCGATCCTCTGGGCATTTCGCCCAGGCAGTCGCGCTTTACACAAAGAAACCGCCAGTATCCCTTTCCGCAACGAGGATTACCCTGTCAGCGACAAAGACAAGGTGTCATCCAAGACTGAGGAGCTGCAATCATGAGCAGCAATGACAAACGTGAAATTGATGAAGTTACAGGAACTGACACCACGGGTCATGACTGGGACGGGATCAAGGAACTGAACAACCCGTTGCCGCGTTGGTGGCTATGGAGCTTTTACATCACCATCGTTTGGGGTGTGGCCTATTCGATCGCCTATCCTGCGTGGCCAATGGTCAGCAGTGCAACCGCTGGTCTGTTGGGGTATTCGACACGCGCCGAAGTCGCCCAAGACATCGCGCGGTTTGAAGACGCCAATGCCGAAATATCGGCGCAGCTTGCCTCTTCCGATCTGGGCACTTTGCTTGAGAATGAAACCTTGGCGCGTTTTGCGACGTCAGCCGGTGGTGCTGTATTCCGTAATAATTGTTCGCAGTGTCACGGCTCTGGCGCAGCTGGTTTCACGGGTTATCCCAACTTGCTTGACGACGACTGGCTCTGGGGTGGCGATTTCGAGAACATAGAATACACCGTCCGTCACGGCATTCGAAACGAAGAAGACTGGGATGCGCGGTACTCTGAAATGACCGCCTATGACGAGATCTTCAGCAACGACGAAGTCGATCAAGTAGTGCAATATGTCCGTCAAATCTCTGGTCAGGAACATGATGCGACAATGGCCGAGGCTGGGACAGAGTTGTTCTTGGACAACTGCGCGGCATGTCATGGTGACAACGGTATGGGCAGCCGCGATTTGGGTGCCCCGAACCTGACAGACGCCATCTGGCTTTACGGTGGTGATCTAGCAAGCCTCGAAGAGACTGTGCGCTATGCCCGCTTTGGTGTGATGCCGCCTTGGGGCGAGCGTCTAACCGAGGCCGAAATTAAAGCCGTCACTGCTTACGTGCACCAATTGGGAGGGGGCGAGTAAGCATCACCGGTCCCGCGCCGTCTGTTCGCGCATTGGTGTCGGGATCACGTGAAGGGAAGGGCGTCCGTGGAAGCGGGCGCCCTTTTCTCTTTGTCATTTGAATTGCCTTACCCGATTTGACGCGCCTTTAAGGGGTCAACGTTCCGAGATGTAGTCAGCCGATACATAGCCCGAAATTTGCGGAGCATCAGCAAGTGAAACCTTGCACCAGCGCTGGCCTACTTCGGTAACACAGTTCTTAAGGTTAAGGACAGTTCCGTCAGGCAAGCCCAAAACAATGTTAAACCCAAGCCCCGGACCCGAACGCAACTTGAGCAGCTCGTCAGGACCAGTGCCCTGAACCAGCGTGCGGTCGCCGGTTTGCAAAGCACAACCAGCAGCAAAAACCATCACAAATAGGAAGGGAAAAGCACTGCGCTTCATGATCCGGCCTCATTATTTTTTCACAACTTTAGACATTGATCGCGGACGGGAAACTACGCCTGCTGCGCCAGACGCGCCTCAAGCACATCGAACGGCACACCCGGTTCATCCTTCGCGCCGCGAATAACTAGCGACGTTTTCACCGAGGCCACGTTGTCTGCGCTTGTCAGTTCTTCGGTCAGGAACCGCTGGAAAGTGCGCAAATCAGGGGCCACGCATTTCAGAATGAAGTCGACTTCGCCATTCAGCATGTGACATTCGCGAACCAATGGCCAATTTTTGCATAGGCCCTCGAAGGCGCTTAGATCGACCTCGGCCTGACTGACCAATCCGACCATTGCAAAAACCTGCACCTCGAAACCCAATTCGCGTGAATTGACGTCCGCATGGTAGCCTTGGATAAAGCCTTGTTCTTCCAATGTGCGGACCCGCCGCAGGCAAGGAGGGGCGGAAATCCCGACCCTTTTGGCAAGCTCGACATTGGTCATACGACCGTCCGCTTGCAGTTCGGCCAGAATCATCCGGTCGATTTCGTCCAATTTCGTCCCTGGCATAGGATGTTCCCTGATATTTTTACAAATACTACGCACAAGTGGGTGGTGGCGCAAGATTGTTTCAAGGATCCGCAACAAAAGATCGCATCCAGGTTGCGTTTTGTTGGCCTTTTATCATGGCTTCTGCCCCGCTATATCGGAACCAGATAATCACATGAGGCTGCCATGACCGACGCGCGACATATCAAAGTTCTGATCATTGGGTCCGGCCCTGCGGGCTATACCGCGGGCGTCTATGCTGCGCGCGCGATGTTGGAACCTGTTTTGATCCAAGGGATCGAGCCAGGCGGCCAGCTGACAACAACCACTGAGGTCGAAAACTGGCCGGGTGACACGGAAGTGCAGGGTCCAGACCTGATGATCCGGATGGAGGCGCATGCCCGCGCAATGGGCTGCGAAATTGTGGGTGATATCGTCACCTCGCTTGATCTCCAAAAGAGACCATTCACTGCCACCTGTGACAGCGGTGCGGTTTATACGGCTGATGCGGTAATCTTGTGCACGGGCGCGCGAGCCAAGTGGCTTGGTCTGCCGTCGGAAGAAAAGTTCAAAGGGTTCGGTGTAAGCGCTTGTGCGACATGCGACGGGTTCTTCTATCGCGGACAAGAGATTGTCGTTGTAGGCGGCGGAAACACCGCTGTCGAGGAAGCGCTTTTTTTGACCAACTTTGCCTCAAAGGTGACATTGGTTCACCGCCGCGACGAATTGCGTGCCGAGAAGATTTTGCAAAACCGCTTGTTCAATAACCCTAAGATCGAAACACTGTGGTTCCACGAAGTTGATGAAGTTTACGGTGCTGATAGCCCACTGGGCGTTGACGGTGTTCGCGTGAAACACACCAAGACCGGTGAGATCACAGATATTGCGGCCAGAGGTGTGTTCGTAGCGATTGGCCATGCTCCCGCAAACGAGTTGGTCAAGGATCAGTTGGAAACCCATAACGGCGGCTATGTCAAAGTGGCCCCGGGAACAACGAAGACCGAAATCGCCGGCGTCTTTGCTGCTGGTGACCTAACGGATCACGTTTACCGGCAAGCTGTTACATCTGCTGGAATGGGGTGCATGGCCGCGCTGGACGCCGAAAAATACATCGCTGAAATGGAAGATACCGGGGCTGTTGCCGCCGCTGAGTAAGTTTCTACACCCTTGATCACGACGCTATATGGGCTAGCAGTCGCAGAATTTGCAGTTCAGCGGGACGCGAGCACGTTAGACATGCGTGTCATGGATCACGGTTAGTCAGTGAGGCGGTCAGAAAAGACCGTCTTTCTGAATGTGCGAATGCAGCGGAACAACAGACTTATTCCCCATGCTGGCTGGACAATCCCGCTGCCGCAGCGGTATGCCGCATTAACTGGTATTAGTCATATTCGAGAAAACAATGTCGCAAGATTTGGCCCCGATCCCTGAACTCTATGTCTCTTACGAGAGCGCCCAAAAGATGAAGCTGGAGGCAGCAGAACTCACGAGCCATGATCTGACCCCGCGCCAGATCTGTGATCTGGAGCTCTTGATGAACGGCGGGTTTAACCCGCTCAAGGGGTTCTTGCCGCAAGCTGACTATGAGAGTGTCGTCGATAACATGCGTCTTGCCGACGGCGCGCTATGGCCAATGCCCATCACGCTGGACGTGACTGAAAGCTTTGCTGAAACTGTTGAGTTGGGCCAAGACATTGCGTTGCGCGATCAGGAAGGCGTGATCCTTGCGACAATGACCGTCACTGACAAATGGGTGCCGAACAAGGCCCATGAAGCTGAGAATATTTTCGGGGCGGATGATGCGGCACATCCGGCTGTGAATTATCTGCATAACACTGCCGGTGGCGTTTATCTGGGCGGTCCGGTGATTGGGATTCAACAGCCTGTTCACTATGATTTTCGCGGTCGCCGCGACACACCCAATGAATTGCGCGCCTATTTTCGCAAGCTGGGTTGGCGCAAGGTCGTGGCGTTTCAAACACGAAACCCCCTACACCGTGCCCACCAAGAACTCACCTTTCGCGCCGCAAAAGAGGCGCAAGCCAACCTTTTGATCCACCCCGTCGTTGGTATGACCAAGCCCGGCGATATTGACCATTTCACCCGCGTCCGCTGCTACGAGGCGGTGCTGGACCAATACCCTTCAGCCACAACAACCATGTCTTTGTTGAACCTCGCCATGCGCATGGCGGGTCCGCGTGAAGCCGTCTGGCACGGTTTGATCCGCAAGAACCATGGCTGCACGCACTTCATTGTAGGTCGTGATCATGCAGGGCCGGGTAAGAATTCTGCTGGGGAAGATTTTTACGGCCCCTATGACGCACAAGATCTTTTCCGCACCCATCAAGAAGAGATGGGCATTGAAATGGTCGACTTTAAGCAGATGGTTTATGTGCAGGACCGCGCCCAATACGAACCCGCGGATGAGATTTTGGACAAGGACAATGTCACGATCCTGAATATCTCGGGAACAGAGCTGCGCCGCCGTCTGTCCGAAGGGCTCGAGATACCTGAATGGTTCTCTTTCCCGGCGGTTGTCGAAGAGCTGCGCAAGACGCGACCACCGCGTGCCGAGCAGGGGTTTACAGTGTTCTTCACCGGCTTTTCGGGCTCGGGAAAGTCAACTGTGGCGAACGCCTTGATGGTGAAGTTGATGGAAATGGGTGGGCGCCCTGTCACGTTGCTGGACGGTGATATTGTGCGAAAGAACCTGTCATCTGAACTAGGTTTCAGCAAAGAGCACCGAGACCTGAACATTCGCCGAATTGGTTATGTCGCCTCTGAGATTACCAAGAACGGCGGCATCGCGATTTGTGCGCCGATTGCACCCTATGCCATGACCCGCCGCGCGGTGCGCGAAGACGTGGAACAGTTCGGTGCATTCGTTGAAGTGCACGTCGCCACGTCGATTGAAGAATGTGAACGGCGCGATCGCAAGGGGCTTTATAAGCTGGCACGCGCGGGCAAGATCAAGGAATTTACTGGCATATCTGACCCATATGATATGCCAGAAACGCCTGAGCTACGCCTAGAAACAGAAAGTGTGCCGGTTGATAACTGCGCGCATCAAGTGATCTTGAAGCTGGAGAGCATGGGGCTGATCAAAGCGTAAGGTGGATCATGATCCACCTTACCTATGGTCAATGTACTGTAACGGGCTGCATATTGTTTTCGCGCGCCAAGTGAAACGCTAGCTTTCGGTCAGCAACCAATGCAAGCTGTTCACCGTCGGCATTGTGAACTGAAAACAGCTCTTCCAGATCACCAACTTTCGCACGCATTTCGTCAGGCAAATCCGTGGCGAGGATAGGCTTCACATAGACGACACCTTGCCCGAGTTTTTCGAGATCAAATTTGGTTTCCATGGTCTATCCTTTCTTGATGTTGATTGTTTGCACGATGCGCTCTGGTACCGCACGCGTCAGATCGACGTGTAGCAGACCGTTTTCCATGATCGCCTCACCCACATCGACGCCGTCGGCCAGCACGAATGAGCGTTGGAACTGACGGGCGGCGATGCCCCGATGCAAGAACACGCGACCATCGCTATCGTCAGCCTGACGCCCACGGATGACCAGCGCGCTATCTTCAACAGTGATCGCCAGGTCGTTTTCGGCAAAGCCAGCCACAGCCAATGTGATCCTGTAGGAATTCTCAGAGGTTTGTTCGATGTTATAGGGTGGGTAGCCCTCGTTTCCGCTTTTTGCGGTACGTTCAACCAGCCGTTCCAGCTGTTCAAATCCCAAAAGGAACGGATGCGTTCCCAAAGCCAATTTTGTCATAAGACATGTCCTTTATTGAAGCGACTGTCAGGTATCGGCCCCGCGAGCGGCAACCATTGATAAAAATATGGGGGTGCAGGGTGTATTGATCAAGAGGAAGTATTAGGTTCTTAACGACTAAGCGGTGTAGATTGTCGCAGTATCAAATGCCGGAACGCCTTTTATGAACAGCTCTACGAAAATGGAAGAAGTAGACGTTCTCCGCGTCAAGTTGGAGGTGCTACGCCGTGCACACCGCGATCTTGATGAAGCGATCGAGGCACTGCATGTACGCGGATCTGCGGATATGCTGACAATCAAGCGCCTTAAGAAGCAAAAATTAGCCCTGAAGGATCAGATTGCGTCGCTTGAGGACCGAATTCTTCCTGACATTATCGCATGAGATTATCGACGTTTGGGGCATTGCTGTGCGCCCAGCCTTGGCTATAGTGCCGCTTCCTTGTGAGAGTGGGACAGCGCGATGACCAAACCTTTAGTCGGCATTATTATGGGCAGCCAGTCTGACTGGCCGACCATGCGTGAAGCGGCCGACGTGCTGGATGAATTGGGCGTGGCCTATGAGACCAAGATTGTTTCGGCGCACCGCACGCCTGATCGCTTATGGGAATACGGAAAGACGGCCGTTGATCGCGGTTTGCAGGTCATCATTGCCGGTGCGGGCGGGGCCGCGCATTTACCCGGAATGATGGCGTCGAAAACCCGTGTGCCTGTTATTGGTATTCCGGTGCAAACGAATGCACTCTCTGGTGTGGACAGTCTTTATTCGATCCTGCAAATGCCGCGCGGTTATCCGGTGGCAACAATGGCAATTGGGGCCGCGGGTGCAAAGAACGGCGGTCTGATGGCCGCAGGTATCCTTGCACTTCATGACCAAGCCCTGGCGGGCCGACTTGACCAATGGCGCAGTGACCTGAGCGCCTCAATCCCGGATGAACCACGCGATGACTAAGCCACTCCCCGTTGGTGCGACAATCGGTATTTTAGGTGGCGGCCAGCTTGGGCGCATGTTGGCGGTGGCGGCTGCGCGTCTGGGGCTGAAGACGCATATCTATGAGCCTGGCGCAAACCCACCCGCAGGTGACGTGGCCTATGCTGTGACGACGGCCGACTATGACGATGAAAAAGCGCTCACCGCATTTGGTACGGCCGTTGATGTCATCACTTATGAGTTTGAAAATATTCCCACCAGTGCGCTGGATTTGTTGGAAAAGCTCGCGCCAATCCATCCCGGTCGCCAAGCCTTGGCAACAAGCCAAGACCGTTTGACGGAGAAAGCCTTTCTGCAAGAGCTTGGTTTGCAAACAGCCCCCTTTGCTGATGTTGCCGATGCGGATGATCTTGCCGCAGCGATTTCAACAATCGGCACACCTGCTATCCTAAAGACCCGCCGCCTTGGTTACGACGGCAAGGGACAGGCGCGTATTATGGCGCCGGAAGATGCAGATCAGGCCCTCAAAGACATGGCCGGAGCGCCTGCGATACTGGAAGGCTATGTGAACTTCAGTCACGAAGTCTCTGTGATCGGTGCGCGCGGACCTGATGGCGCTGTATCCTGCTATGATCCTGGTGAAAACGTCCATGAGGCGGGTATTTTGCGCACCACAACTGTGCCAGCAAAACTGACACCAAGCCAACGCACGGATGCGGTGCTGATCGCGGCACGTATCCTGAATGCGCTAGACTATGTCGGTGTGATGGGCGTGGAGTTGTTCGTTACGCCGCAGGGGTTGATCGTGAATGAAATCGCGCCGCGCGTACATAATTCCGGCCACTGGACGCAGAATGGCTGCACCATTTGCCAGTTTGAACAGCACATTCGTGCGATTGCAGGCTGGCCGCTAGGAGATGGCGCGCGTCATAGCGACGTGACCATGGAGAACCTAATCGGCGATGATATGGACCGTGTTCCTGAGATGGCCAAGACTGATGCGGCGATCCACCTTTATGGAAAGGCAGAGGTCAAAGCGGGACGCAAAATGGGCCATGTGAACAGGATCGCGCCGTCTGCGAAATAGACTAGTCATTTCCGAAAATGACGTCTGTCAGGCTGAGACTGCGATCAAAGCGACCCTCTTTCAAAAACACGATCACCTCTTCGATCACCAACGGGTTATTCATCATAAAAGTATGCGTAACAGGCAGGACAAGCTGGTCCTTCATTTCAGCAAGTCCGGTTGAAGCGACAGAGACCTTTCCGTCGTCTGGTCCGTCAATCAAGGTGGAGTAGAGCGGGTTCAGAGTCCGGTTGCCTGCAATGATCCCAATCTCGTAGGGCAGGAGATCGAGCGTATTGGGCAAGCTGTCTTCGTCGGTACTAAGCTGCAATCCTGCAGGACCGTTCACCCATTGGAATGGCTTGAAGTCACCGAAGATATCGACCAGTTCCGAGCCTCCGTTTGGTGGCCCCAACATCACAACGCGGCCCATGCTTTTCGGACGATTGCTCTCTAGCCAGGCGCGCGCAAGAATGCCGCCCATCGAATGGGTGACGAAATGCACTGTCGCATCGCCGCATGCTGCCACGTCTTCGGTGATATGTTCATCAACAAGGGTTTGAATATCAGCCGATGTCGACGGATAGCCGCGGTTCACAACCGTATAGCCCTTGTCCTCAAGGACGAGCTGCATCGGGGTCAATGATATCTCTGTCCGCGCCAGTCCATGCAACAGCACAACACATTCCTGTGCAGCGGCTGCACCGGCGGCAAAGAGACTAAAAAGGCAGGCCCAAAGCAGTTTCATGCTCTATAGTTAGCATTCCTTCGCTTTCACAAAAGCCCAAAGGCAAAGAAACCTAGCGTCGTGCCGTCAATGAGACTGCAATTCCGCCAAGCACTAAACCACCTGCCAGTATTAGTCGCAGGGTCAAAGGTTCGCTCAAGAAGACCACACCAGCGGTCACAGCGATGACCGGCACGCTGAGTTGGGCAATCCCAGCGACCGTCGTGGGCAAGGAAGGTAGGGCGCGATACCAAAGCGCATAGCCCATTCCCGACGTGAACGCGCCAGCAATAATGGCTGTGATGATCCCTGCTACGGGCATTTCCCCGATGCCAGCCCACAGCATGGCGATCGCGACCATAGGCAAACATAGAAGAAAGTTACTTGCAGTTGCCCCCAAGGGGTCCGCCTCGGCGCGGCCAAGAAGCGTGTAGACGGCCCAGCTCGTTCCCGCGACCGTCATTGCGACGGCGCCATTCAATGGGACGGGCGTTCCTCCACTGGGCCAAAGCAGCACACAGAGCCCTGTCAGGGCGATCCCTGCGCCAATCCAGCGCAAGACAGGGATCGTTCCGCCCTCAAACACAGCCCATGCAAACACAACGATCTGCAAGACGCCGAACAGGATAAGCGCCCCAAGGCCTGCATCCAGCGTGATATAGGCCAGCGAGAATCCAATCATATAGACCGCAAGCGCCGTCGCCCCATAAAAACGCTTCATCGTGAAAACGGCAGGTCGTGGCGCTGTTCGCAAGGCCACCAAGAGCCACAACATGCCTGCGCCCGCACCAGTACGGACCGTTGCGAAATCCATCGGGTCCATACCTTGGATCGCAACACCGATCCGGTTCAGCACAGAGTTAGCAGCGAAGGCGCACATGGTCAGCGCAACTAGGGCAAAGAGCCTCATTGGAAAAGCGTCATTGGTTCAGCCGCGGTTATAGGCTGCAGAGACGTAGGCCGCTGGATCGTCGCCACCCATTCCCGCGTCCAACGCAGCCCTTTGACGTTTGGCCGTGAGTTCTAGGGTCGGTGCGGTTAACCCATAGGCCTGCACAACCCGCTGGAAGACATCGTTGTCTTTATATCCTGCTTGGATCTCGAACCCGACTGTTTTGTCGTGGCCAATTATTTTTGGAATACGGTCCGCGACCATAGGAAGGCCCGCAGGCCCACCACTCAGAATGCGTATGGCCGTCTCAAGCGACAGACCCGCGCGTTTTGCCAAAGGCATCATGTCATCCAGACCGTTAAAGTAGCATTGCATCATACTGTTGTTGATTGTCTTCATCACAAGGCCCGTGCCCAAAGGACCAACATGAAAGACGCGGTTCGAGATGGCACTGATTGTTGCCTTTGCGCGTTCCGCCGCCGCGTCATCACCACCTATAAAGACACCACATGCGCCGGCGAGGATGAGCTCGGGTCCTCCAGAGATTGGGGCGTCGACGGCCGTCGCACCTTTGGATTCAATTTGTTCAATACGATCCTTTAAGATCGTTGGTACGACCGTGCTGGTTTCAATAATCTGCTTGCCAGAGAGATCGCACTCAAGACAGCTATCAAGGACGCCCGCGACTGCATCATCATTTAGCAGGCTAAGGATCAGCGTATCGCAGGCCGCGACGACAGTCGCAATATCTCGGACCTGTTCGACACCTTCGACAGGGCGACCACTACGTGTCCAGCCTAGCACCTGATGCCCCTGCGCCAACATGCGCTGGGCGATGGCGCTGCCCATGCGCCCTAATCCTATGACACCGATTTTATGCATGCCGAGGCTCCTGTTGATTTGTGGAGTTGATACGGGAATCTTAGGGATGGAAAGGGGGGAGGCACCACACCTTGCGTAGTTTTGTAGTCAAAGCCCTGACGTGAGGGGTGTCAGAAATGCGTTAATTGCTTGAACTCTGGATCGGATAACCCCTGCAACAAGTCCCAAATCAGCGAAGTCAAAATCGGCCATCGTCCAAGTGGCACTCGCAATGAGGTGATCGTTCATCGCCATGACGTCCATGTTGCAACGCGCGGCATCGCAATAAACGACCAACGGCAGGTTGTTCCCAGACGGAGATGAGATCTGGCAACTCACCGTCGAGGTATCAAGCTGGCTGGCGCATAGAAAGTTTGATCCTTGCTGCACGATTGTGCCGGTTTGACCTTGGAGCGCGAGATGAGCGCGGGTGTTTTCGACAGCGGCATCCGCAGGATCGGTCACCCTTGAAATGCTCAAGTGTTGCAGATCAACGTTCGTCTTCACTGGGTCATATTCAATCTGCGAGACGACCGGTACAGGGTTTCCGCGACCATCTTTTGCGAGGTCGGAAACAGGCAGACAAACCGTATCGCCAGCGCGTAATAGCGGTTCCCCTTCAAAACTCTCAGCGCGGAATACGGTGCCGCCACGATGGATTTCGATATTGCGGTCAAGTTGGCCAAAATCGACGAAACGAAAGAAATCAGGGCAGTCTTGGGCGCGCAAAGGACCTGAAAGAATGCCCAGAAACAGGATGCAGAACAGTCTTAGCATAGGTCCTCTGATTTATCTGCAGGCAGTCTATGGGCGGCAACTTGGAGAACACCACACAAAAATACAAAGCATTCGCAAAAGTGATCCAGCATTACGTCAGATGCGAAAAGGGCGGCTCCAAATGGAACCGCCCTTCTTTGATTTCAGGCAAATGCGTTTGAGCCGAAGCCCAAACAGCAATTTACATCATGCCGCCCATGCCGCCCATGTCGGGCATGCCGCCGCCTGCTGCACCTTCTTTAGAAGGCTTGTCAGCAACCATAGCTTCGGTTGTGATCAACAAACCTGCAACAGATGATGCATCCTGCAACGCTGTGCGCACAACTTTGGCTGGGTCAATGACGCCAAACTTGAACATGTCGCCATATTCTTCTGTTTGTGCGTTAAAGCCGAATGCCTTGTCGTCGCTTTCGCGGATTTTGCCCGCAACAACGGAACCGTCAACGCCAGAGTTTTCAGCGATCTGACGCAGAGGTGCTTCAAGCGCCTTGCGGATGATCGAGATACCAACGTCTTGGTCGGAGTTTGCACCCTTAAGACCGTCAAGTGTCTTGCCAGCCTGAACCAGAGCAACACCACCACCAACAACGATGCCTTCTTGAACAGCAGCGCGAGTCGCGTTCAGTGCATCGTCAACGCGGTCTTTACGCTCTTTGACTTCCACTTCGGACATGCCGCCGACGCGGATAACAGCAACACCGCCAGCCAATTTGGCAACACGCTCTTGCAGCTTTTCACGGTCGTAGTCGGATGCTGTTTCGTCAATCTGGCCACGGATCTGTGTGACGCGTGCTTCGATTTCAGCTTTGTCGCCGCCGCCATCAACGATTGTTGTTTCGTCTTTGGTGATGGAAACGCGCTTGGCTGTGCCCAGCATGTCCATTGTGACGCTTTCAAGCTTCATGCCGAGGTCATCAGAAATCACCTGACCACCTGTCAGGATCGCGATGTCCTGCAGCATTGCTTTACGACGGTCGCCGAAACCAGGTGCCTTAACAGCAGCGATTTTCAGACCACCGCGCAGCTTGTTCACAACGAGCGTTGCGAGTGCTTCGCCTTCGACATCTTCTGAGATGATCAAAAGTGGCTTGCCGGACTGGATCACTGCCTCAAGCAGTGGGACCATTGGCTGCAGAGAAGAAAGCTTCTTTTCGTGCAGCAAGATGATCGCATCTTCGAGTTCAACAGTCATTTTGTCAGGATTGGTGACAAAGTAAGGTGACAGGTAGCCGCGGTCGAACTGCATGCCTTCAACAACGTCGGTTTCTGTTTCCAGACCTTTGTTCTCTTCAACAGTGATAACGCCTTCGTTGCCGACTTTCTGCATCGCGTCAGCAATTTGCTGGCCAATGTCAGCTTCGCCGTTTGCAGAGATTGTACCAACCTGCGCAACTTCATCACTGTCAGAAACAGGGCGTGAAGCCGCTTTGATCGCTTCAACAACTTTCAGTGTTGCAAGGTCGATGCCGCGCTTGAGGTCCATTGGGTTCATGCCAGCCGCAACAGATTTCATGCCTTCGCGAACAATCGCTTGAGCCAGAACTGTTGCTGTTGTTGTACCGTCACCAGCTTCGTCGTTAGTGCGCGACGCAACTTCTTTGACCATCTGCGCGCCCATGTTTTCGAACTTGTCCTCAAGCTCGATCTCTTTGGCAACAGATACACCGTCTTTAGTGATACGTGGTGCGCCGAACGATTTGTCCAGAACCACATTGCGGCCCTTGGGGCCCAAAGTAACCTTCACCGCGTTGGCGAGGATGTTGACACCGGCCAGCATGCGATTGCGTGCATCGGTATCGAATTTGACTTCTTTAGCAGCCATTTTCATGTGCTCCTTAAATTAGATAATAAATGAAGGCGATCAGTCGGCTTACAAAGTGCCGAGGATGTCGCTTTCTTTCATGATCAACAGGTCTTCGCCGTCGATCTTGACCTCTGTGCCGGACCATTTGCCAAACAGAACTTTGTCGCCTGCTTTGACGGCCATCGCAATCAGCTCACCGCTGTCTTTGCGTGCACCTTCACCAACGCTGACGATTTCGCCTTCTGCTGGCTTCTCTTTTGCGTTCTCAGGAATGATGAGACCGCCTGCTGTCTTTTCGTCGCCTTCAATGCGACGGACCAGTACACGGTCGTGAAGTGGTGTAAATGCCATTTCAGAACTTCTCCAGTTCGTGTTTCTCCCATGTTAGCACTCAACAGTGTCGAGTGATAACGCAGCGTAGTTAGGCATGACAGTTGGGTGAGTCAACAGCGCGGTAGCAGCAATTCTCAAATTTCTAATTTTGCGAGACAAGGCGATTTCGCAGCGGCGCTGGCGCATTGCCCGCTTCAACCCTATTTAACTGTGATGGTGTTGTAATGACCTCTTCGCCTGTAACCCGGAATGGAGCGACATCATGCCAAGCGAAAAACTTATGGATAGCGGCTTTTCAAGCTGGACGGCGCAGCAATTGCCCGACCTGACAGGCAAGCTCTATATCATAACCGGCGGAAACTCTGGCATCGGGCTTGAAGCGGCAAAGCATTTGGGCAAGGCCGGCGGTGATATTGTTTTGGCATGTCGATCACTCGACAAAGCGGAAGATGCGGCAAATGAACTGCGTGGTATTGTGCGCGGAAGTGTTGATGTGGTGCAGCTCAATTTGGGAGATATGACATCTGTTCGTGCCGCTGCCAAAGAAATCCGCAGTAAGCATGGCAAGATTGACGCACTGATCAACAACGCAGGCGTTATGCAGACGCCGCAACAAAAGACCGCTGACGGCTTTGAAATGCAGTTTGGCACCAACCATTTGGGCCATTTCTTATGGACGGGCTTGCTGATCGATTTGGTCGAGGTCGCAGAAGGGCGCGTTGTCACGCTATCAAGCATTGCGCATCTGTCCGGCACTATCAACTTTGACGATTTGATGGGTGAAAAGAGCTATGCGCCGATGCGCGCATATACCCAGAGTAAGGGGGCGAACCTCATGTTCGCGCTTGATCTGGATCGCAAGTTGCTGGCGGCAGGCAAAAAAGCGATCAGCATCGGCTGTCACCCCGGCTATTCTAACACAAACCTGCAAAGCACTGGGCCGACGGGTTTCTTCAATATGCTTTATAAGGTTCTGAATCCACTGCTTGCGCAGTCCCCCGCAGATGGTGCCCTTCCGACTGTTTTGGCAGCTGCTGGCGTCGAGGCAAAGCGTGGCGGTTACTACGGTCCGCAGAAAATGGCCGAAGCCCGCGGGCCTGTTAGTGACGCGAAAGTTGCATCTTATATTCGGGATCAAGCCGTCGCACAGCGATTGTGGGAAGAAAGCGAAAAGCTGGTCGGATTTGAATGGAGCTTGACCTAGTCTCGCTCGCTCGGGGCGTCGTCATCCTCTGACAATATCCGCCACGCGTCCCCTTCAAGGTCGTCGTATTGGTTACTGCGTAAACTCCAAAGGAAAGCGGCAAGCCCTAAGCCACCCAAAATAAGTGACGCTGGTATGAGGATCACGAGAATATTCATACCCGGCCTTTTAGCCGTAATGCATTCAGAAGCACAGTGATTGAAGAGGCGGACATTGCGATAGAGGCGATAAGCGGGGTTGCAAAACCTGCCAAGGCAATCGGGACAGCTATGACGTTGTAAATTGTCGAGATGGTAAAGTTCTCTTTGATCCGCGCCAATGCAGCCTTGGCGACCATGGGTAATTCGATCAAAGGCTCCAAACTGTCGTTCAGCAATACGATATCAGAGGCCGCCCGCGATGCATCGGCGGCTGTTGCGGGAGAAACGGATGCATAGGCGGCGGCAAGTGCGCCAGTGTCATTCAACCCATCGCCCACCATTAGGACTTTCGCGCCATTCGCTGTTAGCGCATCAATATAGGCGACCTTGTCCGCAGGTTTTGTCTGTGCTTGCCATGCATCAATGCCCAATGCCGCCGCAATGCGTGAGGTTTCGTCGGCATCGTCACCAGAGACAAGGTGAATGTTCAGCCCAAGGTCCTGCCATGCGCGGACGAGTTCGGCAGCGCCTTGGCGGAGCTGTGATTGTAGAGTGATCTTTTGCGGTTTGGCGTCGCCAATCTGAATGAACGTCCCAGAACCGGCCCCTAACCATTCACCCGACCCCAGGCGAACAGCCCTACCGTTGTATGTCGCGCTCAGCCCTTGCCCCGCATGTTCTTGCTGGTGTGTGACGGTTGCTGGCGTGATCTCTGCGAAAGCGGCGGCAATGGCTTGTGAAATCGGGTGGTGGGCGTTCTGTGTCATCGCCAGAGCAATGCTCTGTGTTTCCGGATCAAGCGCATCACGTGTCGCCGCGGGCAAGGTAAGCGTACCTGTCTTATCGAACACAACGGTATCGACATCGGCCAGCCGCTCAAGCGCAGTGCCGTCTTTAACTAACAATCCGGCGCGAAACAAACGGCCCGCTGCCGTGGTTGATACGGCAGGAACAGCGAGGCCCATGGCGCAAGGGCAGGTGATGATCAGGACGGCCACCGCAATATTCAGCGACAGACGGACATCACCAGAATAGATCATCCAGCCCGCAAAGGCAGCGATGGCCAACACATGAACGACAGGCGCATAAAGTGCGGCGGCTTTGTCCGCTACGGCGGTATAGCGATTGCGGACCGCTTCGGCCTCGTCGACCATTGTGACCATCTTGCGCAAGGTTGTTTCTGCGCCAACGGTCGTCGCGCGGATGGTCAGTGGGCCGGTCATATTGACCTCGCCAGCTGTCACGGCGGCACCGGTATTTGCTTCACTCAGCCGACTTTCACCGGTCAGCAACGAACGATCAACTTGGCTTTGGCCATCTGTCACGATGCCATCAACGGGTATACGCCCGCCGGGCAAGACCTGCACGAGATCACCAATCGCAAGGTCGGCAAAGTCGACCATCTGGCGCACGCCATCGCGCAGGCGCATCACGCGAGGTACTTCAAGAGCAGAGAGTTGTGCCGCGGCAGAGGCTGCAGCTTTGCGGCTGCGGTGATCAAGATAACGACCAATCAGCAAAAAGAACGTCAGCGTGACCGCTGCATCAAAATAGGAATGGTGCCCGCCGTAGATCGTTTCATAAAGAGAGATTCCGGACGCAAGAATGATCGCCAAGGAAATCGGCACATCCATGTTCAAACGGCCAGCCTTCAGTGACCGCCAGCCACTGTCGAAAAACGGCTGCGCCGCATAGAGCAACGTCGGGATCGCAATCATTGCTGTGATCCAATGGAACAAATGCATTGTCGCGCCAACGGCCCCTGACCAGACGGCGACTGACAGCAACATGATATTCATATTGGCAAAGCCGGACACAGCAAGCCGCGTCATCAACCCGCGTCCATACTCGTCGGCCTCGGCGCCCAACAGGCTGGTATCAAGGATGCGTGCTTCAAACCCGGCCAACTCGAGCGTGTCGATCAGATCTTCGGCAGCGATCGGTTGGTTTGTGCCAACTGTCACACGCTTCATGGAAAGGTTTACGCGCGCATTGGCGACGCCATCCATTGCGCGCAGAGCACGCTCTGCACCATTGATACAGGCGACACAGTGTATGCCAGGCAGAGACAGCATGATTTGCGCAGTCCCGTTCGAGGCGGCTTTTTCAAGCTGCCCTTCTGGCAGGCCCACGCAGGCCGGACAGATAGCAGCGTCACTCATTTTGCAGTGATCGGAAAGCGGCGACGAAATTGTGTCCCGTCAGGTGCGATCAATTCAAGGCGCAGGTTCCAGTACCCTTCATGCATGGTCACCGGTGCTACCATCGCCGAACCGTTCCAAGTGAATTCAGGAACAACGTCCTGAGCGGTGGTTGTTGCGCGTCCAAGAATTGCGCGGGTAACTTCTGCCTGAACGGGATCGCCACGGTGATCCAGAATTGTGACGATCAGCTCCCCATTGTTGATCTGTGCGCTGGCATCCCAACGCAGGGCGTTTTGCGCCGCGCGATCAGCCTGAAAGGACTGACTCACGACGTAAGAATTGCGCGCTTCGATTCCGGGGAATGTTGCCACAGCATTCCAAGCTAATGTGAGGTTCACGGCGATGATAATCCCAAATCCACCCAGCATCAGGCCAAGCATGTGGTATCCAGTAAATTCACGGGTCATCATTGGGCCCTCCCATTAAAGATTGCGTCTTTGTGCGCGCGTTCGCCAGAAATAAGATCCTCGACCCAGAACCGTAGATCGACGCGGTCGGATGTGGCGGCCGGATCAATCGGGCGAGCCGAGACATAAACGCGCTGTAGGAATGTCTCGTTGGCAGGAACGATGATGCTGCGCTCGGCTGTGCCTTCCAGTTCGATCCGCAGGATTTCGTCTGATGTCAGCGACAGGTGGAACTCGCGGTCCTCGCCATGTTTGTTCAGCAACCGGATGTCGTAGATGTTGCGCACGGTGCCATCTGACAGCGTCACAAAGGTTGGGTTGCGGATGGGTGCAACTGTCATTTCGATGTCGGCACGGATGAACAGCGCAAAGACAAGACCCACACCAATCGATGCCCACATCGCAGTGTAGAGAATGGTCCGGAAGCGGAAGACATGCTGCCACAACTTCTTGGCAGGTTTGCCTTTGGCTTCTTCCTCTTGATCGGACAGTGCAAGATAGTCGATCAAGCCGCGTGGCTTGCCGATCTTGTCCATGATGTCATCGCAGGCATCGATGCAGAGCGCACAGGTAATACACTCCATCTGCTGGCCTTCGCGAATATCAATGCCAGCAGGGCAGACATTCACGCAGGCCATGCAGTCGATGCAATCGCCCGCACCTTCGACACGTTTCTTGCCGCGCGGCTCTCCCCGCCACTCACGGTAGGCGACGGTGAGTGTCTCAGGGTCCATCATCGCGGCCTGAATGCGTGGCCAAGGGCACATATAGTTGCACACCTGCTCGCGCATGAAGCCGCCGAAGATAAATGTCGTGGCTGTCAGCACGCCAATGGTGGCCCAAGCGATAGGAGGGGCGGTGAAAGTCGCAAGGCTGACGGCCAGAGTTGGGGCGTCAGCAAAATAGAAAACCCAAGCGCCGCCTGTCGCCACTGAAATCAGCAGCCAGACTGTCCATTTGGTGAGGCGAAGGCGGGTTTTGCGAAAAGACCAGTCGGCGTTCCACAGGCGGACACGCGCGTTGCGATCGCCTTCAATCCAGCGCTCAACAAGGATAAATAGATCGGTCCAGACGGTCTGGGGGCAGGTATAGCCGCACCAGACGCGGCCAAGGGCCGAGGTGAAAAGGAACAGGCCAAGCCCGGCCATAATTAAGAGGCCAGCGACGAAATAGAACTCATGCGGCCATATCTCGATCCAGAAGAAATAGAAGCGGCGGTGCGCCATGTCGATCAGAACGGCCTGATCGGGCAGGTTGGGGCCGCGATCCCAACGGATCCACGGTGTTAGGTAATAAATACCCAAGGTGACAGCCATCACCCACCATTTCAGGTTCCGGTAAAAGCCTTTGACCCGCCGCGGAAAAATCGGTTCGCGCGGCGCATAAAGCGGTTGGTTTTCGGAAGAGGACATAGGTGACCTGCAAGGCTAGAGTTCTGTTCGCAGGATTTGTTGTAAGGGGCGGGTGAGGAATATCTTTGATGTGGATCAAAGGTTTTGGACATTAATGCTGTGGTGGGACGTCGCAGGGGTGCATTCGTGTGGTGACATCTGCACATGAAAACGGCGGCCCTCACATTTGGGCCGCCGTTCACTCTTGGTTCGCTTTTGTGAGGTTAGAACTGCACGTTCATGCCAACTTGGAACCCGTGCCGCTCATAGTCGTCGCCGAATGAGCCACCATAGCCAGCTTCAATCCGAATATCGCGTGCGGTATTGGAGGAAATCAGGATCTCGAAGCCCAGTTTCACATCGACCAAGTCGTCGTCACGCCCCTCAATCGGGAATGCAACAGTGGGCAACCCGCTGAAGCCAGTTTCGATCATCAGATCATCGCTGGACAATGTGCTGTAGGCGATACTGCCTGTCAGTCGGTTCTGGCCTGTTGCACTTGGCAACAGATACTCGCCCTTCAGACCAATCGAACCCACGAATGTGCTGCCCGTCTGCTCTTCAACTGTCAGGTTGAACGCGCCTGCACCGGTTTCTGTGAAACCATCAACGGTGACATTGTAGAAAGAGACAGATGCCATCGGACCAACGGAAAACCCGCCAAAGTCACGCAGATAGCTTGCCTCAACCGCACCAAAGGTTTGCGATCCTTCTGTGCTGCCGGTGGCGGTTTGGTCCAGCACATTACGGGTGCTGTCATAGGACGCGTCCTGGTACCCGAAGAGCGCCTTAAAACTTGCGCCATTGTCCATATTCGAGCGTGCAAACCCGATCAAAGACAGGCCCGTCGTTTCAAGATCACCAAGCCCGTCAGCGGCTTCGGCTGTTGCCGATGTGCCGCCGACCGCGATACCGACCGAGGCGTTCGCATTCACGCGGCTTTCCACGCCGACAGTGAACGATGTCGCGTCGACATCATAGCCTATGGACCCGGATGTGGGGTCATAGGTCGCAGTCGATCCACCCAGCGAGGCGAGGCCATACAGATTGCCACCCATCAGCCAGTTCCGCGCACCGCCGCTTTGCGAGACAACGGCTGTGTCACCTCCATCAATCGGGGCCAGACCGGAGATTGCTGCAACGTGGCCGCGTGCTGATTCAAAACTCATTGCAGAGTAAGCAGGCGCAATCGTGAAGCCCGTGCTGGTGAGCGCGGCAGCCGCTGCTTCTGGGTCTGCGCCAGACTGCTCTAAAATGTCAGTGATAGCAGCCTGATAGGCAGCAGTATTTTCCTCGTCGACCTCCCAGTAGGGCACATTCGCCGCCGCATCGAGATACCCTGCGAGCCTGAATTGGTATTCGGATTGGGACTCTGCCGCGAATTCAACGATTGGTTCAAACACCGGAGCGATACGCAGTGTGAATTCGCCGCCGTCAATATCGCCGATATCTAGCATGAAATTGAGGTTCATGTTGCGGATATCTTCGACTGGCCCCACTTCAAATAAACCATTGGCCGTCATTGCCGCCACGATTTCTGGGGGGATTGCAGCACCATCGTTTCCGGTTGTCCTCAGATCGATGACGTCAACGCCCAATGAAGACGCAAGCGCGTCAAGACGTTCTTCCAGCGATGCTTCTGGCTTCTTTGATTCTTCTAATCCGTCTATGATGGACGCTGCCACACCAAGATTGCCATACCGCCATACGCTGTCACCTGAATCGTACCAAGCAATCAGTACGGCTTCCTCATCAGGCAGATCGGTGCCGGAAGCATCCCAAAACATGCCATCCGGGATCATGCTGTTGTCGAGTAGAGCGGTCCCAAAATTCTCGGCAAGGAAAGTATTGGTCAGAGAATCTGTCGTAATCTCAAAAAGTGCAGTGTCGTCTAGGTTGTTCTGGGCCATCGTGGCTTCGTCGCCATCGAAAAAACCGATCCCCGTTGCTTCTTGTCCACCATTTCCAAAAAGACCGTCGGGGAGGTTGAAACGAGGAACTAGGCCCTCTTCGCCTTCGGCTAAGTTGATGAAGTCGTCGAACGAGACATCGCTAGTGGCATTTAGCGGTACGAAGCTGTCACCACTGCCAGTTCCCAGGACAAAAGCGAAACTCGTAATTCGTGCGCCGGTCAGGTTGGAAGTTTTGCCGTATGTGAAGTACGAAGTAACCGGGTTAATACCAACGGCGCTAGGGGTCACATCAAAGCGCATGTCCAGTGGAACCGGCCCTGTCAGTTGGGTCTTGATCCGTTTTCCGGATCCCGGTGGAGCATCACAACCAAAATCGGGATTGTTCGCCATCAAGCAATTCAGGATATCCTTAGGGCTGGATGCGTTTTCATCGTTTATATCCCAGTCGGCTTCACCCGGCACACCAGTAACGGCTTTCACGCCTGGTGGCAGAATTCCTTCCGCCGGATCCGAAAAAATAAGTCCGTCACCTTCTATGCCAAGAAGTGGTGCGTCCAATAACTCTCCAGCCCATGCTGTTGTGCATACCAGCGTGAGTGCGGCCACCGATCCAGCGGTTGCAAATCTCGTTTTGCGTATCTTCATTTCTTTGTCCCTACTCTCAAAGCGATTCCTACACATTCCGAAGTCGGAATATCTATTGAGGTAACAAGCCTTAAAGATTTCGTTGTTGACATATGTCAAATTCGGAATGTTTTTTGTGTCGGCAGATTGCCTGCGCTGGGACCGTGGGATCCGCTGCTGTTGAGGCGCGTCCCATGCCCAATAGAGTCTCGCTTTCAGCAAGAAGGAGGCGTAAGCGTATCGTCATGAAAATTGTCCGCCTCCAAGATGCCCATTCGCTGCCGCTTTGGCGCAGGCCCACGTCGCTGTTGTTTGTTATGGCGATGGCGATGCCGATTGCCTTTGCGACATGGTCGGCGCTGCTCAATAACTTTGTGATCGAGGTCGCAGAGTTTGACGGCTCTGACATTGGCTGGCTGCATACGGTGCGCGAAATTCCGGGGTTCTTTGCAATCGGAGTAATTGCCCTGATCATGTTCATTCGCGAGCAGGTACTAGGATTAGTTGCCTTGATCATGCTGGGCGCTGCCACCGCAGTTACAGCGCAGTTCCCTCAAATGGGCGGCATTCTGGCGGTGACGATGCTGTCGTCGATCGGCTTTCACTATTACGAAACGGTCAACCAGTCGCTGCAATTGCAATGGATAGATAAGAAGAAAGCGCCACAAACGCTGGGCTGGATTTTATCTGCCGGTTCTGCGGCCACACTGGTTGTCTACCTGCTGATTGTGATCAGCTGGGATCGGTTTGGACTGACCTACAGTATCGTTTACTGGCTATCGGGTGGTTTCACCGCCGTGGTCGCCACCATTTGCCTCTTGGCCTATCCGCAGTTTGAATCCCCCCATCCGCAAATCAAAAAGATGGTCCTGCGCAAACGCTATTGGCTTTATTATGCGTTGCAATTCATGTCAGGCGCACGGCGGCAGATCTTCGTGGTTTTTGCGGGCTTTATGATGGTCGAGCAATTTGGCTTTGCCGTCGACGACATCACCAAGCTTTTCATGGTGACCTTGCTGATCAACATGTTTGTCGCACCTCTATTGGGCACGCTGGTTCAGATGTTCGGGGAACGGCGGGCGTTGGTTTTTGAATATGTGGGTTTGTGTCTCGTGTTCTTTGCCTACGGCGGGATCTACTACTTTGGTTGGGGCGTCATGCTGGCGACTGCGCTCTACATTATCAACCATTTGTTCTTTAGCCTCGCGCTTGCAATCAAAACCTACTTCCAGAAAATAGCTGATCCGCAAGATATTGCGCCTACAGCGGCTGTGGCCTTTACCATCAACCATATCGCAGCTGTCTTCTTGCCGGCACTCTTGGGATATGTCTGGCTGCAATCGCCCGGGTTGGTGTTTTTGATGGCCGCCGGCATGGCAATCATCTCGTTACTTTTGTCCCTGCTGATCCCCCGCCACCCTGCACCCGGTCACGAGACCGTGTTCCAAGGTCGTTTGTTGGCTGCCGCAGAGTAGTAAATCTTCTTGCCTGCGCTATATCTGTTTGGAACTTGATAGGAGACTCCGATGTTTTTCATGTCCCGCGCAAAATCCGAAATGGTCGCCAAAGATGCGGCCTTGCCCGGTCGTCCCAATGCGATCCCTACGGCAGGCACTCATTTTGTTTTCGACAATCCGCTGACAGGCGAGGTGCCTGCGGGTATGGAAGAAGCCATGTTTGGCATGGGCTGTTTCTGGGGCGTCGAGCGGATGTTTTGGAAACTGGATGGGGTGCAGTCCACGATGGTGGGTTATGCAGGCGGGTACACACCGAACGCGACCTATGAAGAGGTGTGTTCTGGTAAGACCGGCCACAACGAGGTGGTCCGCGTGATCTATGATCCGTCCATCATTTCCTACGATCAACTTTTGCAGGTTTTCTGGGAAGGGCATGATCCAACCCAAGGGATGCGGCAGGGCAATGACGCGGGAACGCAGTACCGGTCGGGTATCTACACCTATTCCGCCGCGCAAAAGGCGGCGGCTGAGGCTGCGAAACTGGCCTTCGCCCCACGCCTTTCTGAGGCCGGTTATGGTGCGATCACGACCGAGATCATTGATGCGCCTACATTCTATTTCGCCGAGGATTATCACCAGCAATATCTGGCAAAGAACCCGAGCGGTTATTGCGGGATTGGCGGCACGGGCGTGACATGTCCGATTGGTGTTGGAGTTTAAGCAACGCGCGACTTTCTGGATATCGCAGCACGCGTGCTGCTGATGCCGGTCCTGTTGGGACAAGCTGTCTTTGTGCGAAAAAGCTATATAGCACTGCCTGAGCCAACAGGCGCGCGCAGCGGGATTGTCGGCGACGGCCCCGCGCTGCGTTTGCTGGTGATAGGTGACAGTTCTGCGGCAGGTGTCGGTGTTGCTTCGCAAACCGATGCATTGCTGGGACAGCTGATTGACCGCTTGGCGGGTCGGATGACGGTCCACTATGAATTGGTGGCTCAGACGGGGGCCAAGACCAGTGATGTTCTAGGGTGGCTGGATACCATGCCCTCGACACGCTACGACGTTGTGGTCACAGCCCTTGGCGTGAACGATGTCACCAAGGGGGTGTCATTACGCAAATGGCTGATCCAGCAAACCAATCTCTTTGGCCGGCTCATCGGGCAATTTGGCGCGCGCCGGGTCATCGTCTCGGGTCTGCCGCCTGTTGGGCAATTTCCGCTTCTGCCGCATCCGCTCCGGTGGGTTCTAGGACGGCAAGTGGCCCGGTTTGATCGGCATCTGCATCAACTTGCAGCGAACAAACCGGATTGTGTCCCGCTCCAGTTTAACTTGGGGTTGGACGAAACCAATATGTCTGAAGATGGCTTTCACCCCGGATCAACAGTTTACGCAGTTTGGGCCGATGAAGTCGCCCAGATCATCCTGAGCGATCCCGACCTGCTTGACGCCGCTCAGACCGGGGCCTAACCGCAGGTCAACCAACACAGAGGTAGCAAAATGATAACGTTTTCGGCTTTGACGACGATCATGGGTGAGGACGCGGCCTATGGGCTTGCAGACGCAATGGAAGATCTGACGCCAGAGCCGACCGGCGTAGGTGTATTTGAAATCGAGGATGGGTCCGGCCTGTGGGAGGTTGCAGCCTATTTCATGGAGCGGCCTGATGCGGGCGCTCTGGCCGTTCTATCAGCGCTACACCATGCAAAACCTTTCAATATCTCTGAAATACCAGAGCAGGATTGGGTCTCGAAAGTACAGCGTGAACTGGCGCCAGTGTCTGCTGGGCGTTTCTTTGTCTATGGCACCCATGACGCGGATAAGGTGCCAAAGGGGACGATCCCATTACTGATTGATGCCGCTATGGCATTTGGTACAGGGCATCATGGAACGACCAAGGGCTGTCTTGAGGCTTTTGACGGGCTGCTTGCCGATGGCTTCGCAGGACAAAACATCCTTGATATCGGCTGTGGGACAGCGGTCCTCGCCATGGCTGCAGCCAAGGTTTTGCCGCATTCTGTTTTAGCGAGCGACATTGATCCTTTGGCCGTCGAGGTGGCGCAGGCGAACGTGCTCAGCAACGGGTTGAAGGACCGTGTCAACTGCGTTGTCGCAGCAGGGTTTGGGGCGCCTGAACTCAAGAATAGTGGGCCTTACGACCTAATCTTTGCCAATATCCTGAAGGGGCCACTTATTGGGCTGGCGCCCGATATGGCGGCCAATACGAGTGATGGGGGCTATGCGATTCTATCGGGAATCCTCAACGAACAGGCCGATGAGGTTCAGTCCGTTTATCACGAATTTGGCTTCAATCTTGTGGGAAAGCGAGTTATTGTTGACTGGACTACACTAATTTTGCACAAAAACACGCTCAATTCGGGCCAAATTGCTGCAGATGGTTGAGGTAACACTTGCTTGAGCTGTAATAATTGTCACAGTGATATGAATAGTAACCGTATATTTTTCCGGAGGATGATCAGGTGCAAGCCCACGTCCCATTTGATAAAAGACTAAAGCGCATTGTTCGGCAGCATGATAAGATGTCGAACGGTGTCGTAAGACGCGTGAACTCTGACGGATTGATCGTCGCAAAGCCACGCATGTATCGTCCACGTTTCCCTTTGAAAGGATTGCTGGCGGTTCTCTTCCTTGGCTTCCTGTTCAAGGGCTTCCTCTTCGCCTATCTCGGTGAAGCAGCCTATGGCGAGCGTGTCGCGACGCTGCAGGATGGCACTGTTCTTGAACAGGCTGGCGCATGGGTCATGCAACCAGACCCAATCACGGTACTTGCCGCAGATGGTATTGCATTGATCCTGCCGCAAAACTAAACCGCAACACGATACAAACGAAAGGCCGCGTTCGTAAAGAACGCGGCCTTTCGTTTTTGCGGTGTCACTTTAATCAGCGTGTGCGTGTCGCGATATCTTCGATGTCGCCGTATGACAGGCCGATATCGTCTAGCTCACGTGCCGACAGCTTGGACAAGGAGTTGCGTGTGATGCGTGCATCGTTCCATGCGGCAACTGTGCCAAGCATGTTGACGAAGAAAGTTGTGATCTTGCCAGCGGAAGGGCCAGCGACGGGGCGGGTGGTGTCAAAAGAGGCCATGGCCATATTCCTTAGTTTTGTGCTGCGCGTTGCAGCGTTAATCTCATGAGGGGCATCTAGGAGGGAAAACGCACATTGACTAGTGCCATTTTGGCAAGGGTCATATGCGTTCTCAGCATGCCTCATTTTTGTGCGCATTCTGCCGCATAACCCTAATTTATAAGGCGTTAATTCCGTCGTATTTCACCGCCCTAGTGGCGCATTTCGCTCATTTGAAGTCGTGATCTCTCAACTCTCTGCAGATCAACGCTCTTGGTCTTTGTTCGCGTTTTGTGCTAGCGAGATGTAGAGAATAAGAAAAAGAGGCGAGCAATGCGCGTTTTAGGCATCGATCCGGGCCTGCGGAACATGGGATGGGGCGTGATCGAGGTGGTGGGATCCCGACTCAGCCATGTCGCCAACGGCGTGTGCAAGTCCCAAGGTGACGATCTGGCCCAACGCCTGTTGTCATTGTATGAACAACTGACAGCGGTGCTTGCACAACATCGTCCAGAGGCCGCAGCGGTTGAGCAGACTTTTGTAAACAAAGACGGGGGCGGGACCCTGAAATTGGGCCAGGCGCGCGGCATCGCGATGCTGGTGCCGGCACAGGCCGGACTGTTGGTTGGTGAATATGCCCCCAATGCAGTAAAAAAGGCTGTCGTGGGCTTTGGTCACGCCGATAAGGCGCAGATCGCCCATATGGTGAAAGTTCAATTGCCAGGGGTCCAACTCGCGGGGCCCGATGCAGCGGACGCGCTTGCCATCGCGA
>Ga0115562_1000602_pt1 | contig 27088 bp, 23 predicted proteins | sample COGITO_mtgs_1105_6_FD_87200 | JGI IMG/M metagenome (GOLD analysis project Ga0115562, IMG submission 87200) | Pelagic marine microbial communities from North Sea - COGITO_mtgs_110516 | ecosystem: Environmental > Aquatic > Marine > Epipelagic | place: Germany:Helgoland, sampling site Kabeltonne...
ACAGCCAACCCAACTCGGCAAACATTGTCCAGAAGTCACGGTTAATACCCTCTTCTGAATCAATAATCTTACGTCTGGTATCAAAGTCATACTCGTCGCGGACAAAGCGCGCAACGCTGTCTTTAATCATTACCTGTTCTTCGGAAAACTCAAAATTCATCTAACCCATCTCCAACAATATTTTTTATAGAGGCCTTACTAAAGGCCTAACACGGCCTTGGCAATCACATTGCGCTGCACTTCATTTGAGCCGCCGTAAATAGTCGCGGCGCGGCCATACATATAACTTTTGCGCGCCTCAGCGGCAAACTCGTGACCCAGCTGCTGATTACTCAGATCCCCCTGCAGAGCACCGCCATAATAGGCAGCCAGTTGCAGTTGCAGCTCGTGAATAGACTGTGAGATTTCAGTGCCTTTGATTTTTAACAATGAGGATTCAGGCCCCGGCATTCCCCCGGCGGCCATAGAGGCAAATACTCGTAGCTCGGTGTACTCCAGAGCCATCAATTGCATTTCAATATCGGATAGACGCATCTGGAATACCGGATCATCGAGCATAGGCTGACCGCCGTTAACCTCTGCCGCAGCGCGCTGCTTGAGATTGCTCAGCATACGCTTGGAGTCGGCCACCTCAGCCATACCGGTGCGTTCATGGGCGAGCAATGCCTTGGCGTAGGTCCAGCCTTTATCCTGTTCACCAATTAAATTTTCTCTAGGCACAAGCGCATCTTCAAACAGCACTTCATTAAGGCTGTGTTTGCCGTCGATTGTAGGAATTGGCTTTACTGAAACGCCTGGGGTATTCATATCAATTAACAGAAAGCTAATACCCTGTTGTTTGCGTACATCTTTGGAGGTTCGTACCAGACAGAAAATCCAGTCGGAAAACTGGGCAAAGGTTGTCCAGATTTTGCGACCATTAACAATATAATTATCGCCGGCGTACTCTGCGGTTGTACTCAAGGCGGCCAGATCAGAACCGGCACCGGGTTCTGAATAGCCCTGACACCACCAGTCTTCACTGGAGAGAATGCGGGGTAAAAATTTGGCCTTCTGCTCTTCGCTACCAAAGGTGTAGATAACCGGCGCAACCATTTTCAGACCGAAGGGAACCACATCGGGAATACCCGCTGCGCCGCGCTCGGTTTCATAGATAAACTTCTGGGTGACAGACCAGCCAGTACCACCGTATTCTTTAGGCCAGCCCGGCGCAATCCAACCTTTGGCATGAAGCTTTTTCTGCCAGACCACAATAGCTTCCTTGTAATCTTCACCCTGACCGCTGGAGAGACTCTCCGCGACCTTGGCATCGTATTCACTGGCAAAAAATGCCCGCACATCATCTCGAAACTCAAGATCCTGTGCTGAAAAATTAATATCCACCGATTCACCCTCTTACTAAATTTAAGCTGTTTACATTAAGTTGTGGCACTTCATATGTCAAAAAATAAGGCGGCTGGCTAGTCACGCTGCCGCTCAAGGCATACAGAGGCATAGAGAAAACAGGGAATGCTCATTGCACCACAAATATCAGCCAGCAAAAGCGACCATGTATAGGGATTAACAACCGCAGCAGCCTGAAATAATTCCTGGGCAACACCGGTCATAAAAGAGCCGAGACTAAAACCGAGCAGATTGCAGGCAACCAGTAATACCGCGGTCATAACTCCGCGCAGACGCGCCGGCGTTAGGTCCTGAACTGTTGAAAATGCCGGCCCATAGAAAGAGCTAAGACTAAATAGCGCGAAACTCATGCCCAGAAAAAAGATCAGCGAGTCCGGCGAGGCAAATCTGTAACCCAGGGTTAAGGGAGTCACCGCAATCATCAATAGCGCCAGGAAACGAATTCGCCCACCTCTATAGCGGCGCTGATACCAGTCGCTCATGGCGCCACCAAACAAGGTACCCAGAGTACCGAAGAGCAGAAAAATAGTGCCGAACAGCGCCGTGATATAGCCCTGCTCAAAACCGCGCTCGGCAATCAACCAGGGAATCGCAAAGGCACCTGCACCTATTGGAATATGCAGCATAACTGCGCCGAGCATAATCCATATCAGCACCGGCGAGCCTTTTAATACCTGCTTTAAATCTGACAGTCCTTCTCGCCAGCCTACGGCTGACTCTGATTCAGTGGAAGCTGTGGTGCTTTCACTCTCCATAACTCCACGGCGGGGATCTCTTAACAGCAGCAAACCAAGCGCCAGAACTATTCCCAATCCACCGAGTAGCAAGAAACAGTTGCGCCAGCCAATCTCAACCCCCAGAGAACCGGCCAGAATAAACGCCAGGCTGGTTCCCACAGGCACACCCAGATAGTAGAGCCCTACCGCTGTGCCGCGCTTTTGCGCGGGAAATAAATCTGCCAGCATCGACATCGAAGTTGGGGTCATGGTCGACTCGCCAATACCGATAAATAATCTCGCCAGAGCGATTTGAGTAAAGTTTTTAGCGATGCCAGAAACCGCCGTTAGGGCACTCCACAAAATAAGACCTGCGGCAATAAGTCGCGGACGGTGAAAGCGATCGGCAAGCGCGCCCATAAACAGTCCCATCACCACATAGCAGACCGTAAATACCCAGCCATTTAAGAGCCCAAGTTGGGAGGGACTGAGGTTGAGGTCATCCATTATTGTTTGAGAAAAGGCCGCAATAAGACTGCGATCAAGCATACTGAGAATATTCAGCAGCATCAGAAACATTAAAACACCCTTCGCGCGGGGCGAGGATTTAATAACCTGCATAATTCTTTAACCCCTTCTACATCTTATAATTATGTGTAGTTATTCTGGTCTGAATCTTTCTAAGCCACCGCCGCTAAAGAGCTGACTTGGCAATCAACTGGCGGCAGTGCTCACCCAGATGAGTAACCACCTGACCATAGCTGGCAAAGCGCTGATCTTTGGTCATCTTATTGGCATAGCGGTAGTAGAGCTGCTGTAAAATCCCCACCAGCCGCCAGTAGCCATAGACCTCATAGAAATCCCAGCTCGAGGTATCAAAGCCGGTCTGCTCGGCGTAGTAAGCGAATATTTCCTCGCGGCGCATCATGCCCGGTGCATCTGATGGCTGAACTTTCATCGCCTGCAGGGCTGGCGCATCATCGGCATGCACCCAATAGGCCAGTGAGTTGGCTAAATCCATCAGCGGGTCGCCCAGTGCCGCCATCTCCCAATCCATTACTGCAATAACATTAAACGGATCAACGGGGTCAATCATCACATTGTCGATACGAAAGTCACCGTGGATAAGCGCAGCGGGGATATTGCTAGCCTTTGAATCAGGTATATTCGCCTCAAGCCATTCACGGACATCTTCAAACCCTGGTACATCTGCCGTCTGAGCATTGGCAAAGCGTTTATTCCAACCCAGTATCTGGCGCTCGGCATAGCCAGTGGGCTTGCCAAACTCGGCCAGTCCTGCGGCGGCATAATCCACCTGATGCAGCTGAATTAATTTATCAAATACGGTTTTGCAAAACTGATAGCGGTCGGCATTGCTAAAATTCCATGCCGAGGGCAAGCTGTTTTTAACCAGAACACCCTCAATCTTTTCCATCAGATAAAACTCGGAACCGAGAAGAGATTCATCATCTGTGTAGTAGATCGCTTTCGGCACTGAGGGATAGGATGACTTCAGTGCACTGATAACCCGATACTCGCGAATCATCGAATGGGCACTGGCGGCTTTTACACCCGGTGGCGGTCGTCGCAATACCAGCTCGCGATTTCTGTAACTAATCAGGTAAGTGAGATTGGATGCGCCCGATGCGTACTGCTGAATAGATGGACTGCCCTGCAATTCTGGAATAATTTCTCTGAGCACTTTATCCAAGCGCTGAGAATCCAGCTCTTCGCCACTGCGCACGTCAATCGTTGGATTAGATAAGGTCATCGAGTTTCCATTTATTATTATTGATTATCTGACTTCTCAAGATATTCTTAGAATTACAGTGTAATTCCAAATTCACACCTCTGCTGTGGCAATACTGACAAAAGTTGATAGCTAGCGCTGATATTATCTTTTGGCAGTCATTATGTCTTGATTTTTTAAGCGCAGATTTTTACAGTAGAACAACAAATCGAATATAACGAGCGTTCAAACAGGGTCGTTATACAAAAAATAAAAGAGGAATATCCATATGTCATTAGAAGCAGTTACAGCAGGTTTAAAAGAAAAGGTCGGGGAAGACTGCGGTTTGGGTTCAGTCTTGAAATTTGATTTTGGTGATGATGGGTTTCTTACTTTAGACGCTTCTCAGGTTCCAAATGTGATCAACAATGATGATGTAGAAGCCCAATGCACCATGGTTATCAGCTTGGAAAACTTTATGGCGATGGCTGAAGGTAAGCTTGATGGCACCTCGGCCTTTATGACCGGTAAACTAAAGATTCAGGGTGATATGGGTATTGCTATGAAGTTAGGGCCTATACTTTCGTAGCCGTATTTATATTCAGATCATTATCTACAATCGAAGAATGCCCTGCAGTTGCAAAACTGCAGGGCATTTTTTTGTTCTAGGCATTTTCCCTAAGCTAATAAATCACTTCAGCAGGTTTATCCTAACAAAGTAAAAAAATCCCTCAGATCATCCGTTATTGAGAACTCAAACCGCTACCTAAGCCCCACAAGCTCTACCCTATTAAAAATTAAAAGCATTTAAATTAATTGTCATTTGACAACCTTTTGTTTACACACTAGTCTTAGGGTATTGAGAAATGAAGCACCCCAATAAGGAAATCAATAAAGTAGTTCAACACGCACTTTCAAACGGTTGGACTTTAAGAGTAGCAAATGGACATGCTTGGGGTGTTTTGCGCTGCCCGAAAAACAAAGCCGACTGTCGCTGTGGACGGTTCTGCCAGATATCGGTTTGGAGCACCCCGAAAAATCCCGGCAATTACGCTAAAAGACTAAAGAAAAGTATTGATGGCTGTATCTATCCAATCATCAAACTATACGAGGTGAAAAAATGAACGACTACGAATTTACGCTGACCTTTTCATTACCAGCTTCTTCATTACCAGCTTCTTCATTACCAGCTTCAGGAGGCAACCCAGAGGCGTACCTAGATGCACTATTTGAAGCAGGATGTGACGACGCAGTAATAGGCATAGGCGGAGTCGGCTCAATAGCACTCGACTACGGGCGTCAGGCTGAGTCAGCCGCAAGCGCAGTTCAAGGGGCTATCGCACAGGTGCAGTTAGCTATCCCAGGTTCGGAATTTCTCGAGCTTAAACCTGATTTGGTCGGCATTACAGATATTGCCGAACTGGCCAACTGCTCTCGACAAAATATCCGCAAATTTGTCACTGATTCAAAAGCGCTTTTCCCACAGCCAAGCGTCTCTGGCAGCGTTCCCCTCTGGCACTTTTATGAAGTGGCTAACTGGCTGATAAATAATCCGCGGGTTAAATCAAAACCACAACCTGAATCTATTGAGATTTCCAAAATTGCCTTTGAGATAAATATTGCTGCTCAGCGCAAACGCTTTAAAAGAAGTATCGCTGAAGCCAAGGCTGATTACACACCTAAATAATCCGACTTCTCAGCATTCACAACCTTCATCAACCTCCCTCAATCTTCATTCAAAGTAAGAACACTATGCTCCTGAAATACTTTAATTTAACGCTTGGCACGATTACTGCACTACCAATTTATACCGATGGCAAAAACCGCACCATTTAATTTGGTGCGGATGCACCAAAGCCGCCATCAACGCAGTTTTAATAGGAAATAAGGGAATTTTAGCCAGTGATACTGGGGCAAAAACACAGTTATTCCAGCTACGAGCGCACCAAGTCGGTGCGCTCAACAATTTCCTATTCAGGTCTTGCCGCTTATTTTGCAACCAAACAACAGCAAGTCTCGGAGCATGGAAACTGTGAATAATGCGTCGCAAATAGCAAATCTATTTAGCTTACCTGTGAAGCTTATTTTTACTGATCTGGATGGCAGCCTCCTCGACCACCATAGCTACAGCTTTCAACCGGCGGCAACAATGCTTGCCGAATTGGAACAGCGCGGTATTCCGGTTATCCCTATCACCAGTAAAACCAAGGTCGAACTGCTGCCTTTGCGCAACCAGCTGAATAACCCGCATCCTTTTATTATTGAGAATGGCGCAGCCATCTATATTCCCTGCGGTTACTTTTCTCAACAACCAAAAAATTCTAAAACCGTTGATGATTTCTGGGTTCTCGAGAACGCAGCCTCACGTTCAACTTGGCAGACATTATTGGATAGCCAAGCTGCTGAGTTTTCGGCCGAGTACCAGACCTTTGATTCTGCCTTTAGAGAACATGGCGCAGAGGGCATTACCCAGCTAACCGGCCTGAATCATCATCTGGCAAGCCTCGCCAATCAGCGTGATTACAGCGAGCCAGTGCACTGGACCGGAACCGCTGAACGGAAAAAATTGTTTGTCGAAAAGATGCAATCTCTTGGAGCTACGGTTTTGCAGGGCGGACGGTTTCTCAATATTGGCGGCGATACCGATAAGGGACGCGCCCTTGTTCAACTTGAAAAACTCTATCTTCGGCAGGCCGAGCAAAGCGCCTGTCAGACCCTCGCGATTGGCGATAGTGGCAATGATATTTCCATGCTTGAACAGGCTTCAAATGCACTAATTATTAAATCTGATCATCATGCACCACCAGCATTAACTCGCAGTGAAAATGTTTCTATCAGCGCCCAAACCGGCCCTCAGGGCTGGGCGACTGGCGTCGCTGATTGGCTACAAATTCACGGCTAAAAATCGTAAAAAAATTGTTCGATAAACATCAATAATAAAAGAGAATTAAACATGGGCGACTTTCACCAAAATGGCGTTATAACAACTTTACACAACCTCTCTAACCGCTCAGTTGAGGAGATGGAAACAGAGCTTCTCGAGTTCTCCAAAACACGACCTATGGCACTGATTCTGCCATCGCTCTACTCCGAACTTCAGGGCGATGCCCTACCGGAAATTATTAATCATTTAAAACAGGTGCCCTATCTCAACCAGATTGTTATTGGTCTTGATCGCGCTGATCAACAGCAGTATCGCGACGCGCTTGGGTTTTTCTCCGCCCTGCCCCAGCATCATCGAGTTCTGTGGAATGACGGCCCGCGACTAAAAGCACTGGATGCAAAACTTCAGGCCCTGGGCCTGGCGCCCAAAGAGCTCGGCAAGGGCCGCAATGTCTGGTACTGCATGGGTTATACCTTAGCTTCAGGAAAAGCCGAATCTGTGGCGCTACACGACTGCGATATCACCACCTACGACCGTGAACTGTTGGCACGACTGATTTATCCGGTCGCCAACCCACGCTTTAACTATGAATTTTGTAAAGGTTATTACGCTCGAGTTGCCAATGGCAAAATCAATGGTCGCGTTTCTCGACTGTTGGTCTCACCGCTATTGAGCGCGCTAAAGAAAACTGTCGGCCATACAGACTATCTCAACTATATGGGCAGCTTTAGATACCCGCTCGCCGGTGAGTTCTCTTTCCGCCGCGATGTCCTCAGTGACCTGCGCATCCCCAGCGACTGGGGTCTGGAAATTGGTGTTCTCTCAGAGATGCATCGCAACTTTGCCAGCAACCGTCTCTGTCAGGTGGATATTGCCGATAACTATGACCATAAACACCAGAATCTTTCTCTCGACAATGATCAAGATGGCCTGTCAAAAATGTCGATCGATATCACCAAAGCACTGTTCCGCAAACTGGCCACACAGGGTGTTGTCTTTAGTCATGAAGCATTCCGCTCCTTAAAAGCCACTTACTTCCGCATGGCATTGGATATAGTCGAAACCTGCCATAACGATGCAATTATGAACGGCTTAACGCTGGATATTCACGAAGAGGAAAAAGCCGTAGAGATGTTTGCCGAAAATATTATCAAGGCCGGTGAAGTATTCTTTAACAGCCCCATGGAAAAACCCTTTATCCCGAGCTGGAACCGCGTAAGAAGTGCGGTGCCAGATATATTTGAACAACTGACTGCTGCGGTTGAAGCGGATGCGGCTGAATTTGGCGGACAGTAATAATAACCATGACTAAAGATACTGAAAAAGATTCCAGCCAGTTATTTAAAAGCGTCAGACACCATATCGAAGCTATCTACGATAAGGTTGAGTCGGTTGATTACAGCAGGCTCAGTGATGAGCTGATTGAGATTATGCGACTGCAGGAAATCGACACTGCGCCAACCCGCTATATCAATCACTGGGATGAAAGTGACTGTCTGGTAATAAGCTATGGCGACAGTATTTTGCAGGAGGGGGAATCGCCCCTTCACAGCCTAAAGCACTTTCTTGATAAGCAAGTAAAAGGCCGTATTAATGGCGTGCATATACTGCCCTTTTATCCCTTTACCTCAGACGATGGCTTTTCAGTTCTGGACTACTCAAGCGTCAATGAATCACTGGGTGAATGGGCAGATATTGAAGAGATAGCAGCAGACTACCGATTGATGTCGGATTTGGTTATTAACCACTGCTCGGCGCGCAGCCCATGGTTTGAGAATTTTATTAAAGGCCGCGATCCCGGGCGAAACTTCTTTGTCACTGCAAGCCCCGAAGATGATCTGAGCAGCGTTGTTCGCCCACGCACCAACCCACTTTTACGTGAGGTAGAAACCGCCGAGGGTACTCAGCACGTCTGGTGTACTTTTAGTCATGACCAGGTTGACCTGAACTTCAGAAATCCCGAAGTACTGAAACAATTTGCCAGCATTATTCGTCAGTATCTCGACAGCGGCGTGCGACTATTCCGACTCGATGCCGTAGCCTTTTTGTGGAAAGAATTGGGCACCAACTGCATTAATCTCGACCAGACCCATGAGGTTGTACGGCTGTTACGGACACTGATTGAACATGCCCAATCTGACGCCGTGATTGTTACCGAAACTAATATTCCCAACCGCGAAAACCTCGCCTACTTTGGCAACGCCAACGAAGCCCACTGGGTGTATAACTTCTCCCTGCCACCATTATTAGTTAATACGCTGGTAACCGGTGACTGCAACTACCTAAAACAGTGGATGATGAGTATGCCGCCAGCGCGCAATGGCACCGCCTACTTTAATTTTATCGCCTCCCATGACGGCATAGGTCTGCGCCCTGCCGAGGGGCTACTCGACGACAGCGAAATAAATACGTTGGTGGAAACCATGCAACAGTTTGGCGGGCGTGTCTCCTGGCGTGCCGTAGACGAGGGCAAAAGCAAACCCTATGAAATTAATATCTCGCTGTTTGATGCACTGCAGGGAACTCAGGCGGGGCCGGATCAGTGGGCGCTGCAACGGTTTATCTGCGCCCATGCGATTATGCTTGCCCTGGAGGGCGTTCCGGCTATTTACATCCACAGCCTGATGGGTACCCGCAATGATTATCAGCGGGTTGAAAACGCTGGCCATAACCGGGCGATCAATCGTCACCAGTGGGACTACCCTGAACTGGACGCGCGGTTATCAAATGCTGACAGCAACGAGTCACAGGTATTTTCTGGTCTTAAAAAGCTGCTTGAAATCCGTCGACAACAGTCGGCATTCCACCCCAATGCGACTCAGTTTACGCTGCATCTGGGCAGTAAATTGTTTGGCTTTTGGCGACAGAGTATTGATCGTCAGCAGAGTATTTTCTGTGTTAGTAATATTAGCGACTCGGTGCAGAGCTTAAATCTCTCCGATATCAATTTGATCGACAATGAAAGTTGGGTTGATCTTATTAGCGGGTTGAGCTGTAACCAAAAAATGCAGTCTATTCAGATGCAGCCCTACCAGACATTATGGGTTACCAATCGGGTTGATGGTTAACTTGTTATTTCCTAAAAGTTAGGTAAGACTATCTGCTGAATTTTTTTATTTAACCGTATAAAAACAACTAAACCGGATAACAGGAATTAGCAGATTATGAAACTTGAAACTCAGGCAATCCATGCTGGATTTAACGATGACCCAACCACCCGCGCGGTGGCTGTGCCGATCTATCAAACGACTTCATACAGTTTTCGCGATACCCAACATGGTGCCGATCTGTTTAATCTCGCTGAGCCGGGAAATATTTATTCACGAATAATGAATCCGACCTGCGATGTGCTCGAGCAGCGTGTTGCGGCAATGGAAGGCGGCGTTGCCGGACTCTGTATGGCTTCAGGTATGGCCGCAATCACCGGCACTATTCAGACCCTGTGCCGCGCCGGCGACAATATGGTGAGTGTCAGCCAGCTCTACGGTGGCAGCTACAATTTATTTGCTCATACCCTACCCCAGCAGGGTATAGAGGTGCGCATGGCCTCCGGTGATGATATAGCCGCTCTGGAAGCGCTTATCGACGACAACACCAAGGCTATTTTCTGTGAGTCGATCGGCAACCCTGCTGGCAATGTTGTAGATATTGAAGCTCTGTCGACTATGGCTCATCGCCATGGCCTTCCAGTTATTGTCGATAACACCGTTGCAACACCCTACCTGTGCCGACCATTCGAACAGGGTGCAGATATAGTTGTGCATTCTCTGACCAAGTATATTGGCGGCCACGGTACCAGCATTGGCGGCATGATTGTCGACAGCGGTAAATTCACCTGGAAAGATAATCCACGCTTCCCACAGTTCAATACCCCAGACCCCTCCTACCACGGTGTGGTCTATGCAGATGCCTTTGACGCGCCATTTATTGGCCGTGCTCGGGTAGTACCTCTGCGCAATATGGGTGCCGCTATTTCGCCGTTTAATGCGTTTTTAATTCTTCAGGGACTCGAAACTTTGGCGCTGCGTATGGATCGTCATGTGGAGAATGCTATGGCGGTTGCCAGTTATCTTGAAAGCCATGAGTTGGTCAGCTGGGTAAACTATGCTGGACTCTCGAATGATAAATACTTTGAACTGGCTAAACGCATTTGCTCTGGCAAGCCCTCCTCGATTATCAGCTTTGGTATCAAAGGTGGTGAAGCAGCCGGTGCCAAGTTTATCGATGCACTGCAGATGATTAAGCGTCTGGTCAATATTGGCGATGCCAAGAGTCTTGCCTGTCATCCGGCCAGTACAACTCACCGTCAGCTAGACGAGGAAGAGTTGGCTCGTGCAGGTGTTAGTTCAGACCTAGTTCGTATCTCGGTGGGTATTGAGCATGCGGATGATATTTTGGCGGATATAGAACAGGCCTTAAAAGCCACGGTCTAGTAGCTTAGATTTAGGAACTTAGGTCTAGTCGCTTTTTAGCAACTGGTTTTATTGGCTCTGGCTATTGATGGCTCTGGCAGCAAAATATTCGCTGCCAGAGTCAACTTTCAGAGTAGGCTACTCTAAACCGTTACCGCTTTCTCTTCAGTATTGACCAAAGTTAGCAGAAAGCGCTCTGTTGATCCGCTCTTATCATCAAGGCTTTCCCTACGCACCAGTATCTTTTCACCGTAGTACGCAGCACAACCCTGAATAAGCCCCTCAGCCACATCACCCATACAGCGGGGTGACTGATAGATAACTTCCATACTGTTGTCGGTATAGTCAGTGCACTTGAAAGTTGGCGGCGACGCATCCGGGTAAAGTTTTTTTACCTCACCATGAATAAAACCATCGACCTTGTGTAACAGCGCAAAAGAGGAGTGAAGACCATCGATCCACTGGGGATAGGCGGCAATTAGCTCGGCAAACAGATACATGCCAAAGGTTTTGGTCAGGTGTACCACCGAGACATTAATCTTTTTGCTCAGCACCACAATCATATCGATCAGCTCAGTGTGATCGTAATTGCCAACCGTGGTGTAAATACCCCCGCTTGCAGGGGCGGCTTCGGCGATAACCTCATCAACCATCTCGAGTCCGTACTGTTCTTCAACCAGATACAGAAACGATGTAAATAACATCCCTTTCATAACCCCTCACCATTCGCCAAAAATTTACAGTCAAATCAGCTTACATTCTTTAATAGGCAATCTCATCATAAGCTTGCCTATAAAGATTAGCATAGGTTTTAATTTAAGGGTTTTTTTATTTACAGCCGCACCAGCGCTATCTATTTGCTGCGCACCACCTGATAGTTACGGCGTAAATACTTAACCGGCACACTCCAAATATGCACCAAGCGCGAGAACGGAAAGAGTACAAAAATACCCATACCGAGCAATATATGCAGCTTGTATATCCAGTGAACCGACGCAATGCTTGCCGCCGCCGTGGTTGGATTAAAGATCAGGATATTCTGCGCCCAGCTCATCAGCTTAAGCATCTCCTCACCATCCATATGCCCCGCAGAGACAAAAATTGAAGCCAAGCCGACCACCAACTGTAAAAACAACAGCAACAGAATACCTATATCCATAGCCGAGCTGGTCGCGCGAACCCGCGGATTGGTTAAGCGCCGCACAATCAAAATACACATGCCATAAAAGCAGATAACCCCAAACAGCCTCGAAGCCGCTCCCTTTTATACCAGACTGTACTCCGATAGTTCAGATAGCCCCTGCCTAGACCCTTGAGATCAATCAGGGCCCGGCTTATGGGTACAGGTATTTGCAGATAGAGAGCACTTGTCTGAGCGCAGCGAGTTGTGCGAACGCTGCAAATACCTGTACTCATGGGACCGATCTCAAGGGTCTAGGCAGGGGCTATCCACACGAGACTAAACACCCAGACTACCCAGCCTCCTGCACACGATTATAATTATCACTAAACCGCACAATATCATCCTCACCCAAATAGCAGCCACTCTGCACCTCAATCAACTGCAATGGCAAACTCCCCGGATTCGTTAAACGATGACGCTGACCAATCTGGATATACACCGACTCATTCTCAGAGACCAACTCCTCTTTCCCATCGCGCTCAACCAAGGCTGTACCAGTCACCACAATCCAATGCTCCGCCCGATAATGATGCATCTGCAAAGATAAACTCTCACCGGGATTAACCTTAATCAGCTTCACCTGAAACCGGTGCCCCTGACCGATGGAATCGTAACTGCCCCATGGGCGCATAACCTCGCGATGAGAGAGATGCTCAGTTCTGCCCTGCTGATCCAAACGGGCAACCAGACTTTTAACCTCCTGAACACGGCTCTTATCGGCAACAAGAATCGCATCCTTAGTATCCACAACAATTAAATCCTCCACCCCAATGGCAGCAATCAAACGCCCATCGCTCTGAAAGAAACTTCCCTTACAATCCTCAGCAAGCACATCCCCCCACTACACAACATCCTTTTCAGCCGCCTCCCACATCGCCGACCAGTTGCCGAGATCTTTCCAGCTACTGTACAGCGGAACCAACCAGGCATTGTCTGTCTTCTCCATAATGGCGTAATCAATAGAGTCACTGGGGCAGAGATCAAACGCCTGCTCCGAGAGTCGAATAACCCCCACCTCAAGCACCGACCGGCGGTAGGCTCTCTGGCAGTGAAAAAACATCTCCGATTGCAGCTCTTCTAACTCTTTTAGATAGGCACTGGCTTTAAACACAAACATGCCACTGTTCCAAAAGTAATCACCACTGCTGAGATATTGTTCAGCGGTGGTCAAGTCTGGCTTCTCAACAAACTGCTCTATCCTCTCCCCCTCGGAGATTGATCCACCAGACCCACCAGCAACCTTGATATAACCAAAACCTGTATCCGCCACCGATGGCGGCACGCCAAAAGTAACCAGCTTGCCGCTGTCTGCAAGTTCCAGTGCCGCTTCTAAGGCAACCTGGAAAGCCTCCTGATCGCCAATTAAATGATCAGCCGGCTGAACGAGAAGAATCGGATCAGTGCCCTGTGAAAGCGCCTTAAATGCCGCCACAGCAATCGCAGGTGCAGTATTGCGTGCAATCGGCTCAACAATGATCGTCGCGCTGCAGTTGACCTCCTGAAGCTGGCTGGCAATCATAAAGCGCTGTTCCTCATTGCACACCACAATGGGGCTTTGCAGGTTCGCAACGCGGCTTACAGTGCGCTGTAGCATAGAGTCTTCACCATTGAGCTTTAACAGCTGCTTGGGCATTTTCTTGCGGGATTTAGGCCACAGTCGAGTGCCATTGCCTCCCGAGAGAATCACTGGCACGACATTTTTTATCAGCGGCTGATCACCTGTTTCAGATTGTTCAATTTCCCTATCCATACTTCCTCCCTATATTTTTTAAAAAGTCCTTATTACCAACAAATTCCCTGGCAGTTTTTTGCGTACTTAAATGAATTGCCCAGTCCCACCAGATCGACCACTGGCATAAAGCCCTCGGCCAGATGGGCAGCGCCCCTTCCGTAATCAGTATTGTGACCGACCACCAACATATCGGTGGTGTTTACCAACTGCTCAATATTCAGGCACCGCGAATAACTCAGCTGCCGCTCTACGCCCATTTTCAATAGGTCTTCAGAGGCGACATTGGGGTCGAAATAGCGAATATCATGTCCGCGCTCGCGCAGCTGTCTCACCAGCTCTAACAGCGGACTTTCGCGCATATCATCTGTATGCGCCTTAAAGGTAAGGCCAACTATGCCGATACGCTTTACCTTGCAGGCGGTAATCATCGATAGCGCGTGTTCTATATGGCGGTCATTGGAATTAAGAATGCTGTCAATTAACGGGGTGCTAACGCTGTTATCCGCAGCCAAATTCATAATGCCGCGAGTATCTTTCGGCAGGCAGGAGCCACCAAAGGCAAAGCCTGGTCTCAGGTAGTAGGGAGACAGATTAAGCTTGGTATCCTTAACAAAAATATTCATTACCTGATGACTGTCGACGCCCATCGCTTTACACAGGCGCCCCACCTCATTGCCAAAACCGACTTTCAGGCCATGCCAGGTATTGTCGATATATTTAACAAATTCAGCCGCCTCAATAGTGGTTTCAATCAACTCACCGGAAAGACCCTTGTAAAGCTCGGCTACAGCGGCTGAACTGCGCTGATCCACAGCGCCAATCACGGTTTTCGGCGGCTCATAGAAATCTTTGATCGCGCTGCTCTCGCGCAAAAACTCCGGGTTAAAACAGACGCCGAAATCCCTGCCGGAAAACTTCCCAGAGGCTTTTTCCAGAATCGGTATTAAAATATCGCGGGTTGTTTTAGGTGGCACAGTGCTGCGGAATACCACCACATGGTAATCGTCTTTAACCGCCAGAGCCGAGCCAATCTGCTCCGCAGCCATACGTAAGTATTTAAGGTCGCACTCACCATCGGGCCCGGCTGGGGTGCCGACACAGACCATGGTTATATCGGACTCCATAACCGCTTTGCGTGGTTCACAGATAGCCTCGAGACGACCCACCCGCCGCGCATTGTCCAGCAAGTCTGCCAGGCCCTCCTCGACAATTGGTGACTCACCGCGGTTTAACGTCGCAATTTTCTCAACGTCCGGGTCGACACCAATCACTGAATGACCTCGATGTGAAAAACAGGCAGCGGAGACAGCCCCCACATACCCCAGCCCGAGAATACTGATGGTTGGTTTTGCTGCGATCTCTGCAATTTGTCCGGAGTCGAGCTCAAGAAGATCGAGCTTAAAGCTTATGGGGCTGTCATTAGCCGCTGGGGAAGGATTGATATCCAGTTCCGATTTGGCGGTTACTTCAGGTAATGATTGAGGTGTCGATTTAAGCGGCTCTTTAAGCGGCTCTTTAAGTGGCGCTTTAAATATTTGCGAACTCTGCTCAGCCGGGCTCAGCTGGCTATTTTTTTCGGCAAGGGAAATCTCGCCGGGGTTTACCGCTATCTCTAATCCATTTTTATTTAACATCATTACTCCCTGTGGCATGGCAGCCGTCGTTGATGATTCTGAAATGACATACGTGCTGTCATAGATCATCGCAAACTCTGTGCCAACTAATTTAAGGAAGTATATTTAGTATATTTATTAGACAGTTATGAGATTATATTGATAATATACATTAATTTATAAGTGAAGCACCATTGAAGACTTTTGCAATATGCATTGCACAACGCCATCGCAAAATAAGAATCACCAGTGCTTCTGCTTGCGGTAAATGGTCGAGGGACTTACCTCCAGCAGTGCCGCCGCCTTGGGTATATTGCCGCCACAGCTGGCAATGGCATCTTCAATAGTATTTTTCTCCACCTGCCACAGAGGTTGCACCCCGCCGCTACCTGAAGCCAAAGAGCCATTAGCCTGTCTTAATAAAGAGCCATCAGCGTCTTTTAATGAAGAGTAAGAGCCCTCAGCGTCTTTTAATAAAGAGCCCTCAGCATCTCTTAACAAGGAGCCCTCAGCATCTTTTAATAAAGATCCTCCCTCAATCGCCGAACCAAGCATCGCCCCATCAACAATCCGCTGATCAGCAAGCACCACAATACTATGAACAAGATTCTCCAACTGACGCACATTGCCCGGCCAGGGGTACTGGCGCAGAAATACCTCAGCATCCTCACTAAAACCGTTAAACACCTTACTCTCCTGTCGAGCAAAGAAGCGCAAAAAGTACTCAGCCATAATCACCACATCATCGCCGCGATCGCGCAACGGCGGCAATTGCAAAGGAATAACATTGAGACGGTAGTAGAGATCTTCACGAAACTGGCCAAGCTCAACCGCTTTCGCAAGCGTAGTAGACGAAGCCGTCAACAACTGGGCGACAAACGGATAGCTCTGATGGCTACCGACCGGCGAGAACTCGCGCTCCTGAATAACCCGCAGCAACTTCGCCTGCAGAGACAGAGGCAAAGTAGTTACCTCATCGAGAAACAGCGTGCCCTGTCCCGCTGCCGCCATCAATCCCTGATGATCCGCCGTGGCGCCGGTAAAGGCACCCTTCATATGACCAAACAGCTGTGACTCAATCAGGTTCTCATTAAAGTTTGCACAGTTTATGGCAATAAAAGGCTGCGACTTTCTCGGGCTTTCCAAATGGCAGGCCCTGGCAACCAACTCTTTACCTGTTCCAGTCTCACCAGAAATAAAGATAGGAATATTGGCTCTCGCCGATTTTGTAATTCGTTCAAACAGACGGTACATAGCCGGATTGGCACTGTGCATACCGTGAAAATCAGTCGTCACAGAGGTGTTTTTTTCGCCGCTAAAACCAAACAGCCCCTGCTCTCTCAGTGCCGCAGTAACCACCATACGCAATTCATTATTATCCCAGGGTTTGCTGATAAAGCGATCGATAATACGGCGGTTAAAGGCATCCGAGAGTGATTCAAGATCACTGTAACCACTGAGAATAATCGTGTGAATATCCGGCCAGATGGTTTTTATCTCACTGAGCATCTGGCTGCCCTGCATTATCGGCATACGCTGATCGGAAATCACTAGATCCGGACGATTCTCTGCGGCAAATTCCAGTGCCTGCTGTGGGCAGCTGTAATCCACCAGATTAACACCTAGTCTTGCCAGACAGCGTGTAAGTGATGAGAGCACGCGCCGCTCATCATCGACCAGCAGTATAGTAGGTTGACTATTACTCATTTCGGACAGGTCCCTCCTGTTTAATTTTTGACGTTCACAAATAGCGCGATCTGTTACTGCTATTGCTCCTGAACAATCAAAATGCTTCCTGCAAAAATTCTGCAATTATTTTTTATTCTTGGTGATTTTTATTATTCCTCTATTTTTTAGTTGCTCAATGGCAGATTGTCAAATCGACAAAAGCTTGCAAGCGAGCGGTTTAACTCAACCCGGCGATCGGCAACAGAACTCTAAACGAAGCTCCGCAGCCCTCTTTGCTGCTGACATGGATCTCACCGCCATGCATATCAATCGCGCCTTTCACCACATGCAGACCCAGACCTGTGCCCTTGCCAATTTCCTTAGTGGTAAAAAATGGATCGAATATTTTTGCCAGATCTTTCTCGGCAATACCGCAGCCATTATCGCTAATTTCAATCCACACCATCTCCCCCTCCCGGCCAGTGGAAACAGTAATCAAACCGCGCTCCTTTATTGCCTGAGCGGCATTGACCAGCAGGTTGAGAAACACCTGCCCAACCTTGCCGCCATGACAGACAACTGCGGGAATCTCCGCCAGATACAACTCTATATCGGCCTTATACTTAAGTTCACTGGAGGCTATATTTATGGTCTTTTGCAGGAGAGTATTAATATCCTCCGGACTGGCTTGAAGCTCACTCAGATAGGAGAAATCCGAGAGATCAGCAACGATCTGCTTAACCCGCTCGGCACCTTCAATCGAGTCGCCAATTAACTGATCTATATCTGGTAATAAAAAGTTGGGGTTAACCTTATGGGTAAAGGCCCGCAGATTATCTAGGCTGCTTATATTTGCAGTATCTGACAAATCGCCATTTTTCGAGCCCTCAGCGGCAAACATCTCAAGAGCTTGCGCCTGCAGATCAAGCAACTTGCGTAACTCAACCATATAGTCACTCAGGCTATCCAGATTACTGGCGACAAACCCAACCGGGTTATTGATTTCATGGGCCACTCCGGCAGCTAGCTGACCAATCACCGCCATCTTTTCCGACTGGACTAATTGCTGGCGTGTCTCCTGCAACTCAAGCACCTGTTTCTGCAGGTGACGGCTCTGCTCGGCAATCTTTTGGTTGCGCAGATAGAGCTCTTGATTGCTCTGATAGAGTTCGCGACTTTTCTCTTCGAGAAGTTGCTCAGCCTGATTGCGAGCCGCAATTTCACGACGCAATTTATTTTCCAACAGTTGAGGATAACTGGCTTTCTCAATCATTTATAGGCACAAAATAATTGTCGGGTAAAGCCTGCAAAAACAACTGCCCATTCATGGCACTCTAACTCCTTATTTAAAAAATTAATCGGTTAAAATTCTATTGTTACATCTACGCCTTAAAAAAAACCGCAGGTTAAAATCAACCGGTTGATCGTATTTTTTCGACTCAATATAAAAGTTTTCGTTGTAATGAATAATCGCAGCAGACATTAAACCTTCGGCAACATCTGCAGGCATAAATGGCGACTTATAGCTAATCTCTAAAATATCTGGATTAATTTCAATGCAATTAAATGATGGTGCTATAAACCCTGGAAATGCTTCTTCTATAGCCTTATTAAGCAGAACATCATGACTTTTAAGTAACTCAAATGTATTTTTAGCCTGCCCAACCCAGAATGGATTTAGCGACGATAGCTCAGCAAAAAGATTTACCCCAAGAATCTTTGATAGCTTACTGCTCGGCATATCAAGCAATTCTGCGGCGCGCTCAAGCAACTGGAACAGGGTATTGTCTGGGTAATCAGCCACGGAAGAATAGACGCCTCCCTGCGGCATTCCGTACTTATCCATTAAGTCAAAGACCAGCTGTTCATCAAATTGCTTTTCCAGAAAATCAAATACACCAGTAAGAAAAAAACCTTTCACAAAGGAGTCCTTTTATTTAAAAACTTAAATTAATTCATTTATGTATAGATCATTTATATGTTAACCGCAAATTTAGTTTTGTAAAAATTTATTATTAATTAGCCTAACTTTGGATTCTCAGGGGCTGGCAGGGACTGTGAATTTGAACCATTTACAGCTGATACTGCAAACCTAATTCGACTATCTGCCGCTGATATCCAAGTACCTCGACTGAGTTGTATTCAACCTCCCTGCGCAGAGTAACCAATCCTCTCAGTGACCTAAACCCCAGCTGCTGACTGTAGACAAACTCGGCTATCAGTCCTTTTCTGTGACCGCCAGAGCTTCCAGTTTCTGATTCCTCAGGTGATAATTGCTGATTCAAATAGCCTCGCCAATAAGCCTGACCATTGATTTCAATACTGGCACCGCTGTCGAGCTGATAGTTAAGACTGGCTGTAAGCCTGTGATAATCGAGGTCTCGACTGCCCTGGCCATTGTCACGGGCAAAGTAACCGCTGAGATAAAATGAGCTGTCGAGATTTTCATTTAGCGCTTTACTGAAAACAGCGCCATAACCATTTAGTGAGTATTCCAGCAGTGATGATCCGCCCTCTGGATCAGCGCCAAGATCATTGTGCAGAGCACTGTACTTGCGTGATTTATGATAGATAAAAAGTCGTAGATTAGCGCCGGATTCTGCCTTGTAGCGGAAACTCGGCTGCAGGCGAAACTCGTTAAAATCTAGAGGCTCAAGTCCAACATCCCCATAATCCTCTCGATAGTTGCGCTGACCCACCTGGGTTAGCAGCGACCAGGAGTGTTTTTTATCGGCGTAATAAACCAGCTCCGCACTCAAACTCAGCGCATCGAAACTAAAGCGATTGTCGATCAGATCTCCATCGCTGGTCTCTGCTATTTGCCGTTGAGTCTGGCTGTAGTAGGTATTTCGCTCACTGCGTATATCCCCACTGAACATAAGATTGGCCTTCTTTTCAGCGAACTTAAAGCGCCCTATCCACCGCAGATGACCATCAAATCGTGAATTGTCAGCGGCCCTACTGCTGCGATTGTAAATGTCTTTTTGCAAGCCCAGCCGATAACGTAAATTGGCTTTTTTTGCATTGCCTTGGTTAGGGCGATGGCTAGGGCGATGATGAGATCGATGGTTATCGCCCTGATAGTTGAGGGTTAAGACTTTGTATTCTGCAGCACCCTGAACAGCCTCCGGCGATGAGATTTTGTAGGGATTACTGTCGTAGCCAATACCGACAAAGACACTCAGCTGATCCTCTGCAGCGGCCCCAATAGCTGCACTGCTGAAAAGCATTACGGCAAGAGCGTCTCTTAGCTTGATAACTGGCCCCCAGATTTTCTATCCGTCTCAATGCTGTGCAGATATTGAAGAATCTCGTCAAAAAAGACCTGATCATTAAGCGAGTAGTAACCGGGAAATTCCCAGACCAGCACTCTCGGCGGCGAGCGTTGAAACGCCTCACTGCTCAGGTAATCTTTTAGTGCGCCACCAAAACCACCACCACTTCTGGCTTTATTGTTGACGCCGGCACCCACATAGTGAGCGAGAAAACCGGCAAAATTAAGGCTCAGGCTACCTTGGCTATTGCTGGTACCTACAAGCACTATCTGCGGTTCGGTTAAATCGGCAAATAGATCATCACTGTCCCTGAGCACTGTCTGGTAAAGTTTAAAAGGCTCTTTGGGATAGGACTGCTGACAGAGCTCCAGTGCCGCGCGCTGCAAACTGCCATGGTTGTGATCCTTACCCACGCCATAACTTTCAAACTTTTGCTTTTCAATACCCGAGTAAACCCTGTCAGCTTTAATCGAATGGGCCGTTAGTCTGGCAATGGTTCGCGCGCCGTGGTGATTCCAATGATGATCGCGGGCAAAGAACAGCGGCTTGGTTTGGGTTTGCGCAAACAGGCTTTCAATATTTGGCACCACAATCATGCTGTCGCGCAATTTCTGCAGATAATTACTATAGGACCTGCGAGCCCGCGGCACATCGTAATTAATCTCACCCAGATACTCCGGATGAATCAGCGGGCGGCCGGGAATTGGCACCATAACAAGGGTTGTCCCCCTGGCCTGGAGTGCCTGCTGTAACTGCTGCAAATTTTTATAGCCAGGCTGTCTGGGGCCGTAGGTGCGTTTAAAATCCATATTGCGGTACAGCCAACCGCCCTGACCTTTTTGCAGGGTTTTAAAATTCTTGAGAAATTTACTGTGGTAACTTTCCGGTCGATCAGCTGCATCACAGACGGTACTTTTCTCGTCTGGCGGATTTAGAGCATTGGCTGCAGCGCAAGTGAGCAGGCTCAGCACTAATATCTGCACTAGCCTGCAACAAACTTTCGCTCTATAAGTTTTATAGGCTGACATTTAACGATCCCCCATACTATTCGCCCAGCGGGCAACTATTCCGCTGTGCTCAGCACAGATAAACAGGCTCGATAAAACACCGGCTTGAAAAATCATCGGATCAGTAGCAGCGAGATTCTCTCTCTCGCCAGCACTGCTACCCACCACCACAAATGCGCTTTTAAGCGGATTGATCGCTCGAGCAACCGACTGCCCCTGAGGAATACCTGCAAATACCGATCTCGCTGACAGAGCCGTGTTTAAACCCAGGTCCGAGCGCCCGGAAAAGTTGTAGACAGCTAATACCCCACGCCGTGAATCCTCGGCGCGAAAATCCTTAAGAAGTTTTAAGAGATTATTCGCAACCACCAGAGAATAGGCCTGATTGGGCTCCAGAGTGCCTTCCCAGAGCATTCCATTGATCTTCTGGCGATACTCACCAGGCTTCACATAGATAAACTCAGAGGCACTGCAATAGGCCTCTGCGAATAAACGCTTGTTCTGAAATTTTAACCGCAACTTATTAGACGCCGATTGATCCCGGCCCTGTTCTCGGAGATCAATAATCCGTATAAATGCCGATCCTTCAGGAGCCAAATCGTATAGCGCCGCTTCATTGGCCAAACTGCCAACGGAGATACCACTCAATAGCAGAGACACCATTAATTTTATAACCAACGTCTGTTTCACTGTTTGAACTCCCTATTTGAACTAAAAGTGTTTTTATCGGGTTTACTGGCCTGTTCGAAAAAAAGTAAGTGGATGGTCAAGGGAATAAGCAAGCGGGTAAGCAATAGCCAGATAGCGTTCGGGAATTTCCCAGATCACTAACTTTAAGTTGTCTGCCGAAGGTAAATAATCATTTAAAAAATTGGCCATAGGCATGATTGGCCCCTGCCCCTGCTCAGCCAGATTTTGTATATCAACTGTCAGCGCCTGCTTTAAAGCACCATCAAAATTCCAGCGCCGATCGGCACTAAAGCTGGTTCCCAACAGCACCACCTCCGGAAGAGTGACGAACGGATCCTCCAGCGACCCCAGCTCTTCAAACAGATCAGTTGCAAATAGCTGGTCATTGTCGACGAGATAAGTCTGAGCTAAGCCCATTGTCTCTGCTGCTGGCATCAGCCCGTCAAACAGCGGGGACAGCGGCAGAAAGCGCAACAAGTCGCCCTCGAGAGCCTGCTCACCAATGGTCTCGGTGATAAAACGCTGCGGGTGCAAGCTCAACTGAGGTAAGTGCTTATAAAAAAGCCTGGCGGCACCAGAGGCAATTACCTGTGCGCCCTCAGGTGTCCAATGGGTATCGGTCTTAAAATAGAGTGATTCAGGCTGAGACTGAGCACGCATTTCTCGCAAGCCGTCCACCGTGAGAATATGCTTATCTCGAAGTGTATTAATCACCTGGGGGTAAAGGTCTCTATGAATTGTCGCTGGCTGGTGAGCGCCTGTCTGGCGTTCCAACAGCCTTGCCTTTGCAGGGATCAGTACGACCATCAAACCCACACCATGACTGGCCAACTGGCGAGATGCCAAATCAATAAATTGAATATTGTTGTCTACTGCCTGAGCAGCGCCCACAGGGGCAATAAATTCTTCATCGGAAAAAAGCCATCCATTGCTGCCGATCAACAGGCCTTTTTTTGCCTGATTAAACAGTAGATATTTAAACGCCGTCCACACATTGAGACCAATCTGTTGCAGCGAGAACTCTTCATCGTATTGCTGCTCAAAATCTCGGGCTATGTCACCGCTGAGGAAGGACTTCTGGTTATAGTATTGCTCTGCTTGATCCTGCCACCCCAAATTCCCCCAGGTAGTAATACTGGCACCAAATACCAGCGTTAAAAATAATGCGATAAGCAGTTTATTAACAAGCTGTTTATTAACAAGCTCTGACATTAAAACCCCTTAAAACTGAAAGTAGAGAAAAGCAGAATAACTCTCTGCTGATAACTTAAAGATTGCCAAGATAAATACTGGTACCAGTAAAAATGCATAGCCCGTAGATAGATAGCCTGTAGATAAGGAGCGTATGGGGAGCTGACTGCGCTGCTCGGTTTGAGGGTAATCAATCCTCTCAAGCTGGCGCTGATACAATCCTCGAACAATAATCAGCAACCAGGCCAGTAGCAGTGTGGCAATCTGCAGAGCATTGACCTGCCCCCCATAGACTGGACTAAATTGCAGGCTTTGAGTTATGGATAGCGGCTCAATATTGACCATCGCGCTAAAAATAATAAACGCCTGACCAAGGCTTTCGGCACGAAATACCACCCAGCCGAGCATGACTAACAGCAGACACAGCAGCCAGCGCAATGGCGAGAATTTCTCGCCAGAAGTGTCAACGCCAAGGGCTTTCTCCATGGCTAATAGGCATCCATGCCAGGCACCCCAAACTAAAAATGTCCAGTTGGCGCCATGCCATAAGCCACCCAGCAGCATGGTCAAAAACAGATTGCGATAAGTGATTATTTGGCCGCGCCGATTGCCGCCCAAAGGGATATACAGATAATCCCGCAACCAGCTCGAGAGACTGATATGCCAGCGCCGCCAGAACTCGGTAATCGACTGACTGATATAGGGATGCGAAAAGTTTTCCATAAACCGAAAGCCCATCATCAAGCCCAAGCCAATCGCCATATCCGCATAACCGGAGAAGTCAAAATAGAGCTGCGCGGTATAGGCCAAGACCGCTAGCCAGGCATCTAAAAAGCTCGGGTCCTGCAGTGCAAAACCCTGATTAACCAGAGGTGCCAAACTGTCGGCGATAATCACCTTTTTAATAAACCCGAGCATAAAACGCTGAACGCCCTGAGCGAATTTATCCACAGTATGACTGCGTTGGGTAAACTGATCGGCAATATCTTTGTAGCGCAGCACCGGCCCGGCAATCAGCTGCGGAAACAGAGCAATAAAAGCAGCGAAGTCGATAATATTTTCCGTGGCTGGGGTATCACCCCGATAGACATCAATGATGTAACTGATCGCCTGAAAAATATAAAACGAAATACCGATGGGCAGGATAACAACAGTTAATAACCAGGGATCCAATCCCAGCTCAACCATCGCGGCATTAACCGTGGCAACACCAAAATTGGCGTATTTAAAATAACCCAGAGCGGAGAGGTTTGCGCAGATACCAACCGTAACCCACTGTCGCGCTCGCTTGGAACCGCTCACCGAACTGGAGATACCTCGGCCTATATAATAGTTCCACAGGGTAACAGCGATAAATAACAGCAGGAAATCAACCCGCCACCAGGCATAAAAAATATAGCTGCCAATCAGTATTACCCAGGAGCGTTTACGCTCTGGCGTTAAATAATAAAACGTCAAAAATATCGGTAAAAAAAAGAATAAAAAAATATTGCTGGAAAAAACCATTCCCTTTCAAATCCTTTGAATGCACGTTACTTTTTATTGGCTACCCAAACTTTTAATTTAAGCTTGCTATATAAGCCTATTTAATAATCCCTATTATGGGCCTAGCAAATGCTAGGCCAACTTAGTCAAAACTTAACAGAGCTATTAGAATCAATGGGTTAGACGGTTTTATAGTATTCACGACATTTGTCATTGCGACTTTGCATTGCATTTTGAAATTCCCGTTGCGTTTTGCGCTGTAGTTTGCAAATAAAGTCATCCCTGTGTTTTTAAATTCGCTTTGAATGACTTTAAAAACATTCACAAACAATTTCACGAATATAGGCTAACCGTATGACTTATATAGCCTTTATTGAATTTATCCACGATCATCCCCGCCTGTAAAAACAGTTGGCGCAAAAATTGCCCTACATCTATATCTAGAAAAACTATTTTTGAAAATTTGTTATGAAAAGCTATTGGAAGGCGCAGCAGTTTGGAAATTACCCGTGAAAAGGCCTGTCAGCGATTACATCATAGAGTCGCAACGCCGCTAAATTTAATGACCGACAAGCGTCACTACCGTGCCGTGGATTGGAGTCTGGGCGGCTTTAGAGTGCGTGACTGGGATCGCTGGAATGATGCTATAGAGATTGGCGATCAGTTATCATGGAAATTCGAACTGCCCTTTCAGGGCTTTATGATTGCCTTTGACGTTATCGCTGAAGTGGTGCGAAGCAACCCTGAGACGGGCCATTTTGCCTGCAGGTTTGTCGACTTGAACGAACGCCAAAAAGAGTTGATGAATCATTTTATTGAACAGCTGATTCGCGGCGCGATGATTCCCCTTAAAGATACTATTCTGCGTATCGATTCCCCGGTAACCCCAGTCTCGACTGAACCCAATGCCAGCCCGGTTGCACAGTTGCCCATCTCGCGGATTCCAAGGCGAATGCTAATGATGTCGCTGTTCTATATTAGTCTGGGTATCGGCTTATTGGGTCTGTTAACCCTAACCCTGTATGAAAACTTTCTGACCCTGAAAGTCAATACAGCGACGACCTCGGTGCCTGTTGAGACCATTGTTTCACTGGTCGACGGGCGCATTACCAGAGTTTCCAGCATTATTGATCAACCGGTTTCCGAGGGTACGACAATACTCAGCATTGAGTCGCCGATATTACAAAAGCAAATTGCCGAGGCAAAAACCCATATCGAGCAAAAAAAGCTCGAACTCGAGGCGCAGCGCAAACGCTATCTAGTGGCTATCGAAACCTCTGGCTCTATGACCAGCCGCGAGGCTCGCCTGTTACAGATCGATATAGATCTGGTCGAACAGGAAGTCAGCCTAGCTATGCGTGACCTGCTTGCCCTCTACGAGTATCAGGAGAATCTTTCGATACTCTCACCCAGTGATGGCCGAGTTGTGCAGCTGCTACGTGAGCGCGGTGCCATGGTTAAGCGCGGTGAAACTCTGGGTGTCTTTGAACGTGCCGAGGCGCCGGTGGTGAATGTATTTGTCACCGAACAGGAGGCGCGCTTAATCCACCTTAACCAATTGACTCAGGTGCACCTGCCAAGCTTGAATCAACACTGGCTGGGTTCTGTTAGCGATATCAAAATAGAAACCCTGAGGTCCACTGCACAACAGCTCAGCTATCATTCTGAAAGCTTATCTGAGCGATATATTCAGATAGAAATTGAACTGCAAATGAACAGTTCCGATGCCCTTCACCTGCGCTCTGGTCTTCCTGTGGAGGTGCGCTTTGCCACCTCGCGGATAAGTCAGACTGTACTAAAATACCTTGCCAATAAAGAGCGAGCGGATTCTACCGACCACCAGAGTTTATCTCAGCAGGCACTGTGAACAGCGACAAATCAAATCGCGATTACAGTGCCCTGATCAGCGGTGAACTCTGTGTTGATAAGCCGAAAAAATGGCATAGCAAAGCGCTTCTTCAATTAGCGGCCTATATCATTGTCTGTCTACTGCTGATTCTTTTGCTGCCGAATAAGCTCTGGCAGCCCGAACTTAAGACCGTCACTATTACTCTCGGGACACTTGGCATTTGGCGTTACAGCTGGTGGTTTGTGCATGT
>Ga0115562_1000639_pt1 | contig 26259 bp, 27 predicted proteins | sample COGITO_mtgs_1105_6_FD_87200 | JGI IMG/M metagenome (GOLD analysis project Ga0115562, IMG submission 87200) | Pelagic marine microbial communities from North Sea - COGITO_mtgs_110516 | ecosystem: Environmental > Aquatic > Marine > Epipelagic | place: Germany:Helgoland, sampling site Kabeltonne...
ATTCTGCAAGGCACCACATCAAGGCCTGTACATTCGAAGATGAGCTGCGTCCCCAGACTGTGAGCATGACTTATTCCTCGACAGCGCGGATGAGCTTGCGCTCCAACACGCGCAGGACGGTTTTAAGGTCACTGCCGCGTTTAATAATATGGCCGTCCATGCCGATTACTGCATATTGACCTTGGCGGTTGCGCAGTTTTGGGCGTTTTTCGATCCGGTACAGCGGGTACTCGGCGGTGCGTCTAAATATTGAAAAGACCGCCACCTCGCTCAGGCATGAAATGCCGTAATCGCGCCATTCACCTGCGGCAACCATACGACCGTAAAGCGATAGGATCACGCTAAGTTCGGGACGCTGGAAGGCGACTTGGTCGACAGGCTGGGCGGAGCTAAACGTTGTCACAGAGTTCATGACAACACAGTTGCGTTGATTTGTTCTGAAATCAAGTGTTTGGCCGTTTTTCCTGCAAATCTTGTAATCTGCCTCAGCGATTTTGAAAAATTATAAAAATTTTCTAAGTCGACCTTTTCTTATTAATACGGACCGCTGGCGCGGTAAGAAGCCGGTATAAGACTTCTTGGACATAAAGTGCTTTTAAACTGTATCTTGATGGGCTCGGCAGGTCTTTTTCTGCGGCGCGATAAATTTATTAGGGGGAAGGGCACAGCCCCTGGCCGGATTTTTTTATCCTAAATAGCAAGCTCCTACTGTGCTATTTTTGCTGCAATGCGCCTGCACGGTCTTGTGAAAAATATCCACAAAACCATTATAAAGTCACACTTGCGTCCTCATATTTTTAACGGCTCCACTTGGTGTTCACGATGAACTATCTTAAGCGCTCCATGAGAGATCGCCTGGAGCTGCTGCCGCAAAGACAGTGCTTATTCTGCACAGAAAGTATGCAATGACCCAGAGTATTAGGGGCGGTGCGCAGTGCCAAGTCTGCAGAGAACCGCGCCTTTTGGAGACTGTGCAAATCAGCCGCGGCCGCGATAGCTGGGTACGCCTTGGTCCGGAATCCAGCAGTCTTGAGGTGCGGGGCCAGTCTGATAGAACACGTCAATTGGGATGCCGCCACGCGGGTACCAATAACCACCGATCCGCAACCATTGCGGGCTTAGAAAATCGACAAGCCGCTTGCCGATTGATACCGTGCAGTCTTCGTGAAACGCCCCGTGATTGCGAAAAGCCCCGAGATAGAGCTTCAATGATTTGCTTTCGACCAGCCAAGCACCTGGCACATAATCAATCACCAGATGGGCGAAATCAGGCTGTCCGGTCATCGGGCAGAGCGAGGTGAATTCTGGTGCGGTAAAGCGTACGGCATAGGTGGTTCCGGTCTGCGGGTTTTCCACCCTTTCCAAAACTGCTGTCTCGGGACTGTCTGGCAGTGCCGTTTGTCCGCCAAGCTGTTGCAGGTTTTCGTAAATACTAGAGGACATAGCCCTGTTCCTTTCTGACTTTTTTAAACGCCACGTTTATTGCCCCACAGTAAGACATGCAGTTGTGGCAAGACCCGCGCCTCAAACCACCGGTCTTTGGTCACCTTGTCGACCAGCCAGTGTAGTCGGTCCATCACCCCAACCTGATCGACGCAAACGCCGTCATCCTCAGCGGGTGGTGGAGTATGATTGCCTGGCTGCAGATACATTGCCAATGTCGGATAGCGCGTGGCCGTCTGTCTGGCATAGTGATAATCGGCGTCATCAAATATGACGATTTTCAACACCACCTGTGGCGACTGACCAGCTGCTGCCAGACACTTGTCAAAGGCTAACCAATCGGTATCCATGCCGCTCGAGGGCGGTTTTGGGCTCAACACCAGCGTATCGATTTTGGCAAACCAGTCCTTTGCCACCGAGCCTTGGGTTTCAAGTGCAAACCGGTAACCGTCTGCGTGGCCAAGGCGGATAAGAGCACCAAAAGGCTGGATCGCAGGATTGCCACCAGACAGCGAGATGGTCAGCGGCTGGCCGCCTGACAGATCGGTGATTTTGTCCCAAACCTCGCCAGTGCTCATCGCCGCCCAGTCATGGCGGTATTTGGGGTCGACTGCGTGCAGGCTGTCGCACCACGAACAGCGGTAATCACAGCCTCCCGTACGAACAAAAACCGTCGGCAAGCCAATCAACACGCCCTCGCCTTGAATCGTCGGGCCAAAAATTTCGCTGACGCGTATCTTGGCGTCGCTGGCTGTGGTCGGCGGCTCTGCGTTGATCGGCTCGCGGGTTGGCTTGATGAGGGCGGGTGTCATGGACGGTACTCGGCCCATGTCTTAGGGGTTTCGCTAATCTTGACGGCCGAGACTTCGGGCCAATGTGGCGCGCACCAGTCGTATAGATGTTTGGCTAAGCGTTCAGCTGTGGTCTGGTCGTGACCCAGAACCTCGTTGAGGTGGCGATGATCAAGATTTTGATCAATATAATGTTTTAAAGCAGTGAGGTCTTGATAATCGCGAATGAACCCGTGGCTGTTCAGCGTCTCAGCGGTCAATTCGACAACAACGATGTAATTGTGTCCGTGCAGGCGGGCACATTGATGATCTTCTGGCAAACCGATTAGTTGATGCGAGGCGGAGAAATGAAATTCTTTGGAAATGCGGTACATTATGTTCCCTCTGCCAACGGATTGGCTGTGATGGCTTGGCGCCAGAAATCCGGGTCATCATAGCGCGTTGGATCAGTGACATTGGCAATCTCAAAAGCCTCGCGGCGCTCAACGCAGGTGCCGCAGCGGCCGCAGTGATGCGTTCCGCCTTTGTAACATGACCATGTCGCGTCGAACGGGGCCTTGTGGGTGACGCCGTCGCGCACAATATCGGCTTTGCTGAGGTGGACATACGGGGTGAAAAGATTGATGTCGGCATAGCCCTCAAGTGCGTGGTCTTGCATTGTTTGAAACGCGTTGATAAATCCCGGGCGGCAATCGGGATAGATAAAGTGATCACCGCCATGCACGGCTGCGGCCACTGCGTCAGCTTTCTTTGCTGCGGCAATTCCAAAGGCGATGGTTAACATTATGGCATTGCGATTGGGCACCACGGTGACTTTCATACTGTCTTCTGCATAATGGCCATCGGGCACATCGATGGCATCGGTCAATGCCGATCCGCTAAGCGCGGCCCCGATAGCACGGATATCAATGATGTGGTGGGGCACGCCAAGCCGGGTGCTGCAAGCTGCGGCGAAATCCAGCTCTTTTTTATGGCGCTGGCCATAATCAAACGACAACAGAGCCGTGAGGTCCTGCTGTGCGGCAACGCGGTGGGCCAGCGTCACAGAATCCAATCCGCCAGAGCAGATCACAATCGTTTTCATTCATTTGTCCTTGTTTTGACCGGGTAGGCTGCGACCGGTATTCTGAACGATAAGGCACCTGTACGGTGGAAACTGTGCATATTCAACCTATTTTCAGCACGGAATGTCAAAGTCGCTTGCGCTTTGCACCCAAAGTTATTACCAGCAAATTCAGTAGCCGTTGGGGTGCTCCGCTATGGGGCTGAGAGACGTCAGTTAACCCATCGAACCTGATCCGGACAGTGCCGGCGTAGGAAACGGACACGTTAAAGATCCGATTGGGTCAAATTTGTTTTCGTTTGATACGCCTTGCGTGAGGTAGAATGAAACAGATCTTCAAAGCGCTTACAATTGCGGGCTCGGACAGTGGCGGCGGTGCCGGCATTCAGGCTGACCTCAAGACCTTTTCGGCGCTGGGGGTTTATGGCGCAAGCGTTATCACGGCGATTACGGCCCAAAATACCTGCGCTGTGACGGCAGTGCAGGGTCTGGCCCCGGACCTTGTGTCGGCACAAATTGATGCGGTTATGGATGATATTGCCATAGATGCGGTCAAGATTGGCATGTTGGCAGATCCAGAGATCGTAAATGTGGTAGCAGTAAAACTGGCAGGCTTTGAGGGACCGATTGTGCTTGATCCGGTGATGGTTGCAAAATCTGGGGACGCTTTGCTTACCGATGATGCAGTTCAGTACCTCATCGAGCGTTTGATCCCACTAGCAACGGTCTTGACCCCAAACCTGCCCGAAGCGGCGCGGATGGTAAACCAACCCATGGCCGAAACACCGGCGCAGGTTATTGCGCAGGGTCGGGCGATCCTGAACCTTGGCGCGGCTGCAGTGGTGATGAAGGGTGGGCATGGACGCGGGGCAATCTGTACCGATTATCTGGTTCAACCTGAGACCGACTATAGCTATCAACAGCCAAGGATCGCCACTGAAAACACGCATGGAACCGGCTGCACCCTTTCGTCGGCGATTGCGGCCTTTCTTGCGCAAGGTGTGCCGTTAGATAGGGCGGTGCAAAAAGCGATTGACTGGTTGCACGGCGCGGTGCAGGCCGCCGATCAGCTGTCGGTTGGGCAGGGTCAAGGGCCTGTGCATCACTTTTACAAGTTTTGGCAATGACACAGGCCTATACCGTGATTGGTGGTGGTGTGATGGGCCTGTGCGTTGCAACCGAACTAATGGGGCGCGGGGCTGATGTCTGCGTTGTTGATCACGCGCTTCAGCCTGGCCCCCATGCCTGTTCTTGGTGGGCCGGTGGCATGTTGGCGCCGTTTTGTGAAAGTGAAACAGCGGCAGAGCCGGTGGTGCGATTGGGTCAAGAAGCCGCAGCGTGGTGGCAGGCTCACGGTGTGGCGGTCACCCGTCAGGGCTCATTGGTTTTGGCGCTGGGGCGCGATCAGGGCGATCTGGATCGATTTGCCCGCCGGACTGAGCATCACACGCCGCTGGACCGCGCTGGCATTGACCATCTTGAGCCGGATCTCGACGGCCGCTTTACGCGCGGCCTGTATTTTGAGACAGAGGCGCATCTGTCACCGCGCGCGGCGCTTGGTGAGTTGCGTACGCGTTTGCATGCCGGTGGTGTCGGCTTTGACACTGCCTTGCCCGAGCGGCGGGGGGTCACCTTTGATTGTCGTGGGTTTGCCGCCCGGGATGCGCTGGGTGATCTGCGTGGGGTCAAAGGCGAAATGGCCGTGCTGCAGTGCTCAGAAATCAATTTGCAAAGACCTATACGCTTGCTGCATCCGCGCATTCCGCTTTATATCGTGCCACGCGGAGATGGGGTTTATATGCTGGGGGCGACCCAAATTGAGGCCTCTGAACGCTCGCGCGCCACCGTGCGATCCGTACTCGAGTTGCTGACCGCCGCCTATGCGCTGCACCCGGCGTTTGGTGAGGCTGAACTGATTGAAATCGGGGTCGACGCGCGTCCAGCCTTTCCTGACAACCTGCCGCGTATCCGGCGGCGCGGCGAGACAATTTATATGAACGGACTGTTCCGGCATGGCTTTTTGCTGGCCCCAGCGATGGCGCGGATGGCGGCGGATTTGGTCTGTAAAGACATTGTTCCGGAGGTGATGGATGAAGATCTTGGTGAACGCTGAAACAAAAGAGGTCTCTACGCATGTGCTCAGTGATATCTTGGTCGAGCTGGGCTATGGCGACGTTAAAATCGCCACTGCTTTGAACGCGGCTTTTGTGGCCAAAACGGCGCGCGCGCAGACCCAAGTGGTGGCAGGCGACCGGCTTGAAATTGTCACCCCAAGGCAGGGTGGCTGAAATGCGACAGTTTTATGGGGCAACTTTGTCGTCGCGGCTGATGTTGGGAACGGCGCAATACCCCTCTCCGGCGATACTGACAGATGCGTTTCGGCGCTCGGATGCTGGCGTGGCAACAGTTTCGGTGCGGCGTGAGGCGGGGCGGGGCGGCGAGGGACAGGATTTCTGGGATCTTATCGCGGCGCTGGGCGTCAAAGTGTTGCCCAATACGGCGGGGTGTCATTCGGTGCGTGAGGCAGTGACCACTGCGCATATGGCGCGCGAGTTATTCGACACCACTTGGATCAAATTAGAGGTGATTGGCCATAGCGATACGCTGCAACCCGATCCGTTTGGTTTGGTTGAGGCGGCAAGAATTCTTTGTGACGATGGCTTTGAGGTCTTTCCTTATACAACTGAAGATCTGGTGCTGGCTGACCGCTTGCTCGAGGCGGGTTGTCAGGTTTTGATGCCTTGGGGGGCGCCGATTGGCACCGGACTTGGTTTGAATAATATTTATGGGTTGCGCAGCCTGCGGGCACATTTTCCCGATGTTGCGATGGTGATTGATGCTGGGCTGGGCCTGCCCAGTCATGCGACGATGGCCATGGAGCTTGGCTATGACGCAGTGCTGTTGAATACCGCAGTGTCAAAAGCGGGCGATCCGGCGCAGATGGCCAAGGCTTTTGCGTGTGCAGTCGAGGCCGGTTTTTTGGCTCATCAGGCTGATCCGATGCCTGCGCGTGACATGGCTGCGCCGTCCACACCCGTGATTGGAAAGGCTTTTCTCGAATGACATTTGACCGATTTTACCCTATTTTTGACCATCCTGATTGGCTCAAAAGGCTGCTGCCGCTTGGGGTGCGCTTGGTACAGCTGCGCTTGAAAGATGTACCGCAGGAAACGCTGCGCCCCATGATTGCGGTTGCGCAAACCCTGTGCCGTGATGCGGGCAGCGTGCTTGTCGTCAATGATCATTGGCAGGCCGCAATTGATGAAGGATGCGATTTTATTCATTTGGGACAGGAAGATCTCGACGAGGCCGATTTGCCTGCAATCCGGCGCGCTGGCTTGCGGGTGGGGGTCAGCACGCATGATCACGCCGAGTTGGATCGCGCTTTGCACTTGCAGCCCGATTACGTCGCACTTGGGCCAGTCTATCCGACGATTCTGAAAAAGATGAAATGGCATCAACAGGGTCTTGAGCGGGTTACCGAATGGAAACAGCTGATTGGTGATACGCCGCTGGTGGCGATTGGTGGCATGTCGGTTACTCGCAGCGCCGGCGCATTTGCAGCTGGCGCCGATATCGTCTCTGCGGTGACCGATATCACGCTGAACAGCGACCCCGAAGCCCGGGTGCGGGCTTGGGTCGACGCCACGCGATGAGCCGCTATGCGCGCCAGATTGCTGTACCGGGATTTGGCTCTGGGGCGCAGGACCGGTTGCGCACCGCGCATGTGTTGGTGATCGGCGCTGGTGGTTTGGCGGCGCCTGTATTGCAGTATCTTACTGGCGCAGGGGTTGGAAAAATCTCACTAGTCGACCCCGATCAAGTCGCGCTTTCAAACCTGCACCGTCAAACTTTGTTTGTGCATGATGATCTTGGCCAACCCAAGGCAACGGCTGCTGTAAATCATATGCTACGCCTCAACCCTGAGGTGTCGTTTGTCGCCCATAATGTGGCATTGGGTCCGGCCAATGTCGCAGATCTGATCCACGGTGTGGATCTGGTGCTGGATTGTGCCGACAGTTTTGCCGCGAGCTATATTTTATCGGACGCCTGTCAACCGCTGGGGCTGGCGTTGATCAGTGCCTCGGTGGTTGGCATGGCAGGCTATTGCGGTGGTTTTTGTTGTACAGCCCCCTCATTGCGGGCCGTATTCCCAGACTTGCCTGACCGGATGGCTAGCTGTGCCGAAGATGGCGTCCTTGGTCCGGTAGTTGGTGTGATTGGTGGACTTCAGGCGCAGATGGCTATCGCTGTTTTGGCGGGGCTTGTGCCCTCGCCTTTGGGGCAATTGGTAACGTTTGATGCAGGCGGGTTTCGTTTTGGGGGCTTTCGTTTTGACACTGCCCCCGAGCCGGAAAGCTATTTTGACTTTATCGCGGCGGATGACTTTGACAGCCAAGATTTTATTATTGACCTGCGCGCCGCGCAAGAAGCGCCCTTGGCCCACCCAAATGCGGTGCGGGCGCAGGTTTCAGACATTGGACCGCAAGGCCCCTTGCCTGATACAACTCAACGGGCGGTGCTGTGCTGCGCGTCTGGGCTGCGGGCTTGGCAGGCGGCTGATCGTTTGGCAGCTGCCTGGTCAGGACGCATTGTTCTGGCCGCGCTGGGAAAAGAGCCTTTTAACTAGGGAACACCAGACAAAACCAGCTTTTGACAAAAAAACGAGGCAAACAACCCAACCAAATCACTTATCCACGTGATTTGGGACAATGCAGCCGGCCACTGCTGTGCGGCGGTCAAGATATGGCTCTCACGTCCGAAATGCCACATCCATCTGATCCAGTTACCCACATATTGCCCGCACCTGAACCCGATTGAGCGTCTCTGGGCAGTCCTGGCATGCCCCAACCGCTTTTATACCGCTCAGGAGCAGTTTACTAAGGCCATATTGCCCTGCTTGCGAAAAAAATTCCCAAAAAATGGAAGGGTTTCCGAAGTCAGGTCTCAGACAGCTTTGCATCATCTCTCACCAAAACTTTCGGGTTTTGGTATAACGAGAGCGCAACCTAACTTGCGGAATCCCATTGTGTGCATCGTTTGTTAAGATTTAGCATGCAAAAAACTTTTGCCACCCAGCCTGAACTTTTTGTCACCACGCGCGAGCTTGGCCATCGTGCGCTTAATGCGACTGACGACACTGAGGCGGTTTTGGACTGGTCTAAAATTGAGCCTGTCCTGTCCTCGATTTATGCCGCTAAAACGGGCCGCCCAAGTTATCCGCTTTTGATCTTGTTTCGAGGTTTACTGCTGGGAGTGTGGTATCGGTTGTCGGATGTTCAACTGTCGCAATAGCTTTATTGTGACCTGCTGTTTCGTAAGTTTTGCCACCTTGAACTGGGTGGCGATGTTTCTGAAGCATCAACACTGTGTCGGTTTCGCAATCAACTGGTTGAACACGATCTGTGGGAACGCCTTTTGGGACAATGCTCCATACCACAAAGGCCCCAATGTCAGAGCGTTCCTGTCGCGCAAAAACTGTCGCATTCATCTGATCCAACTGCCGCCCTATTGCCCGCATCTCAATCCCATCGAGAGGCTCTGGGCCGTCATGCACAGTCACGTCACCCATAATCGACACTATCCAACGCAAAAACACTTCGCCGACGCAATCTTGAACTTTATGCGACAGGTGCTTCCAAAACAGTGGCTCAGATTTCGAGATCAAGTAACCGATACCTTCCGCATCATCTCACATCACAACGTTCGGGTTTTGGAGTGAGCGGTGTATAATTGTGATAGTTAACGCCAAATTTCATTCCCAAGAAATGATAGTGCTATTCGGGGTGACCAGACGGCTCTTGCTCAAGGAGTGATCTTATCAAATAAAAATAATTTTATAAGATATTATATATTGTGGAGACTGAACCTTGGCATAACTTTTGCGTTTATTGAAAACCTCAACACTATGAAGGGAGGGGTGTCCAAGATGAAAATCACCTTCACACGCGAAGGCTTAGTTGGCCTTAGCTCAACAATACTATCATTGTTGGTCGTATTTGGTTTGCTATCGGTATCTTGAATTAGGACAAAGCCACTCAGATGGGTGGAAAGCCAGAGGGGCCGCAGGGTTAAGTCTTGCGGCCCTTTTTTTTAGACGGGGGTTTTTTTGACAACCCACACTGTGGCAAACCAGAAATTTTTGGACTTAACGGGTGCAGGGCCGGGCAGATCAGCCCGTCAAGCGCTATATCCCTCAGGGTTTTCAACCTGCCATCTCCATGCATCTGCGCAGATGTCAAAAATAGACTGTTGCGCCCTCCAGCCAAAGGTTTTTTCAGCCAGTTGCGCATCGGCGTAAAACCGTGCCAAATCGCCGGGACGGCGGGTGGTGATGGTTGTCGCAATAGGCCGGCCGCTCACTTCGGCGAAGGCAGCTGCTAGTTCGAGCACCGTCACGCCGCGTCCGGTCCCGATATTGAAAACCTGAAAGCCGCGGTTGGAGCGGGCATGTTCAATCGCAGCTAGATGGGCACGTGCCAAATCACCCACATGAATGTAATCACGCTCTCCAGTTCCGTCACGGGTTTCGAAATCATTACCAAACACCTTCAGGGCGGGTCGGTGTCCACCGGCAACTTGTGCGAGAAACGGCATCAGGTTGTCTGGTACACCTTTGGGGTTTTCGCCAATTTGCCCGGAAGGATGCGCGCCAGCAGGGTTAAAATAGCGCAAGCACAAGGCAGATGCGTCGCGATGGGTGACGCTCCAGTCACGCAAGATCTGCTCAATCATCAATTTCGAGCGTCCATAGGGGTTTGCTGGTTCTGTCGGATGCTGTTCGTCATAGGGTAGGTATTTTGGCAGGCCATAGACTGTGGCTGATGAGGAAAAGACAATTTTGTGACAACCTACCCGGTCCATTTCTGCCAGCAATGAAAGGGTGCCACCAACGTTCTGGCGATAATAATCGAGGGGTCTGGCAACGCTGGCCCCCACCGCTTTTAATCCGGCGCAATGGATCACGCCATGGGGCTGGAACCGCTGTAATTCTGTGGCAACGGCAGCGGTGTCGCGCAGGTCTGCCTGCACAAAAGCCAAGCCGCGCTTGGTCAGCTGTTTCACCCGGCGCAATGCCGCGACGTGGCTGTTGGACAGATCGTCAATCACGCTTACGTCGTGTCCTGCATTCAGTAATTCGATGATGCAATGGGTGCCGATATAGCCGGCACCTCCGGTTACAAGAAGTTTCAAAATAAACATCTCACTTTAAATTTTTTGGCGTTAAAATGCAGGGCTCTGTCCAGCTTGCAGAGCATTATTAACCACTTATGTTTATAAGATTTAAACGTAACAGAGAAGGCCCAACCCGTCCATACCGGACTGGTGGTGCGCTTCGCCATCATACACTTTACTCGGTCCGTTCGCTCGCATCGGCGCCAATAATTACTGTTTGCTAGGGATGTTACTGGCGACGGTGCGCGGCTTACCGCACAAGGTATGGTTAGTAGAACCCAACTTCGGCAACCTGAATATCGGCGCTGTGGGCGCGGCCATAGGCGACGATACCAATGGACTTCAGCGACGTTGGCTTTGGCACTTTTCGCAATATTCTGTTGGATTTTTTAAAGCTGTCAAATGGCAGGCGTATCTCTTGCCAGGTTTCAGTCACGTCAAAGGCAGCCTGATAATAATGCCAAGGCAATAGTGTTCCAGATGTCCTCAAATGCACGAAATAGCCTTGATTGTTGCCGCGGACTTTGATCGTTATCCCAGTACTTTTTGCAGATGGCTTCGTTTTGAGGTCATGGGCGAACTGGATGAAACCACCGTTGTTCTCAAGGCTTACTGTGCCGGTCATATGGGCAAAGGACGTGTCACTTTCTTGGATAAAGCTGACCTGTCCTTGTGATACGCCGCCCATCACCTGATCTGAGACGAACCGCCAGCGGGTTTCGGGGCTTGATTTGAAGTTTTCCAAAACCATGTCCTCGGCGTATGTCGGGCTCCCCAAAGTGAAGGCCAGCAATATAGCTGATATTAGGTATTTCATGTTTTATAGCCTTTTAACGTATACCCAGTATATAATTCGATTTTGAAAAATGTCTAATAGCGGCAAAAACCCGCACCTTTCAACCTGAGCCGTTCAAGGCTCAGGAGCCAAGTCATATCTCCCGCGCTGTTCAGCTGCACCGACAGCAAAGTGGTCAACCGATTTCGATGATCACCTTGCCGGTTGCTTTGCGTGTCCGCAATAGATCAAGGCCCTCATTGCAATCTGCCAACGGCAGGGTGTGGCTAATATGCGGTGCCAATTTTCCGTCCTGATACCATGCGATCAGCTGCGCAAAGCTATCGGTCAACACCGAGGGTTTTATTTTGCTATAACCGCCCCAGTAATATCCGATCACAGTGAGGTTTTTAACCAGCAGGATATTCGCTGGTATCTGAGGTACCCCGCCACTGGCAAAGCCCAAAGGTAGGATCCGTGCCTCAGGGTTGCACGCCCGCAAAGCCGCTTTAAATTGATCGCCGCCGACCGGATCATAGACAACATCTGCACCGCCCAGAGCGCGCACGATGTCGCGGATGTCATCGGTTTCGGAATTGATTAGATGGTCGGCCCCGGCGGCTTTGGAAACCCGTAACTTGTCGTCACCCCGGGCACATGCAATGACTTCGGCCCCCATTAGTTTGCCCAACTCAACCGCCGTTAAGCCGACCCCGCCTGATGCACCCAAGACCAATAGCCGTTCGCCGGGGCGTAAATGCGCTTTGTAATCCAGCGCCACATGCGAGGTTCCATAGGCCACCAAAAACGCTGCGGCATCCCGGTCGGACATTTCTGAAGGCACTGGCACGCAGATATCGGCGGCGATGGTGGCATATTCAGCCAGTCCCCCAAACCCGTTGTATGATGCAACCCGGTCACCAACCTGCAACTCGGTTACGCCGGTACCGACTTCGGTGACAGTACCGCAGATTTCCATACCCAGAGTAAAGGGCAATTGCGGCCGTTCCTGGTAGGTGCCTTTGATGATCAAAAGATCGCCAAAGTTCAGCCCGCAGGTATGAACTTTAACCGTTACCTGACCCGCCTCTGCCGTCGGAACTGGAATGTTGCGCAAGACTAGTGGCTGGTCATAGTCTGTAAGCTGCATTGCTTTCATATCTGCTGTCCTTTTCTTCTATGCGGCGAGCGGTTATTTGGCTCTGTTATGCGCGGCCTACTTGCATTTTCAATCATGCAATTGCCCGATTGTAACGTCATACTGGGCTGCGTAGATTGAACCAAATCAGGAATCAAGTACCAACCGCATGTGATCGCCAAAAGCTAAGTGTCGCCCAAGTGCTGGGCCTCTTTTTCGGTCATGCGCGGACGAATAACTGAGTGCCAAATAAATATTACGAAGGGAATATAGCAATGAGCGTGTTACTGTCTTTGCAGAGTTTTTTATCGACGCAGCCGGTGATCGATTTCATGACGAACATTCTGGCGGCCATCTGTGTGTTGCTAGTGACTTTTATATTGTCACGTTGGGTAAAATCATCGATTGCGCGCATGGGCTTCAAATATGATCAGCTCGACGATACGTTGTTTGTCTTTCTCAGCAAGTTTTCGCAAATTGTGGTCATCATTGTGGGTGCGACCTTCGTGCTCAACAGCTTTGGGGTTCAGACTACCTCAATTGTGGCGTTGTTGGGTGCCGCGGGTCTTGCTGTGGGCTTGGCGCTGCAAGGCACATTGTCAAATTTTGCGGCTGGCATCATGCTGATTGTGTTTCGGCCTTTCAAACAAGGGGATTTTGTCTCGGTGTCGGGTCAGTCTGGCACGGTTAAAGAAATCTCTATTTTTACCACTGAATTGGCAACCACGGATAATTTGCAGGTGATTGTTCCCAACGGTCAGGTTTGGGGCGCACCGATTACAAATTATTCGGTGTATGACAAACGCCGGCTTGATCTTGTTTTCAGCGTCTCCTACGGCACTGATCTGGGGCGTGCAGACACCGTACTGGCGGATCTGGTCGCAGGCGATGCGCGTATCCACAAAGGGCCAGATCCCTTGATTAAAGTCAGCGCTTTGAACCAGAGCTCGGTTGATTTTACGTTGCGGCTGTGGTGCGACGCTTCTGATTATTTGACGCTAAAGTTTGATATGACCCGCAGTGTGAAAGAGGCTTTTGATGCCGCAGGAATTGAAATCCCGTTTCCAACCACCAAGATTGTTAATTCTACCGACCCGAACGGAGTGCCGCAGCAAGCTGCTCCCTGAGGGCCGCTGTTCGGGATGGGCAGAGCAAGTGGAGATATGAGATGGCACGGCCAAAAATAGCGATCGCCAGTTTTCAACATGAGACAAATACTTTTGCCCCATTTGTGACCGATTGGGAGCAATTTATGACACCGGGGTCGTGGCCGGCCTATTGCGTTGGCGACCGGATGTTTGAGACTTGCACGGGGCTGAATATTCCCATTAGTGGATTTATTGAAACGGCTTCGATGTGTGAACTGGTTCCCATTTCTTATGCTGTGGCAGAACCGGGCGGTCTGGTCGCACAAACGGCTTTTGACGCGATTTGTGACCACATGTTGGCGGGGATCAAAGCAGCGGGGCCGCTGGATGGGCTGTACCTCGATCTGCACGGCGCCATGGTGACGGAACAGGCGGATGATGGCGAGGCGTTGCTGTTACAACGGCTTCGCGCACTTGTCGGAGTGGATTTGCCGATTGTTGTCAGTCTTGATCTGCACGGCAATATCAGCCCGGAATTTTGTAATTTAGTCAGTGCGATGGTGATCTATCGCACCTATCCTCATATTGATATGGCCGAGACCGGGCGGCGCGCAGCAAAGGTGTTTCAAACGATACTGCGCCGCAAAAAACTGCCGTACAAGTCTTTTCAGCAATTGAATTTCATGGTGCCAATCACCGCCCAGTCGACCCGCAGACAACCCGCGCAGCAGTTGTATCAAGGGCTTGAAGACCTTGAGGGTGAGGCAGTTTTGTCGGTTGATCTGGCGTTTGGCTTTCCACCGGCCGACATTCCAAACTGCGGTATATCGGTCTTTGCTTGTGGTTATGATCAGGCCGCGGTTGCAGCGGCCACCGCAACGGTTGTTGCGGCGCTGGACGATGCCGAAGACAGTTTTGACGACCAGTTGATGGCGATGGATGCGGCCGTGCAAACCGCAGATTATCTGACAAAACAGGCGCAGCGACCGGTGATTATTGCGGATCCACAAGACAACCCCGGTGCCGGTTCAAGTGGTGACAGCACGGGTATTCTTGCAGCATTGCTAAAGCATCGCATCCCGGCGCTCTTGGGCATGTTCTGGGCGCCTGAGGCGGCTTTTTTGTGCCACCAAGCTGGCGTCGGGGCGCAGGTTCAGCTGACCCTTGGCGGCACATTTCCCGACCAAAATGGTCCAGAAATTGTCGTGACTGGATCGGTTAAACACCTGTCAGAGGGTCGCTTTATTTGCGCGGGGCCTATGCTAGCAGGCATTGCGGCCAATCTTGGCAAGATGGCTGCGGTGACAATCACGTTGGGAAATCGCGGTGAAATTGTCGTTGTGATCGGCTCCAATCGGGCGCAAACGGCAGATCGAGAGGTTTTTCGTCACATTGGCTGTGATCCCGAAAGCTATGGGATCGTGGTTGTCAAAAGTGCTATTCATTTTCTGGCAGATTTTGAACCGATTGCCGAGACGGTGCTGTTCGCAGTCGCTGCTGGTCAAAACCCATGTAAACTCACCGAGATCCCCTATAAAAAACTGCGCTCAGGGCTGCGGCTTGGGGCCCAGGGTCCTGCGTTTATCAGGCCGGAACATTAAAGCTTGGTCTGACGCCAAATGCGTCTTGCTACCCGCTGGCAATACCTTTTTTTTTGGCATGGCATGGCATGGCATGGCCATTGCGATGTGGTGCCGCTGTTCGACATGAAAGCTATGGTATCGCAATAGAGCGCATTGCGGTGGCAATTGGTTGGTTTTAGACAGAGGCTTTGAAATCACGTGACAGAAAAATCTTCTTAACAGGTTGGATCTGGGCGGTTTCGCGCGAAAATCATCCCACGCCCCCCTTTTCCTTGGCGTGTGATCTGCTAAGTCAACGGTTGAGATATTGAAAAGGCACCAAACATGGCTGACAGGTTCCGTGTGACATTGGCACAAAGCAACCCCACTGTGGGCGATATCGCGGGCAATGCCGGCCTGGCCCGCAGCATCTGGCAACAGGGCCGTGACGCCGGGGCTGATATGGTTGCCTTGCCGGAGATGTTTATTACCGGTTATAATGCGCAAGATTTGGTTCTTAAACCGTCGTTTCATAACGCGGCCATGGCGGCGGTGACGCGTTTGGCCGCAGACTGCGCAGATGGTCCTACCTTGGGGATCGGGGGGCCCTGGGCTGAAGACGGCAAGCTATACAATGCATATTTCATTTTGCGCGGGGGTGAAATTACGTCCAAGGTGTTGAAAAACCACCTTCCAAACGAGACTGTCTTTGACGAGGTGCGAATCTTTGATGCTGGACCGCTGGGTGGGCCATATAGCGTTGGCGATATCCGTATTGGCAGCCCGATCTGCGAGGATGCTTGGTATGAGGATGTGTCTGAGACGCTGTCTGAAACCGGGGCGGAGTTTTTATTGATTCCCAATGGGTCGCCCTATGATCGCGAGAAATTATTGGTGCGTCAAAATATCATGGTGGCGCGGGTGATCGAAACCGGCCTGCCGCTGATTTATCTCAATATGGTCGGTGGGCAGGATGATCAGGTGTTTGATGGCGGCAGCTTCGCGCTGAACCCCGGCGGTGCACTGGCGGTGCAATTGCCGCTGTTTGAGGACACGGTTGCCCATGTCGATTTGCACCGTGGCTCCGAGGGCTGGCGTGTCGAGGACGGTCCAAAAGCCAAAACTCCCGATTTGTTAGAACAGGATTATCATGCGATGGTGCTGGGGTTGCGCGATTATTTGCGCAAATCTGGCTTTAGTAAGGTTTTGTTGGGTTTGTCGGGGGGGATCGATAGCGCGATTGTCGCCACGATTGCTGCTGACGCCATAGGTGCGGAGAATGTGCGCTGTGTGATGCTGCCGTCAGACTATACATCTGAAAGTTCGCTGCTGGATGCCAAAGATGTCGCGGAAAATCTGGGCTGCGCATATGATTTTGTGCCCATCACAGAGGGACAGGCTGCGATCACCGGCACGCTGGCGCCGTTGTTTGCGGGCGTGCAGCCCGATCTGACCGAAGAGAACATCCAGTCGCGTCTGCGCGGTCTGCTGCTGATGGCTTTGTCAAATAAATTCGGTGAAATGCTGTTGACCACAGGTAATAAATCCGAAGTGGCGGTGGGCTATGCGACGATATATGGGGATATGGCAGGCGGCTATAATCCGATCAAGGATCTATATAAAACCCGGGTTTTCGAGATTTGTCGCTGGCGCAACAACCAGCACCGCGGCTGGATGATGGGAGCCGCAGGGGCGGTGATCCCCGAGCGTGTGATCACCAAAGCGCCCTCGGCCGAACTGCGCCCCGATCAAAAAGACAGCGACAGCCTGCCTGATTATCCGGTGCTGGACGGCATTCTAGAGATGTTGGTCGATAAAGATGCCTCAGTTTCAGAGTGCGTTGCCGCAGGCTTTGCCGAGGCGGATGTCAAACAGGTACAGCATTTGCTTTACCTCAGCGAATACAAGCGGTTTCAGTCGGCCCCGGGCACACGTCTGAGCAAAAAGGCGTTCTGGCTTGACCGCCGGTATCCTATTGTCAATCGCTGGCGCGATGGCGGCTAGGCAAAGCCTTCTCGCGTCTGCGCTTTCTGGACAATGCTGGTCACATATGGGACACGGCCAATGAACAGGAGAAATTTCCATGACAACCACCCGTTTCGCACCGTCACCCACTGGGTATATTCATGTTGGAAACCTGCGCACAGCGCTGTTTAATCATCTGATTGCCCGCAAGGCTGGGGGAGACTTCATCCTGCGGATTGATGACACCGACCCTGAGCGCTCGAAAGAAGCTTATGTTGAGGCAATCCAACAAGATATGACGTGGCTCGGATTGAGCTGGGACCGTGTTGAGCGCCAGTCGTTGCGGTTGGACCGCTATAGCGCTGCAGCCGATCAATTGCGTGCGATGGGGCGGTTTTACGAGTGTTTTGAGACCCCGACTGAGCTTGATCTCAAACGTAAAAAGCAACTTAACATGGGTAAGCCACCGGTTTATGACCGTGCGGCGCTTGCGCTGACAGAGGCTGAAAAAGATAAGTTGCGCGCCGAGCGCGGGCAGGGCCATTGGCGGTTCAAGCTGGATCTTGAGCGTATAGAATGGCATGATGGAATTCTGGGCGAGATGTCGATTGATGCCGCCAGCGTTAGCGATCCGGTGTTGATCCGCGGCGATGGTCAGGTGCTGTATACCTTGGCCTCGGTGGTGGATGATATCGAGATGGGCGTCACCAATGTGGTGCGCGGGTCGGATCATGTGACCAATACCGCCACCCAGATCCAGATGATCACTGCGCTTGGGGGCATACTGCCAGCGTTTGCGCATCACTCTTTATTAACAGGTCCTCAAGGCGAAGCGCTATCAAAGCGCTTGGGGACACTGGCACTGCGCGATCTGCGAGAGCAAGGGGTTGAACCGGCCGCATTGCTCAGCCAGATGGCACGTCTGGGTTCGAGCGATCCGATCGAGTTACAAGACGACCTGACGGCGATTGCCGAAAATTTCGATCTGACCCATTTTGGATCTGCGCCCACCAAATTTGATGTCGATGACTTGTTCCCGCTGACGGGCCGTCATCTGCAGACGCTTGAGCATTCTGCGTTGGCTGATGAGATTGCAGCCCTGGGCGTTCCCGCCGGTTTGTCGCGACAGTTCTGGGCTGTCACGCGGGAAAACATCACCACACGCCATGATCTGGCGGCGTGGTGGACGCTGTTTTCACAAGGCGCTGATCCCGTCATCGAGACTGAGGATGCAGACTTCGTCGCGCATGCGATGACGCTGTTGCCAACAGGTCAGCTGGATGGCGAAAGTTGGGGGGCGTGGACAGCAGAGGTCAAAGCCGCCACCGGGCGCAAGGGGCGCGGGTTGTTCATGCCGTTGCGCAAGGCGCTGACCGGACAGCAGCACGGTCCGGACATGTCGGCGCTTCTGCCTTTGCTTCAGGTGATCAAAGCCCGCGGGTTAGGGCTGGATAACGCTTAGGGCCAGCCGCTCTATGGCCGAGTCGACAAAAGCAAGCTGTGTGGCGTCTAACGCTTGGTGGCGCGGATAACGTGGCGCGGCGCGGTCATCCTGAACAGGGCGGTCCCAGCCGTCGGTTGTTGCAAGAAACTGCTCTGCACCCAGCGGGCCGAACTGCTGCAGATAGCCCTGAAGAACCACATCAAGATAGCTGAGTAAAATCGGACGCTTGTGCGGGTCGGCATCCACGGGTGATTCTGGCACAGCGTAAATCGCAATATCATGCTCTTGATACGAATCTGGCAAGGCGGCCGGTGTTAAAACCAGCCGGTTGTAGCCCTGTTCGCGGGCATCTAACGCGGCCCAGTTGTTGTCTGGCACCGGCGCGATTAGCCCGTCAATTGCGCTGTCATCATCGGGCATTGCGCTCAGGAGTGCCACCGGGTGGTCCGCCACCTGCCGCCACGTCCGACGCCAGCCCTGAATGCGCAGTCTCTCGGTCGGAGCATATCGATGGGTGGCGGCGTTTACCAACGACCCGTAGCCAAAGAAATAAGAATGTGTCATGGCGGGAAAATCACTGATCAAAAACACAAAGTCAAACATGTCAATTTAGAAACCTAAAATAGGTCTTTTCAAGATTTTTGGGGCGCTTAAAATCCTGTCTTGTCAGTTCTGAATCGGCAGACTAAGATGCAGTATCAAAGTGGGAGAACCAGCCGCGTGCTGGTGCCGAAGGAGCAACCGCCCCGGAAACTCTCAGGCGACAGGACCATTTTGATGAAAACACTCTGGAGAGAGGCGTGGAAACTACGTCCGCCGAAGGGATAACGATCTCAGGCAAAAAGACAGAGGGGGCATCGCTGCACCGGCCAAAGCCGGAGCTTATGAGATGCCGTTGCGTTTAAAATTCGCCTCTGGCCACAAAAATAGGTGGACACATGACATTGCTCCGTACGCCGCTGCATGCGCTGCATGAAAAAAAAGGTGCCAAAATGGTGCCCTTTGCCGGGTATGATATGCCGGTGCAATATTCTTTGGGGGTGCTCAAAGAACATTTGCACACTCGGGCCCATGCTGGCCTGTTCGATGTCAGCCATATGGGACAAGTGGTGTTGCGGGGGCGCAGTTATGACGCGGTGGCGCGTGCACTTGAAGCACTGCTGCCGATCGATGTTCTCAATTTGCCGCGGGGCCGTCAACGCTATGGTTTTTTCACCACGCCTCAGGGCGGTGTCAGCGATGATCTGATGTTGGCAAACCGTGGCGATCATATTTTTATGGTGGTCAATGCGGGCTGTAAAATTGATGATATTGCCTATCTCAGACGTCAGCTTGGACCAGAAATAACCGTCAAGGAGATAACCAATCGTGCATTGCTGGCTCTTCAGGGGCCGGCCGCTGAGGCTGTGTTGGCAGTGCATCACCCTATGGTAGCGGATATGGGCTTTATGGATGTCGAAACCGTACCTCTGGCAGGCGCCGAATGCTGGGTGTCGCGCTCGGGCTATACCGGTGAGGATGGCTATGAAATTTCTGTACCTGTCGCGGCGGCCGAAGATCTGGCGCGGGCGCTGTTGCAGCATTCCGAGGTTGAGCTGATTGGTCTGGGGGCACGCGATTCTTTGCGGCTTGAGGCGGGCTTGTGCTTGTATGGCCATGATATTGATACAACAAGCAGCCCGGTCGAGGCCGGACTGGCCTGGGCGATCCAAAAAAGCCGCCGTGCACAAGGTGACCGCGCCGGAGGCTTTCCCGGTGAAGAGCGCATTCTTACCGAATTACAAGAGGGGCCCAAACGTCGTCGCGTCGGTTTGTTGCCCCATGGGCGGGCCCCGATGCGTGAAGGTGTGCCGCTGTTTGCTTCGGCTGACGCTGAGAGGCCTATCGGTGCCATCACATCTGGGGGCTTTGGCCCAAGTCTAGGCCGGCCGGTTGCCATGGGCTATGTACCTGCCGATATGGCGGTAGTCGACACACAGGTCTTTGGCGAAATACGTGGCAAACGTCTGCCGTTGACGGTGGTCAAACTGCCGTTTACCCCCGCCAACTTTAAAAGATAATCAACAGGAGAGACCCGCAATGAAATACACTGAAGAACATGAATGGTTGCGTATCGAAGGCGATCTGGTGGTGGTTGGCATCACGGATCATGCTTCGGCGCAATTGGGAGATGTGGTTTTTGTCGAACTGCCAGAGACCGGCACCATTGTGGCGAAAGACGAAGAGATCGTGGTGATCGAAAGCGTCAAGGCCGCCTCTGATATCTTGTCGCCACTGGATGGGGAGATTGTAGAAGTCAATGAGGCTTTGGTTGCCACTCCCAGCATGGTTAATGATGATCCCTTGGGGGAGGCATGGTTTTTCAAATTAAAGGCTGCCGATCTGGGGCAGATGGATGATTACCTCAGCGAGGCCGGCTATAAAAAACTAATCGGCTGAGGTTTTGCGGCGACAGTATTTACCCTGCTTGCATTGCGGTGAAGTCGCCCGTTGACCCGGCTTGCACCGGTTGGCTCATTTTATAATTATGAACGGGAGGCTGTGATGCCCTTTAAACCGACAAATTACTTGCCCTATGATTTTGCCAATCGGCGCCATATTGGCCCGTCTCCGGAAGAGATGGTGCAGATGTTACAAACTGTTGGAGCGCCAGACCTCGCCGGCCTTATTGATGACACGCTGCCGGTGTCTATACGGCAAGAAAAGCCGCTTAATTTCGGCAAGCCCAAATCCGAGCGGGAACTGCTGCATCATATGCGGGTGACGGCCTCTAAAAACATCGTTCTGACCAGCTTGATCGGACAAGGCTATCACGGCACCGTCACCCCACCGGTGATTCAGCGCAATATTTTGGAAAATCCGGCTTGGTACACGGCCTATACCCCGTATCAGCCAGAGATATCCCAAGGCCGTCTCGAGGCGTTGTTGAATTTTCAAACCATGGTCAGTGATTTGACTGGGTTAGAGATCGCTAACGCTTCTCTGTTGGATGAAGCCACAGCCTGTGCCGAAGCGATGACCATGGCGCAGCGGGTGGCTAAATCGAAAATGAAGGCGTTTTTCATTGATCAAAACTGCCATCCGCAAAATATCGCTGTGATGCAAACCCGTGCGGCGCCACTGGGTATTGACATCATCATCGGCGCCCCCGAGGCCTTGGATGCCACACAGGTGTTTGGTGCAATTTTCCAATACCCCGGTACTCACGGTCATGTTCAGGACTTTACCGATCCAATCGCAGCGCTGCATCTGGCCAAGGCCATCGGGATTGTTTGTGCCGATCCGCTGTCTTTGACCTTGCTCAAAGAACCCGGTGCCATGCAGGCTGATATTGCGGTTGGCAGCACCCAGCGTTTTGGTGTGCCGGTGGGGTATGGTGGCCCACATGCGGCCTATATGGCAACCAAGGATGCCTATAAGCGGTCGATGCCGGGGCGTATTGTTGGCGTGTCGGTTGATGCCAATGGCAACCGGGCCTATCGCTTGTCGCTGCAAACCCGCGAACAGCATATCCGCCGCGAGAAAGCCACCTCAAATGTGTGTACGGCGCAGGCATTGCTGGCCGTGATGGCGTCGTTTTATGCTGTGTTTCACGGTCCGGAAGGTCTGAAAGCGATTGCTCAGCGCATTCACCGCAAAACCGTTCGTTTGGCCAAAGGGTTTGAGGCGGCGGGTTTTGAGGTTGAGCCGGAGGCGTTTTTCGATACGATCACTGTTGAGGTTGGTCCACTGCAAAACGCGGTAATGGCCTCCGCAGTGGCTGAGGGGATCAATCTGCGGGCCGTGGGCGGGACCAAGGTGGGCATCACTCTGGATGAGCGCAGTCGGCGTGCCACGACGCAAGCGGTCTGGCGGGCGTTTGGCATTGCGCGCGATGATGATGATTTGGCGCCGCTGTACCGGGTGCCAGAGGCATTGCACCGCAAAAGCGATTACCTGCAACATCATGTGTTCCACATGAACCGTGCTGAAACCGAAATGATGCGCTATATGCGGCGTCTCGCAGATCGTGATCTGGCACTTGATCGCGCGATGATCCCGCTGGGCAGCTGCACGATGAAACTGAACTCGGCGGCGGAAATGATGCCGGTCAGCTGGCGTGAGTTTTCATTACTGCATCCCTTTGCGCCAGCAGATCAGGCGCTGGGATATCGTGAGATGATTGACGATTTATCATCTAAACTGTGCGATATAACCGGATATGATACGATTTCGATGCAACCTAATTCGGGTGCTCAAGGCGAATACGCAGGGTTGCTGACAATTGCGGCCTATCACGCGGCACGTGGCGAGGCACATCGCAATATCTGTCTGATCCCGACCTCGGCGCATGGTACCAATCCGGCCAGTGCTCAGATGGTGGGTTGGAAGGTGGTGCCGGTGCAATCGGATGAGCGTGGTGATATTGATCTCGAGGACTTTCGCACCAAGGCGGCACTACATGCCGATCACTTGGCGGGCTGCATGATCACCTATCCCTCGACCCATGGTGTGTTTGAGGAAACAGTTCATGAGGTTTGTCAAATCACCCATGACAATGGCGGTCAGGTCTATATCGACGGTGCCAATATGAACGCAATGGTCGGTCTGTCGCGCCCCGGTGATTTGGGCGGTGATGTCAGCCATCTCAACTTGCATAAGACGTTTTGTATCCCGCACGGGGGCGGTGGCCCGGGCATGGGGCCAATTGGCGTCAAGGCGCATCTGACGCCACATTTGCCCGGTCATCATACTACGGCTGACGCCGCAGGCGCCTCGGGTGCAGTTTCAGCGGCGGCGTTTGGCTCACCGTCATTACTGCCGATCAGTTGGGCCTATTGCCTAATGATGGGGGGCGAGGGGCTGACCCAAGCGACACGGGTGGCGATTTTGAACGCCAATTACATCGCCAAACGGCTCGAGGGGTCGTTTGAGGTACTTTATAAAGGACCGACCGGCCGTGTGGCGCATGAGTGCATTCTGGATGTACGTCCGTTTGCAGTGAGTGCGGGCATAACTGTGGATGATATTGCCAAGCGGCTGATTGATTGTGGTTTTCATGCGCCAACGATGAGCTGGCCCGTGGCGGGCACTCTGATGGTTGAGCCGACGGAGTCGGAAACCAAGGCTGAACTTGACCGGTTTTGCGACGCTATGCTGGCGATACGGGCCGAGATTGCGGCGGTGGAAAACGGTCAGATTGACGCCGAGAATAATCCGCTCAAACACGCGCCGCACACAGTTGAGGATCTGGTGGGCGACTGGGACCGGCCCTATAGCCGTGAACAGGGTTGTTTCCCGCCTGGCGCATTTCGAGTTGATAAATACTGGCCACCGGTGAACCGCGTCGACAATGTTTATGGCGACCGGCATCTGGTATGCACCTGTCCGCCGATGTCGGACTATGCCGAAGCCGCCGAATAAGCGCGTGCGTCAGTCCAGCAGGAACGAAAATGCCTGCTGGATTTCGGACCATGCATTGGCGTTGCGCGCGCTGAGCAGATAACCGTCGCGCTGGACAGCCGAATAGGCGCTACCGTCAAGCATTTTTGCGGTGCCGCCGGCCTGTTGCACCACCAGCACCCCGGCGGCGTGATCCCACGGGGTTAGCCGCGTAGACAGCATAAAATCGACATGGCCCTGCGCCAGCATGCGGAATTCATGGCAGGCGCAGCGCAAAGAATTGAGCCGACCAATTTGTGGCCAAAGCGCGGCCACGCGGAGGCGGTGTGGGTCAGGCAAGGATCCCAACGGCACATAGCCGCCAGCTTTTGTTTCCGGCGGGGTTGCTGGCAATCGCAACGCGCGGCTATCGTGCGCATTGGTATAACAGGTGTCAGCGTTTTCACTTGAGACGATCCAGTCATCTATCACCGGATCGTAAAGCAACCCGTAAATTGGAACCCCATACCGGGTCACCGCCAAAATCACCCCAAACAGCGCCAGACCGCGGGCGTAATTCCACGTACCGTCGACCGGATCAATGATAATCGCCATCTCGGCATCTGCCAGTTGGTCGCGCAGGCTGGGGTTGGCTGCGACGGCTTCTTCGCCAAGGATCAGCGCGGCGGGAAAAGCCCGTCCAAGCTGTGCGGTGATCAGGGCCTCGGCGGCCAGATCGGCAGCTGTCACCAGATCGTCAGGGGCTGATTTCGTGTTGATATCGGCCTCGGACAGCGCCCGAAACCGCGGCATGATTTCACGCCTTGCGGCGTCGCGAACGGTCTCAAGGATCAGAGTTTTATCGGCGTCACTGAGGGGCATTGGGGTCTCCGAATGGATGGCGCGGGTTATTTTGTTCAGCCTGCCCATTACAAAGAGATTTCACGATTCTGGACGTTGGTGCACCGTTGGCCTGTGTTATACAGGCAAGAGTGGGTTAAAGAAAGGATTTTGAGGGTCGCACAGGGCGGAGAGAGGCAGTCATGCGGGGGCTAAGACTGATTTGCAAGGCGATGATCCCAGCCGCGATTGCCACAGATTATTTTTGGAGAGCGGAATATGAAAAGCAATTTTTTGCTGGCCCTGTTTGAAACTTAATTTCAGCGACCCAATCTTCCCTGAAGGATCAGCCTATTATTCTGTTATGAAGTCTAAAATGCGCTGTCTGATCCGCGGCCACACCCCATAACCTGCCGGCCTTTGGGCGGGTGCCGTCAGTAGACGGGCTCGATGCAAGCTGGCCTGATGCAACGTGACGCCTTGGCGTGACTGTCTTTGGTTTGGGTTCCCGTGATTTGGGTGCCAAGGGCCCAGTTGCAATATCATCATACTGGCATGGTCATAATAACACATTGGATGCTCCTTTGAGGGCATAAAATAGCCACAAATTGCTGACAGTGGGTGTCAGGAGCCTTTGCTAGGGTGTCAGCAGAATTTTGGTAAACCCGCAGGAGGGGGAAGGCATGGGCCGCTCGGCCCGGTTGTTCGAACTGATCCAGATTTTGCGCGCCGCCGATCGCCCGGTCAGCGCTGCGCGTCTGGCGGAAACGCTCGAAGTGTCTGTCAGAACCATCTACCGCGACATCGCCGCTTTGCAGGGGATGCGGACGCCAGTCGAAGGTGCGGCGGGCGTGGGGTATATTCTGCGCTCCAGCTACGATCTGCCGCCGGTGAACTTTGATGCTGAAGAAGTTGAGGCCCTGCGCGTTGGCTTGTTGATGCTGGCACGCACTGGCGATAGCGCACTTCAGCGCGCAGCCCTGCGGGTTCGTCAGAAAATTACGGATCTAAATGACCCTGTCGATTGGTTGCAGGTTGCGCCTTGGGGGATCGCGCTTGATGATCCCGCACAGGGGTGTGTGTCATTTGCAACGTTGCGCACCGCCATTCGTGAAGAGAGTAAGCTGCGTCTGACATACCGGGATGCGCAGCAGGTTGAGACTGTTCGCGTGGTTTGGCCCATCGTAATAGTGTATCATATCGAATGCGTTTTACTCGTCGGGCGGTGTGATTTACGCGCGGCGTTTCGGCACTTTCGCACCGACCGGATTTATGGTTGTCAACTTTTAGAGGCGGCATTCGTTGGACAAAGCAAAACGCTACGAACGCTTTGGTCCGAGCAAAATCGCTGGGATGAAATTTCGTAGCCCCATATTTCAATATGGACTTTGGCACCAAGGTGCTTTTTTTCAGCGGCGGGGGTGGATCAGCTGACCCTTAGATAGCCCGCCAATCCGGTTTTTTGATGCTCGATGACGTGGCAGTGAAACGCCCAATCGCCGGGGTTGTCGGCGACCAGCGCAACGTCGACGGTCTCTCCCCTGATTAACAGTGTTGTATCGGTCCAATTGGACTTGAGCCTGCGCTTGTTTGAGCGCAGTGGCAGAAAACTC
>Ga0115562_1000645_pt1 | contig 26127 bp, 23 predicted proteins | sample COGITO_mtgs_1105_6_FD_87200 | JGI IMG/M metagenome (GOLD analysis project Ga0115562, IMG submission 87200) | Pelagic marine microbial communities from North Sea - COGITO_mtgs_110516 | ecosystem: Environmental > Aquatic > Marine > Epipelagic | place: Germany:Helgoland, sampling site Kabeltonne...
ATTGAGCTGTTCTACAATCCGAAACGCAAGCATACGAACAACGGATTGCTGTCACCCGTTGACTTCGAGATCAGGCAGCGGAAACTGAACGAGGCAGGTGTCTAGGAAATCAGGGGCACCTCAGATAAACCCGCTTGTGGTTCCAGCCATACCGTGAAGGTTGCGCAGATACAGCAAGCACAAATCAAAGCCCCAGCTGCGCTTGTTGGCCGTCAAACGCTCCAAACTGTCAGCGATCTCTTCGGTCTCGTCGCTCAGCACTGTACGGTAGCGATAGCAGGTCTCACTGATTTGAAATATGCGATAGGCCAGCGCAATACTCACCCCGCTTTGTGCGACTGCCTTCATGGCCATCTCTCGCCTCTGAGACGGCCTCAACGCTTTTTTCCAAGCGCTTCCTTGAGCAGGTTATTCTGCATGCTCATCTTGGCACACATTTTCTTGAGACGACGGTTCTGTTCGGCCATGTCCTTCATCTCAGCAATCAAAGACGCATCCACTCTTGGGGCATCGCTAAGCGACACCCTGCCGTGCAATGAGTGCCGCCGAACTTGGCACGCCACTTGTAAAAGCTCGCGCTACTCACCCCGTGCTTGGGGCACAGCTCCGAAACTGGCACACCGCTTTCTACCTGCTTCAACACGCTATGATCTGTGCGTCGCTAAATCGTCCGTTCTTCATCGTAAATCCCCTCAGATATCTTGCCGAGAAAATCCTACTTTCGAAAAACACTAGTGTTAGGCGGGATTACCACGGGATTCCTGAGCCAATACGGCTAAACCTTATGATTGGGGTGTTTCTTGCCCTCTCACACACATGGAAAGCATGTGTTGTTGGCCTATGGGTGTCGGGTGTCTGATCCCGTCTCGCGCATCGCTGCGCGAAACCCTGCCGGGCAGCGGATCGGAACCAAACGCATGAGCCGCATGAGACGGCGTACGCGATGCTGCCCATTTTTGTGGTTGTTGCGCTGCGTGAAGCGCGCCATTTGACGTGATCCGTACCATGGCAGTTTCCAAGAACTGCTTGTTGATGATTTCCATGAACCGCCGGTTTTCAGAACTCTCGCCCTTCGGATCATAGTATAGGTTGGACCTCGTCAAGGTCAGTAGCTTGCATTGTCGGCGCACGCTCAGCTTGTGATCCTTGTTCACCATGCTTTACTTGGCGTCCCCATCAACTGATGTGAGGCTTCGGCTAAAGAAATCCCGCTCCACCACCAGTTGACCAGTCGTCGAATGTAGCTTTTCGACTTCTGCCGCATTCATCTGCTCAGGCGCGGCACCCCGACGTGTAAATGCCGTCGCCATGTACTCTGTCGCGGCGCGTTTCCATGTGCCGATCTGGGTGGGGTGGATGCCGTATTTCCTCGGCATCTCCGCAAGCGTCATCGCCGCGTGGATCGGCCCAAGCGCAACCTTCACCTTAAATTCGGCGGAATGGCTGTTTCGTTTCTTCATTGCAAATCACTTCTTTCGTCATGCAACCCACTTTAAGGACCGGTCCGGAATTCCGCGACCACCTCTCCAGTGCTCGGTGTGGTTTTACCGCACCAAAAATTCGGCGTGCAATGCGCCAGCCGCTTTGATGCTTTTTAAAATATCTATCATGTCGCGCGGGGCCACTCCCAACGCGTTCAACCCGGCGATAACCTCAGAAAGTGACGCACCGTCAGGAACCTCAGCAAGGCCCGGACCGTCCTCGTCTTGGATATCTACCGTCGTGCGGGGCACAGCTATTGTTTCGCCCTCGGCGAAAGGGTTCGGTTGCACGACCATTGGTTGTTCTTGAATGCGAAGAGTCAGGTTGCCTTGTGACACCGCAACGCGCGAAATGCGGACGTCATTCCCCATCACAATCGTGCCTGATCTTTGGTCAACAACAACGCGTGCCTTTCGTTCTGGTTCGACCAAGATATTCTCGATCCTACCCAATGCGTGGGCGACGGACCGCATCCGCGTTTGAGCGACATCCAAGCGGACGGTGCCAGAATCAAGCATAGTTGCCACACGCTGGCCAAAGTCCCGGTTGATAGCCTGCTCAATGCGCGCTGCGGTCGTGAAATCAGCGTCGCGCAAGGCAAGGCGCATATCTGTTAAGCTGCTTAATTCAAAGTCTAACTCTCGTTCTACGCGGGCACCGGACGGGATAACCCCGGCTGTTGGCACACCTTGGGTCACGCGTGCGCCATCGCCTTCTGCAACTGTACCGCCGGCAATTATAGTGCCTTGGGCCACGGCATAGATTTCCCCGTCAGCGGCATTCATCGGCGTCATGATCAATGTACCTCCCAGAAGGCTTTTCGCATCGCCAATCGCAGAGACTGAGACATCGATCTGTGAGCCACTTCGTGAGAATGGCGGCAGCGTCGCCGTGACAAACACGGCTGCAACGTTCTTGGGTCTGAACTGCTCTCCGGTTACGTTTACCCCTAACCTCTCGAGGATGTTCGTCATGATGTCTTCGGTGAACGGTGCATTGCGCAGGCCATCGCCAGTGCCGTCAAGGCCGACGACAAGGCCGTATCCCACCAGATCGTTTCCGCGCACGCCATCGAACTCGACAAGATCTTTGATCCGTACAGGGCCAGCCGTGGCCGTTTGAACCCAGGATGTGATCAATGCCAGCGCAAGAAACCATTTCATCGGATGAAGTTCACAAATGACATGTCTGACATCCGCGCGGTGATCGTATAGAGGCTTTGAAGTTGGAATTGTACGGCCTCCAGCTCGGTTGCGGCTTCATAAGGGTCGACTTGGATCAGTGCGCTTTTTGCCATGTTCAGCGCGTTTTCCTCGGCGGCATTGCGTGTGGCCAATTCATCAATGCGCGACTGCGCCAGTCCGGTGTTCGCGCGGGTGGCCGTCAATTCGCTTTGCGTCCGGAATAGTCCTTGGCCTGCGTCCCGCAAAAGACTGCGACGGTCATCGGCGCTCAAACCCAAAGCGGAATCGCTGGCGATTGTTGCGACGGCGACGTCCCTCAGGATGTTGCGAAACACTGGTTCCTTGGCTGTCATTTGAACATTCATCGTTTCTGCTTCTGCCAATCGAAACGGGGCGATCGAGGTGTCAGAACCGCGGTAAGCGATTGACTGAAAACCGGCGGGATCATTGAACCATGAATTGGCCGCCACCATGATATCTTGAGGTGACGTTGCACCCGCAGTCGCCACCCGCAGTCCGGATATGATCACTTCGACGTCTTCGAGCGCCTGCTGGTTTGTCGCGCTGCCTGCAAACAGTGCGCGCCCTGCTGTGGACGTGTTCAAAGCGCTTACTATGGTTGCCATTTCCACCTTTGCTTGAGCCGAAAACTGATCCAAGACAGGGCCTGCAGCGTTCGGCGACATCGTCAAAAGGGATGCGCTGATGTTGCTGACGCTTTCGTCTATACGGGACAAGGCCAACTGGGCGGTTTCTGTAAATTGCGTCGCCTCAATGGTCGCCACTTTGTATCCAGTGAGCGTTTTCAGATCGCGTTCGATATCGGCCAGATAACCGACGTTACCTGCAAGAACGGATTTGATATCGCTGACTTTTCCTGTTGCGAGTTCTTCGTTCAGGCGCGTCATGTTCGCTTGGAGCGCTGCGCCGCGCCGTTGCAGTATGAAGGTTTGCGCAAGATCGCCGAGGGAGAAGCTGTTCATGTCTAGATCCTGATCAGGGCGTCGAACATTTGATCGACAGTTTCGATGACGCGCGCATTTGCTGCGTAGGCTTGCTCGATAATCATGAGGTTTTGCAGTTCAACATCGGTATCGACCCCATTTGCCAGTTCAAGCTCGGTCAGGTCATAGAACTGGGCGGACGCAAAGCTAAGCTGCTGCTCCTCGCGAAGACGGTTTGAACTGAGTTGTGAGGCGAGTCCTGACGTCATGCCCGCTGCGGTGAGGGTGGCAGTGCCGAAGTTGCCCGATGACGGAAGGCGCGGCTGCGTCAGGGCATCTGACAATGCGTTGAGCAATGTGGCATCTCCTGCCAGACCGGGTGCCGTAGCGTGCAATCCGTCGCGCAATCGCCAAGTCTCAGCGCCTTGTGTCGGATCGACAAGGGCGTTTAGCGTCAGACGGCTCGCCAGGCCAATTTCAAGGTTTGGATCAAGTGCTGCACCTGCGTCTGTAAACAGGCCGGGTTCGCCGATTGTTAGCGTTGGATCAACTGATGGAGATTCAAACCGTTCAACCAGATTTCGTGCAAGTGCATCGATTTGCGCTTGTGCCCGAGGTGCCAGTTCATCGCGAATTTCAAACATCGCGCCCAGCGTTCCGCCGTGCAGCCGCCCGGATGCTGAAGATGTGTTGATGGCAAAACCATTTAGGGTCAAACCCGACAGCGAACCGTCGTCTACCGACATGTACGGTGTGACGACGTTTGCAGGTTCAAATCCGATCTCTACGGCCGACCCGTCCAGCAAAATGGCACCGCCCGTGGTGTAAAGCGCAATGGCACCGTGGTCGCGGCTCACCATTCTGACGGGAACCATTTCACTGATACTGTCGATCAAAGTCTGTCTTTGATCTTGTAAGGAAGATGTATCAGCCTGTTTGGAGTGTGTTGAGACGATGTTTGAGTTTAGCTTGCGTACTGCTTGAAGAGTGTCGTTCAGCCGTATGACCTGATCCGTGATACTGGTGTTTGCATCTGTTCGTGCAGCTTGAATACCGTCCGCCACAGAGTTGATGGATTTGGCAAGATCGCGTGCACTATGCGCCGCGATATCCAAACGTTCCACCGCATCGGGCCTGCTGCTCGCGGTGATAAGGTTGGTTTCAAAATCTGCCAGCCGCGCCGAAAGTGAGCCCTGCTGGTTCGGGCTGCCGATCAGATCCTCGATCCGGTTCAGGTAGGAAGACGTTGTCGAGCGATAGCTGAATTCCGCCCCAGCCAGGCGTCTGTCTGCGATCACTTGCGCGTCGACGTGCCGGGTCAGACCATTGATTTGCACCCCTGAAGATGTGCCTGCCGACGCTGAACTGACGGATAGGGTTCTGCGCGCATATCCCGGTGTCAGTGCGTTGGCGATATTGCTCGACACCAGTTCTGACGCGCGGCTGGCAGCGTTCAGTCCGGACATTGCGGAATTGAGGGCACTGGTGATGGTCATACAGAAGCCTTGTGGTTGGGGTCCGAAAACTTGCCGGGATTATCGTTTGATATTCGTGGTTTCCTGCAGCATTTCATCGACTGTCTGGATGACTTTGGCGTTGGAGGAATAGGCGCGTTGCGTTTGGATCATCGCAGTGAGTTCACCTGCAACATCGACCGAGGATTCCTCGCGGGCGAAGGAGACGATGTCGCCTGTTGGCCCGTCACCGGCGTTCCAAAGAAAGAAGCTGCCGCTTTGAGGGGAGGGCAGATATGTCTGTTGATCAAGCGCGACCATCCCATTGGGATTTGGCAGATCGACCAGTGGAATCTGGTAAATCGTTCGATTGATCCCAGTGTCAAAGAACGCCGTGACATAACCGTTTGCGTCCACTTCGACATTTGTCATGTTTCCGACGGGCGATCCGTCCTTGGAGATGGAGACGGGAGCAAAACTGTCGGAAAGTTGGGTGATGCCGTCGTTGTCGCCCAGCGTGCCGATATTGATTTCCAGTGGGCCACCGTCTGCGGTGACGATCAAGGCACCCGTGGCCGGATCATAGGTGCCGCCACTGACGGTCGTCACGGATGCAAGCGTGCCCCCGGAGGCGCGACTGCTGTCAAACGTCAGAACATATTCACCAATGACAGTGCTGCCGAGCGCAGAATCCGACAGCTGCATCGTCCATTCATAGGATGACCCGGTGGCAGGAACGATGGGCGTGAAGCTGATGTTTACGTTTTCAGAAGTCCCCAGGTTATCGAAATACTCAACCGAGAGATATTGCACTTCTCCGTCGGAACCGGCGTCAGTGTCAGTTGCGGGCAGATTCACGCCCAGCGACATTTGCGTCGTCGGTTCGCCCGAAAACTGGTTTACGTTGATTTGAACCGGTTCAAGCCCGTCGGCAGTATCCCGCGGAAACGTGGGGACTGTCCCATCCGGCAATGCTGGCCAGCCCAGAAGAACAAGGCCGGAATCGGATCGCAAGTACCCGTCAGCATCAGTGCGGAACGAACCGGTTGTGGTCAGGTTCATCTGTGTTGTGCCGTTGCCCACACCAACCTCGCTGGCCTGTGCAACGGGCAGCATGCCACGCCCGCGCACAGCAAGGTCCGTCGCGTTTGATGTTGAAACCAATGATCCACTTTGGTCGATCAGGCGAGCGGTTGTTGCCCGGACGCCCCCGGCCGAATAGCTCGCGCCGTTGGATGAAATCACCAGCGATTGAAAATCCGTCTGCACCCGTTTGTAGCCGTAGGTGGACGAATTGGCGATGTTATCCGAAATAGACGCGAGCCGCGTCGCGTTCGATTGCAACCCCGCAACACCTGCGTTAAGCGACGAAGATATGGTCATAGACACGCCTTTCTGCTGTATCAATCCAAGTTGACCAACAGATAGGCAGCTTCGCTTAACAGCGCGCTAACAGATAAAATCCGACCTAATTTCACGGCGTGTATCAGTCGCGCAGGAAAATTATCTCTAGACGGTTGTTCCGTATCGCCATGGTGTTCAGGATAACTGGTTCGCGATCGGCATGGCCTGTGACCCGTTTGATGCGCAGGGGATCCATGCCGAGTTCTTCGAACAATTTGCGTGTTGTGTTGGCTTGCTCTGCGGACCTGTCCCAAGTTGAATTGTTCGCTACAACAATCGGTTGTGCCTGGACGTGGCCAGCGATTGAAATGCCGTTTGTCACGATGCGTGCGGCCTCGGCGATTGCAGTGACAATCGAACGCAGCAAGGGTGTTGGCGTTTTCGCGTCCGCTTCGAAAATCGGGGCGTCCTCGAGTGCGAAAATTTCGATCGTCAGCCCCTCGTCGGTGAGGAGACTGGTGACATGGCGTTGTTCGTTTTCCATGAGGGTGGATTGCCCGCCATGCCCGCGCAAGTCGGCCTCTACGCTTTTGAGCACCTCGTCTTGTATGACCCTGATGGCTTCGCCGCTGTCTGATGCGCCGGTTTCACCACGGGCCTGACGCGACTGCGTCGGTCGTTCTGCGGACGCGCCGGTGCCGTTTTGCGGCAAGGTATCTTCGGAAAAAACCGAATCCCCGCCAAAGCTGCCGTCGCCGCCGCCTGACGTCCGGCTTATTGGAATCGTTGGAGAAAAGTAATCCGCGAGGCCCTTGCGTTGTTGTTCTGTCGTTGCATTCAGCAGCCACATCAACATGAAGAACGCCATCATCGCGGTTACGAAATCCGCATAGGCCACCTTCCACGCGCCGCCGTGGTGGCCTGCGGCAGCCACGACTTTCTTGCGCTTGATAATGATAGGCCGCGCTTTTTCTTGCGCACTCATTTCCGACACCCCAACTGCACCCGGGGCATGGTGTAAGTGAGAGGGGTTTCATCGCTGTTAACAGATAGAATTGTCTGGATTTACGCGTCCCTCTTGCGCCCGGCGTGCGAACGCGCGCACATGTCATGATGACATCTGTAACCCACGATAGCATGTATTCCTGGACCCGGTTGGGGATCACATTGGCCATTGCGATGGTGGCCAATGTGGGGATGTGGGCGATCATTGTCATCATGCCCGCGGTCGAGGCGGAGTTTGGCGTTGGCCGCGCCGAGGCTAGCCTGCCCTATACCCTTACGATGATCGGTTTTGCGGTCGGGAATTTTGCCGTTGGCCGCGCGGTGGATACGTGGGGTGTGACCCGTGTTCTGGTGGTCTGTGCGCTGGCCATTGCGGCGGGATACGGGCTGGCGATGGCGAGCGGGTCGATCCTTGCCTTGTCGATGGCGCAGCTGTTGATCGGCTTTGGCACCTCGGTGGGTTTCGGGCCGCTGATCGCTGATATTTCGCATTGGTTCATGAAGCGGCGGGGCATCGCCGTCGCCCTTGTTGCGAGCGGAAATTACCTGTCCGGCGTGATCTGGCCAATCCTGCTGGCCGGCATTCTTGAGGATAGCGGCTGGCGCACGGCCTATGCGGTTTTGGCAGGGGCCACGCTGGTTGTCGTCATTCCCCTGGCCTTTGCCCTGCGCCGCCAAGTGCCTGAAAGTGCACATGATATGGCCGAAGCCGCATCAGTCGCCAACGCTCAGTCTTCGGGGTTGTCGCATCGCGCGCTGGCCTGGCTGTTGGGGGTTGCGGGTGTTGGCTGTTGCGTCGCCATGTCGATGCCGCAGGTTCATATTGTCAGCTATTGTGTCGATCTGGGCTATGGCCCTGCCGTGGGTGCCGAGATGCTGGCGCTGATGCTGCTTGGTGGCGTTGCATCGCGCATCGTTTCGGGCCTGTTGGCGGATCAACTGGGCGGGGTGCGCACGCTGTTGCTGGGGTCTGTGCTGCAGGCCATTGCGTTGGTGCTGTACCTGCCGTCGGATGCGCTTGTGTCGCTCTATGTTGTCAGTCTGATCTTTGGTCTGAGCCAAGGCGGGATTGTGCCCAGCTATGCCTTGATCGTGCGGGAATACATGCCTGCCCGCGAGGCCGGGGCGCGGGTTGGTTTTGTGCTGATGGCGACCATCATGGGTATGGCGCTGGGCGGGTGGATGTCGGGCTGGATTTACGATGTGACGGGCAACTATCAGATGGCGTTCTGGAACGGCATTGTGTGGAACGGGCTGAACATCGCAATCATGCTGTGGCTTCTGTCGCGCAGCCGTCCGCGCCGGGTGTTGCAACCTGCCTGAGCGGGGCAGGTGCGCAACGGGTCGGTGGCACAAAAGCCGGATTTTGCGAATCAACGCGTTAACGCCATGAAAACAAGGTGTTTGGACAGCGCACAACCCGTACACTGCGCGTGCACAACCTGTGCACCGTGTGGCATACGTTTTGGTCGGATTTGCGAGGTTAACAGCCCGTGCGCTGCGAAGTGTTACGTTTTAGTTAACCGACACGGGGCGGGCTGAAGCCCGCCCTACGGGGCAATTACGCCTTGTCCGGTACCATCTTGCCGGTCAGGTGATCTGTTCCACGTGCCCGCGCCAGCGCCACCTGTTTTTGCCGTTCGCGAAAGCGCGCCTTGTCGTGGTCAGTCGTCTCGTGCGCGCAGTGGTGGCAGGCCACACCCTGTTCATATTCGGGGCGGTCGCGGTCTGCGGGCAGGACAGGGCGGCGGCAGGCGTGGCACAGCAGGTGCGGCCCCACTTCGAGCCCGTGCCCGACGCTGACCCGCCCATCAAAGACGAAACATTCGCCCTGCCATGTACTGTCATCCCTTGGCACCTCTTCGATGTACTTCAGGATGCCGCCACGCAGGTGGAACACGTCCTCGACCCCTTGGCCCAGAAGGTAGTTCGTTGATTTTTCGCAGCGGATACCGCCCGTGCAGAACATCGCCACCTTTTTGTTGTGGAACCGATGTTTGTTCGCCTCCCACCATGCGGGGAATTCACCAAAGCTGGCGGTCTGCGGGTCGATGGCCCCGTCAAAGGTGCCAATGGCCACTTCGTAGTCGTTGCGCGTGTCGATGACGGCCACATCGTCGCGCCCGATCAGCGCGTTCCAGTCGGTGGCGTCCACATAGTGGCCAGTGCGGGCGGTGGGATCGACATCGGGTTGGCCCATGGTCACGATCTCGCGCTTCAGCCGGACTTTCATCTTGCCAAAGGGGGGTGTTGGGCTGTGGCTTTCCTTGTGCTCAAGGTCGCTGCAGCCGGGCAGGGCGCGGATATGGGCCAGCACGGCATCGATCCCGGCGCGTGGGCCTGCGATGGTTCCGTTGATCCCCTCGGGTGCCAAGAGCAGTGAGCCAGTCACATCATTGGCCTGACACAGTGCCAACAGCGGCGGCTTGAGCGCGGCAGGATCGGCAAAGCGTGTGAAGTGGTAAAGGGCAGCGATTGTGAACATGGGGGTGCAAATAGGGCAAGCCGTGGCCCTTGCGCAAGAGGCGCTGCGGATGCGATGAACAGCCCAGCATATGCCGGAGGCTTGCCATGACCCACGCTTTGATCGTGATCGACGTCCAAAATGACTTTTGCCCCGGAGGTGCGCTGGCGGTGCCAGAGGGCGATCTGATCGTGCCGCAGATCAATGCGCTGATGGATGAGGCGGAGGCCGTGATCCTGACGCAGGACTGGCATCCCGCCGGGCATTCATCCTTTGCCTCGAGCCATCTGGGCCACGCCCCTTACGAGATGATCGACATGCCATACGGCAGACAGGTGCTGTGGCCGGATCACTGCATTCAGGGTACGGATGGTGCCGCGTTTCATCCTGATCTGAACACCGACCGTGCCGACATGATCGTGCGCAAAGGCTACAGACCCGGTATCGACAGCTATTCCGCATTTTTTGAGAATGACCAAGTGACGCCGACAGGCCTTGAGGGTTATTTGAGCACCCGCGGGATAGAGCACGTAACGTTGGTCGGTCTGGCCACGGATTTTTGCGTGAACTTTTCGGCCGTGGATGCGGCTAAGTTGGGTTTTGACGTGACGGTGCGGATGGATATGTGCCGTGCCATTGATCTGGATGGGTCGCTGGATGCGGCCCGAAAGGGCATGATCGCGGCGGGTGTGACGCTGGCGTGATTTGACGCTAACTGTGCGGGACTGGGCCCGCCCGCCTTGCAGGCGAGGGCGATCCTGAGGCACAAAGCGTTCAGCCGTCAAAGGAAGAGACAAATGGTCGACATTGCCACCCGCGTCTGGAACTACAAGTGGAAGATCGATCCCATTGTCCGATCCCTGATCGACACGGATTTTTACAAGCTGCTGATGTGTCAGTCGGTGTTTCGCAACAAGCCGGACACGCAGGTCACCTTTAGCCTGATCAACCGATCCACCCATATCCCGCTGGCCCATCTGATCGACGAGGGCGAGTTGCGCGAACAATTGGATCACGTGCGATCCTTGTCTTTGTCGCGCGGCGAAAGCACGTGGATGCGTGGCAACACGTTTTATGGCAAGCGCCAGATGTTCACCCCCGAATTCATGGACTGGTTCGAAGCGTTGCGCCTGCCGCCCTATCATCTGGAACGCCGGGGCGATCAGTACGAGCTGACGTTTGAAGGGTCATGGCCTGAGGTCATGTTGTGGGAAATCCCGGCACTCGCCATTTTGATGGAATTGCGTGGCCGGGCTGTGTTGAACGAAATGGGCCGTTTCGAGTTACAGGTTTTATACGCCCGCGCCATGACCAAGCTGTGGGAAAAGATCGAACGTTTGCGCGGTGTTGAAGGGTTGCGCGTTGCCGATTTCGGCACCCGCCGCCGTCATAGTTTCCTGTGGCAGGACTGGTGCGTGCAGGCCATGGGCGAGGGGCTGGCCGGTGCCTTTGCAGGGACGTCGAATTGTCTGATCGCCAAGAACCGCGATCTGGAAGCGATTGGCACCAACGCCCATGAAATGCCGATGGTCTACTCTGCCCTTGCGCCGGATGACGCCGCCCTTGCCCTTGCCCCCTATGAGGTGCTGAGCGATTGGCACGAAGAGCATGACGGCAATCTGCGCATCATCCTGCCCGATACGTACGGCACGCAGGGTTTTCTGGATCAGGCCCCTGACTGGTTGGCCGGGTGGACTGGCATTCGCATTGACAGTGGTGATCCGGCGACGGGGGCAGAGATTGCCATCAACTGGTGGAAACAGCGCGGCGAAGATCCGCGAGACAAGCTGGTTATTTTCTCTGACGGGTTGGATGCGGACAAGATTATCGAACTCAGCACCCAATTTGCGGGTCGCGTCAGAGTGTCTTTTGGTTGGGGCACCATGCTGACCAACGATTTCAAAGGGCTGACGGCCGATGATCGGCTGGCCCCGTTTTCGCTGGTATGCAAGGCCGTGTCTGCCAATGGCCGCCCCACTGTCAAACTGTCGGACAACCCCAACAAGGCCATGGGCCCAGCCGAAGAAATCGAGCGATATAAGCGCGTTTTCCATGTTGGCGCGCAGGAAGCGCAGGCTGTGGTTGTTTAATCACACCAGCTGAAAACGGACCAATTGTGGCGAAATGTGTCGCGATTGCCTCAAAGTGACCACAATTGCTTCCTACGCATCGGGTAGCAAAAACATAAAAAAACTACTGAGCAGGTCACATGATGCGTTATTCGACACTCTTTCCGTCGCTTTCTATTGTCGCGGTTATGGGTGCCTGTGCGCCCATCAGTCACATCACGACGCGTGCGAATACCAATCCTTTAACCTTTCAATCCAACGTCAATTCTGACGCGATCGAGGATCAGGCCGTCGCCCTGAACCGCATGGCGGATCAGTTGGTGTGGCGTTCCACCATGCGCGGGGCGGTCAGTGGGGCCGCTGTTGCCTGTGGTTTGGCCGCTGTTTCAGTCGGTAGCCCCGAATCCTGTGCTGTCAGCGCGGCTGCCGGAATGGTTGCGGGCGGCCTGATCGGTCGAAAGACGGGCGAAGACGGAGTTGAGGCCCGTGTTGAACTGGTGTCGGCCGATGCCTTGGTGCGCAGCATTCGTGGCATGAACGGTCAGATGGATGCGCTGGACATCAGCTTGCCTGAATTGATGGCCGAACAAGACGCCGAACTGACTGATCTGGAAATGCGCCGTGAGTTGGGTGTCATGTCCCGGTCGGAATATAAAAAGGCCGTATCGGCCATTACCGACAGTCGTGCCCGAATTGCTGAATCGCTGACCCTGACGGTTGCGCAGGCCGAGCAGGCCAATTTCAACCTGCAAAAGGCCGGGTTGCAGGGACAGGACGGTTTGGACTGGCACCTGAGCGCCACGGCCCAGTTGGCCCGCGAGGCGGATTCGGCCCGGTCCCTTATTTCGCCCCTGTCACCTTTGACTGTGTCAGAGGCGGATCTTGTGGCGCATAGCCCTCGGTCTGGCGTTTTGCGCTAAGGCTGCGTTCCCTCCAAATGATCAGCAGCCCCCCGGCTGCGATCAACACGGCACCGGGAAACAGCGCATCCCACGGGGTTTCATCGAAAAACAGCCAGCCGAGTACAAAGGCCAACGGGATGCCGAAATAGCTGAACGGGGCCAGATTGCTTTGTTCTGTCATGCGGTAGCTAACCACAAGGCATAGTACCGCAGTCCCCCCAAAGCCGCCCATGGCCATGATCCATGCCATGTCGGTCCCACTTTGGATCGGGGAAAACCCGCCAAAGGCCATCGCGATCAGGAACGCACCGAACAGTGACGCGATCGACGAATAGACGTTGATCAGCGCGCTGGGCACATCGTCATCCATCATCCGTGCCGTTACTCCGACGAGGGCGTAAAACACCGCCGCACCCAGCGGCAAAAGTGCGATGGGTGTGAATGTGTCTGAGCCGGGGTTCATCACCAGGACCACCCCGACAAAGCCGATTGATACGGCAGACCACCGCATCCACCCGACCCGTTCCCCCAACAGGGGCACCGCCAGTGCCGTCATGAACAGCGCATTGGCGTAAGTGATGGTAGACGCGGTCGCAAAAGCCATTTGCCCCAGCGCCAGATAGAAACACAATTGCGCAAGGGTCACGACAGCCCCGCGCCCCAACGCCAGTTTCCATTGTCGCATGCGAAATCGCCGCCCTGCGCCGTGCCATTGCCGCGACAGCGACAGCGCGATGATTGCAGGGATAATCCCAAACAGGTTACGCCAAGCCGACAGTTCCGCCGCCGAATAGGTGGCCGACAAGTGTTTGATCACCAACCCCATTGCATCAAACAGGGTCAGCGCCACAAGGCTAAGGGCGATGGCAAGGCCAGTACGGTCGGTGGGGCGCAAGAGGGGCTACTTTGAAAGGGTAATCAATCTCGCCCACCCTACGCCCTATCGGCCGGCTGTCACGCGGCCATTGATGGCCCAATCCCTATTTTGACACCTAAATTGTTTCGGATTTGCCAACGGCTGCCGCAACCTCGCCATATTTCGGGTCCATATAGGCAACAATACTTGATCCATCAGACATATTGGACACGAACCGTGAAACGCATATTTTTAACCGCCATACTGTGCACATCCACTTTGGTTGCCGCTTGCGGACAACAGAGCCAAACTGTGACGCGTGGGCAGCCTGCCCCCTATGGTTTTATGGAATTTGCGCCTGATTATAACGGGGCGACATCGACACGGTCATCAATCGATCTGTTGTCGCTGGGTTAATCTGTCGGGTCGACCCGACCGCGCATTGCTTTGACGTCGCCGCGCACTTTCTTTGCCTTGAGCCTGCGTTTTTTGGACCCCAGTGTTGGGCGCGTTGCGATGCGTCGTTTTGGGGCCACTGACGCCTTGTCAATCAATTCGGCCAGTCGTTTGCGCGCGATGTCCCGGTTGCGTGCCTGGCTGCGGGTTTCGTCACATTGAATGATAAGTGCGCCATCCAGTGTCCAGCGTCGTCCGGCCAGCCGCTTGAGCCGGGTTTTGACCGGGGCGGACAAGGACGGCGACCGCTCTGCTTCGAAGCGCAATTCGACGGCCGTCGCGACCTTGTTCACGTTCTGTCCGCCGGGGCCTGACGCGCGCACGAACTGTTCGCTGAGTTCCCAGTCTTCGATGGTTATGGTGTCGTTGATCCGCAGCATACCCACCTGATACCTGTTCGCACTGCATAGAAAAAGGGCCGCCCTGTCAGGCGGCCCTTTTCGAAATGTTTCGGAGGTTGTGTCGGTTAGGTCAACCGACCAACTTGGCGGTCTTCTCCGCGCGGGATTGCCCTAGCAGGCGACCTCCCAAGTTGTTCCGACACCTCGCTCCAATACCTTTCTTGACACTGGATCACCTCCTTTTCATTTGTTGAACTCATCCCCAGCTTTGCACAGCTGAGAGATATGTCAACGCATTTATGCAGTTGGTGCGATGCGTGCCGTGATCAGTCGGAAAGGTGCCAGCGCAATAAGCGCGAGGCTGAGTTTTACGGACCAATCCGCAATCGCCAGAGACACCCAAAGCGGTGCCAGCGGCCCAAACCCGAGGATCGGAAGGATTTCGCCTGCCCATGACACGTCATTGCCCGGTTCGATGAAAGCAAGGCTGGTAGAGAATGCGATGGAAAAGAACAGGGCCGTGTCCACTGTGCTGCCGATCAGTGTCGAAACAAGCGGTGCTTTCCACCATGTCCCATTGCGAAGTGCTGCGAAAATGCCGACGTCCAGCAGTTGCGCCGTCAAGAAGGCGATGCCTGATCCGATTGCGATGCGAACTGTCACCAATGGCCCGAATTCGCCCATGATCTGCGTGCCGATCAGCGAACAGGCGACACCGACGAGAAAGCCTGCGAACACCACTTTGCGTGCGGCCTGTGCGCCATAGACGCGGTTCATTACGTCCGTCACCAAAAAGGCGAGCGGATAGGTGAACGCCCCCCATGTCAGCCAATTGCCGAACAGATATTGAACAAGGATATTTGAAGCCACCACGATGATGGCCATGGCAATGATGCCAGGAAGATGTGCGCGTGTCATATTTGATGCCCGTTTTTTGCAAGGTTGCGGCGACTTGACCCCCGGTCGAGGGTTTTGCGCGTCTTAGTCGCAGCTTGCGCCGCCCGCAAGGGTTTCCGTGAGGGCGTATTCCACAAGTTCGTTGCGCATGACCCGCAGGAAGTTGTCGTCCGATACCAATGTAAGGCAGGTCGCGCCGCTGTCTGATTGCCAGATTGACAGCCCTTCGAGGTTGTCATGTGTGCCCAGATCTGTGGTCAGCAGCGTTTCTGCGACGGGTGCGGCCGCCTCTGGATCGACGCGCCGAATACGCGTGCGGAACCCCAGAATGGAAAAAGACCTTTCAAGGATATACAGCAACCCGTCAGGTCCGATGTCGGCCCCGGTCGGCTGGAACGGTCCGGTGCGCGGCAGATATGCCACGATGTCCCATGTTCCATCCCTGTAGCGATAGATTGGAAAGGGCGCGTCGCCGGTGTCAGGGTTTTCCGGCAAGGTATAGAGTATGCCGTCAGGCGTTGCGGCTAGGGCCTCGAGTGCACCGTTTTTTGGGAATGTCGCGAAATCGGGGTGGCTTGGCAATTTTGTTCCGGTGCTGGTGCTGACTTCGCCGGGAAATTCGTAGCTGTAGAATGTGCTGGTGTCACTGGTCGCGAGCCCTTCGGTGTCGCGGTGTCTGAAGGGTAGTTTCACCCCAGCGACTTCGCTGATGTGTCCCGTTTCGCCTGCGCGGTTGATCGCAAACCGATGTCCTGTCCCGCGATCAGACAGCACAAAGGCCGGGCTGCCGCCCGGCTCCACCTCGATCGCGGACACACCACCCAGACCCGTCAGCGGCATGGACCGCAAGAAGGTGAGGGGGTCGGCCAGCGACGCGGAGGCGGAGACGATCAGCGCGAAGCTAAGACGCCAGCGCATTGTTGAGGCAGGTCAGCGACGCGTAATTCGCGCCGGGGTTTGGCCGCAGGCGCATTGGGGTCGCGCGGAACGGGTGGGGGCGGGTTCAGGATATCATTGACCCACTTTTGCGCATCATCGCATCCATCCCCGCGTGGCGGTGGAGTCTGATCGACGCAGCCGCGCGCACCGCGCGGGCAGGCGAGGCGGACGTGGAAATGGTAGTGGTGCCCGTACCACGGTCGTATCTTGCGCAGCCAGCGTCGGTTTCCTTTGGCATCTTTGCACATCTGCACTTTGGCCCCCGGAAATACGAATATCCGAGCGGTGCGTTTGTCTTTGGCTGCGGCTTTGATGATCTCGTGATGCGCGCGGCTCCAGTTGTCGTTGACAAAGGCACCGCCCGCGCGGCGCAGCGATATGGATGAGATGTTTTCACGTTGGTTGCGCGACAGGTTGAGCTGCGTGGCGGGCAGCATCCAGATGTCGATATCCAGCCCCATCTGGTGACTGCGGTGCCCGGACAGCATCGGGCCGCCGCGTGGTTGGCTGATGTCCCCGATATAAAGACCCTTCCAACCGGGTTGTTTGGCCGCGACCTTGGACAGGGTCTGAACGAAATCAACCGCTGCGGGGTGACCCCAGTTGCGGTTGCGCGACAGGCGCATCGCCTGCCACGTTGGCCCGGTTTCCGCCAGTTGTTCGGCCCCGGCGATACAGCCGTTTGCGTAGCCCCCGAACGGTGCGGGTTGTTGGGCAGAGGCGTCACGTTTGGCCCCGAATTCCTGTTTGGCCAGCGACTGCGCCCCCGCGGGCAGGGTCAGAACAAGCCCAAGGATCAGTGCAAGGGAATGTCGGAAACGGATCATGCAGTTGGTTCGCCTTTTGGGTTGACCCAGCGTAGCATGATCAGCCCCAAAAGAAAGAGAGCCAACAGCGGGGAAACCCCCAATTGTGTGTTGCCGGTGACGGTCGTGGCCACACCGATCAAAAACGGTGCAATAAAGGCGGTTGCCCGCCCGGTCAGCCCATACAGCCCAAAGCTTTTGGTTGGGGCATCCATGTCGCAGTGCCGTACCATCAGCGTCCGGCTTGAGGCCTGCATGACCCCGCCCATGCCGCCGATAAGAACGCCGCAGATGTAGAACACGATGTCGGGGGCCATCGACCCTTCGGTCAGTTGAATCCCGAACATGCTGTCGCGTGACAGGTTCACCAGCATGAAACAAACGCCGATCAGCACCCATATCGAGGTGATGACCACGGGCTTGGGCCCGAACCGCGTGTCTGCCCGTCCGCCCACATAGCTGAACACAGACGCCCCGATGGCTGCGATAATCCCGAATACGCCGACCTGCACCACGCTGAAATCCAGCACCAGCAGCGCGAATGTGCCCCCAAAGCTGTAAAGCCCGTTCAGCGCATCCCGGTAGAGCATGGAGGAGCCGAGGTAAGTGGCGAGGCTGCGTTTGGCTGGCAACCCCTTGATCGAGGCCCAGAGCCGCGAAAGGGCTGTCGCCACGCTTGTGCGGACCCCCGTTGGCTTTGGGTCACGTACCCACAGGAAATATGGGATCATGAACACGATATACCAGATCGCAACGAAGGGTCCCGTACTGCGCGTGCCCTCGCGCGTGTCCGAGTCGAGCAGGCCAAATAACGGGTCCAATCCAATCAACGTTTTGCCGTTTGGTTGTTCGACAAACACCAACAGCAGCAAAAACAGCGACAGAACCCCACCCGCATAGCCAAAACTAAAGGCAGAGCCGGAAATGCCGCCGATTTCTTCCTCGGTGCCGAGTGAGGGCAGTTGGCCGTTGATAAAGATCAGGGCAAACTCCGCCCCGATAAAGCCCAAGGCAAAGGCCATCAGCATCCACGTCAGGTTGCTGCCGTCCGGCGCTGTGAACCAAAGCCCGCCTGCCCCGGCCACCAACATCAAGGAAAACCCGATGATCCACGGAATACGCCGCCCGCCGGTATCGGCCATTGCGCCAAGCACGGGTGCGCTGAAACCGATGATCAACCCGGTGATTGTCAGGGTAAAGGACCACATCGCCTGCGCGTTGGCCTTGGCCAATTCTGTCTCGACCCCTTGGGCGAGGAAATTCTCGCTTGCCAGTGAGACAAAAAATGGGCCGAAAATAAAGGTCAGCAGGACGGTATGATATGGCTGGCTTGCCCAATCGAAAAAGAACCAGCCCCATATACGTTTCTTTAGACTGACCTCGGCCATGCATTGTCCTTCCAGCTTTTGTTGGGCGGACAAAAGCAGGCTGGGGGCGAGGTAGCAAGGGAAGGTTGGTGTGGCGGCTCAGGCGGCCTTGTGCATGTGTGTCGCGTCTGTGTCTTGCATTGGGGGCCAGGGGCGCATCGCTTCTGCCTTGATCCAGGCGGCTACCCAGTCCGGCGTTTCGGGTGATGTCGCTGTCTGGCCCAACGCGGCCAACACCCGGTCAGTCGATACAATACCGTTCTTGTCAGTGACTGCGGTGCGCAACAGCACGTGGCTGGCGCATGTGCCGTTCTTCTTCCACATCGACTGTTCCATATAGACGAACTTGTCGTCCCAGCACACAACCCGGCTGCGGGTTTCGATCGATTGAAAGGCATGCAAACGATTGCGATAGCGCACAGAGGACCCCGCAACGGTCAGCCCCCATTTTTTCACCTTTAGCGTTTTGATCAATCCCGCGCGCACGCCCATCCCAATGCGCGCAAGGTCATAAAGCGTTAGGGTCCGTCCGTTATTGAGTTCCAGAAATGTATCAAGGTCCCATGGCCACACCACGTGATGCGAGACGTGCAAATCCGTCAACCCAAGCGCTGGTTGGCGACTGGCGATGAACAGGTCTTTGGCAAGGCGGATAAATGGATACATGGCTGTGCTCTCCTTGCTTTGTTAGGTGCGTTCTTGTTGGGAAACGTCAATGGGATGGGCCAAGTGACCTTGCGCCACTTGCTTGCGCGCCCTAGGTCTGAGGAAACGAAAAGGACGATACAATGCTGGCCATCTATCAAACGCTTCAACTGATCCTGAGCGTTTTTTACACGATCATGATCGTGCATATCATCATGAGCTTGCTGATTAATTTTGGCGTGCTGAACATGCATCAGCCCGTCGTGGCGCAGATTTGGCAGGGGCTGTATAAGCTGCTGGAACCGATCTATCGCCCGATCCGGCGTTATTTGCCCGACACACATCCGCTTGATCTGGCACCGCTGGTCGTGTTCATCACGGTGATTGCGCTGCAATCGTACATTTTGCCCGCGATCTTTGGACTTGCCTGACCTCGGGACTTGTTCACGCCCTGTTAAAATGTGAGTCTGTAGGGAACGAGCAGACCACATAAAATTGACAGGGTTTTGAGACATGGCCAGCGCTGCCACGCTGTTGCAGGATGTATTCGGGTTCGATGCCTTTCGCCCCGGTCAGGAAGAGATCGTGGATGCCGTTGTGGCAGGCGAAAACACGTTGGCTATCATGCCCACGGGTGGCGGGAAATCTTTGTGTTTTCAATTGCCTGCGCTGATGCGCGATGGGGTGACGGTGGTGATTTCGCCCCTCATCGCCCTGATGCGCGATCAGGTTCGCGCCCTGCAAGAGGCGGGTGTGACAGCGGGTGCGCTGACATCTGGCAATACGCCCGAAGAAACAGATGCCGTTTGGACCGCGCTTGAACGGGGCGAACTGAAGCTGCTGTATATGGCCCCGGAACGTCTGGGTGCGGGGTCGGCTGTTGGCATGTTGCGCCGCATCGGTGTCAATATGATCGCCGTGGACGAAGCGCATTGCGTCAGCCAGTGGGGCCATGATTTCCGCCCGGATTACCTGCGCATTGGCGAACTGCGCCGCGCGCTGGATGTGCCGCTGGCCGCGTTTACCGCGACGGCGGATGCGGAAACGCAGGTGGAAATCGTTCAAAAGCTGTTCGACGGTGTGCCGCCGCGCGCGTTTCTGCGTGGGTTTGACCGGCCCAATATCCACCTCGCCTTTGCCGCTAAGAACGGGCCGCGCGCGCAGATTTTGAACTTTGCTGCCGCCCGCAAGGGCCAGTCGGGCATCGTCTATTGCGGCACCCGCGCCAAGACACAAACGCTGGCACAGGCCCTGCGCGAGGCGGGGCACACCGCCATCCATTATCACGGCGGGATGGAGGCCGAAGATCGCCGCATCGCCGAGCGCCGGTTTCAACAAGAAGACGGGCTGATCGTTGCTGCGACTGTCGCCTTTGGCATGGGGGTCGACAAACCTGACATTCGTTGGGTGGCCCATGCCGACCTGCCCAAAAGCATCGAGTCCTATTATCAGGAAATTGGCCGTGCGGGCCGGGACGGCGCGCCTGCCGAAACCCTGACGCTGTTCGGCCCCGAAGACATCAAGCTGCGCCGGTCGCAAATCGACGAGGGGCTGGCCCCGCCCGAACGGCGCATGGCCGATCACGCACGCCTGAACGCACTGCTTGGTCTGGCCGAGGCGCTGGAATGTCGTCGCAAGACGCTGCTGGGATATTTCGGTGAAAGCGACGTGACCTGTGGCACCTGCGATCTGTGCGATCGACCAGCCGAGGTGTTTGACGGCACCACAGCGGTGCGCAAGGCGCTGTCGGCCATGTTGCGCACGGACGAATGGTTTGGTGCGGGGCATTTGATCGACATTCTGTTGGGCGCGAAAACCGACAAGATCAAGCAGCGTGGCCATGATGCCCTGCCCACCTATGGTGTCGGCAAGGAGTATTCCAAGGGCCAGTGGCAGGCTGTGTTCCGTCAGATGATGGGGCATGATCTGGTGCGTCCCGACCCGGACCGTTACGGCGCGTTGCGCATGACCGATGCGGCCCTGCCCATTCTGCGTGACGAGGCCAAGATTACATTGCGCAGCGACACCATCGTGGCCGCCGCTGAACGCCGCCCGGCGGTCAAGGAAATGGTATCCGAGGAAAACGCACCGCTGCTCAGCGCGCTCAAGGCCAAGCGGCGTGGGCTGGCCGAAGCCGCGCGTGTGCCCGCTTACGTCATTTTCCCAGACCGCACCCTGATCGAGATGGCGGAAAAGCGCCCCAACGATCTGGACCAGATGGCGCAGATCAGTGGTGTGGGCGCGAAAAAGCTGGATAAATTTGGCGACGCGTTTTTGGAAGTGATCAACGGCGAGGCGGCGGCGTTGCATCCAACGCGGCGCAAGCTGGCGGGCAAGGGCGCGGGCGCGATCTATGATCAATTGCTGGCCGTGCAGGCCGAACTGGCGCGCGGATCGGACGGCACGGACAAACCGCTTAGCTGTTCTGCGGCCCAACTGGCCAAGGTTGCGCAATTGCGCGGCGGGGATGATGCGGCGTTGGAACGGTTGCTGGGGGATCGCAAGGCGGAACGTTTTGGCCCTGCCTTTCTGGACGTGCTGCGGGACGCGGGCTAGGTCTGTGCAAAACACATGAGGTGATGCGATGTTGGTGGTGATTTCCCCGGCCAAACGGCTGGATTGGGCAACGCGGGATGTGACGGCGACTGTCCCTGCGATGCAGGACGATGCCGTGCGTCTGGCCCGCACGGCGCGCAATCTGACGCTGGGCAAGCTCAAGGCGCTGATGGACCTGAGCGATGATCTGGCGCGGTTGAACCGCGACCGGTTTCAAGCGTTTGCCGATGCGCCAGAGCCTGAGGTAACGCGCCCTGCGATGCTGGCCTTTGCGGGCGACACTTATCAGGGGTTGGATGCTGCAACATTGACGGCCGATGAAACGGAGTATGCGCAGGATCATTTGCGGATTCTGTCAGGGCTTTATGGTTTGTTGCGCCCGTTGGATGCGATCCAGCCGTATCGTCTGGAAATGGGCAGCCGCTTGAAAACCAGGCGGGGGACATCGCTTTATGACTATTGGCGCGACGATATTGCCAAGGCGCTGACTGCGCAGGCTGAGGCAGTGAACGCTGATATGTTGGTAAATTGCGCCAGTCAGGAATATTTCGGTGCAGTCCCGGAAAAGACGCTGAAACTGCGCGTTATCACCCCTGTTTTCATGGAAGATAAAGGGGCCGGGCCGAAAATCGTCAGCTTTTTCGCGAAACGGGCACGCGGCGCGATGGCGCGTCATATCGTTCAAAACCGGGTCCGTGATCTGGATGGCGTGCGGGCGTTTGCGGCGGATGGGTATCAGTTTCAGCCCGGCGCATCCGACGACACACGGCTGGTGTTTGTGCGTCCCTATCCAACCTGACGCACATCGCTGTGCACGTCGGGCAAGGGGGGCGATGCATCTTGGGGGCAGAGCGCGTGTAATTTTCCGTGTATTTCCGGTTTGCGCAGCGGTTTGGTCAGATAGTGGTCAATCCCGCTTGCCAGAATCCCCTGGTCATCGCCATCCATCGCATGGGCGGTAAGTGCCACGATCGGCACATGGCCCCCGGTGTCTGCCTCTAGTGCGCGGATGTGCCGTGTTGCCTCTTTTCCATCCATTTTGGGCATAGATATGTCCATAAAGATCATGTCGGGCGCAAAGCTTTGGAACAGGTCGACCGCTTCGGCACCGTTGGTGGCGAATTTGAGATCGATATCGGCGTCCTTGACCATTTTGCTGAAGACCAACCGGTTGGTTTTGTTATCTTCGGCGGCCAAAACGCGCATTTTGCGGGGTGGCACCGGGTGCGCGGGGGGGCTGTGCGTGATCAGTGGCCCCACCGATTGCAGGCGTGCAAACAGGTCGGCGCGCGGCAGCGGTTTTTGTAGGATCGCGTGCAGGTGCGCGGCACCCGGATCATTGACCGCAAAACTGGGATTCGAGCTTAGCAGGATGATCGGGGTTTCGATGCCGCCTGCCCGCATCGCCACTGCCAGTTCCAGCCCGTCCATGTCGGGCATGTTGTGATCGCTGAGAACGAGATCGACGTTGTCCATGTGTTCCAACGCCTCGACCCCATTTGCGCAGGTAACCACACCGATTCCGATCTGTTCCAGCTGGCGGCACAGGATTGTGCGGTTCGCCTCGATATCATCGACGACCAGAATGCGGCGCAGTCCATCGGGTACGGGCGGTTGTTTGGGCAGGCCCGCCACGCTGAGTGCGAGCGGTATTTTGAACCCGAAACATGACCCCACGCCATCCTCGCTGGTGACCCACATGTCGCCCTGCATCAGTCCGACCAGCCGCTGTGAAATCGCAAGCCCAAGCCCAGTGCCGTCGAACTGGCGGTTGCGTTCATTTTCGACCTGATTGAATTCGCCAAATATGTGATCCACCTTGTCTGCCGGGATGCCGATCCCGGTGTCTTCGATGGCGATGTTGACGTCCGCCCGCCCGCCGTCGATGTCGGGCACGCCGGTCACGCGCACCAGTACATGCCCTTGGGACGTGAATTTGACGGCGTTTCCCATCAGGTTGGTCAGCACCTGACGAATCCGCCCCGGATCACCAACGTAGAGCGTGGGCAGGAACAGGTCGTAATCCACCAGCAGCGTTAGCTTTTTGTCGCGTGCAGAGGGTTGCAGCAGCATGATGACCTCGTGAATACAGCGTTCGAGGTCGAAGGGTTCGGGATGCAATTGCAGTTTCTGCGCCTCGATCTTGGAATAGTCGAGTACGTCGTTGATGATGACCAGCAGCGCCTCGCCAGAGTTCTTGATCGTATCGACGTACAATTGCTGTTCTTCGCTCAGGCCGGTGTCGCCCAGCAGTTCGGCCATACCCACGACCCCATTCATCGGCGTCCTGATTTCGTGGCTCATGTTGGCCAGAAATGCCGATTTGGCGCGGCTGGCCGCCTCTGCCTCTGCCCGGGCGGATTTCAGCTGTTTTTCATATTCGACGGATTCCGTGATGTTCAGCCCCAGCGAGACAATATCGCCCCCTTGCCCGCGCCGGTCGACCAGTTTGATGTATTGGTCATTCCACAGCCGGATCGTGATCGGTTCCGGTTGCGGCTGCATCCAGCGTTCTGTCATCAGTTCCCGCCAGTCGTCCGCAGCCAATTTGCCTGTGTTTACAATCCCCTCGTCTGTCAGGGCCTGCAGGATCGTGACGTAGTGGACACCAGGGCGGATCAGATCCAGACCGTCAAAAATGGCAAGGTAGCTGCCGTTGGCCGCAATCATTTGATTGTCGGAATTGAAAAACGCGAACCCGTCCGTGATCGTCTGGACCGAGTGCCATAGTCGCCGTTCTGCGATTTCGACCTTTTGATTGGCCTGCCCCAGTTCGGTTTTGACCCGTTCATTTTCGGTTTTGACATTGGCAACTTCGGCGCGTGTTTCCACGATTTCGCCCTGAAGTGCTGCGGCGTGTCGGCCCAGTTTGCGATTTGCGGCGGATAATTCGGCCTCTTTCAGTTCCAACAGCCGTTCGGCGGCCAACCGCCCGCGCCGTTCCAAGGCCAGCTTGTTTGCAAGGCTCATTCCCGTGCTCCGCCATTACTCCCGTGTCATCGGTATTTCACAAAGAGGGTGAAGATGCCCTTAACCCCGGCCCGTTGAAACGTTTGCCAGCGGGGCACCCGGTATGGCAGGCTGATCGCACCGCCCGTTTCAGTATCCGGAGATCTGCCATGCGCCGTTTCATCCTGACTTGCCTTGCCCTGATCTGGGCCAGCACCGCCTTTGCGCAGCAGATTGTACCGGATCAGCGTTATGTACTGACGCAGGACATGGATTTTTACGGGGCGGACCGCGCGGCCTTGTTCGATACCACGTTTCCGGCCTGTCAGCGTGCGTGCAGTGCGGATTCGCAATGCGTGGCCTTTACCTTTAACAGCCGCTCGAATGCGTGTTTCCCGAAATCTGCCATTACTGATCGTCAGCCCTATGTCGGTGCGTTGTCGGCGGAACGGGTGTTGGTTGATGCGGGGGTACAGCAGGCGGCGATGACCCGTGCGGGGGCCTTGAACGTGCGTGACCAAGACGCTGATGCGGCGCGCGCATTGGCTGTGGCCGTTGGCCCGCGCTATCCCGCCAATGGCCAGACGGTCGAGGCGCTGTTGGGCGCGTCCCGTGCTGCGTGGGATCGTGGTGACCGCGCTGATGCGCTGCGTTGGACAGGGGCTGCCGTGGCGCTGAGCGACGCGCCTGATCTGTGGGGCCGCTATGCCTATATTGCGCTGCGTTTGGGGGATGGGGTCCCGTCCCGTTTGCGCAACACGGCGCTGCGTGACGCTGTGCCTGCCGCCCTGAATGGGTATCTGCGCGCGCCGACCCCCGGTGCCCAAGCCAGCGCGTTGCAGGGCCTTGCAGAGGCGCTTGAGGCGAACCGCAGGGGCCGCGATATGGTGCCTGCCCTGCGTCTTGCGCAGTCGTTGCAACCCCGCGATGACATCGCCGCCGCGCTGGATGATGCCGTGGCCAAGTATGGATTCCGCGTGGTGGACACCCGTGTGGACAGTGACGCCGCACAGCCGCGCGTTTGCGCAAGCTTTTCCGAGCCGCTGGTACAGGTGGGAGTTGATTATGACCCCTTTGTCCGGACCGAGACCCAGGGGCTGGTGCCGCAGGTCAGTGGCAATGATCTGTGTCTGGATGGTGTCGTGCATGGCGAACGCTATCGTCTGACCTTGCGGTCGGGCCTGCCAGCAGCGAGCGGCGAGGTGCTGCACAAGGATGTGGCCCTGACCCTTTATGTGCGCGACCGTGCCCCGTTGGTCCGCTTTCCGGGCCGCGCCTATGTGTTGCCGCGCAGTGCGGGTGCCAGCATCCCGGTCGAAACTGTGAACCTCAGCACCATCGATCTGGTGTTGAGCCGCGTCAGCGACCGCAATCTGGTGCAATCGTTGCGTGGCGATTTCTTTGGTCGTCCGATGTCGAACTGGCAAGAGGATCAGTTCAACGAAGAGATCGCACAGGAAATCTGGC
>Ga0115562_1000649_pt1 | contig 26033 bp, 26 predicted proteins | sample COGITO_mtgs_1105_6_FD_87200 | JGI IMG/M metagenome (GOLD analysis project Ga0115562, IMG submission 87200) | Pelagic marine microbial communities from North Sea - COGITO_mtgs_110516 | ecosystem: Environmental > Aquatic > Marine > Epipelagic | place: Germany:Helgoland, sampling site Kabeltonne...
ATGCGGATGAAACAGCTGTATGTAATTTAGCATCATTATCATTAAAGAATATTTTAAAATATAAAGATACTAGTGATTTAAAATTACGTATTTATAGTAAAAATGATTGTATGTATTGTGAGGCATCAAAACGTTTATGTGATAGTAAAGGTATTGAATATATTGTAGAAGATTACAATAATTTAATATTGGCAGAAGTTGAACCATGTAATGTTAAATTTCCACAAATTTATATACTTGATAATTTTGATAATAATAATACACATATAGGTGGATTTGTAGAACTAGAACAATATTTAAAACCAGAAATAGATTATGAGATGCTTCGTAGTACAACACGTATTTTAGTAAGAAATTTAAATAATATTATTGATTATAATTATTATCCTACTGAAAGAACCGAAAGATCGAATTTTAAACACAGACCAATTGGTATAGGTATTCAAGGTTTAGCAAATTTATTTTATGAAATGAAGTGTAGTTTTGATAGTGATGAGGCAAAAATGTATAATGAAAATATATTTGAATGTATATATTATGCAGCATTAGATGAATCTTGTAATATAGCAAAAGATAGGGAAATTTTAATGTTAAAATATAAATCTATGTATAATGAATATGAAGTAGTAGAGGAGGGTAAAGAAAAAACTATGGAAGAATTAGATAAAGAAATTGAATTTAAAAATTTAAAAAAGATTTTAAATCCATTAAAAGAAGAATATATGAGAGATGAATATTTAGGTTCATATAGTAGTTTTATTGGATCACCTGTATATAATGGTGAATTACAGTTTGATATGTGGCGCAATGAAGTAGGTCATAAGTCTGAAGTTAAAAGCGATTTAAATGATTGGACAACACTTAGAGAAAAGATTAAAAAATATGGTATTCGCAATAGTTTATTATTAGCACCAATGCCAACAGCATCAACATCACAAATTTTAGGAAATTATGAATGTTTTGAACCAGTTATGTCAAATATTTATACTAGAAGGGTATTATCTGGAGAATATTTGGTATTAAATGATTATTTAGTCAAAGATTTAAGAGTATTCAATATGTGGAATGATGATATGAAAGATATGCTTATTAAAAATGATGGCAGTATTCAAAAGATTGAGGGAATTCCGCAAATGATTCGAGATAGATATAAAACAGCATGGGAATTAAACCAAAAACATATTATTGATATGGCTGCAGATCGTGGAAAATATATATGTCAATCACAAAGTTTAAATTTATTTATGGAAGCACCTAATTTTAGTAAATTATCATCGATGCACTTTTATGCTTGGCAAAAAGGATTAAAAACAGGTATTTATTATTTAAGAAGCAGACCATCGAGCAAAGCAATTCAATTTACTATTGCTCCAGAAACTTGTGAAAATTGTAGTGCTTAATATTTAAAAAAGAAATATAATGTAGTATATAGTATGTTAATATATGATGAGGATGGGTTGAATACTATATTCAATGATCCTACTTTTTTATCCAATTATGATGTATATAAAAAAGATAATATGGATAAAATAGACAGTTTAATAATTTTTTTAAAAAATTTAGAAATAAATAAAAATTATCATAAATGTAGTATTAATAAAAATAAAAAATACTTAACTCCTGAAAGTTTAAAAATTAAAAATATTAATATATTACTTAATAAATGCAATCAGAATAATATTGATGATATAAAAAATAAAATGATTGAAATATTATCAGATGAAAAAAACACAATGGTATTAGTTGTTGATAATATTTTAGAAAAATGTATATCACAAATTCAATATATTAAATTTTATATTGATATAGTATTAGAATTATATCAAAAATGTGATTATGATATAGATAAAAAAATACAAAAAATGAAAACGTTATATTTTCAAAACAATAATATAGAAAACAATTATATTGGTTTATGTGATTTTAATAAAAATGTTGATGATTGTGTCGGATTATGTATGTTAATATCTTATTTATATGAAAAAAAATTAATTGATGGTGTAATAATCGATACAATAGATATATTATTCCATAATATTATCTTAGATGATGATGATATATGTTTTAAATATATATCTTGTATGTATAATATTTTTGAAACATTAGACAAATCTTATATAGTAAAATATGATAGTAGATTAAAAGATTTAAAAGATAGCAAAATATCTAAAAAAAATAAATTTATAATTATGGATATCTTAGAAATGGTTTAAAGATATATATATATAAAATATCATATGGAAACTTATACTGGATTTGCTCCAATAAATTACAATAATTCAAGCGACGAGTATATATGTAATACAGATAATTATCCATATGTTACAAATACAATGGAAACAATTGAATCTATAAACAATAATATAGATATTCAATATTTAGACAAAGATAAAAATAATAAATTATTTAGTATTAAAAGTGATTTATTAGAATACTTAAGAAAAGATTATAAAATAGAGAAAAAAGAAGACTTTATAGGAAAAAACTTAGTAAGTGAATTTGATAATTTCATGAAATACTTTAGTTTAAAACAAAATGAATTGTTAAAAGCAGAAAAAGAATTAATGGAAGAAATGAAAAGTAATAAAGATGATCTTAAACAAATGGATAGTTTAATAGTATATTATGACAACTTGAGTAAAAAATATGATGAAGATGATAAATCAACTATTGAATGTATGGAAAAATTAGCAGAAAATATAAAAAAAAATAGTAGAATAAATGAAATTAATGAAACTTATATATTAAGAAAAACTGAGATGATGCAATATTTAGATATAATAAAATATTTAAATAAAGCAAATTTAGGAAATACATGTAGTATATGTTTAACAAATAATGTAGATATATATTTTAATCCTTGTGGGCATACAACATGTGAAGAATGTTATAAAAAACAAGTAGAAAGTTCTAATTCACAAGATATGGAAAATAAATGTGTATTTTGTAGAAAAGTAATATTTAATACTAATAAATTATATTATATTTAAGTACTACAACCCATAATACCTCTATAATATGTTACACCATTACAAGTTGCCGGGGAAAATAGCAAAAATAGTAAAAGTATAAAACCTAAAATTGAATATAATATGTTTATTGCCCTCATTTATACTTATATATATATATTATATTTAACGCATTAGAAGGACTAATAATACAAACAGCATCATATCTCTCTTCATACAGCAAGCATATATGAGTAGGAAGAATAATACTAATCTAACAAGATGATGATTCATAAAGTTTTGAATAGGGCGAGTAATTGGCGAGATGGTTCTGTTTAAGTTAAAACCAAACAGATTCGTTGGAACAAACTTAAGAACAATCAAAAATATGATGAAATTTTTGATGAGGGTTTTATTCGAGAGAAGGAAGGCATCGACGGTTTTATCAATAATCATTTTATATTATATAAAATATTTTTTTTTCATAAAATAAGGCACTTTGGTCTAGTGGTATGATTCTACCTTTGGGTGGTAGAGGTCCCGGGTTCGATTCCCGGAAGTGCCCATATTTTTTTAATATTTATTATTATATGATAATAAAAATTAGTATATTTTTAATATTTTTAATCATTTTGATATTTTTTTTATTATACAAATTTTATAATAATAGTGATAATATTCATAAAGTTTATGGAAAAATAACAAAAACTGATGCGGAAAAAATAAAAGGATTAATGCATAGAAAAGATAAATTAAAGTATAATGAAGGTATGTTATTCCCAATGGACTATAAACATAATAGTATGTGGATGAAAAATACACATATACCACTTGATGTTATATTCTTAGATGAAAATATGAGAATATTAGGATATGTTGTTGATACTGTACCATTCTCATTAAAGAGTATAAGTATAGATAAAAAATCTAATAATGTATTAGAAATGAACGGTGGTTCAGTAGATAAATTCAATAAGAAAATTGGTGATAAAATAATATTTATAGAAAAGGATTTAAGTTAATTGGTATCGCATACCTATGGTTGCATCGGATCTGTACAGAGGTTCGATAAATTGCATTACACATACGCCTTTTTTATCTATTGAACAGCATCCGCATCTTAGATTGTTATAACGGCGTTCACGTCGTTTTTTTCGATAATTTTTAATAATTTTTTTCCAAGAAGAATTGAGTTCATCAATTAAGTTAACACGAGATATGGCGGCATCGATCTCCAGGCATTTTTGTCGCCAGAGCCAGTGGATCTTCCATAGTGGGCGCACCGTGTTGATCTGGTGGCGGAGTTGGGGCGATACCTGCTCCAGCAGAGCTACCGTACCTCCGCGTGCCGAGATACGTGCCAACTCTTGACGCCTGGGATCAGAATGAAACTCCCTTGCTTCTTCACTTAAATAAGCACATCTCTCCTTAATTGCAATCTTTAAGATGTATTTGACTACTTCGGGTTCTTCAATCTTTGCCAGGAGCCCATGACACACAAGTTCTTTCCAAGATAGAGTCATTTTTATGACTAATTTTAATATTCTAATAAAAGTTTATATTTTTTTCAAATTACACCTCTTAAACCAAAACTCCTTTTTCCAAATTCAATAAAAAAATTGGTGATAAAATTATATTTATAGAAAAGAATTTAAGTTAATTGATACCGCCACGCTGCGACTGCATGCTACAGCTCTGGCGCCTACACTCTGAGTTCTCGCATGCAGTCGCAGCAGGGCTGCCGCCGCGGATCAGCAAGCTACATCGCCGCCACCGCACCTCTTTTTTAACATTATTGTATTTTAAGTGGAATGGCCAGGTCTCATCTGCTAGCACACACGCAGGCGGTCGGACCCAGACACCGCGGGGCCTGCGTAACGAAGACATATATATATTGATAATCGGTCCAATACTCTCCGAATGAAACTCTCTTGCTTCTTCACTTAAATAAGCACATCTCTCTTTCATCACCATTTTCAAACAGAGTTTAACTACTTCAGGTTCTTCAATCTTTGCCAGGAGCCCATGACACACAAGTTCTTTCCAAGATAGAGTCATTTTCACGATTACTTAACATACCAATATATGTATTGTTATTTTCAAATTATACCTCTATAAATCAGAATCTTCTGATTCGAGTGATGGTAATTTTTTTGGTGGTGATTTTTTCCTTTGACGTTTATTACCTATTATTAAACCTTGAAATAAACTATCTAAACTTGGAGTAGTTTTTTCTTTTTTTCTTTTTGGTTTAGGTTTACTAGGTTGTACATTATGTATTACTGCTTTACGTTTTGTTCTTTTACTTGTTCTACGTTTTTTATCTAATCCACTCATATTACCCATAGTTTGCATAATATCATCTATATCATCATCTGCTTTTGTTTTTTCTTTTTCTAAAAGTTTTCTTTGACGAGTTTCTTTTGCTTTTTTTGTTCTTCTTGATTTTTCTTCTTGTTTAATATGATTTTTCAATACTTTAAATTCTTCATCGCCTAATCTTGATATATCAGATTTTATCTCGTCCACTTTTGACATAATACTTGGCCCTTCCATTTATATTAATATTGTATATATTATTTTAATTGTAATTTGTAAAGTAAATTACTAAAGTAATTTGGATGGTAAATTACTAAAGTAATTTGAAAAGTTTAAAGATTAAATTTGTAATAACATAAAGTATTACACTTATAAAATGGCCTCATCTCTTGATTTTATGCTTGCGAAAGTTTACACTGAGGGAATGAAAGCACCGAGGAATACCAAAAATTACAATCCACCAATTGGATGGCTCATGTCTGAAAAGTTGGATGGTTACAGATCTCGATTCAATCCAAAAGACAAAACATTTGTATCTAGGCAAAACAAATTATTTAATGCACCAGAATGGTTCGTTGATTTTATGCCAAATCACAATTTTGATGGTGAATTATTTGCTGGCAGAGACAATTTCAGTAATATGGGTGTTGTCAGAAAGAAAGTTCCAATCGATGAAGAATGGTTCAAAATCAAATATTATGTATATGATTGCATTGACACAGATCTGGAATTTTATGACAGATACGAAATGCTTGTTGAAATTGTCAAGGAGGCAAATGATTCTTGGGACAAATACAAATCTACACTTGGATCTAAATTTGAGAATGTGTCTTGTCCAATTGTATTGTGCAAACACATTGAAGTTGAATCTATGGATCAAATGAAAGAATACTACAAATCAGTACTTGATAATGGTGGTGAAGGTATTATGTTCAAAGACCCATGGTCAAATTATGAAAACAAACGATCAAACTATCTATTGAAATACAAACCTAATTTTGATGGCGAAGCAATTATTGTGGGTCACAAAGATGGTACAGGTAAATATGATGGTATGCTTGGAGCATTTGTATGTAAACCATTGATTAACAAAGGTGATCATTCAACAATTGATGAAGATCCTAACCATGAATTTGCTATTTCTGGAATGGATGATAGTATTCGCGAATCTTACGAGACAACTCATCCAATTGACACTATTATTACATATGAATATTCAGGATTTACAAATACAGGCAAACCTCGTTTTGCTAGTTATTTAAGGATTAGAGATGATATAGTATTAAAAAAAGAAAATATCAAAATGGAAAATGATGCGAATACTAAACTATGTATACACATCTTTGAACGTATGTCAATTTATGAAAAATGTAATGATTCGCCATTCAAAGCAAAAGCATATGATACTGCATGTAAAGCATTGAAAAATATGAATGATACTGATTTGGTTTCAGACGAATTGATTAAAATAAAAGGCATTGGTAAAAGTTTGCTTGAAAAAATAATGACAATTGTTCAAACAGGAACACTTGAACAATATGAAAATATCAAAGATTTTAAAGATCCAAAAGAAATATTGATGGGTGTTCATGGTGTTGGTAGTGTCAAAGCAAAAGAACTTATTAGCAGAGGCATGAAAAACATCGATGATCTTAAGAATTGTGAAAAGATTGATGAATATTTGAATGATGTTCAGATGAAAGGATTGAAATGGTATGATGATATACAACATCGTATACCATATGAGTGGATCAGTATGCACGAAAAGTATTTGAAAGATATATTATTTAGTATTGACGAATCATCAGAACTTACTATTGCTGGATCATATCGCAGAAAATGTAACAATAGTGGTGATATTGATGTTTTGATTAATACGCCAAGCATTCGAAACAATAGTATCTATAATGCATTTATGGATGAATTATTCAAACGTGAATATATGGTTGAAGAATTATCCAGAGGACCTAAAAAATTTATGGGGATTTGTAAACTTAATAAAGATGATATTGGTATTCGTATTGATATTATGTATACAAAACCTCAAGAATATCCATTTGCTATCATGTATTTCACAGGATCAATGGAATTCAATGTAAAGATGAGAAGTGAATTGCTAAAAAAAGGATTATCATTAAATGAATATGGAATCAAACGAGACAAAAAGAATGTAAAGCATGATTGTAAAACAGAAAAGGAAGCATTCAAATATTTAGGATATGATTATGTTGAACCTGAAAATCGTTAATTGTTGATCATTTTATGAAAAGCATATTCACCACCCTGAATCATTAAACTAATAAAAAAATACTGAACATATGGCAATAAACCTAAAATTATAAAAACTATACCAACATATTGTCCAAATTGTAATTCCTTAAAATGTTCAGTATTTTTTTTATTGAATCGATTTATTAAATATAAACCAATACCTACAAAGAATAGTGAATATAATGCTACTAATATATATGCGGATATAGCACCAAATGTTCCAACTAATGCATATTTAAATACATCAAAAAAAGGAATACTTATACTACTTTTATTTTTTGCCATTATATTATTATAAATAAATTAATTTTAATCTGTATCTGGTCACTCCCTTTTACTGCCTGAGCATATTAAATCTTTCAGTTAAACTATCGTCGCTACCGCTGTCACTGTCGCTGTCACTGTCGCTGTCACTGTCGCTATTGCTGTCGCTGTCGCTGCCAAATAATCTTCTATTTACATTTTGTATAGGATTACTTAGTTGTGTCATTCTTCTACGTAATTCACTGCTATCTGATGGGGCACTATATTCTTTTAACATATCTAAATAATTAGAAACATAATCTTCTTCTAAAAATGGTTCATTTAAATAATCTACAAAGTCTACCATTAAAACACTTTCATCAATTGGAACTAATTTATATATTTGTATTGGTTTTTTTTCATTACAATGGTCAGCACTTACTAATGGCCAATCTGGTTCCATCATATCTATTTCTTCTTGTGGTAATCCATCATTTTGTGCTCTCTCTACTTCTACATTATAATTATGTAATGCAATCTCATCTAATTTGTCTAAATAATGATATAATTTTGTGCTAACTAAACTATTTACTACTTTATATTTTTCTAATTTAAATATTCTAGGTTCAGGTATTGGAAATCTTTCAGTCCTATAACCAAAATTACCAAAAAACCATTCTGGAACTAATACTGGTATACTAGCAATACCTAATTTCATAAATTTTTCTGTAGTATTTACATTTTTACTACCATTTTGATAATCATTTATATCATATTTATGACATTCATAAAATGTATCATATGCTCCAATCCTAAAAAATTTATATAAATCATCAAGTCGTTTCATTTTTAATAAATCATTTAAATTTAATGTTTCATATTTATAACTACCAGGTAATTGAATTACAAAATTTTTAGGATCACTTTGTAAATATTCAAATATGTCTTCATCTTCATACATTATTGGATCAAATGCTTCAGTTCCTTTCCATGCTTTTTTTTGTGTTAAACGTCTTCGACTTATATTACCACGTGTTCTACTTTGAATACGTTTTGCTGCCCTATTACGTTTTTTAGTACGCTTATCTCTAAAATTACGTTGAATACTTTGTATACTTTTATAATCTCTTAATAATTGAACAACACTATCTACTCGTAATCTTATAGCATAGTCAATTACAGTTCTTCCTTTATCATCTTTAATATTAGGATCAGCGCCACGATCTAATAAATATTTAGTCACTTCGTATGGTATATATACATTGTTAACAGCATAAAATATTGCTGTATCATTAAAAGAATGAGCATCTTTTAATATATAATTTGGATCAGCACCATGGTCCAATAAAAGTTTGATTATATCTAAAGTTTTATTACTATCACAAGCTACTGCTAAAGGCGATTCACCATTCAACACAAAATTTAAACCTTCTGGTTGATTATCTCTAAAATATCCCATATATGCTTTAACATTATCATAATCATTTTGAAATATGTAATCTAAAAATTTTACTTTTGTTTCTTTATCTATTTGTTCAACTCTTCGACTCATTATAATATTTGTATATATTATATTTTCATATCTTTCATTAAATCATCTACACTATCATCACTTTGTAATGTTATTGTGCTTGATTTAGATTTAATACCTCTTTTTTTTCTAACTAATTTTGCTCTACGTGTTTTCTGTCTACGTTTTGTATTTGCTATAGTTTTTGGTATTTTTTCTATTCTTTCAGCATTAACATTTAATGTAGGATCATATTTTTTTGATGCTTTAGGAAATTTAATACTAATTTTTTTTGGCGTCATATATTTAACAAACTTCATATTTTGTCTTTGTTTACCAGTTCTTAAACGAACAATTTCACCACGTTTAAATTTTATACGACCAGCTCCTTTCTTTTTACTATTTTTTTTCTTTTTTGTAAGTTTTTTTTTAGATTTTTTTATTTTTTTTTTAGGATTAACAGACTTATATACACCATAACCGACAGTTCCAATAGCAGCAGCAGCAATTCCAGGCGGTCCAGCAGCTAAACAGGGTGCACAAACCATTATATTATATGTTATATTTTATATTTTATAATATTTTAATAAATTAGTATAGATGGAAAATAGTGATTTTATTAATTTAATGAAGCGACAACAAGAAATGATAAATAATCAACAAGCTCAAATAAGTCAATTATTAGAAATGCAACAATCACAAAATATGGAAAATGAACGTAAACAATATGTTGAGGATACAAATTCAACATATAAAAATGAAGTAAAATATGATGAGACTAATGGTAAACCAAATCTTAAAATAGATCCATATAAGATATTAAGTATGTCAAAAAATTATGATAAAAGTAGTCTGAAAAAATCATATTTAAAAATGGCAGTTAGATATCATCCAGATAAAGGAGGTGATCCAAAAAAATTTAAGATTGTAACATTAGCATATAAAATATTATTGAAAAAACTAGATGAAAGAGATAATGATAAAATACACGATGATTTAAAAAATGGCAGTAAAGATTATATAAAGGAACAAACGAGTAATAATAAACGTAATATAAATATGAAAGGAGACAACTTTGATATAAATAAATTTAATAAAACTTATGATGAAAACAGATTAAGCGATGACTTTGCAGATGATGGATATGGTGATTGGTTAAAAAATGCTGAAGAAGAAACTGGTGTTAAAATGGATCAATTTAATAAAACAAAGTTTCATAATGAATTTTTGAAACAAAAAAAGAAGCAAACTAGCAGTCAATTACAAAAATACAAAGATCCTGAAGAATTAGTAAGTATGGGTAATCGTGATAGTATTATGATATTAGGTAAAGAAAAAGTGAGTAGTTATAGTGGTGAATCGAATGGATTAGGATATCGTGATTTAAGAGAAGCATATACTGAATCAACATTAATAGATACTGGTAGTGTTGATTTAAGTAAACGTAAAAATAATATAATGGAATATAAAAGTCAACGAAAAAATGTGAATCATCAAATGAGTGAAAGTGATATTAGAAATCAAGTAATGAGAGAAGAAGAGGAAAAACGCGAAGAAGTTACTAGACTTGAACGAATTAAAAATAGAGATTCAGAAATAAGTAATCATTATGAAATGATGCATCAAAGATTAGTTGGTAATTAAGTCTTTAGATTATAATGTTATACCAGCATTTCTTGTTAACATATTTATTGTTATAAATACTAAAAAGAATAATATACCAGATTTAAATATTGGATTTTTATCATTACTATCATCATAATTTTTATTATAATATATCATCGATATAATAGATGAAGTTATAAGTGCTAATATTATACATGATGTTGAAGACCACTTAGATTTTTTTCCGGATAATATATCAATCGTATTTTTTATAATTTTATTAAACATATAATATATCATAGATAAAATTTAAATTTCATTATATTATAGAAAAATTTTAAAAATTATTATTGCATCTAGCAGCAACATAATTTATTTATTAATTAGGATCCACATATTCTGGCATTTCACCTAATGTTGTATATTTTAAAAATTCTAAATCACTATAATCCATAGAATTATATATTATTATTATAACTATTGTATCTGGTGTAAAATAACTATTGAAAGTATCTAACATATCTTTATAATAACCAAGATTTATACATTTTGAATGATATTTATCATTTGTATAAAATAATAGTGCTGCGGGTAATGGTTTATTTAGATATTTTAACATTGCTAATCCTTTATTTATTTCTATTCCATCATCATCAATATCTTTTAAAAAAACAGCTTCATTATATGTTTCTTTTATATTTTTTAAATTATCAACTATATAATTAAAACAACCTGAACTATTTTTAATTGGTTCTCTATATGGAGGATCACTATCAGTAATATACTTAATATTTTGTTTACAATTTGTTGGATATGGTTGATTACCCAAGTCATACTTTTTTTTTAGATCAATATAACTCAATAAACCTTGACTACATCTATCAGGTGTCAATCCATCATTGGATGTATTTGCGAGTTTACATCCATCTATATTAGAGTTAAAACATTTATTATCATAACACCATGTATTACATGTTTTTATTGGAGTTGTAGCACTATCAAATGGAAATAAACAATCAACTAAATTTTTATCTAACCAATCAGTATCCCATATAAAACCAAATGTACAATAAAGTCCAAAAAAATTTGTATAAATGTCTTTATGAATAATAGAACCTGATCCATCAAGATATAATAAACCATTATACCAAACAGAAGACAAATCGAAAATCATGGAAACAAAAACTCCATTACTACCTTCTGTATTATATATTTCATCGAGTCGGGTTAGTAGTTTTTCTGGATTTTCCGGTCTTAAAGTTATTTTATTACAATTAATATTTTTGTAATAATTTGGTAAATTTTCTGGTAAATCAGTATCCGTTGACATACACTGCATATTATCATATTTACACATTTTATTTATTCCTATATCATTTGTATAAAAAACATTATTGCATTCTAGGTAATCCGGCCACTTTTGTATATAAGTATAATTCGAACAATTATTAAGTTCTTTAATCCTCTCAACCGGCGACTTATTCATATAAGCACAATTATATTTATCTTTTCTTTGAATACCAACACTAAAACAATCACAACTATTACTTGATATTTTATATATCAAGTAAACTATTAAAAAGATCAATAAAATAATACAAACATTATTATTCATTTATTATATTAAATATAAATAATTTAGAAATTATTATTGCCTCTAGCAGCAACATAATCCATTTGTTTATCAGTCGTACAAAGACATCCAGTAGAAGTTGAAAAGGTTGATGGACAACACATAGGAGAACTTTGATTATTTGCAAACATAAACATTTTATTAGGTGAATTAGGATCTCCATCAATTGGAGGACCACTTAAACTGGATGGATCAGATAATACTGGTTTTAATGGTGAATCATGTCCCATAACAGTATATAAATTACTATCAGATACTAGGGGGACATTTGCTGGACTATGTCTCCATGCTTCAGGATTACCAGTTTTTAAACACAAACCATCATAAGCACTGACATTATTATATAATAGTCCAGGATCATTATCAATATTAACTACTGGTGGATTTCTAGGTTGTTGTTTTTTAGCAATACTATCAACAACACTCGCAAAATGTCTAGGCATACTATCAACATTTTGAGGACTATTACTATCTAAATATGCCATTTCACCAGGATGAAAACTTTCTATAAAACGACCTCTACGCTTCCAACACAATACAATACATACAACAAGTGTAAGTATTAACATACTTGAATAATCTTCTTTACCAATCATGGTAAATAATACATATAAATATGCAGCAAGGATCAACAAAGTTATAGTATCAAGAAACATTTATATTATAATAAATATTTTTTTTATTATTTAAAATAAATCTAATTTATAGATTATATAATGTCAGAATATAAATTACAATCTCAATGGATTTTATGGAATCACGGATTAAATGATAAATCATGGTCAAATGATAGTTATAAAAATATTTTTACATTTGACAATTTAAATGATATTAAAATATACAATGATAACTTAGATTTATTACAATTACAAAATAGTATGTATTTTTTAATGCGTGAAGATATATTTCCAACTTGGGAAGATTCTAATAATAAGAATGGTTGTTGTGCTTCATATAAAATTCCATCAAATGATATAGTAAATACATGGCATAAATGTATTCAAAATATATTATGTGAAAATCTACATAAAAATAATGATAATTATGATATTATAAATGGTATATCAATAAGTCCAAAAAAAGAATTTAATATTATTAAAATATGGTTTAAAAGAAAATTAAAAGATGTGAATATATACTTAAATATTGATGATAAATATATAACTAAAGAAAATTGTATGATTAAAAATAATTAATAGCCTATACATTTACCAGAGGTTATATATTAATTAACCAGAGGTTATATATTAATTTACTTTAGGTGCTAAACATAATTTAATAATACCTAATGAAGCAATACTATATTGAATAATTAATGGATAATCATTTTTAATAAATAATTGTATTTGATTGCATAAATTAGTACATTTAGTAAATAATGATAAATATTTTAAGGAAAATATACCTTGAACTAATGAATCATTTTCACAATTATTAATAAATTGTAATCCATCTTGTGTTTCATTTAATATGGTACTTTGAGATGCAAAATCACCATCGCAATTAAATAATAAACTTTTACCATAACTTTTAATTTCACATTCTTCGCCAATATTAATCATATCTCTAATAAGTTTTTGAAAATCTTGCGATGGCATTGTTAATTCAGTTTCAAACTCTGCTGGTGGAATAGTTATATCATCATTATTAATATCTAATAAATTTAAATAATATATTGTTTCAATATTTTTTTCACTATTATTAATTTTAATACCTAATTTATTTGTATCTTTTTTATGAATAAAAAAAGTAATTGTATCTGTATTATTAATTGTTTTAATTAATTTAAATAAATTTAAAAAATTAATACCTATTTTAATTTGTTCTTTACAATAATATGATTCAAATTTACTACTATCAAGTTTTAAAAATATTAATACAGATTTTGTACTATCCATAGCAATTAATTTAATACCATCATTATCAAAAATTAAAGTGCTATCAGTTAATAACTCTTTTAGTGCTTCACATAAAATTTTAATAGCAATTGATTGAACTGTTTTAATATCTAATATATGATCTTTATCAATACTTATACTATTTTTATCTGATTTAACAATACTCATAAATACTTAATAATTTATCCATATATTATAAACTTTAAATATAAACTTAAACAATATATCTAGGAACAATGCTCATACTTTGTAATTCTTGAAATAATAATTTACAAGAATATGGTATATTAATTTTAGTAAAATTTAAATAATTATTACAATTTTTACAATAATAATCTTTATTACATGGTATATTTACACATGTCATATTACATATATTACAAATATAACAAGTAAATTTATCAGATACTTTCATAAATCTTTCTTCTAAGAAATATGATGCTCCATGTGAAATCATACAATCACGTTCCATTTCACCAAATCTTAAACCACCATATGATGATCTACCTTCACTAGGTTGTCTTGTCATTGATACAATTGGTCCAGATGCTCTTGAATGAACTTTATCACCTGACATATGTTTTAATCTTTGGTAATATGTTGGTCCTATAAATATACTTGTATGTAATTGTTCTCCATTTATTCCACTATACATTACTTCATTACTTTTACCTTCAAAACCTATATCTTCTAATATTTTAGATATATTAGATATATTTTTATCTTTAAATACAGTACTATCTCCATTATATCCATATAATGCACAACTTTTTCCTAATAAACATTCTAATAATTGAGCGATTGTCATACGACTTGGAATAGCATGTGGATTAATAATAATATCAGGAACAATACCATCTTTTGTAAATGGCATATCACACTGTTCTAATATCATACCAACAGTTCCTTTTTGTCCATGACGACTTGAAAATTTATCACCAATTTCTGGAATTTTTACATCTCTTATTCTTACTTTACAAAATTTAAATCCATTTCCATTTGTATCTATATAATTCTTATCTATATAACCTTTATCATTATTTTTCATACTAATACTTGTATCTTTATATTTATATTTATTATGTTTTGTTGGAATGATTTTTCCAATAACTATATCATCATCATCTACATATGTATTTTCTGGAACAAACCCATCGTCATTTAATTTATCATAATTATTATTTTTTGGAAATAATGTCTCATTAAAATCTGGTTTACAAAATATATCTTCTTCCCCAGTCAATTGATTCTTATTTACTTCTTCCTTATATGTTCTAAAATATGTTGAATTAAATAACCCTCTTTCAATAGCTCCTCTATTTATCAATACACTATCTTCTTGATTATATCCAGTATATGTCATAATGGCAACTACTATATTGATTCCATTTGGTAATTTATCCGCATTAAAATATTTCATATATTTTGTTCCGATTATTGATTTTTGAGGATAATGTAACATATGAGTAAATGTATCATATCTATTGTTAATATTTGTAGTATTAATACCAATTGCTTGTTTACCCATTGCCGACTGATATGTATTCCTTGGTGCTTGATTATGATGAGCATATGGAATACATGATGCCATTAATCCAAGTATTAATGATGGAGATATTTCACAATAATTATATGATTTATTTATTTTTTTAATATTATTACATAATAATAAATTATTAATTTCATATGTATCAATATATTCTATGATACATTTCTTATCATTATAATTTAATAATAAATCATTCCAATCATATTTTTTATCCATTAATTTTTTCTGAATCTTTTTATTATATACTAATTTATTTTTTGTAATTTTTAATAATGGTCTAATACATCTACCTCTATCTGAATGTATATATATAATATTATTATTATAATCCATATAAATTGAAACATAAATGTTTATTATACATTGCATTCTTAATTTTTTAAATTTATCTAATATATATTTATAATCAGTAGAATAACCAACCCAATTGCCATTTATAAATATTTTTGTATTTTTAATTTTATCATATTCAAATATATCTATATCTAATATACTATTAATATCATCATTAAAATAATTTAGAATTATACTATCATTTGATTGTTGTGTTATTTCACAATTATTTGCTAAATTTTTTACTAATCCAATTGCTTGACCTTCAGGTGTTTCTGACGGACATATATATCCCCATGAACTACTATGTAATTTTCTAGGTGGTATAAGTTTTCCAGTAACATCTCCACTTGTTGAAACTCTTCTTAAATGTGATAAACCACTTGTAAATGTTAGACGATTTAATACTTGCGATACACCAGATCTATTATTTGATAAATTATTTTTAATACCCCAATTACCAGTTGCTAAACTAGTTTTAAGTGTAGTTTCTAAATATGTTGGTTTTAATATACGAAATATATTTGTATAATTAATTGTATTATTTATATTATCTAAATCATTTGTATTAATAAATTTTTTTAAAATTTCATTTTTTAGTAAACCTATAGTATCTTTGAAAATTTTATTATAACATAAATATGTTATATTTGCTAATAATATACCAGGTGTTTCAATACGTTTATGTATATAATTATCACGATCAGTTAATTTATCTATTTTAAGATAACATTTTAATAATTTATTAATCATATATCCTAAATATAATACTTTTGCTTTTCTATCACTAATATGTGGTAAAATATTATTTATGACATTTTTATTAATATATTCTATCTTTTTCTCTTCTGTTATAGTCTGATATATATTCATATTATTTATTAAATATCTATATGCATCTAATTCATTTTTAATATCTATACATTTTTCAAATGATGGCAATAATATATTTGTCATTATATTATCTATTTCTGGAATAGAATTATCAATAATATTATATAAAATTTCTTTATCTGTAATACATCCAAATAATTTAAATATTACAAAAATAGGTATGCGATTTGATATACTTGGTACATTAATATATATATCATTATTATATATATCTTCTCTGTCTGTTATACTTATACTTATACATTTTGGTATACTAAATACATTATGATTTACTGATCTAACCTCAGCATTTAATGCAATTTTTTCTTTTTTTGATTTAAATACTTGTACTATATTTGGTGCTATTTTTTCTTGAGATATTATTACCTTTTCATTTCCATTTATTATAAAGTATCCACCAATATCATATTTACATTTTAAAGGTTTATTATATTTTGTTGTCATACAATATTTACTTCCTACCATTATTGGTATAGTACCAATTAATATGTTTTCTAAATTTTTACCTGGTAATTTTGTAATATTTTTAAATTCATCTATTATATCTATTTCAATATATATATCTATTAAAACATTTGACATATATGAATAATTTCTCCTATTTGCTATATCTGGATATAATATATTTTTAACTCCATTATTCTCTGTATATAAACAATCCTCTACATGTATAGTATCCTTCAATAAATATAATTTAATATTTTTTAATTTTATATTATTTGTATCATTTTCTATATCTAAATTTATATTTATTGGTGTATGTTGTTCTAATATATTTGGTATAATATTATCTATATAATCATCAAATGATTCTATTTGATGTTTTGCTAAAATATTTTTTTGATCAAAATAAGTCTGAACTATCGGTTCTGTAGATAATTCAGACATAATATGTATATATATTTATCAAAAAGAGTTTAAGTATTTTTTTCAAATTATAATAAATTAAATTATTATAATTTAATTTAATTTATTATAAATTAATTTATTATATTATATTATAAATGAATAATAATATTATAATATTATTACTACTTTTATTTATTATTATTTATAGTAATAATTATGAATATTTTAATGTAGGTGGTCAAGGTGATAATTTATGTTCTGAATATTGTACACCAAATTTAGATAAAAATTACTGTTTAGTTTTATGTAATAAAATACATGATACTACTGGTAATTATATGAAATTTAGAACTAGTAATTATAATAAAAATCAATGCGATCAAAGTATTATTAAAGATACTACTTGTAAAACAAATAATGGCGTAAATACATCTATACCTATAAATCCAATATGGTGTCCTAGTAATTGTATACCAACACCTGGATATGATGAAAATGGTCCACCGGAACCTCCTACTGATCCACCGGAACCTCCTACTGATCCTCCGGAACCTCCTACTGATCCACCGGAACCTCCTACTGATCCTCCGGAACCTCCTACTGATCCACCGGAACCTCCTACTGGTCCACCGGAACCAGAAATAAAATATAGTTGTAGTGGATCTACATGTATAAGTGGTAATAGTGGTAGTTATACTACTAGTAATTGTAATAATATGTGTGGTTTTTCTTGTAGTGATACAAAATGTATACCTGGATCAAGTGGTAGTGGTAGTTATGATACAGAGGATGATTGTAATAATGTGTGTAATCCCACAAGATATTGGTTATGGGGTCTTATTATTGGTTTAATTTTTTGCGCATTAATAGGTGGAGGTATAGGTGGAGTTATGGGTACAATTGGTGGTGCATGTATAGGTGCAGGTATAGGCGCAGGTATAGGTTGGGGTATAGGATATATAATTGAAAATAACGATGATGAAGAAGATTAATTAATAGTATTTTGTCGAGGTATTGGTTCATTATACGCGGGTTCAGTTATATTGGATTGATTACCTCTTGTAGAATTATTACTAATTAAAGATAATACAATTAAAATTAATCCACCGAAAATAAAGATACCTCCACAAATTAAACAGAACATATAAATAAATCCTCTCTGTTTATATTCAGTATCGCTTACATTTTTACCATCAACTACATCTGGACATACACATTTTATATTATCTTTTTCTTTACCTTTTTCATCTAAACATTCAGATTTATTTGTTGGATCTACATCATTTAAACAACTTTTATCAATAAAAAATGAATATGTAATCATAGCACCTCCTAATAATAATAATAAGAATCCAAATATTATTTTTAAACTTTTATTTTTACTAACACCTGCACCAATACCACCTCCACCACCAACTACACCAACTACAATTGCAATAACAATTGCTACAGTTGGATCTAATCCTTTTTGTGTTTGATCTACAGTTGTTTTTATTTTATTTTCTAATTCAGTTATATCTGTATTATTAGATAATATTTTATTTATCTTATCACCTATAACATTTGCGATACTTTCAGATAATGAATCCGCAGTAAAATTACAATTATCACTAGTTAATTTTCCTAAAATTGTAATATCTAATTCACTACTCGATGATGTATTTTGTTTTACACTATTTTTCATTGTTGTATTTATAATTTGTTTGATTTCATTCTCATTTTCTTGTATTGCAGTAGTAACAGTATTTGCTACATTTGCATCAGCAATTTGACCTAATATACCACCTTCTTGTTCTTGTTTTATTTCATTTTCAATATCATCTGTTAATTGAGCAAATAAATTATTATCAAATTCAAATTCATCATTTTGTGTTATTGCTAATTGAGTTTTTGCTGAAGTTGATGCACTTGCATCAACTATAAAACTAGTTGCACAACTAACTTCAGCACTTTCACCAATTACTACTTTAATCTTTGAATAAGATTCTGATATATTTTTGACACTTGTTTCAATTTTACTTGAATGTTCTTGTTCTATTTTTTTTTTTACTTTTTGAATAGATTCATTAATAGTATTTGTAAAATTTAATCCAAAAATAAATCCAATATAACCAAATCCTATTTTACCCATATTATATTATATAATATATAATATTAATTATTTATTACAAAAATTCCAATTGTTCCAATAATTAATATTATTACAAAAATTACAATTAATCCTATTAACCAATACTTTTCTATAAATGATTTTTTCTTTGATGGTTTTTTTTTATCATTTTCATCATTTATATTAATATATTTATCTATATCGTTACACCATTCACAACTATTGTATTTTTTTATATCTAAATAATTGCAAATTGATTCTAATATTTCTTTATTACTACTTTTATTATTGCAAGTTCTATTTTTAATATTAGTAAATTTTTCACTATCTATAAAATTATCTATATCTTTACAAAAATCACATTCATTATTATTACATATCTCTTCTAAATTTTCTTTTTTTTCTAATCCAGTAAGATTACAATTTATTATTTTTTCTTCACATATTTCTTCTTTATTATTTTCATTTATAGTTCTACATGTTCTATCTTTATTACAAAATTTACATCCTAAAATATCATCTTTATTATCCATTATATTACTTCTATATTCATTACAAGCATTTGCAAATTGTATCACATTATTATTTGTTATTCCATATAATGGTGCATTTCCACCTTCGCATGATTTTATTTCTTCTTCATCTACATAAGGATTAATGTTTTCTTTAATATCTGCAACACATTTACTAACTAATTTTAATTCATTTGTATTTATTGTTCCTTTATTTGTAAAATCTAATTGACTTCCACACAAAGCTGTATTAACTGTTGGACATCTTGGGTCAGGTTCATTTGGTATTAATGAAGTTTTATTACTATCTATACAAGGCTGAAACCAACATCTATTATTTCCTTTAGTTTCTACATCTGATGCATATTGAAATACTTGATTTAATTCATTTGAAAAATTTAAATTTTTTAATTGTTTTATTTTTTTATCATATAAATATGATGGACTTTCTTTTAAATCTTGAGACCAATAACAATTACAAAATTTACTATATTTATTATTTAATTTATCATAATTATTTTCTGTAAAATTAAATGGTTTTACTTCACCTTTATTATTACAAAAATTACCCATATTTTTATTAAATGTATCTGTCGATTTTAAAGTTTTAACATATTCTTGAGCACCTTCGGTATTTAATATATTTAAATATTTTTCTATATTATTTTCATCTGTATCTGTATTTAATAATTTACTAATTTTTTCATAAAATGGTCCTAATTTTGTACCATAATATATCCTATTTTCATTTTTTGAATTTTTCCATTTTAAACAATTAGATTCATTTAATAAATTATTTGCATAATTATAATTTGTTTCATCAATATTATTAAATGTATTTTCATCTAATTTATTTGTACACCATTTTAAAGGATCACTATCTGGACCACTACATTTATTTGAATCTATACAATAATCAGGTGGGCATTTTTCCATTTGTGTTTCTGTTCCACCTTCTTTTTCTAAACAACATTCTAATCTTTGTTTTGGTATATAATTATAAATATCTGTATCTTCTATATTTGTTTTTTTTGGTCCAGTCGCACCCCAAATATCAGAATTCCAATCTTTTAAATATGCATATCTCCAATCATTTGGTAATATACAACCTTCTATTTTTTGTGGTTCTTTGTTTTCAAACATATTAACAAATATATTTCCACCATAATCACTTTTTCTAATAGCTTTAGCATATCCACTTCCATCTATCTGTTCATAACCTTGTATATTCCTACCATTTTTATTAGATGGTCCACGTATACATGATGTAAAGTAACCATCATATTTTTTTAAATTTTCTTTTGATGGATTAACGATTTCACCTTTTAAAAATGGTAATTTTAAACTATTTTTAATAATTTTATTTGGAGTTACTCTACTACATTCATTAATAGAATCATTATATATACTATCACTTAATGAAGTACCATAATATTTTTTTTCTTTTATTTTTTGATTTATAGATGACATAATATATTATCTATTATATATTTATTTTTTTTCTATATTATCATCTATTGCATCCAAAAAATCTGTCATTAATGTTTCGCTATCTTTATCTTTTTCTGTTTGTGTATCTTTAGTATTTGTTAATACAACATCTACTACAGTTGTATCATCTACAACATCATTATCATCATCATTATCATCATCATTATCATCATCATTGTCATCATCTACAACAATTTCTACTTTTTTCTTAGGTATTAAGTCATCTATCTCTTTAATATTATCAATTTTAATATCTAATGGCAATTTTTTAGGTGAATCATTTTCTTTATCCACTAAATCTTCTATACCATCTTCAAACTCTATCTTATCCATTATTATAGTTTTGTCTATCTTATATATATTACATTTATCTAATCCATTACATATTGATGGTTTTGATACTTCATAATTTTTAAACTTTTTATTAAATTGTGCTATTATTCCATCATCTACTATAGGTCCCGCCTCAATTAATCTATCATATTCCGCACGACTTAATTTTAAAAAATCTGTTTGTAATACACGTCTTTCTGGATCTAATGCTAATTCAATTGCTATATTTCTTTGTAATTTTCCCCATGATACACCAGCAATTCTATGACCTTCCATTAATTCTGCTACCTTTAAAAAGTTTTGTAATGTTGATACAATTCCAGCAAAAATGTTAACACCTCCAACAATTGCTGATGCTATACTTTTACTTTCTGCTGGAACAAATGAATCCATACCAACATTTGCTGCACCAGTTAATGTTGATAATATAATTACTGGAATTGAAAAACAATAATACCATGTTCTATAACTTTTTTCACTTCTTCCATGTAACCAACGATAACAACTTGCTTTTTCTGACCATTCTGCTAACAATGCTTCACATTCATCCGTCCATTCTTCTTTTTCTATTATTTTAGTTGTCATTTACTATTATTAAACATATTATTTTACAAAAAAAAACTTATTATTATTCTACTATTATTATCATTTTTTGCCATTATCATTCTACTATTGTTATCATTTTTTTACTATTGTTACCATTCATTTGTTTGTGCTTCAAAACTTTCTACAATACTTCTATCCAAATCATCTAATTCACAATATCTGTAACAATTTTGAATCATATAAATTGTAAATGCATCATCAATATCATTATACCAATAATCAGATAAACGATCATATGTCATAATATTTTTCAAAAATTCTCTGACTTTACTTTTTGTAACATTATCTTCTGGTGTTAACATTTCAAATAATTTACTATAAACTTGTGGCATATGCATCTCATCTAACATCATAAATGTATTCAAATGTTTTACCAGTTTGTCTTGATCCCTAAAATACAGATAATTATGATCTTCCTTAGGTTTCCATTCTCTACCATTCTTAACTACTGGTTGTAATTTAGGTTCACCTTCAACTTCACTTCTATAAAATTTACATTCTGGTGTAATCATTTGTGGTTCAAGTGATACTCCGTTAAACATTTCTGGATTGTATGTATAATTCAAAATATTCACAAATCCTATCATATCTGCCATATATGTATTGTATCTTGCACCCTTAGTCGATTCCCTAAATTTTATCATTTTGTCCAAAGTAATACCATATGAATTTAGAAAATTATTGAATATATTTGTTTCAGTTTCAAATAATGTATCATCTTTATTGTTTACGATGTTTACTTTACCATCTTCCAATAGTTTAAATGTCATGTAACGAGCATCTCTCCCTACACTTGTTACAACAACTGGATTTTCATTAGTATTATATGCTTCAAATACTTGTAGCCACCTTTCAACAACACTATTGTTAATGGCAGCATCATGTTTGTATCTGAAATTACTTGCTACATCACCAGTTCCTAATTTGGATGGTGTTGCTGGAATATACAATACTGCGTTTGGCAACTTTAACTTTTCTAAAATTTCTGTCATAAAATCTTGATCACATTCTTCGCATAATAGTGCTGAGGCAATATCCATTACAATTTTTTCACTATTCATTTTGGGAGCAAAAGATTGATAAGTGACACATTTATCCATTTTCTACTTTTATTTTTATACTATTGTATAAAGATGTATCTTTTATTTCAAATTATAATTTATTGTCTTATATACAATATATCATCGTCATAATCTATATACATATATCCATGATATAAATCATTATATCCTAATATCTTTTGCCCTGTACCAACTAATTCTCTTGGCAATATTTTAGCATTATGCATTTTTATTGTTCCTTTGCTATCTTTTTCATCTGTGCCTTTTAATGTTTGTGGTCCTTTTGATAAATATTGGGAATATAATGTTCCAGTATCTACTAATAATTTATTAGTATTACCATCTTCATCTACTATAAAAACATCCATTTTCATAATATTATTATCATAATGCATTTTTCCCTTGAATGTAAAATCAGTTGGTATAGGATGACCAACAATCATCCGTTCATTTTTAAAATCTATCATTATACTACGTTTTGATGCTGTTTTAAATAATACATCAGTAACAGCATAATTTTTTAATGGATGTCCATCATGTATATGCGCTAACCCAAATACACCATTTACTATTTCTCTTTCTCTTAACATATTTTTTTGTTCACCTAATGCCATTAATCCTACAGGCATATTATGTGATTTACCATCAACTCTCACATCTTGATTTATATTTATTGGTGGTGTTCCTCCTTGTAAATAAGCATAACCACTACTATGTAAATCATCATATTTTACTCCATGTTTGTCTAAATTATTTTTTAAATCATTTCTACTCATCATTAATAAATCTGTTAATAAATGTGAACCAGTATCTAATTGATAAAATCCCGAGTATTTTTGTGGTTTACGTTCCCATACAAATTTATCATTTATTACATCACCAGTATGACCGGATGTCATTAAATCTTTTATCATTATTTGTGTTCCCCATGGATAAACATGTAAATCATATGTATTTGGATCATCATTTATCGTAATTTGAGGATGACTTTTACCAAAAAATGATTTATATAATAATATCAAAAATACTATTATAAATAAAATAATTGATATGTATTTAAAATTTTCCGAATTAAATTTCATTATAATTATTAAAATATATTAAATATGAATAATATTTTTTTTATGATTCAAAGAGATTTAAGTAAAATTAAAAAATATGATTATAAAATAAATTATGATTTAGATTTTAGAAATATTATTGTATTTGATTTATGTTATTTTTAAAATACGTTTGATCCGATTATAATCTTTTGCATTATAAATTGCTCTACCACTTTCAATTTCTTTAATCGTTTTTTCAGGCATATTTAATCGTGTTGCTAATTGTTTTTGTGTCATATTTAATGTTGAAGTCCTCTTTTTAACCATTGCTAATCTAAACTCTTTAGTATATTTATCATGTTTTAATATATCATTATCTGCTTTAGTTTCAACTTTAATTAGTTTTTGTGTTGTATCATCCATTTTCTTTTTCTTAGGTTTATCTTTAGTATCAGTATTTTTATTATTTTTGACTACAATTGTTTTCCAATCTTGGTGATCGAAGATTCTTTCAGTATCAAAGATTCTTTCAGTATCAAAGATTCTTTCAGTGCCTTCCATTTATTAATTATTATAAAATATATTTTTAAATCTGTTAAATATTTGATAATTGAGTTAATTACGCGATTGAAAATCACGAGATTCATATTGTTTATCATATGGAATATTTGGTATAAGAAATTTTGTTTTTTCAATTACTTTTAATTTATACATATGTTTTGGATTAAAATCAAAATCAATAGTTTCATATTGAATTTTTTTATTTGTTCTTAACCAAATACCTGGAACATGTTTGTAGTATTTAAACATTCTCATTTTATATTA
>Ga0115562_1000650_pt1 | contig 26030 bp, 23 predicted proteins | sample COGITO_mtgs_1105_6_FD_87200 | JGI IMG/M metagenome (GOLD analysis project Ga0115562, IMG submission 87200) | Pelagic marine microbial communities from North Sea - COGITO_mtgs_110516 | ecosystem: Environmental > Aquatic > Marine > Epipelagic | place: Germany:Helgoland, sampling site Kabeltonne...
GTTGTTTCAGCATCTTCTGCCACATCCGCGATCAGCATATGACCGGGCGAATGGGTGATGCAGCTCGGCAGACCCGCAGCCAAAAGAACGTTTTGCGGCGTCACACCGCAGGCCCAATAGACGGGCACTTCGCCCGCATTGATGTCGACCGCGTCCCCCCAGTCCGGCTGGGCCAGATCAGGGATGCCAAGCTGGGCAGGATCGCCAACTGCAATCGGTGCGCCATGCGCTTGGGGGTAGCGGCGGCTGATTTCGCGGGCTTGGTCAACCTGTGCTTCGGGGATCGGACGCATAGTGACGACCATCTTTCCACCAAACGGTCCGGCTGGAACAAGGTCAATGTTGGATCGGAACATCGGCACGTTCATGCCCTTTTCGATGTGGCGCACAGGAATACCGGCGCGCAGCAGTGCATTTTCAAAGGTAAACGAACAACCCAAAGCAACCGTGACAAAGTCATCAGCCCAGACATCGGAAATGTCCGTAACCTCTTCGTTAAGCGCGCCATCACGAAAGACACGGTATTTCGACACATCCTTACGGATATCTATCGCATGCCCCAGTGTCGGCAAACTTGGATCGCCACTGTCGCCCACCCCGACGATGGGGCAAGGCTTGGGATTACGCTGACAAAAGCGCAAAAAATCCAAAGCGAATTGTTCTGGCAAGATTGCGAGGTTGCATTGCAACTTTCCAGCCGCCAGCCCTGCCGTATGACCAGCATAAGATCCGTCCCGAATGGCCGCCCTGACGTCGGCTGCCGAAAGACCAATCAGGTCAGAATGTGAGACGGAACAAGATGTCATGCGGATTTCCCCAAGTTGCGGAAATCATCACACGGAGGTTAGGATCAATCAAATTATCAATTTGTATCAGTAATGATAGATTTTTTGAATTTACGAAAAGTGCTTACTTCCCCATGTCTCAGCCACATCTCGGGCAATTTTTGCACTGTTTTCAATAAGAAAGCTTCGCGGCTCTGACAAGTAAGACGCCGTGAACGAAAGCGGTTGCGGACGAAACCCTGGATCAAATTCAACAATTTGCCCCGCCTCAAGGAAATCATTGGCCAGCGCCCGTGGGTAAGGTCCGACAGCGATTCCTGCCGCAATCATCTTCAAACTGGCCGACAGAGAGGCAGACGCATAGACCCGCACTTTCGGCCCGATCCTGCGTGACAGCTCAGACATCAGTTCGCGGTGAGGCCTAGTTTTGTTTGAATATGAAATGACCGGAATTTCGCTCAAATCGGTCTGCGGGTTCGTGGTTGACCGATACCAATGCAGATCGAAAGACGGTAAGATCACGTTCTCAACGGAAAATTCGGAAACGGGCCCCATCAACAAGGCAAGGTCCAGCTTTCGCTCCAAAAGTTCGGCGCGCAAATTCAGTGAAATATCGACCGTCAAATCAACATTGACGCGCGGGTATTGTTCGCTGAACGCCTTCAGGAAATCTGGCAACCATGCTTGCGCGATTGTCTCGGCTGCCCCCACACGAAACAAGCCTTCTGCCTCGGACGGGTTCGCGACGCGCTGTTTGATTTCCTCTTCGACGAACAGCATCTGCTCGGCATAAGAAAGCAGCAATGCCCCGTGTTTTGTCAGTATAAGTTCACCCGAACCTCGCTCGAACAACGAGGCGCGCAACTCATGCTCCAAATTCGAGATGCGGGTAGAGACAGCAGGCTGTGACAGATTTAGCCGATCCGCAGCCTTGCGAAAGCCGCCCAGCCGTGCCACCCACAAGAAAGTTTTGATCTGATCAAATGTCATATCATGACCTATTAACCATCTTTTCTGCCACTAACTATCGATTTGGACCACTCTAGTGGGGTTGCTCCGCTCCGCCATCGTTCCGATGTTGGCAAGAGTATTTTTCAGCAGGTCATCCGTCATTGAGCGCCCGGCCTCAAGAAAAATCCATCGATGCGCATAACTGGTTGAGTTCGCTCCCTAGCAATATTCATAGAATTGCTCCGCACAAGGCAGTGGCCGTTCCGGGGTTTAACATCAAAGCGGTCGATCCCTTACTTCAGGTCGTTTCGCCCTTAATTATTTGCAAATCCATCCGGATGGACGTTGGGCCTGCTTGTGCTTTCTCGTCTATTTGATCACGCGCCATTTCTCCGGCTAACCGTCCCATTTCATAGCGCGGGGTGCAAATGGTGGTCAGGCGTGGGTTGATCGATTGGCACATCTCCAGACCGTTGTAGCCCGCCAGTGCAATATCCTGCGGGACCGAAATGCCTTGCGCCTGACAATAGAACAAAGCGCCCAACGCCAAATCATCATTTGCGAAAAACACGGCGTCCAGATCAGGGTTTTGTGTCAACAATTGCTTAAGCCCAGCTGCGCCACTCTGCATGGACGACGCTTCTTCCATAATTACCGAGGCTTCGATGGGTTTGCCAAGTCTGCAAAGCTCTGCTTCAAATGCCAGACGCCTTTTAAGAGATCTCTTTGGCCGCTCGCCCCACGCGCCCACATAGCCGATCCTTTTGTATCCGCGCTCCACAAGATGGCGGGCGATCAACTGCCCCGCTTCCTCCATCGACACACCAACGGCGATGTCGATTGCATCACCGTCACTGTCCATCACTTCGATGATGGGTCCATTAAATGTTGACAGCATTTTGCGGGTTTGTTCAGAATGCTCCAACCCACTGAGGATCACACCCGCAGGGTTCCACGTCAGCATATCGCGCAAAATGGCCTCTTCGCTAGCATCGTCGTATTTCGTCATGCCCAGGACAAGGCGCAGTGGCGATCCCTTCAACGCATCATCAATACCATCCACAATCTGCGGAAAGACGTGGTTGCTCATGGATGGCACAATGACTGCAATCAAATCAGTTGCCTGACCACGCAGCGACCCCGCAATTCGATTGCGCTGATACCCGACAGTCAGTGCGGCCTGCTCGACTTTCTCGCGCAACTCGTTTGAAATGTTCGGAGCGCCCCGCATCACCCGTGACGCAGAGATAACGCTGACACCACATAAGGCAGCCACGTCCTTGAGGGTGGATTTGCGCTTTGCGGTGTTCATTTACCAACTCCCGATTTGACGATAAACATGGACCAGAAAGAATTTATTGACAACGTTACCATGTTAATTGACAACGTTACCAATGATAAATTTGGGAGGATCATCATGAAATCTATGTTTAAAGCAACAGCCGCAGTCGCAGCGCTGGCACTCAGCGCCGGAACGGCGATAGCGCAGGACTTTCCTGAACGCCCGATCAACCTCGTCGCACCCTTTAATGCGGGCGGCGGCACCGATCTGTTGTTACGCGCCTTCGCGCCACATTTTGCAGAAGCCCTTGGTGGTGACGCGTATGTGTCCAACATGGCTGGTGGGTCCGGCACCGTTGGTGCCGCAGCCTTGTCCGGCCAGCGCGCTGATGGCTATCAGATGGGCTATTGGTCTGTGACCGTTGCGACAATCCAGCCGCAAATCAAGGACGTCCCTTACGGTCTCGATAGCTAGACCCCAATTTGTTCGGTGGCCGCATCCCCAACGGTCTTGTTCACGCAGGCCGATAGCGAGTTTCAAACCATCCAAGACGTTGTCGCAGCGGTGCAAGCCGATCCAGGCAAATACATCTACGGCTCGTCCGGTCCCGGTGCGATCACGCACCTGACAACCGTCGCAGCGTTTTCTGGTCTTGGCGTGATCGACGATATGAAACACTTGCCATTCCAAGGGTCCGGACCTGCGTTGCAGGCGATGGCAGCCGGGACGATCCAATTCTTTGGCGACACAGAGCTTTTAATGACACGTGGCGATTTCCGTCCATTGGTCGTGTTCAATAACGAACGTCTGGAAAGCATGCCTGACGTGCCCACAGCCGCTGAAGTCGGAATTGCAGCCCCTCTGAACGAACTCTATCTCTGGGGTGGCCTGTTCGCGCCAGCCGATCTTGATCCTGCCATCACCGAAACGCTCAGTACGGCGTGCGAAACGGCGATCAATTCTGACGGATTTCAAGAGTTCGCAGCCCAAACGAGCACCGTGCTGAATTATCGCAATGCGGCCGACTTTGATGCGTTCTATCGCGCACAATACGAAGCCAATTCGGCCCTGATCGAAGCGGCTGGCCTCTAAGCAACCCCGCCATCTCCACACCCAAGCCTGCCTTGGGTGTGGAGATGGCAGAGGATTTCCAATGTCATCTTTGATTACTGAACGCAGAGTGATCTCTATGATCATACTTTTGCTGACTGTCGGTCTGGTCGTATCGACGTTCGGACTGCAATTTGCGGACCTGGGCGGTGCGTTCAGCCCAATGTTCTTCCCTCGTATTATATTGATTATTCTTATGGGATTGGCCGTGCTGAATGTTGTTGTTGATGTGATCAGCACGCCATCAAAAACCCCCATTCAACTTGGGCCTGTGCTGATGATCGCGGCCGCCTTTGTGGCCTACGTGCTGGTCCTCGTGCCGCTTGGGTATTTCATCAGCTCGGTCGGCGTCGGTATTGTCATTTTGCTCGCGCTTGGCGTGCGAAACCCACTGCAGATTATCGCCATTCCCGTTGTGGGCGCAGGCTCACTCGTTTTGCTCTTCAATCATGTGCTGAAAATGCCGCTTCCAGTCTCGCCATTTGTTTGGTGGCTCTAAGGATATGACATGATACAATCCATTCCAGAGGCAATGAGCCTGATCCTGACGTTTGAAGGACTGCTTGTCCTGACGTTCGGCACCATGATGGGGATCGTCCTTGGCGCGTTACCGGGCATCGGGTCCACCGTCGCAGTGGCGATGATCCTGCCATTTACCCTCACCATGTCACAAGCGCCCGCGATTTTGCTATTGCTCGCGATATATGCCGGGTCGGTTTACGGAGGGTCAATTTCCGCGATTTTGATCAACACCCCCGGCACGCCCCAATCTGCCGCAACTTGCCTTGACGGCTACCCGATGGCGCAACGTGGTGAGGCCGGCAAAGCGCTTGGCTGGGCGACAATGGCCTCTGTTATCGGCGGCTTGACGTCTGCTGTCGTTCTGGTTTTTGCCGCGCCGCAACTTGCCGCCTTTGCACTTAATTTCGGACCGATCGAAACCTTCGCGCTGATCCTTTTGGGGCTCACTTGCATTGTGTCCGTCTCCGAAGGGTCGCTGATAAAAGGTCTGATTGCAGGCTTCATCGGAATCTTTCTGTCAACGGTTGGTGGCGACCCGATAACAGGCGAAGCACGATTTACATTTGGGCAATTCCAACTGATCGCAGGGTTCAATCTTTTGGCAGTGGTCATCGGCGTGTTCGCCCTTTCCGAGGTTCTGACACGGGCTGCTGCCTTGCGCGACGACGGCACACAACTGGTGGGCTTCAACGGAATCGTTTTGCCAAAACTACATGAATGGAAAGGCCGCATCAAAGGCTTGGTCAAATCCGTTCTGATTGGCAATGGCATCGGTGTTTTGCCCGGCACTGGCGCGGCAACGGCGGCGTTCATTTCCTATGCCGAGGCGCGGCGCTCTGCACCTACGCGTGAAAACTTCGGCAAAGGCGAACCTGACGGTCTGATTGCGTCAGAGGCGGCCAACAACTCGGTCACAGGCGGTGCCATGGTGCCAACTCTCGCACTGGGGATTCCGGGCGATGCAATTACGGCGGTGATGTTGGCCACCCTGACCCTGCACGGCGTCACTCCCGGTGTACGTTTAATGACAGAAAATCCGGTTCTGATGGCCGCGATCTTTTCGGGCTTCTTCGTGATCAACCTGATGCTGCTGCCCCTAGGCATGCTGGTGTCACGCATGGCTGCACCAATCCTGCGGATCAAAGAAGCGTATATGCTGGTGATGATCTCCCTGCTGTGCACAGTCGGTGTGTTCTTTGTTCGCAGAAATCCGTTTGATCTTTTGGTCATGGCGGGTGCGGGCATCTTTGGCTTTATCTTGCGTCGACAGAGTTATCCCATGGCTCCGCTGGTCATTGGGATGGTGCTTGGGCCAACGCTGGAAATCAGCTTACGCCAAGGCTTGATTATCACTGACGGCAGCTTTTCGGCCTTCTTTGTCGGCCACCCGATTGCTGCGGTTCTTGTGATTGCCGCCGCGGGCATGTTGTCCCTGCCGTTGATCCGCGCGCTTAGAACGCGAAAGTCCGCATAATATGATTGCTGGATTTTCTTTTGCCGTGCTGACCGGACTGACGCTTGGACTGTTGGTGACCGGTGCCATAGCAGGTGTGCTGGCGGGACTGCTGGGTGTCGGCGGTGGCATCGTTATCGTGCCTGTGCTGATTGTCGTCGCTGAGATTTTCAATGTCGACGACACCATCGCGATGTTGCTTGTCGTTGGTACGTCCCTCGCTACGATTATCCCGACGTCGATTTCGTCTGCACGCGCGCACAACAAACGCGATGCGATTGATCGCGATATACTACGCGGTTGGGTCCCCGCGATTTTTCTAGGCGCGCTGTTGGGTGGGATTGCTTCGAAATATATCGGCTCCAATGGCTTAACTCTCGTATTCGGCTTTGTGGCCTTGGCCGTATCCATCAACCTTGCATTGCCCAAACCGATAACCTTGGCAAAGGCCCCGCCGACGGCGCGTCCAAAGCAAAGCGCAATCGCCCTGCCGATCGGGTTTACGTCTGCATTGATGGGCATAGGCGGCGGCACCCTATCCGTACCAGTCATGTCAATGCTGTCCGTGCCTGTTCATCGTACCGTTGCCACAGCCTCCGTGTTCGGGCTGGCCATCGCAGTGCCTGCGGTCTGCGGTTTTGTGTGGGCTGGTTGGAATGTAGAGGGGCGTCCCCCCGGCTCTTTGGGCTTTGTGAATCTGCCGGCAGCCATCGTTCTCTTTTCAATGAGCGTCCTCACCGCGCCTTATGGGGCAAAACTGGCCCACGTGTTGGAACCACGCAAACTCAAGCTGGCTTTTGCAGTCTTTCTGGCGCTCAGCGCGGCCCGTATGTTGTGGAAGGCCTTGGCATGAGTACGCCACAACGCCTGCCCACTCGGGGGATCACAATCAATGTACGCGTAGAAGGCTCGGGGCCACCGCTTTTGTTTCTGGGCGGTTCCAACTTTGACCTCTCCCTTCGCGCACCAGTCTTTGACAGCGACCTGCCCAAGCATTTCACCGTTGCTGCGGCCGATCCACGCGGATTGGGTCAAACCGATATGCCAGACGGCGACTGGACCATGCAGGACTACGCCCAAGACGCGCTGGACCTGATAGATGCGCTGGGATGGGCGCGCGTGGATGTACTGGGTGAAAGTTTCGGCGCGATGACAGCGCTACACCTCGCCGCACACGTACCTCAAAGGGTCAACCGCATCGCTCTCAGCGCGGGTGCGCCGGGCGGCGCTGGCGGAAGCTCCTATCCGATCCACGAATTGGCGCAGATCGTAGATCAACGGGAACGCGCGCGCGCAGCCCTTGAGATTATGGATTGTCGGTTTGCAACGCAGCAAATCGACGACCCCCAGACCGCGGACGAGACGATAGACAAACGCGTCCAAAGCGACAGCAGGTTTCAGTCAAGTCACGCCAATGCCAAGGGCTATCCCCGATTGCTTGCCGCACGTGCGGCACATAATGCTTGGGATAAATTGCCCGGGATAACTGCGCCCACCTTGATCTTCGCGGGACGGTTCGACCGCCAAGCCCCACCGGACCGTGCCGAAAACATGGCCCGGGCGTTGCCGAACGGCACGCTTCATTGGGTTCAAGGCGGGCATTCCATCTGCTTCGCAAATTCCGAACCCGTCTCTTTACTCTTGAAAAGCTGGACGTAAACAAACGAGGCCGCCGCATGCTTGTACAGACCATTTCTATCGTCGGGCTTGCTGATAGACGCAGGCTGGCAAGTGAACGACAGACCCGTCGAACAGCTATGGCGATATGAGGGGCTCAAAGTGCCAATGAATCAGCCGAAGAAGCGGCGGCTCTGTCCCAAAGCCGCCAGTCTTCAATCGCTTAGTGCTTGTCGTTTTTCAGATGGATGTATTGGTCTTGCGTGGGGGAACCACCACTAAGTCCGTCCTGCTTAAACGAGATCAACGTACCATTTGTCTGCGACCAGGATCACAGCCAGCAGGATCAGCATGATCATCAAAGCAAAATACGCCGTTTGGTGCTGGCTTTGCTCCGTGGATAACTTGGCAGATCGATATGCGAGGGAAACGGTTGACACCCAGATCAAGCCCAAGAGTAGAAATGTCGCCGTCAAACCAAGTTCCATATTTGGGTTATCCTTCCTGATAACAAAGCGTCAACATAGCAGACGTCCAGATAGTTTTAATGCGCCTCACTACAGAGAATTGTGGCTCTGAGCCCAAAACAGACGGCTTTTGGCACGGTGAAAAATCAGGCCGCGTAAACCTGCTTGCCATCCATCCACGTTTCGAGAACGGTAATGTTCTTGATCTGGTCGGGCACCACGTCACGCGGGTCTTTGTCCAAGATGACCATGTCCGCAAATTTTCCGGGCTCCAGGCTTCCTATCTCGTGGTCAGAGAAGAGCTGCCATGCCGCCTCTGAGGTCACCGCTCGGATCGCAGCTTCGACTGGGATTGTTTCCTGTGGGGCCAGAACATAATCAGGTTCTTTCCATGTCCGGCGGGTCACGGCCATTTCGATCATGTGGAGCGGCACCGGATCGGTCACCATGAAATCGGAATGTAGTGTGAAACTAATACCTGCCTCTTGCACGCTGCGACAACGGTCGAGAAGCTGCACTTTCTCTTCCCCGAATACTTCGTCACGCATTGCCACACCCCAGTAGTGCACGTGACCGATCAAGAAGCTAGCAGAGACACCCAATTCGCGCATTCGGGTGATTTGTTCATCATGCAGGATCGAGCAATGCTCGATCCGAGGCCGCACGCGGGACATATCAATGCCAGCGTCTACGAGCGCCTGACAGGTGTCGAGGATGTTGTCGATTGCCGCGTCGCCGTTTCCATGTATTGCAAGGTGCCAACCCTTCTGGGCGCGTTCCAGAGCGGCGGCGGTCAGGTCATCGGGTTCCATATAGGCAAGACCACGGCTGTCACTGTTGAGATAAGGGTCACGCTGCAGACCGGTAAAGCCTTGGTTAGAGCCATCGGCAACCAACTTGTAACCCGAAATGCGCGCCAATGCGTTGCCATCGCCCTGCATAACGCCGGCTTCGTCCCATGTCTCAGCACCGAGCGTATAGAAAGGATAGGCGCGGATCCGTGCCTTCATTTGGCCCGACTGCGCTGCTGCCGCCATCACCTGCGCGTCAGCAGGAGATTGCGCCAAAGCACCAAGGCTGAGTTCAGAAACGGTTGTGAGACCAAACTCTGTCCATTTTTCCAGCAACGCCAGCAGACCACCAACTGGGTCCGCTTCCATCATGCCGGGGTAGTTTTCGGCAACACGAAGGAAGGCTACATTGTTCTTCATGATACCGGTCAGATTACCGTCGGCATCCCGCACAAATTCGCCGCCCGGTGGGTCCTCAACACTGTTGCTCAGACCTGACACCTCGAAGGCTTTGGAGTTTGCATAGGCCAGATGACCGGATGCATTCAGAACAAAAATCGGATGCTCGGTAGAAATGGGATCAAGATCCGCAAATGTCAAAGCGTCGGCCCCATCTTGCACCGCAGGGTCGAAATTTCGGAAAACCAACCAATCGCCGGCAGGTGTTTCTGCGACACGCATCGAAATGTGCTCAAGCACCTCGTTCACGGACGTGTATCGGGCCATGCCAACATATTCCATAGTGGCATCGACCACTGAACCTGACACGACATGCGTATGCGCATCAATGAACCCGGGCAGGACTGTTTTGCCGCCAAGGTCCACGATCTTGGCCTCCGTACCGGCCACAGCGCGCACCTCTCCGTCCGTGCCCACGGCCAGGATTCTGTTGCCGCGAATGGCAATGGCCTCAGCTTCTGAAAACTCCTCATTTACCGTTAACACAGTCCCGTTGGTGAAGACCGTGGTGGTTGTCTCAACCGCCTGTGTCTGCGCACGACCCTCATTCGTCATTAATGCAGCAAGACCCGCCGCAGCCCCGCCAGTCTTCAGGAAGTCCCGCCTTCCAAGCGATGCCCAGTCTACGCCCCAGTTGCAGGACCACCCGTTTCCACTGGTCGCTTGCGATTTCAATTGGCGAACCGTGTCATTAACCTGAAAGAGCCCGCTGAATGTACCACTGCAACAGGCACAGCCATAAAGTTCATGTTTGGCCATATGTCTCTCCAAGAGTAAAAACTGCCGACACGACAACCGCCGGTTCCCCGCACAACCTTTGCAAAAATGAGTCCTTAAAGAAAGGGGGCGGTACGGTTACAACGACCGAAAATGCCGCTGCATGAATGGTAGCTCTCGTCCGCACACCCGGGAAGCGAGGCCATGCTGGAAACCAGCAAGGGTACGCAATCTGTCTCAAACGTGCCTGGCCGCCGCCCTAAACGATACCGCCACCTGCGCCGCTGACGACGGGCCGTTGTTCACCGACTTTGACGCGGTAGCCTGATGCGCGGTAGGCCGCGACAGGGTCGATCGCCCCTCCGGTCTCGAACCGCGCCATGGCCAGGATCGGTTCGACATCGGTGCGGAACCCGCGCTTCAGGGTGGTCGTTGCCATCAGCGCGTCGTTGGCGTCTTGGAACCCGACCAGTGCGGTTCGATCCACCAGCAACGCCTGTGCATAGGCGCGCTGCACTTCGGTCGCCGACACCATAAGGCTTTCGATCGGGTCCGTTACATTGTGGCTTTGGTCCAGCATGTGCATCGGGTTGAAATCGGGGTTCGCTTCGGCCTCGACCAACTCGTTGAAGACAAGGAACAAGCGGTAGGGATCAATGCTACCGGTGTCCAAATCGTCGTCACCGTATTTGCTGTCGTTGAAATGAAAACCGCCGAGTTTGCCGAATTGCGTAAGCCGCGCAACTATCATTTCGATGTTCACATTGGGCGCGTGGTGACCAAGGTCCACAAGGCATTTGGCTTTGTCGCCCATCTGTTGCGCGATCAACAGGTTGGTGCCCCAGTCCTGCACGACGGTCGAGTAAAAGGCGGGTTCATACATCTTGTGTTCGGTCAGCAGCGTCCAATCGTCTGGCAACGCGCCGTAGACCTGTTTGGCCGCATCCAGATAGCGTTCAAACTGACGGGTGAAATTGGTTTGCCCCGGGAAGTTGGAGCCATCCCCGACCCAGATCGTCAACGCCTTGGAACCGATTTGCGCCCCCAATTCGATACACGCGATGTTGTGGTCCACCGCTTGCTGCCGCGTCGCAGCGTCAACATGCGCCAGTGATCCAAACTTATAGCTGTGCGCCTGATCGGGTTGGTCTTGGAAGGTGTTAGAATTCATCGCGTCGAATGTCAGCCCGACCCCTTCTGCCTTGCTGTTCAGATCGGCGGCGGGCTGCGCGTCCCACGGAATATGTAGTGACACGGACGGCGTGGCGCGGGTCAACTGGTGGATCACCCCGCAGTCGTCCATTTTGTCGAAGATGTCGCGCGGCTCGCCCGCTCCGGGGAAGCGCGCAAACCGCGTGCCGCCGGTGCCAACGCCCCAGCTGGGCACCGCCACTCCGTATTTCGCGACCTTCGCCTTAATCGCAGCAATGTCGATGCCGCGCCGGTTCAGGTGCTCGCCCAGCGCGCTATAGTCGGCTTGCAATTTAGCCAAGGCTGCGTCGTTAGACTTTGAAATAATATCTGACTGGATCATGTGCCCGCCCCTTACCGTGTGAACGCTTGGACGTTGCCGGCGTCCACGTTGATGATGTTTCCGGTGGATTTCGCAGACAGGTCGGACGCAAGGAAATAGGCCGCCTCGGCGATGTCTTCGGGCAAGACGGATAGTTTGAGCATTGAGCGGTCCCGATACATCGCTTCAAGCCCATCCTTGTCGGTGCCATAGGTGCCAGCCCGCTGATCAAGCCAATCGCCCTGCCAGATTTTGCTACCTTTGAGGACGGCATCAGGGTTTACCACGTTGACCCGCACGCCCATTGGTGCGCCTTCCAACGCCAAACACCGCGCGAGGTGGATTTCCGATGCTTTCGCCGTGCAATATGCCGATGCATTTGGCGATGCCGCCAGCCCGTTCTTGGACGCCACAAAGACAACCGCGCCGCCCATGTCCTGCATCTTGAACAGTTTGAATGCTTCTCGGCTGACCAGGAAATACCCCGTCGACAGGATCGCCATGTTCTTGTTCCACAGATCCAGTGTCGTGTCCTCGATGGGTGCGGAGCTTGCGATGCCCGCGTTGGATACCAGAATGTCGACGCCGCCAAATTCCGCTGCAATATCGCTGTACGCTGCAGCCACCGCATCTTCACTGGTGACGTTCATGTTGACCGTGCGCACGACGTCTGCGGAATAGCGGGCACTAAGCCCGGCCGATGTTTCCTCCAAGGCCGCGTTGTCAATATCGGCCAGCATCACGCAGGCACCTTCACGCAAGTAGCGTTCTGCCGTCGCGGCCCCAATGCCACCCGCCCCACCAGTGACAAGGGCAACGCGGCCCGCCATCGACTTGGGCGCAGGCATCCGTTGCAGCTTGGCTTCTTCCAGAAGCCAGTATTCGATGTCGAAGGCCTCTTGTTCGGGCAGGCCCTGATATTCAGACACAGCGTCGGCCCCGCGCATGACATTGATCGCGTTGACGTAGAACTCGCCAGATATCCGCGCGGTGGCTTTGTCTTTGGCAAAGGTGATCATGCCGACGCCGGGGATCAGATAGACGACTGCGTTCGGATCACGGATGGCCGGGCTATCGTCGCGTTTGCACCGATCGTAGTAGGCTTTGTAGCCCTCTCGGTACTCCGCCACCGCATCGCCCAATCCGGCGAGAGTCGCGTCTACGTCTGGTTTGGCCGGATCGAAATCGACGACCAACGGGCAGATCTTCGTGCGCAGGAAGTGGTCAGGGCAGGATGTTCCAAGTGCGGCCAGACGTTCCATATCCTTAGCGTTCACGAATTCAAGCACGGCGTCGCTGTCGGAGAAATGGCCGACCATGTGCTGTTGGCCCGACACCATACCACGGATGGCGGGCATCAGACGGGCGACTGTTGCACACCGCGCGTCTGCCTTGAGGCTTTCGTGAACCGCGCCGCCAAAGGCCAGCTTGCCATCCGTCTTTTCGGCAAACCAATCCATCGCCTTCTGGATGACCTCAACCGTCAGGTCGTAGCAGTCTTGCGCGTCATCCGCCCATGTAAACAACCCGTGGCTTTCCAGAACGACACCTTTCGCATCAGGGTTCTTCTCGCAGAAATCGGACAGCCACAGCCCCAGCTCGTACCCTGGCTTTTTCCACGGCAACCACCCGATGCTGTCGCCAAAAATCTCTTGCGTCAGCGCCTTGCTGTCTTTGGCCGCCGCAATCGCGATGATCGCGTCAGGGTGCATGTGATCGACGTGTTTGGCAGGCACATAGGCGTGCAATGGCGTGTCGATGGACGCCGCACGCGGGTTCAGGTTGAATGTGCAATGGGGCAGGTAGGCGACCATCTCGTCTTCGAATTCAACCCCACGGTATTTGCCCCGCAACGCATTTAACTTTTCCATGTAGAGCGTCGAAAAACCGTCCATCTTGATTGAACCGACATCTCCGCCGGAGCCCTTGACCCACAGGACTTCAACCGTGTCGCCACTCAACGGATCAATTTCCATCACCTTTGCAGATGTGTTGCCGCCCCCATAGTTGGTGATTCTCTTGTCCGACCCCAACAGGTTTGAGCGATATAGCAACTTCTCTGGCTCGGTCATCTTTACGGAAATGGCGGAATCCCATTTATTTTCAAGGATTTGCGTTTCATTGGAAGAAGTCATGTGGGTCTCCGTAGGCGGCGGGTTAAGTCTGTTAATTCCAAATCAAGTTGACGGGCTGCTGCATGCAAGTCAATCAATTTCAATCACAAACAGTCATGCTGCACTGCAGAATGACTGAATTTGATAAAAAATGATTGACAGTGAGCGGCGACTCAATCCAACCTAGGCCAATCGAAAGGGCATCCAATGCACGAGAAAGACAGACATCGCGTTATCCTATCCGCCGTACAAGACCGGTCTTTGGTCACGGTTGCGGACCTTTGCACGCTGACTGGCGCATCAGAGGCAACGGTACGACGCGACATCAACACATTGGATGACCAAAAGCGTCTACGGCGAGTGCGCGGTGGGGCCGAAGCGCTCGCCGCCACGCCATTTGTCGGTCTGTCCGGACGTCCTTTCTCGGTCAACGAAACCATGAACATTGCCGAAAAGCAGGCGATTGCCGCCGCTGCGGTTGATCTGTGCGAAGACGGTGAGCCGATCATCATCAATGGGGGCACCACCACGTTTCAGATGGTCCACCCACTGGCGTCGCGCCGGATGCAGGTGTTTACCAACTCGTTCCCGATTGCCGAACATCTGCTCAAGAACACCAGCAATACCGTCATGCTTTCCGGTGGCATTATCTACCGCGAACAGAACATCATCCTGTCGCCCTTCGATAATGACGTGACGCGCAATTTCTACGCCAAGCGGATGTTCATGGGCGCTGCGGGCATCGGTCCGCTGGGCTTGATGGAGCAAGACCCGCTGCTGGTTCAGGCTGAGCAAAAGCTGATTGGCCAGGCCGAAGAGTTGATCGTCCTTGTAGACAGCTCAAAATTCGAAAACCGCTCAAGTCTGGTGCTTTGCCCGCTTGACCGGATCGACACAATCATCACCGACGACCGACTTGATGACCGCACGGCGGCCATGCTGGACGCGGCAGATGTCACATTGATCGTCGTGCCTTCGGGCGCTGCGCACAAAGAGGGGGTGGCGAAGCTGCCAGCCTGAACGAAACCACTCCAGGGAGGAAACCATGAGTGTACTTAAGAAACTAGCAACATCCGTTGCGTTCGCCGGCGCTGTGCTGGGCACACCCGCCTTTGCAGAAGACGTGCGCATCGCCGTTGTCGTCAAAGCACTGGGCATCGGCTTCTTTGAAGCTGCCGCACAAGGCGCTGAGGAAGCTGCAGCTGAGCTCGGCGACGTCGAGATCATCTATACCGGTCCCACCGACACCACAGCTGAAGGCCAAATCGAGGTCATCAACGCGCTGATCGCCCAACAGGTCGATGCCATTGCGATCTCTGCCAATGACACAGACGCTTTGGTTCCTGCTCTGCAGCGCGCCATGCAGCGTGGCATCACTGTCATCAGCTGGGATTCCGGCGTCGCACCTGAGGGTCGCCAGCTGCACCTGAACCCGTCGTCCAACCCGCTGATCGGTAACATGATCATCAAACTGGCCGCTGACCACCTGCCAGACGGCGGCGAAGTGGCTCTGCTGTCCGCGACGACAACATCCACCAACCAGAACATCTGGATGGAAGAGATGAACAAGGTGATGGGCGACTACCCCGGCATCGAAGTCGTTGCGACGGTTTATGGCGACGATCTGGCAGACAAATCCTACCGTGAGGCCACTGGCTTGATGCAGTCCTATCCTGATCTGGATGCGATCATCGCACCCACATCCGTTGGTATTGTGGCCGCAGCGCAAGCTGTTGTTGATGCGGGCAAAGTCGGCGAAGTGAACGTTACGGGCCTTGGTCTGCCGTCCGAGATGGCCGGTGCAATCGCGTCCGGTGCATCGCAGTCCTTTGCGATCTGGAACCCGATTGACTTGGGTTATTCGGCGACAATGCTGGCTTATGAGTTGAGCCAGAACGGTGTCGAAGCTGCCCCAGGTGCAGAAATTCCGATGGGTCGCATGGGCAGCCTGACGCTGGATGAAAACAACGAAGGCGCGATGGCTGATCCGTTTGTCTATGACGCCAGCAACATCGAACAGTTCAAGTCGATCTTCTAAACAGAACTCCCTGACTGGTCCGGCGCGCTGCGGTGCGTCGGGCCGGACAAATTCAACTCCCACTCCAAATGAGGTTCCGAATGACGACGCAAACCGCGCCCAATTCGCCCGTCGTGTCCCCGGTTGTTTCCATGGACATGATCACCAAGACCTTCCCCGGAGTGAAGGCGTTGGACGAGGTGAAACTCGACCTCTATCCCGGTCAGGTCACCGCCCTTGTCGGCGAAAACGGGGCAGGCAAATCCACCACCGTCAAGATCCTTACCGGTATCTACTTTCCCGATGGCGGGACGATCCGCATCGACGGTGATCCAGTAACGTTTTCCAATCCCAACCATGCCGCCGACGCGGGTATCACGGCGATCCATCAGGAAACTGTGCTGTTCGACGAGCTTTCTGTCGCTGAAAACATCTACATCGGCCACGCACCGCGCACGCGGTTCGGCTTGATCGACAAAACTGAAATGCACCGCAACGCCACTGCTTTGCTGAACGAGATAGGCGCGCCGTTCAGTTCTCATACCCAGTTGCGCGAACTTGGTATTGCGAACAAACACCTTGTCGCGATCGCGCGTGCCTTGTCCGTCGATGCCCGCGTGGTAATCATGGACGAACCAACCGCCGCTTTGTCTCACAAGGAAATCGAAGAGCTGTACGAACTTGTCGACACTTTGAAATCCCAAGGTAAGGCGATCTTGTTCATCAGTCACAAGTTTGACGAGATTTTCCGAATTGCTGACCGCTACACCGTCTTTCGGGACGGCGCGTTTGTGGGCGATGGACTGATCGCTGACATTGACGAGGATGCGTTGGTCAAGTTGATGGTCGGGCGCTCAGTTGATCAGATTTTTCCACAGCGCGTCCACGACGTTGGCGAGGACGTGTTACAGGTCGTCGGCTACGACCACCCCACCGAATTCGCTGATATCGGCTTCACTCTCAAACGAGGCGAGATCCTAGGCTTTTATGGGCTTGTAGGCGCGGGGCGTTCCGAATTCATGCAAGCGCTCTTTGGCATCACCAAGCCGAGCAAGGGCGTCACTAAGATCAACGGCAACATCCGCATTATCCGCTCGCCCGCTGATGCCGTGAAAAATGGCATCGTCTATGTGCCCGAAGATCGTGGCAAACAAGGGGCGATCATCGGTTTGCCGATCTTCCAGAACATCACCCTGCCGTCGATTGGGCGCACGTCGCAGCGCGGTTTTCTGCGATTGGCCGAAGAGTTCAAACTGGCGCGCGAATACGCCGAGCGGTTGGATTTGCGCGCCGCATCGCTGGATCAGGACGTGGGCAATCTGTCGGGTGGCAACCAACAAAAGGTCGTCATCGCCAAATGGCTGGCAACGCAACCACAGGTGATTATTCTTGATGAACCCACCAAGGGTATCGACATCGGATCGAAGGCTGCAGTGCATGAATTCATGGCCGAACTGGCGGCACTTGGCCTGTCAGTTATCATGGTCAGTTCCGAAATCCCCGAAGTCATCGGCATGTCCGATCGTGTGATTGTCATGCGTGACGGGCGCATCGCCGCAGAACTGGCGGGCAACGACCTGACCCCCGAAACGCTTGTCCGGCACGCCGCTGGCATCACCACAACGCCTGAGAGTGTCCCCGCATGACCCGTCTTATCCCCGTCCGCGAAACCCTCCTTGCCGCCGCCATTCTGGTGCTGATGATCTTGATCGCCTCGCGGTTTGCGGGCTTTGTCGCCCCTTCAAATCTGGCCAATGTCTTTAACGATACAGCGCCTTTGATCATCCTTGCCTTGGGTCAGATGGTGGTGATCCTGACACGCTGTATTGATCTGTCAGTAGCAGCCAATTTGGCGCTGACAGGCATGGCCGTGGCAATGATCAATGTCGCAATGCCCGGCTTGCCGATACCCGTTATCCTCGTCATCGCCATCATGATCGGTGCGGTCATGGGCGCGATAAACGGCATTCTTGTTTGGAAACTGGCAATCCCGCCGATTGTGGTCACCCTTGGCACAATGACCATTTTCCGCGGCATCATTTTCCTGATCTCGGATGGCAAGTGGGTGAACTCACATGAAATGTCACCCGCCTTCACGGGATTCCCGCGTGCCGAATTCCTCGGCCTGCCAGTTCTGTCATGGATCGCCATCGTCTGCGTCATTGGCTTTGCGATCATGATGTCGCGCACGCCCTTGGGCCGGTCGATCTTTGCGGTGGGCGGCAATCCCCACGCCGCTGTTTACACCGGCATCAATGTCGGAAAAACGCAGTTCGTGGCCTTCGTGATCTCCGGTGCGCTGGCAGGTCTTACTGGCTACCTCTGGGTGTCGCGCTTTGCAGTGGCCTATGTCGATATCGCTGGCGGTTTCGAGCTTGAAGTTGTGGCCGCCTGTGTCATCGGAGGCATCTCGATCGCCGGTGGCGTCGGGTCAGTTGGCGGCGCGGTGCTGGGCGCGATCTTCCTCGGGGTGGTGAAAAATGCGCTACCCGTCGTCAACATCTCACCGTTCTGGCAACTGGCAATTTCCGGCAGCGCAATCCTGATCGCCGTCGCCTTCAACGCCCGAGCAGGGCGCACCAAAGGCCGTATCATCCTCAAATCAGCTGAAACCCCGATGGGAGGCACGTCATGACCGACACCAGCGTTCAAACCCGCCATGTGCCGGATCGCCTCAATAGCCGCGTCTATCGCACGTTCCGCAGCTGGGAGGCTCTGCTCCTCGCCGTAGCCATCGCGATCTTCGTCATCAACAGCTTCGCCTCGCCCTATTTCCTGAGCGCTTGGAACCTGAGCGATGCCACCTTCAATTTCACCGAGAAAGCCATGATCGCATTCGCCATGGCATTGCTGATCATCTCAGGGGAGATCGACCTTTCAGTGGCGTCAATTATCGCCCTGGCCAGCACGTCGATGGGGCTGGCGCTGCAATACGGCGCGGGCACGCCTGAACTGGTGGTGATCGGGCTGACGGTCGGCTTGCTCTGCGGTGCATTCAATGCGGTCTTTGTCACGATCCTTGGTCTGCCATCCATTGTCGTCACCATCGGCACCATGAGCCTGTTTCGCGGCATCAGTTTCATTATTCTGGGCGATGACGCCTTCCGTGGCTATCCGGCCAGCTTTTCGTGGTTTGGTCAGGGCTATATCTACTGGGTGTTTACGGTCGAGATGCTGCTGTTCGTGATCATCGCGATCATTTACAGCGTCCTGCTGCACAAAACCAACTTTGGTCGTGCCGTCTATGCCATTGGCAACAATCCGACCGGCGCGCTGTTCAGTGGCATCCAGGTGCAGCAGGTGAAGTTCATCCTGTTCCTGCTCACCGGTCTGATGTCGGGGGTCGCGGCGGTCTGCCTGACGTCGCGCCTTGGATCGACCCGCCCCAGCATCGCAACAGGGATGGAGCTTGAGGTGGTGACGATGGTCGTACTTGGCGGCGTCAACATCCTTGGCGGATCGGGGTCGATCCCTGGCGTCGTGATTGCGGCCTTCGTCATGGGGCTTGTCACCTTTGGGCTTGGCCTGCTGAACGTGCCCGGCATCGTCATGTCGATCTTTATTGGCCTGTTGTTGATCGGAGTCATCGCCCTGCCGCGCCTCTGGGCCATGTTCGCCGCACGGAGGGCAAAATGACCGAACGCCACGTCTTTCGCATGCGCCTAAACCCCGGGATGGAGGCCGAATACACCCGCCGCCATGATGAGATTTGGCCGGAACTGGTCGAGCTGTTGCACGAGGCAGGAGTTAGCGATTACTCAATTCACCTCGATCCCGAAACCAACCTGCTGATCGGCGTACTAACGCGGCCTGCCGATCACACGATGGACAATCTGCCCAATCATCCGGTCATGCAGAAATGGTGGGCCCATGTGGCCGACATCATGGAAACAGCCCCGGACAATTCGCCTCTGGCGATGTCACTGACCCGCGTTTTTCACCTGCCATGAGCAGGCCCCGCCACATCGCGGTTATCGATATCGGCAAAACCAATGCCAAACTGGCGCTTGTCGATCTGCCAAACCTCACAGAAGTGGCCGTTCTGACCCGCCCGAACATCGTGCAGTCGGACGGGCCATGGCCGCATTTTGATGTCGACGGCCACTGGGAATTCCTTTTCGATGCACTCAGCCAGTTTCACAAAGAGCACGGCATTGATGCAATTTCTGTCACCACGCATGGGGCTTGTGCTGCCTTGCTGACGCGCGACGGGCAGCTTGCTGCGCCTATCCTTGATTACGAGCACACATATTCCGCAGAGGCGGTAAAGGGTTACGCAGCCCTCAAACCTGAATTCGCGGGGACCGGATCGCCCACCCTTGCCGGGGGGCTGAACATCGGCGCGCAACTGCACTGGCAGTTCGCCCAAGACCCAACGCTGCGCGAGCGCACCGCGCAGATCGTGACCTATCCGCAATACTGGGGCCATCGCCTGACCGGTGTCGCAGCTACGGATGTGACCTCGATTGGGTGCCATACGGACTTGTGGTTGCCGCGTAACGGGCGTTTCTCTGATCTGCCCGCCCAGCTTTGCATCGCCGACAAAATCGCGCCGGTACGCAAACCGACGGACATTCTTGGATCGATATTGCCCGAGATTACCCACCGCACCGGTCTTCCCGCCGATACTAAGGTCAGTGTTGGCATCCACGATTCCAATGCGTCCTTGTATCCCCATCTGCTCACGCAGGATGGGGCGTTCTCGGTGGTCTCAACCGGCACATGGGTTGTTACCATGTCGGTGGGCGGGACAGGCGTCGCCCTTGACCCGCAGCGCGATACGTTGATGAACGTCGATGCGCGCGGCGACCCCGTTCCCAGCGCGCGTTTTATGGGCGGGCGCGAATATGAGGTCATTCAGCAAGGCCACACAACACCCCCGACCACGGATGACGTACAGCGCGTTCTCGATGGCAGCATCATGCTTTTGCCCGCCGTTGAGCCGCAAACGGGCCCGTTTGCCGGAGAGAACATGCGTTGGACGCCGACCGAGCCGGAGGTTGCCAGCGGTGCAAGGTCTGCCGCATTGTCCTTCTACCTCGCCCTTATGACGGACACGTGCCTCAGGCTCACGGGCGCTCAGGGGCCGACGATTGTCGAAGGGCCATTTGCCCACAATATCGAATTCACCGCGATGCTGGCCGCATCAAACGGGCGACAGGTCCTGACCAGCGAAGCCGCAACAGGCACCAGCATCGGCGCGGCCCTGCTTTTCGAAAAAGAGGCAAATCTGGCAAAACCCGTCCCCGCAACATCCGGTTACAAACTGGCAAAACTGCGCCGATACGCGGACCTTTGGCGATCTGAGGCTAGCGTTTGATTGACTGCAGAAACACCGACCGACGGCACCATTTCGGGACTTACATGAATGACTGCGTTCGATGCTATCTCTGCCACTCAATCTTAGCGCAGCATCCGTCACATTGGGCTCGAAGCGGTCAACGCTCTGCTGCAGTTTAACGTTACAAGGCGTCTCTGAGAGCGGCCGTCGCCCTTCTTGGTAGAATTCACCGGCCGATATTGTGACGATGCAAGGGTTGGAAGGATGGAGGAAAACTCATATCCAGAATCCGACTTCCCGCAGTCCAGTCAAAACTCCGACCTTGGAACAAAGGACGTCTGGTTGCCCAAAAGCGCCCATTGCTGCCCAAACAACTCTGGGCCATTCGTGCTTGGCTTGAACTTGCGTTCAATCTCAGAGACCTGGCGCTGTTGCCCAAGAAGATGTAGCGCGTGTGGCCGCGATCACGGGCAAACGCCCACTGGCGCACGGCGCGCCGCTTCATATCGGGTCGCCTGGCTCCCTCGGCATTGACGATCTGAATACCCCCGATTTTGGTGACCCCTTACCGCCTCTACCCGGAGAGACGGCGATGTTCTGGGCCTGCGGGCTGACCGGACAAGAAGCATTGGCGTCCTCCGGATTGCCGTTTTTCATAACGCACGAACCCGGCCACATGGCCGTCACTGACATTACCGTGGAGTAGGCCCTTTGGCAGCCCAGATCATACTGAAAGACGTCGGCATGGTGTTCGACACCGGCAAAGAAAAGATACGTGCCCTCGAACCGATGGATTTGTCGATTGATAAAGGCCATTTTCTTGCGGTGGTCGGTCCTTCGGGGTGCGGGAAATCCACGCTGATGCGGCTACTGACAGGATTGACAGGTGCGACCGAAGGCAAGATCAGCATTGAGGGAAAGACCCTTTCAGGACCTGCGCAGGACGTTGGAATGGCCTTCCAGAATGCATCGCTCATGCCTTGGCGCACAGCATTGGAAAACGTTCTGGTATCTTTCGAAGTCTCCCCGCATCACCGCCGGGCCTATGCCAAGGACCGCAAACCTTTTGTTGAAACGGCTATGGCGCTGTTAGACGAAGTGGGTTTGTCGCAGTTTGCAGACCGCTACCCCTGGGAGCTTTCTGGCGGAATGCAGCAGCGTGTCAACGTATGCAGGTCCATTGTCCATGCGCCGCGCCTTGTCATGCTCGATGAGCCGTTTGGCGCGCTTGATGCCTTCACCCGCGAGGCACTTTGGGCGATCATGCAGCGGCTCTGGGTCGAGCGGAGTTTCACCGCTGTCCTCATTACCCACGACTTGCGTGAGGCGGTTTATCTGGCGGATGAGGTCATCGTCATGAGCGCACGTCCCGGACGGATCGTGCATCAACAGAAAATCGAACTGCCCCGCCCGCGTAGCCTCGAAATGACCTATTCAAACGTGTTTCAAGCCCATGTCCATTCTCTACGCGAACAAATTCAGACGGAGCATAACGCAATATGACCAGAAACAGCATAGAGCGCATGATGCCCTGGGCCGTCACAATCGGATTGTTCGTCCTTTGGGAGGTGTCCTGCGCCGTCTTTGACGTGCAGGTTTTCATCCTGCCCGCGCCCAGTGACATCTGGGTCGAGGCGGTAAAATTCGCACCCGAACTTGGATATCACGCGCTCCAAACTCTCTATACGACCATCGCAGGGTTTGCCTTGGCCGTGATTGTCGGGGTGGCTCTGGGCGCTGCAATCGGGTCATCACGGATGGTGTACCGGGGGCTCTATCCGGTGCTGATTGGCTTTAACTCGATTCCGAAGGTGGCGCTTGTGCCGATCCTGGTAATTTGGTTCGGGATTGGCACCGTGCCTGCGATACTCACTGCATTTGTAATTTCATTCTTCCCAATCGCAGTGAACGTCGCCACCGGGCTTGCGACGATTGAGCGCGATATGACGGATGTTCTACGATCGTTAGGGGCGACACGCCGCGACATCCTGATCAAGGTAGGGCTTCCACGCACAATGCCCTATCTTTTCGCGTCGCTCAAAGTTGCGATAACTTTGGCTTTTGTGGGCTCGGTAATCGCCGAGACCGTGGCATCGAATAAAGGCATTGGTTATTTGATGCTTTCGGCATCGGCCAACTACAACGTGCCACTGGTGTTTGCAGGATTGCTGGTTCTGGCCGTGCTTGGTGTGTTGATGTACGCTGCTACCGCCATTTTGGAAATGCGTACAAGCGCTTGGGCTTTCAGGGACAGTAATTTGGTTCAATAATGGCTGCTACTAAGAAGTCGTAGTGCAGTATAGTGTCATAAATGAAAGTCCGGTCTGGGGCCGTGATTGGCGGACGCACTTTGTTGGATCAGCTCAATGTTGCGCGTTAAAGACAGTCCGCCTTGAGGCTAAAGAGACCGATGCTGCACACGGTCGGACCCTCGCGTCACCGGAGAATTTGCCTAGCTGCTAATTTTACTATTTGCGCATGAGGACGGCTTTATTGCGCAAATCGGATCAGTGACCGCCGACGGCGCTTTTGACACGCGCAAATGACACGACGCGATCGCCGCCCGCAATGCCCATGCTGTAATTCTACCGCGCAAAACCGTCAAGCCGTGGAAACCTACAAGCGCCGGAGCCATGGCCAGAAACGAGGCGGTCAACGCATCGCGATATCTGAGTAGAACGCTCTGGCGACGATTAAGCGGATACCACCGTAGGAGCCGCGTCGAAACCAACTGCACTGTGTGAAACTGCTGGGGCAATGCCTCATGGCGCGGGATAAGTCTGTCCGCGGAAAGGGGAAGCCCGACCAGCAACCGATTTGCGCAACAAAGCCGTTAACATGTCTTCGGTCGCTCCTGGCATACTGTCGCCGCGCTTCGCTAAATTGCAGGCCTAAATTAGCACGCACCCCTTTAGCTGTGTCGCTATTCTGCCAGCGGAATTATCATGACGGGTGGAAATGCAAGTAGGATGGCAATTCGAATACCATGACGGATAAACAGTATCGGAAAATGGTTGCAGGCTTGCAGATAGGACAGTCCATGCGGATGCGAACAGGTGAACGTCGCATTGCATTTATTCTTCAGACCTGAATCCAGCGGACGTTCTCCAGACACCTAAAATCAGGCGAACAAGGTGCGAGCCTCATACGCCCTGAGGGCGGGTTTGCACGTAGCCCCATAGAGACCCAGATCGCCAACCAATTCAGGGAATATAAGCAAGATTTCATCCCTGGCCTCCGGAGACAGTGCGTAATTGGTCATCTCTGCGGGCATCAGGGTTTCACAGGCGACGCCATTGGCAAATATCGTATCATGACTGTCCAGCAGGATGTGGAAATACTCTACGTTGGTACGATCGTATTCGGGTTGTATGTCTTTGTCATTGATGAGGGCTTTGGCCGAAACCAATGCCTCTTGCTCTCCGAACAACAACTCGGCCCGCCAATCGTCTAACAGAATCCGGTGCTGCGGCGACAGGCGCAGATCGCGATTGGGCAAATCTTTCCCCAGAGAACCCTGGCGAAATCGGATCGGCAGCGCCTCTGGATGCTCGTTCAGGGTGGCGGCGTCCATTTCGCGCCCCCCGACCCAGCGAATTTCGCGCACCTGACGATCCGCGCAGATCACCTTGTCACCTGCGCATAGCGCTTCAACCGGGCGCTCTCCCTTATCCGTCAATATCTGGGTGCCACGGGCAAAACATGGGATCACGCAGGCCACACCAGTTCCGTTTGCAGAGTTCGCATCAATCGTGATGGTGTGCGAAAACCCGTCCGAGCCGGTGTAATTGATCGTCGTGACGGTCCCCGATTTAGAGTAGCTGTCAAAATTGGTGAAGATGAAACAGTCAAGCGAATCAAAACTTTTAATCTTGATCGAAAAATCGTCATCAAATCCCGACAGATCAAAGTGGAACTGATCATCGCCTCCTGGGCCCGCGCCGGATTCGGTCGGCGTACCCTTGCCCCAGAATTCAAACGTAAGGGTGCCTTTGATGTTGCCATTGTCGACCAATGTGACGATCTGGTTATCGTCTTTATCGCCGCTGATCAGGTCCTTGCCCTTGATTTTCGTACCACTGCCGCCACCCAGGCCAACTGTCAGGCTCTCTATCGCCATGTCACGGCCTCCGATTGCTTTTGCCCGGCCAGCGCCTGCGCGCAGTACAAGGTGCGGGCAAGTGTATTCAGCTCGTCCACTATCAAGGCACCTTTGTGGAAGCGGGCGAAGGCGTCGGCAAAGGCCTCTAGTGCCGTCGTCGCCTGTTCTGCGTACCGTTCGATCAACGCTTGATAGGTGATCAGATAATCCCAGCCGCGCGGACGCATCATCGCGTGCTCAAAGTCGCAACCGACAAGGACGCCTGCGTCCGTCAGCAGATAATTATGCAAAGCCGGATCATTGTGCGCCAACCCGCGGCCACACAGCGGAATGGACAGCAGCCTGTCCGGTGCGTCCTTATCCACGTCCAGCGCCAAAGACGCGCCGAATTTAGAAAAATATCCGTACCAGTTGCCACAGGCCGGTTCCCACGGCGCGGCGGCATCATATTTCGCAACCCATTCCCCGACATTTCGACCGGTCCATTCTGGATCATCCATCGACTCTCGATTGGTGATCTCGTCCTGCGACAACACCTCGGTCAGAATGAAACGACAAGGGTCACTGAACGCGCATAGTTTCGGAACAAGGCCGCTGGATTGCATCGCAAACAGGGCCTTCTTCTCCCGCTGATACGCGTCATCGCCGGTCTGGCCGTCGAACAGTTTGAGAAATCGGGAATGTCCTGACACCTCTACAATCAGGCAAACCGACCGTGGCCCGTGTTTGATCAGATCAAAGCGCATCTCGTGGGGCGTCGCGTCTTCACCTGCCACAACCTTCGCCAGCAGTTCCATATGCTCGCCAAGCCCAAGTTGCAGGCGATCGCGCCAATCACATGTCGCTCTA
>Ga0115562_1000680_pt1 | contig 25581 bp, 28 predicted proteins | sample COGITO_mtgs_1105_6_FD_87200 | JGI IMG/M metagenome (GOLD analysis project Ga0115562, IMG submission 87200) | Pelagic marine microbial communities from North Sea - COGITO_mtgs_110516 | ecosystem: Environmental > Aquatic > Marine > Epipelagic | place: Germany:Helgoland, sampling site Kabeltonne...
AACGAATAAACGAATAAACGAATAAACGAATAAACGAATAAACGAATAAACGAATAAACGAATAAACGAATAAACGAATAAACGAATAAACGAATAAACGAATAAACGAATAAACGAATAAACTAAATAAACGAATAAACGAATAAACTAAATAAACAAATAAAAAGGAATTAGAGAATATATATATATTTTTTCTTCCTAGTAAAATATAAGTATGACAAGTTCTTTAGGATATATGACAATAAATGAGGCGGAGGCAAAGTTACCTACAATAAAATATAATGAAATAATGCAACAAAAAATTACTAGTAAAAAAGCAGAAGATTTAATAAGTAAATTACATAATACAGCAGATGAAGAAAAAGTAGAAGACGACTCTAATGAGTTACTATCGACGAATATAGACACAGAATCAGAGGAATTAAGAAAGGGTAGTTATGTAAACCAATATTATAATGATTATACAGAACAACCTCCTACGCAAAATATTGAATCCGAATTATTATCAAAGGTAAATTACATAATTCAATTATTAGAAGATCAAAGTGACGAAAAGGTAAATAGTGTAACAGAAGAGATGGTATTATACTGTTTTCTTGGTGTATTTATGATATTTATGATAGAGTCTTTTACTAAAGTAGGTAAATATGTACGTCGCTAAATGTTTAAATATAAAAATTGAAGAACTAAAATATAAAACTAAATCTAGATAGATATAATGAGAAATGTTTTTAAATAATTTTCCAGATAAAACAAAAATCGGGAGAATGATAAAGTGTAGTAGATATATGTTAAAAAAGCGTCAAAACACAATGATACGTTCTGTTTCATTTGATGTAGGATTACCTGTTATTTCGGGTATGCTTGTGGATGAGATAGATACGTATGGAAAAAGTGATATTATAAAAAACATAATGATAGATATAGAAAATTATATGATGACATATTTATTGTATAAGATAATTACGATAATTATCGTAAAGATAAACAACAAATATAGAGAAAAAATTAAAGAAGAAGAAGAAATATAAGTATTAGCGGTTTGAACAATATTTATATAGTTTTCAATAAGATAAAGAATGATGAAAACTATAATATTATTTGGAATACTATTATAGTTTTCATCATTTTTTTTTATTTTATTTACTGATAGAAAAAAATGAACAAATAAAGAAAAAATGAACAAATAAAGAAAAAATGAACAAATAAAGAAAAAATAAAAAATAAATTTATAATATATATAGCATAATGGGAATAGATATTTATTCAGTATTAAAAACACCGTTAGTAAATCTAGGTAAAGGGTCCATAAAAAAACGGGTAAGACGCACAGTTGGGCTATTCAGGTTACCTAACAGAAGAAATGTTATAAAAACGCAGATAAATAATATAAATAAAGTACCATTAAAAATATTAGGTTTACCAAAAAAAAAAGGAGTTATAAAACATCATATTAAGAAAGTACTTCAAACAAAAAAAAGTGTAACGCGTAATAAATTGTTAAAACAATCATTGAAGCATGTGAATCCAATAGGATCATTAAATAAAACTAAAAAAGTATTAAATAAATTAACAAAAACTAAAAAAAAGATATGAATATAATTATTAAATATTATAATATATACAAAAAATGACAAAGAAAATAGAAGTAGAAGAAATGAATGATGATGAGAAAAAAAAAATAAAAAATTATATTCAAAACATATCACAATCCGCGTCAAAAACAGAAAAAGAATCAAAAGAATTAAGTTTAGAAGAAAAACAATTTATTGCTAATTATGTAAAAGAAAATAAAATCAAAGACACGACGGAAGATATTAGACAAAGTCGTCAAAGTAATAAATTAAAGATAGATATAGAATGTTTATATTTATTACATTGTGTAAATAAAGATAAGATAGAATTAAAAAAAAAATGTGATGAACAATGTACGTTTTTAAAAACAAATCAACCCAAACTTTATGATATGTTGATGAAAAATAATTCAGATGAAACAATGAAGATTACTGAAAAAATGTTAAATATATTATCAAGAATAGAAAATAGTGAAATCAATGAAACACAAGGTTCATATGAATTTGGTATGTTATGTAAGCAAATATATGTGGATCCAAAAATAAACGAAAAGAACATGGATGAAAACATGGATGAAAACATGGATGAAAACATGGATGAAAACATGGATGAAAACATGGATGAAAACATGGATGAAAACACGGATATAGCAAGAAAAATAACATGGAATGAATTCAAAACACTCATGGGAGAGAAAAGAAATATTTGAGTAATAATTATTTTAATTATTAATTTTTAGTCATAAAAAAGTATATTATTTGTATTTTTTTTATACTTAGTTAATAAATGAACTTACAAGATCATTTATTAAGAATAGTATCAGCATTAATATTGGGTTATATGTTTAAACAATATGCTGCTCCGTATCTAGTTTCAAGTGAAAAAACACTAGTAAATAAATTTTTATATAATGAAAGTTATTCAGATATGAAAGAGAACATGTGGATTTATGTTGCGCAAGACGAAAACAGTATAAAGTGGGAAACATTTAATGAAAGAAAGTCATTAAATTTAAATAAACCATATGTGGAATATTGTTTAAAAAAAACAATAAAAGAAAATAAGAATGATTTTAATATACTAATAGTTACTGATAATGATATAAAAGATTTAATACCAAATTGGAACTTAAGATTAGAAGAGTTAAGTGGAGTATCAAAAAATAGAGGACGTCGTTTAGCCAAAATGAATTTACTATATTACTATGGTGGAATATTAGTTCCAGCTAGTATGTTATGTATATCTAGTTTAAAACAATATAAAGAAAAATTAGAGAATGGATTTTTCGTAGAGTGTGATACTGATGAAATAATACTAGGCGTAAAAAAACAGAATCAAAAATTAAAAAACCATTTATATGAAATACAAGGATGTATACAAGATTTAAGTAAAGAAACAGAATTTAAAGATTTATTAAATACATCATTAAATATGAGTGGATTAGAAATAGTAGATAAAAGAAAATTTGGACTTGCTGAAGAGAATGGAACAGATATAACATTAGATAAATTATTAGGATATAGTGAAATAAACTATGTAGAAGACTTATGTGGTATATATATCCCTTATAAACTTACATCAACAAAATATGGATGGTTTAATAATGAATCGGTAGAAAAAATAGGCAAAAGCACGATGTTTATTAGTAAATATTTCAAAGATAAATTAAAATCCCAAGATAATTAAGTTAAAGTAGGGTTTTTAGTTTTTTTTAGTTTTTTTTTAGTTTTTTTTAGTTTTTTTAGTTTTTTTAGTTTTTTTTTAGTTTTTTTAGAGTCTTTTGGTTTTGTTGGTTTATTTCTTCTTTTTTTTTTTCCAGCAAGAGAAGGAAGTATATTAATATTTGAAAAACATAGATTAATGTGAGATGAAGAATCGTGATTAAAGATATAAGATAACTCAGAATCAAAATTGGAAAAATTAAATTGTACAGAAGATGATAAATTAGATTTATGGTCAACCATATTTTTAGAATTAATATAACAACTAATAACTTGATTTGATTTTTTTTTGTTTTCTTTAAAAAACGATGAATCATGTAAACTGAATTCAGCTAAGAAATTTTGAATAATATATTGTAAAATAAAAGATTGTATTTCATGAGTAAGATCAGTATTAAAAAAAATAACATTAAAGTTTACTATAAATGGTGCCATAAGTGAAGAGTATAATTTATCAGTAAGAAGAGATTTTTTAGTAGCTGTGTCAGATGTAATAATTTTTAAATGAAAAAAAAGATTAAATAGTAATTCTTCTTCAGGAATAATTCTAATATATTGATTAACATATTCATGCCATGAATAGTTATGTTTAAAATGTGTTTTAAAATCAAGAAATTTATGGTGAAGTATATCGTAAAAATCTGATTTAGTAAGTAAGGTTTTTATGGTTTGTACTGAATTAAGAATAAATACAAATAACTTAAAGGGTGTATTATAAAGGTGTTTTTGAATAATAGCTTGTGAAAAAAACAATTTATATCTTTCAAAAAAAGTCAATATATTATTACTGTTATCATTATTAGTAATGGTAGATAAAGTAACTTTTTGAGCTAAAAAATTATTTATTTCAGTAATATTATTTTTAGAACATGTTAGATGTAGATGTTCTTTATTATAATTAATATAAAAATATGGTTCAATATAATCACTAGGATTATCTAGGGATGTTTGATAAAAGAATGAGTCATTTACATTAGAAATAAATATATTATGTATAGAACTATTGGTATGTTGAAAAAGAGAAAAGAAATGAGCAATATCACATGATGAATTATAATACATGTCTTCTATAAGAGTCATTAATTTATTAAATAATATCACATTATTCTCATAGTCACGTGTAATAAAAGTATGTCGTTGTTCATATACGTCATTTTTTGAAAATTTAACTTTTAAAGAATTCAACAAATATGTGATATGAACTAAATCTAATGAATAGTTATGAGATTTATTGAGTTTAAAAAAATCAAAAAGTTTATCAGGTAATCTATTGCTATGTGTTTTTGATTTAATAGATAGTAATGTTCCATAAAAATCACTGCATTTATATTCCATCTTTATATAATAGAAATATAAAATATAACTGCTATATAAAATATAACTGCTAGTAGATAAATATATATATAACACCTAAATCGCACAATATATTAAACATTATATTAGTTTATCATTATGAACTATAATGTGGGGATAAATTTCCAATCTAAGTCTAGACAAATTTTCTTCCAGATTTCATCTTGTTCTATTCGTTTATCTCTATCTTTTAACATAGGAAAATGTAATAAAAATTCAGTATGATTAATCAACTCACATAATTTATAAATAGTGTAGTAATAATTAAGAAAATTAACACGGTCTTCAGGGCAATATTTGGAATAAGGACCTTGAATCTGTATAAAAAGATTACAAAGTCTATCTTCTAATTCTGGTGTCATAACCGGAGGTTTAATACCTAATTTTTCTTTAATGAAAGATATATGCTCGTAATAATTACTATATCCAAGTTTTTTAAGAATATCTTTTGCTTTATCATTTGTGATTTCATCAAAAGATATACGTTCCTTTTTAATTTGAGACTTGATTCTATCTAAAACTTCGTCAGAAATATAGGTAGTTTCCTTAGCTTGAAATTGTGCTAAAATTTCCTTGAAATGATTGATTCTTTTATAAACATAATAACAAACTTCTTTAGGTGGTTCTTTATAGGAAGCTTTTTCGTTTTCAGTTAAATACTTAGTTAAATATCCACATTGATTACAAACACAAACACCTTCATTATCAATAGCAATAAGTTCTCCCGAACATTTTTGACAAACTTCAAAATTTTGAATATATTGTTGAAGATTGATAAAATTTGGGTCAATATTCTGCATATATTTATTAACAAGTATATTACAATTATTTTTGTGTTTTTCATCTTCAGTATGTAGATTTTTATCAAAAAAATGGGTTAAAATAGTAGTTTTAGACATACCCATACTAATATTTTTTTTCGTTTCAAAATAGTCAAAGATATACTTTGAATTATTTAGCAAATAATTTTTATGCTGATTTTTATAATTATTGTATTGAGTTTTTAAATCTTTAATTTGGTCACTATATTCTAACTTAGTAGAAATATTATTTGTTTGTTTTTTTAGTTTTTTTAGTTTATCAATTTTATGTCTAATCTTAGGAATTTCTTGCTCAAGTCCTAAAAATTGTTTAACCATTTCTGCATGACGATTATCTAGTGTGTTTATATTTTTTTTTAATGTTATTTGGGAATTATTTTTAGGTTTGAACATAATGTAATATAGTATAATAACGAAAAATCTATATATTAATTTGAAAATAAAAATAAATGGACAAAGATATATTATTAAAAAAATATATGTTTATAGATAATTGTTTAAAAGACGGATGGTCTATAAAAATGAAAAACAGTAAATATATATTATTTAAAAAACATCATAGTAAAAAAAAATATGTAAATAAAAGTTTTTTGTTACGATTCGTGGAAGAGATGATGACAGAAAAATAAATAATAATAAATAATAATAAATAAAAATAAATAAAAATAAATAATAATAAATAAATAAATAAAAATGAAAAATGGTATTTATAAAAATTTTTTTTCTTTAGCAATATTATAATAAAAATATGGGTGTGGATTAATGCAATTAGTTGCTTACGGTGCTCAAGATGTTTACCTTACAGGTAATCCTCAAATTACATTCTGGAAAGTAACCTACAGACGCCACACAAATTTTGCAATGGAAGCTATTGAGCAAACCTTCAATGGTCAAGCGGATTTCGGTCGCCGTGTAACCTGCACAATTTCACGCAATGGTGACTTAGCTTACCGCACATATTTACAAGTAACTTTACCAGAAATTAGCCAAGATCTTGCTAATTCAGGTACCGAAGACGTGTATGCTAGATGGTTAGATTACCCAGGAGAACAATTAGTTTCGATGGTTGAAGTTGAAATTGGTGGTCAAAGAATCGATCGTCAATATGGTGACTGGATGCACATCTGGAATCAATTAACTTTAACTGCTGAGCAAGAGGTCTGCTACAACAAAATGGTCGGTCACACCACCCAATTAACATACATTACTGACCCTTCATTTTCGGATGTGGATGGTCCTTGTGATTCAGATGCCCCTAAACAAGTGTGTGCTCCCCGTAACGCTTTACCCGAAACAACTCTCTATGTTCCTTTACTTTTCTGGTTCTGCAGAAATCCCGGCCTTGCTTTACCTTTAATCGCATTACAATACCACGAAGTCAAAATTAACTTAGATCTTCGCCCGATTGATGAATGCTTATGGGCTATGAATTCATTACTGGATGATCAAGAGAAAGTTAAAGATGCTTACTCCCAATCTCTGGTTGCGGCATCATTATACGTCGACTACATTTTCTTAGATACTGATGAACGCAGACGTATGGCCCAAAATCCCCATGAATATTTAATTGAGCAACTTCAATTCACTGGTGATGAATCTGTTGGTTCATCATCAAACAAGATTAAATTGAATTTTAACCACCCTTGCAAAGAGTTAGTTTGGGTAGTCCAATCAGATGAAAATGTTGATTACTGCTCATCTATAACTACCGGTGAGCCTTTATGCAAATTATTAGGCGCACAACCTTTCAATTACACAGATGCCTTAGATGTATTACCTAATGCCATCCATGCTTTTGGTGCGCGTGATACAGTTATTAATACAACTGATAATAGCGGTGGATTTATCACTTCATTTGATAATCCTTCCGGCGATACAGGTAATATGGAAGGTAATGCTTTTGAACAACCTAACGCTCTTTTACTTCAGGATGAGAGCAGTGAATTAGCGTCCGGTTTATCTGATGCGGGCGCCTTTGTACTCTCGGAGACAGCGCTTAACATGCACTGCTGGGGTGAGAATCCAGTCGTTACCGCTAAATTACAACTCAATGGTCAAGACCGTTTCTCTGAGCGTGAGGGTACATACTTTGACCTTGTCCAACCTTGGCAACACCACAACCGCCACCCCGACACAGGTATCAATGTCTACTCATTCGCCCTTCGCCCGGAAGAACATCAACCATCAGGAACATGCAATTTCTCGCGTATTGATAACGCCACACTCCAACTTGTTCTTTCGAATGCCACAGTTATGGGCACAAAGACAGCTAAAGTGAGAGTCTATGCGGTCAATTACAATGTCCTCCGTATCATGAGTGGTATGGGTGGTATGGCTTACTCAAATTAGAGTATATACCGAAAAAACAACACAAATTTATAAAATATTTATTTTGAATCCCAACTTAAATATATGTTTTTCATCGTAAAAAAACATATATAACATGACACATTTAAAAAAATTGAAATCCTATTATTTATGTCCTCAGTTTATGAATTAAGGACATAACCACATTAAAGAGAACCCAATTTAATATATAGAAACCAGTTTAATATATAAATGCCAAAGTTGTGTAATCATGAAAATTGTAGAAGACGAGCTTCATATGCTGCTACATATGGTAATCCGGATAGATGTAAAGAACATAAAGGTGAGAGAAAACCTCAGTACGCTATTTGTCAATGTGGTAAGGTACAACCAAATTATAATGAACCAGGTGAAAAAAGGGCAATTTGTTGTATGGAATGTAAAACTGGAACGATGGTAAATGTGAAAAGCAAATTGTGTCAATGTGGTAAGGCACACCCAATTTATAATGAACCAGGTGAAAAAAATGCGATTTGTTGTAGGGAATGTAAAACTGAAACGATGGTAAATGTGAAAAACAAAATGTGTCAATGTGGTAAGCGACCAACTTATAATGAACCAGGTGAAAAAAGGGCGATTTGTTGTAGGGAATGTAAAACTGGAACGATGGTAGATGTGAAAAACAAAATGTGTCAATGTGGTAAGGTACAACCAATTTATAATGAACCAGGTGAAAAAATGGCGATTTGTTGTAGGGAATGTAAAACTGGAACGATGGTAAATGTGAAAAGCAAAATGTGTCAATGTGGTAAGGTACAACCAATTTATAATGAACCAGGTGAAAAAAGGGCGATTTGTTGTAGGGAATGTAAAACTGGAACGATGGTAAATGTGAAACAAAAATTGTGTAAGGCGAATAATGAATTTTTATGTGATACACAAGGAAATATAAAATACAAAGGGTACTGTTCCAAGTGTTTTCAATATAAGTTTCCAACCGATCCATTAACATTTCAAATAAGGAGTAAAACAAAAGAGATAGCGGTTAGAGATTTTATTAACGAGAATTTTGATGGTTGGGATCATGATAAAAATATGTTTACAGGGCATTGTAACTGTACGATTCGTAGAAGAATAGACCATCGTGTCTTGATAGGAAATACTCTTCTGGTTGTAGAAACGGATGAAAATCAGCATAAAAGTTATGATAAAATGGATGAAGAAATAAGATATGATGACCTATTTATGGCTCATTCAGGAAAATGGATATATATTCGTTTTAATCCAGATAAATATAAATCAACAGATGGGAAAAATAAAAATCCAGAAATTGCGACAAGATTGACCAAACTGAAGAAAGAAATAGAAACACAAATAAAAAGAATAAAAAATGACAAAAATACGGGGGTTTTAGAGAAAAAATATATGTATTATGATAATTATAATTAAAAATCGTGTAATAATTTATTTTAATTTTTCACATATAACAAAATAATTTCCACATTGAATACCTGAATCTATGATTTGGATATCTGTGAAATTATTTGTCACCATATTATCTAATTCTTTATCATTAAAAAGATAGTAATACCGTTTATAAATATTCCCACTTATTTGGTCGTTCCAATCTATAAATGTATTTTTAGTACATCCTTGAAATTTATCTTGTTCATATGCCCATACATATATAAGAGCTTTCCCCCCCACTTTTAAAATACGAAATAGTTCCGAAATAGCTTGAGTACGTCTTTCGTATGTAGAGAAATGGTGAATAACCGCAATAGATAATACAGCATCAGCTACGAATGAATCAAACGGCAATGCTAAATTACACCCATAAAAATATTGATTTCTATTTTTATTAGTTTTTTTACGTGCGTGTTCTAATAATTGTAGATTATTATCACAACCGATAAACTTACAATCATCGCGAATATTCATATTACGACCATTACCACATCCAATATCATAAATAGTATTAATAGGTAAAACAGAATCTATGAACTCTTTAATTTTAGGCCAAGTATGGTATCGTGTTTTATCAAAATGATCTGCAATTTTAGAATAAACATTAGTGACAAATTCTTCTTCAAATTCGGTAGGGGGGAATGATAAATGCATAATAAAGTATTTTGATGTGTAAAATAAATAAATCAACTTCAATTTTAGTATATATTCATATATATATGTTTACGTTTCTTAATTTTTTAACAACAACATGCTTAGTAGAATTAATATTTTTATCTGCGTTTAGATGTACAAAGTATTTCAGTTCAAAATATGCTATAAATCAATGGTATACAAATCTAAGATGGACAGCTATAATATTAGATATGTTAAGTATAATGATAGGATTTTATCTGGCTTATTTTAGTTATAAATTATTGAAGATAAATAAGATAGTAGGTGACAAAAACTCAATATTAATATATTTACCATTAGTATTATTAATACAAATAAGTCATGATTTATTATTTTATTTTTTAGTAATAAAAAATACAAAAAAAGGTTCAAGTATAGTGATGGATGAATTTATAAATTATTCTTCAAAATGTGGTATTAATGCGGTACTAGGTGATTCATTAATGTATATAACAGGTGTGCCCTTATTATTTTATATAGCAACATTATCAGTTGATATTAAGGTATTTTTGTCACTAACTAGTATATATATTATAGGATATTTACTATATAAAAATGTACCATAGATATTATCTTTACACTTTTTGGCGGCATTATTAATATATTTATATATATATAAAATGCCGCCAAAAAAGTGTAAAGATAATGAAGTATTGAATCCAACAACAGATAGATGTATAAAAATAAGAGGAGGAACATACTCTAAAATATATCCTAATCGTAGTAAATTAGGTAAACAAATACAAAATAGAACAAGACAAACAAGAAAGAAATGTAAACCAGGAGAGGCATTAAATACTCATACAAATAGATGTATAAAAATAGGAACTCAGTTATATAGACATGCTTTAAGACAAGGATGGATAAAACAAGACTCGGATAAAAAAAGTTCGGATAAAAAAAGTTCGGATAAAAAAAGTTCGGATAAAAAAAGTTCGGATAAAAAAAGTTCGAGAACAGACGTACCTGGTGTGGAAGAAACAAAAGATGAAGAAGGTGTGGAAGAAACAAAAGATGAAGAAGGTGTGGAAGAAACAAAAGATGAAGAAGGTGTGGTTCGTAGAGATCCTCGTGGTTCTAATAGTTCTAGAACAAAAAAGAGAAATAAATGTAAAAATATGGATACATTTATGATGTTTACAGATGTAAAAGATATAGAAGATAGTGATTTTATTATGACCGATGATGGATTTTGTTTTTCAGCGGAAGAGTTAGTATCATTTATATCATCAGAAGCATTTAATAATAAAAATCCACATGATATATCGAAAGAGTTATTTATAAACGATCCATTAAATAATGAATATATTAAAAAACATCCAGAGTTGATAGCGGTGATAAAGAGTTATTTTATAAAAAAACATAAAGAACAGATAGATGCTATAAAAGTAATAGAGCGAAATATAGACATATTATATGAAATATGTAATACGGGTAGAATATGTGCCTTTAATAGTGCAACATCAACTGATGCGGATGATTCATCCGGATTTGCGCGTTCTATAGACGCATTAGCAAAACTATCACAAAGATTAGATAACTTATCAGCGAAAGAAAAAGAAGTATATAAATATGCGATAAAAAAAACAGATGAAGCAAATAAAGGAGAAATGTGTATACACGGAGTAGGTTTGTATTTGATAGATTATTTTATTAAAATGTTTAGTCAATTCGATAAAGAATATGATAGTATGAAAACCGGATTATATTTTTTCCACCGTTCGATAAATAGAAAAGAATATGTATTTATAGTATCAAATGAACATCGTTTTACATATGACACATCAAAACATCCATGGATGCTGAATAACAATAAAAACTATATAAAATTAATAAAAAAAAGTATGTTAGAGAGTGATTTAGATAGAAAAAGTAAAGTATACGAAAATAAATGTGCGTTTGACTCAGATATGGTAACTATTGAATCAGCGGATTCATGGAAAGAAATACATGATTGGCGAAAAATAACATTATCGGATGATATATGTTTTGATCTATTATTTATCATTAAAATAATTACAACAGATTTAAATAATGCTAAAAATAATAATCCTTATCCAAAATATCCAAGAAATCCATTTACTCGTAAAATATTTACACAGGATGAGTTGACACATATAAAAATATTATTAGACGATAATTATGTAATTTTGAATGAACCATTAAAATATTTTTTAAACGAACCGTCATTATGGTTAAATAGTATAAATAATGATGATGACGAAAATAGATGGAGAAATAGAATAGTAGTTAGATTAGAAAGGGCAAGTCTACGATTTGTAAGAAAGGTAAACATAATCCACGATGAATTACATTGTATAGGTGAATGGAATATAAATTCTTATCCAATAAGTCCTAATGAAAACACAATATTGTTGTTTTTACAACGTGGTGAAGACAGATATTTAAATAAATTAAAAAGACTCCGTTCTGAAACAACACCGGATGCATACTATTATAGATTACGTGTTAATCTATCTACACAAACAATTTTAGTAGACAAGCTTTTGAAGATGGGTCGTGACCACGACTGACGGATCGATGACGTGGTCGTCGTGCCATCACAGACTATCTTACAAAAAAATAAACCCCAAAATATGTAATCGTCGTCCAACATTTTACCTAGTAAAAAAAAACATAAATAAAGAGTACTATAGACCATAAATAATAAAAGATTTATACTTAAAAGCGAAAGTATAGTAATGAATAAATGTTGTCAGTCACTAATGAAAAAATTATTCAGTTTTATAAACAGCATAACTATTTAAATTTTGAAGAAGTAAACATGTTATTAGTAGATTTTTTAACGAATATGCTAAAAAATATACCTAATAATAAATTAGATGAAAATTCCGTCATGGTAATGTTACACCAAATTTATTCCAAATGTGGAATAATGGAAAAATCTATAGATGATGTCAATGATAAACAAGAACTGATTGAAAAAAATATGTCGGGGCTATGTAAACAATTTACTGACTCAATATCTTTACAATTATATAATATAAAAGACGATTATATAAAACAACTAGAAATATGCATATCTTCTGAAAAAACGAATGATATCAAACTACAACAAGAATTTGCGAACTCTAACTTAGAAAAAATATTAGATAAAATTCAAATCACTTTCGGTGACAAATTTTATGAAACATTCAACAATAAAATTAAACAGTTCAATACAGAAATACAAACAGAATTTTATAAAATATTAAATAGTAATTCAACAGACAACAAATTAGAAAAGTTTGAAATAATGGTGAATGAAAAGTATTCACAGATTAATACTTTATTAGGAAGAATTAATAGTGATTTTCGTGCGGAATTTTCAAGGATTGATTATAAAGAAGATATTTCAGTAATTAAAACACATTTTGAACGTCAAAAAAATTCTTCAAATAAAGGTTCTGATGGAGAAAATAAATTAGAGCTCATATTAAATGAGATATTTCCAACGGCAAATGTTGTAAATACAACAGGAAAGTCTAAATCAGGAGACTTTATAATAGAACGTAATGATGCTATTCCAATAATGTTTGAAAATAAAGACTATGTTACGAATGTTCCTATCTGTGAAGTAGATAAATTTATTCGTGATATAGATAATTTAAATATGAATGGTATATTTTTATCACAAAGTAGCGGAATATCTCGTAAAGAAGATTTTCATATTGATATTCATAATAATAATGTTATTATTTTTATTCATCGTGTCAACTATTCTGTGGATAAGATAAGATTAGCGGTTTCTATGCTAGAACACTTAAAATATAAATTAGACCAAATTGGTAATAATGGGGATGTAATTTCTGAAGAAACATTGGCGGCAATTAATAAAGAATATCAATTTTTTATTTCACAACGATCTGTATTACTTGAAACTATAAGAAAATTCAATAAAGATGTCACAAAGCAAGTAAATGATATTAGTTTTCCTGAATTAGCATTTATATTAGCTAATAAGTATGCTTCAACAGATTCAATACCATTTACTTGTAAAAATTGTGGAAAGGTTTATAAAAACGCAAAGTCATTAGCTGCTCATAATAAAAAATGTAAAGAGGTTGAGTCAAATCTAGGTTAGACACATCGAATAAAGCATTCTGTTAGTGAAATACCCCGATGATGTAAAAACTAATCCCACAATAGCACTGCTAATGTCACTTAATATTATTTTTTTAGAAGTTGTGATGTTTACCACAAACTTAATGATTGATAGTACAATACCTGTAAAAGAGAGTATCATAAGAATATAATACCAAAGACAATATTCTTTACCTAAAACACCAAAAAATAATTCATGAAAATCTGTCATGTATTATATTATATTATATTATATTATTTAACATATCCATAAAGCTATTCTGTTCTTGTGTACTTTATTATTAATATTTATACATACCTACTGAAGTTTTGATAGATAACACTAATCTTCATGACCCATCTTTAATAATTTTCAATATCTAAAATTTATACTCTTGTATATGTGGATTTATTAACCTGACTCTCTAACATTTGTCTAGCAACTACTACTTCACATTCATTACATACCTCCGATTAATTACATGGTTTTGAACAAATTATACTTTATCTAGACCAAGTTCTATTCATAAATATAATCAAAAAAAAATGTATTAATAATATGCTGCGAAATGATTAAATAAACTTTTTTTGACTTGTAATTTTACAGATTATGTTTTTTATTATTATTTTTTAAAATATATAACATAAACAATAACATACCTGTTAGAATTTATCATAATGTATGTTGTTATCGTACTACCAAGTTAATGATGAACTTTATTGAAAATAATAATATGAATTTTTAAATTTTAATATAGTGAACAATGTCGCTATAAAAGGGTTACTGATAAATATTTTTCTGTGTTAAGTTTCATGTAGGCGACGAGTAATAGAAACTAATTTAATAACCCACTCAATATGCTTACTATCGGTATCATTCACCAACCAAATAGGTGGGTTTATCTTATAATATTGTAGGTATCGAATAACCTGCTTTAATTCACTAAAGCACACCTCTTTGCGTTTTTCATTCATACGAATATCATCAACATAATTGATAATTTTGTCGCAAAGTTCAACAGGCAAATTCTGGAACTGATTGCTAATCACCATTTGATGTATTTTCTTGTAGCTTGAAATAGTGTGTTGTTGTTTATATATATTCTTGATAAATATATTTCAATTTTTATAAAATAAAATGCAACTTTACATATTTGGATTTTTGTTATTTATTCTTTTTGTGTTTAGTATGTTTTTTAGTATGTTTTTTAGTGTTTTTCCCTGCTATATTTCCGGTATAATCTGTTATTTTTTTCGTAACATTAATGGGTAATTTATATGTTTTTCTTTTTGATGGGTCTGATAAAAACATCTTATAAATTTCTCTTATTACAGCATTTCTCCGGTCATTTACTTTAATATTTAATTTTATATGTAATAACATGCCGTAATTTGATTTAATGTACTTGATAATTTTATTGATATCGGCACTAGGAAGTTTTCTTATTGTATTTCGTATCTCAGCTAAATAGACTTCTTTGGGGATATTTTTGGTAATATAAATTATTTTTTCTTCTTTTTTTGATAATTCACTTAAAATATCAGGTGGTATTAAGGTTTTAGATATATTGCTAATTATAGTATTATGAAATAATGCCAAAAGATTAGACATATCAATTACAGTATCTGTTGGTAATAATGCCATACTTGATATTAAATCACGATTGTTATCGGTAATATATTTCTTAATATCCCGAATTTTCGTTTTCACTTCTGTTACTCTTTCTTTTAAATCAATATATTCTGGTGGTTGTGGATAGTTGGCAGAATGATAATTCTGTCTATCTAGAAAATTAATTTGTCTAGTTAATTCTGTTTGTTCATCAACCAATGATTTCAGTATATTTACGCTTTTAGAACAATCTCTATCCATTATATTATATTAGTTATATTAATTTAATATATTGATTTAATAATTTTATTATATACATTATATTGAATAAAAATGTAATCAATCATATTTTATCTTTTTACCAATAAGAAATAATTCGACAAAATTACAGTCATTACACATTGAAGTCTCCCGATTTTATATTTTTAAAACTGGTCTACTATTTATTCTAAAATGTATCACTACACACCTCTAAATTATATAGATTTATTAGAACGCGCTCATACTATTTGATGTAATAATAATATTGATTTATTTACAACGTTTACAAAAAAATATTAAAAATTATAAATAAGATATCTACAAATAGTTCTACAACTCCATATCATATGTTTGGGGGGGGGGGTATTCTTCTAAAAAGATGGTATTATCATATTTTAAAGGTCTAGATGAAACCCAAATTGTGGATTTAAACAATTATCTTATGATGTGCTGTTTAAATCAATAAATTTATCTCTCTATATTTTCATTAACGGGTGAGCTATTATAAGTAATACTCTCATCATCGCATACACCGCCTATTAAGCATGGTAATACTAATAATGTAAAACAACAAAAACTACTTGCTGAAGCAAGTCCAATATAGTTTGGTAGTGATGCTACTTGTTCTAATTGTGCAATGGCTTCTATTAATGACGCACCAGATGCTATATTACATACACAAAATCCACATAATTTTCCACAGCAATCTTTTTCTTTATTTTGCTGATTCACTTTATTTTCTTCAGTGTTAGTCATAATATGATTAATGAATAATTAATTATTAATAATTAATTATTCATATTTCAATTTTCTTTGTTTTTTTGGATGAAATACCATTCCTAGAAGAAGAACGTTTAATGTTTGTTGAGTTTTTTTTGGATGAACTACGCCAATTATAACCACCATCTGGTAGGTGGTTTACAATTTCTTTGGGTTGTTTAGTTTCATTATTTTCAGTAGTTTCATTATTTTTGTTGGACTTGTAATTTTAAAGATTATGTTCTTTCCTCTTTTATACACCATTGGAAATTTAAAACGCCGACTTTAAGAAAATTATAGTTTAGCATAATTTAACTCTTTTAGTTAAAATTGAGTTAAAAATAAAATATTTAGTAATAGTTTAGAATGCCGAAATATACTTGCGAACGCTGTTTGAGAGAGTTTTCTCAAAAATCACACTATACTAAACATCAAAATAAAAAACTACCTTGTCAAGACAATAATGGGGAAAATAGAAAAAGTTGTTGAGAATATTATTATTAATAAAAAATTGAATTTAAATAAAAATGAAAATATAATTACAAATACAACTATGGAAACGACCATGCCAAAAATTACAACAAGTAATTATAATACTATAAAACAATATTATGATGATAATTTAAACAAAGATAAGAAATTAGTAGTAACTACTAATGATGAACCTACACCGATTACATGCGTAGAAGAAATGATTAGTAAGATCCCTGAATCATTTTGGAAAAATAAAAATATTAAAATTTTAGATCCTTGCTGTGGTTGTGGCAACTTTCCATTTGTTATTTACTATAAGTTGCTTAAGTATCATTCTAGAGAAGATATTCTAACCAATATGTTGTATTTTAACGATTTAAATATGGACCGCATAAATGTAATGCAAGAAATTTTTGACCATGATTTAAACATTTATAATGAGGATTTTTTGGAAATCAACATCACTGAGAAATTTGATTTAATTGTAGCAAACCCACCATACGCAAAGTTGCTTCCAAATGGTAAGCGCGCATCTAAAAATCATAATCTAATAGGATTATTTATAAAAAAATCATTGGAAATTCTAAAACCAAACGGGTTACTACTTTATATAACACCGGATAATTGGATGTCTTATGCTGATAGAAATACGCTTATTAGTGAGTTAACCAATCTACAGATTGTATATTTAAATATACATATAACAAAAAAATATTTCAAAAAAGTAGGTTCATCATTTACATGGTATTTAATTGAAAATACTCCATCATATAAACCAATTACTATTGAAGGTATATGGAATAAAAAAATATATAAAGATATTGTTGATAGTGAAGAACGAAAATATATTCCACTTTACTATAATAAAACTATTCAATCTATCTTACATAAAACGATTGATAATAACATTATACAAAAGTTTCATGTGAAAACAAGCAGTGACTTACATAAGTATACAAAAAAAGCACTTATTTCTCAAACACATGATAACATATATAAATATAAACTAATACATACACCAAAGCAAACTGTGTGGAGTTCTCGACCACATAAATATCAAGATGGTTTCAAAGTATTTATTTCTACAACATCTTATTATGGAACATTTGTAGATAATTGTGGAATGACACAATCGATCGCATTTATTATGTGTAAAAATGAGACGGAGGCAAAAAATATAAATTATGTTTTGAATCATCCTATGTATAAATTCATCAACAATATTTGTCGTTATGGAAACTTCAACAACATTCGTATTCTACAAAAGTTCCCTTATTGTGATAATTATGAAGAAGTGTATGATACATTTAATCTAACACATGATGAAATTAAGTTTATTGAATCAAATGTGTAATCTAGTATAAAATATTTATTTTCATTATTATTTTTTACTTTCCTTCTTGAACGCATAACACGGGTTTATGAAGGTATATACTTTTAAAACGCTGGGACAACATTGTTTCATCTACAGCCAAATAGTCTACTTTCTTTCCTGTATATGTTGGATCGTCGATAAAATATTCGCGTTGTTTCTTAGTTGGGGTGCCATCTTTGTTTGTTTTATATGGGAAATTTTCAGGCGTATTTAACACGCATAGTGCTACAAGATGCGTTGGCTCACCAATGCAATCAGTAAATTCAGCGATAGTTGGTTCTTTACTAACATCAAATGTCAGTTTTCCATCTGTGTAATACTGGTTGAGTTTTTCATATTCGCATTTTATCTCTTGTTTTGTAGAAGTTGCCATCTTGTTTTGTTGGTTTACATATAAAAAATACACGAAATGTATTTCAATTTTTTAAAATACTTATAATATAAATGCCTCCACCACACAAATGCGAAGACTATAAAATATCAACAGTTCAGTATTATTTATTTAAAAATAATAACCAAGTGCAAAACAAAACTTTGTGAACAACTTGTTTATTTTAAATTTCCATATAGTGAACAATGTCACTATAAAATTAGAAGAGTTACTAATAATAATAACCCATTTTATGCTAGTTACTGATAAGTAATTTGTGTTGGATTATATTCATTTTCATGTAGGCGGTGTGAAACAGAAACTAATTTAATAACCCATTTAATATGCTTACTATCCTCCGTGGTTGGCGTATCATTCTCCATCCAACGCATCCAAATGGGTGGGTTTATCTTAGAATATTGTAGGTATCGAATAACCAGCTTTAATTCTCTATAACATACCTCTTTGCGTTTTTCATTCACATGAATATCAACAACATAATTGATGATTTTGTTGCCAATATCCAATGGTAAATTCTTGAAATAATTGCTAATCTCCATTTTGATGTATTCTCTTGTAGCTTGAAATAGTTTGTGTGTGTTTATATATATTTCATGATAAATATATTTCAATTTTTATAAAATAAAATACAACTTTACACCTTGGAATTTTTATTCTTTTTAATTTCTTTCATCATATATATAATTAATTTATATATATATATATATTATTTTTAAGAGACCATTAAAAATGATGTATCATATATTTATCTAAATATATCCCCACCGTCTTTATTACTCTTTGAATAAAGATTGGTTCTAAAAAAGAAAAGTTAGTATCTAAGATTTGGGTGTTTACAAATTTCACTTGATTCATGTATCTCATTAGACATACATTTATGATTTTTATTGACATGAATACAATGGCGAACACCTTTATCGTCACCAATATAACAATATCCATTTTTACCACTTCCACTTGGTGTAGATAAAACCTTTGAAGATTTTTTTAATGTATCGACCGGATTAGTAATGGTACTAGGTAATGTAATATCTATTAAATTTTGTTTATTTGAATAAAATTCTGTGGAAGAATTTAGTATACTTAACATATGAGATTTCAATAAATCTAAATTAGAAAACATAAAAAATAAAGATAATGAAGATATTAAAAATAATATAAATAATCCACAAATATTATCAGTTTTATTCATTATAAATACCATATATATATATATACAATAAATAATATATATGGTATAAACAAATGGTATAATTATGATTATATATTTTGGGATATATAGATAACATGAATGATTATTTAGTTTACTAATGCTTAAATAAGAGAACGCCATAATTTTTACACAATTGATGTTTACACAATTGTAATTAAAAAAGACAAATATATTAAATGATGACTAAAATAATCTAGGTAAAAATATATGGATAGATATATTCAAAGGTATAAAAAGTGTTTTGATTTCATGTTAAAGTTTAAATAATACCGAAATATGTATATTATGGTGGATTCGTACCCAAAATATCTGCTAACTTATTTAATTTACCAAAAGTTTTTTCTGTTTCGGATTTAGATGTATTTTCATCGAATAGATAGTCAGTATTTGGAGAAATTTCATGTTGTTTCAAAGAAGAGAATACTTGATTTTTAACTGTTGTCAAAAAGTCGGGAGAAATAAGAGCTTGATTATCTAGTATTGGAATAGTAAAATTAATATTTTTGTAATCTATTATGAAAATAATAGCAATATAAATAAGTGGTTTATGTTTAGTTTTATGTCCGGGTTTAAACTGAAAAGAGAAAAGATTAAATAATGATGATATAATTTTATTTAATATTTGATTGGTTGTCTCAGTGGATGATGATGCTAAAATAATATCCCAAATAATCCATATAATATCATACTGTGATATGGAAGGAATAGATTTAATATTTCTATGTGCTGCTTTCAAAGATTTTTTATGCTGAGTTTGAAACTGTTTTTCAAAAGATAGCATCCACTCTAACCAATATATAGCATCGAGTTGGTTTTTATGATTATTTGAAATATGAATAGCATATGAAAATTCATTACATGCAAGAAAAAGTTCATCGGGATCATCTAGTTGAAAAGTATTGTTAATAAAATCGGTATTGGGAGCTTTAAGTCTATGTTTTATATTTTGAATAATGAAATCAGTATTTTTCACAATTTTAAGATTTTGAAATCCTGGTTTTTTAGGTGATGCACATAAAATCGAAATAATTTCACAAAACATATTTCTACATTTACTATTATTTCGAAGAAATAGTTCTTGATTAATATAACCAAAATTATATATTTTAATAAATTCATCAGATTTTAGTTGTAAATAGACAAAAATTTTAGGATTTGCTGTATTGATATAGATAGTAGTGAAATGAAATATACACTCCCAAATAACGAATATATTTCCGGAAGTAAATAATTCAGAGAACCAATAATAAGCCTCGATTAAATTCTCATTTTTGAGTTCGTTTATAAATTTAAGTTTAACATCTTTCGTTTTATATTTTGAAAAAGTGATACCGCGAAAATCTTTAATAGTGCGAATATCGTTGATATCCAAAGAGTTCATTTTATAAAAAAAATAGATATACTATATAAATAAAATGAATTTTATATGGTATTTAAAAGCATATGTAAAGTATGCAATATTATTTTGTGTTGTATACTTTATTTATAATTATCTAACGGTACCATTAAAAAATGACATAGAGTTATATGCGAATGAAATACAGCATGAAGCATATATATGTAAAACAAATAAAGATATTTTTGATAAATTTTATTTGAAAGTATATAATGGTTTATATGAAAATAAACAAATAACCAAAAAATATATTGAAATATTAGATAATATATTAATAACAAAAGACTCAAAAAAATGGAAAAAAATGAATAAAACAGAGGAAAAAGAGAATATATTAATAGTATACCCTAAACAAAATAATTTATTAGAATACTGCAAAGATATGAGTTTTAATATGGAAATTGCGTCACAGAATGATTATATGTCGGATTATTTAAAAGAGAATGGTTATGAAAACAGTAAAGTAACAGATATTACAAATTCATTTACATATGAGCCAAGTAAATATACACATATACTTTGTGACGATAATTCGATATATACCTTATCATTTAAAGAACAAATAAAATTAATTGAAAATATGGCATTATGGTGTAAAGATGACGGAAAAAATAGATATGTAATAATAAAACTGATAGATGAAGTTATATTAACTAATTGTACGAGGCCAAATATTTTTATGAGTAGTAAGCATACAAAAACAGAAATAAAAAAAGGTGAAGTTATTTTCGATAAATATAAGATTAAAACTAATATCAAATGTAGAGATAGTTATAATAATAGTAAATATCGTACAATTTCAGTAAAGGAAACAGTATATTTTAAAGAGACTAATAAAAAACGTATATATGAATATTGTTATAATATTACTCCATTAGAAAATATAGTAAAAGAATTTCGGCGTAACGGATTTAAGATTATGAATAAACAACTATTGAACACAATCAGTACATTATATGATAAACAATATATTTATGTATTTAAAAAAGAAAAAGAATAAAAGATTAATATAATATAATATAATAATGATGAACATGGAGAAAGAGTTAACTGGTAAAGAACAGCATGAACAAAATTATCAAGTAAATGTTATTTTAATATCTTTAGGAGTGGTAGCGTCTTTAAAGGCAAACGATAAATTAATATGGGACTCAAGTGGATGTCCAAATATACAAGAAGTTGGTTATTTAACGCCAATAAAACGTAGATATCAAGGTGAAACCCGTAATAGTTCAATAAATAGTTTAAATCGATTAATATATGATGGATTATTATCATTACAAACAGATAAAGTGGATGAAAATAATAAAAACAGAATCATGGCAAAATTATTAGATGCGAATAAAGGATTAAATATATTGATGACAACATATACAGGAGATGAGCAAATGATACAATCTTTAAGTGTATTAAGTCATGATATAATGAATATGGGAACTTCGGCTAGTTCTCAATTTTATACTGAAGAATTTTAGAGATAACATATATTTAAGTAAGGATAACAATTCAATCTAGATTAAAAATCTGATTCTAAGTCAAAAATATCGGTATCTTTTTCTTTTGATGCTAGTGCGTATTCTCCTACTCGTTTTTCAAAGAAATTCGTTTTACCTTCGATGCTAATCATTTCCATAAAATCAAATGGATTATTTACATTATATATTTTATCATAGCCTAGTTGAACAACCAGTCTGTCAGCAACAAATTCAATATATTGACTCATAAGAGTACTATTCATTCCGATGAGTTTACACGGTAAACATTCAATAATAAATTCTTTTTCAATCGAAACTGCTTCTTTAATAATTTCATGAACTTTATCTTTTCTATTACGCTTTTGAAGTCCATTATATAAAAGTACCGCAAATTCAGTATGTAATGCTTCATCGCGTGAAATTAACTCATTTGAAAATGTAAGACCAGGCATAAGACCGCGTTTTTTCAACCAAAAAATAGCGCAAAATGCGCCAGAGAAAAAAATACCTTCAACACATGCGAACGCAATAAGACGTGTAGCGAAATTAGAGCGTTTATCATTAATCCATTTTATTGCCCAGTCTCCTTTTTTCTTAATACATTCAAAATTTTCAAGAGCGCCAAATAATTTATGTTTTTCTTCCCGGTCCTTAACATATGTTTCAATAAGAAGTGAATACATTTCACTATGTATATTTTCCATAGCAATTTGAAAGCCATAAAAAGCCCTAGCTTCACTTAATTGTACTTCGCTCATAAAACGCATTCCTAAATTTTCTACAACAATACCATCAGATGCGGCAAAAAAAGCCAAAATCATTTTTATGAAATATTGTTCGTTAGTATTTAAGGTCTCCCAATGAGGCATATCTTTTGCCAAATCAACTTCTTCACAACGCCAAAAACATTCTACTTGTTTTTTATACATTTTCCAAATAGCATCATTTTGAATAGGAAACATGACAAATCTTTGATCGTTTGAAGTTAAAAGTGGCTCGTTTGCCGTTTTTGACATCCTAAATATTATAGTTCAATATTTTTAAATAATCTAAAAATATAATTAAGAACACCAATAAAATACGTATTTTATTTGAACGAATATCTCCATTATAGATAACATATATAGATATAAGTAAATAATAACTAGACACATCTAAATAAGAATGAAAGATGGTTAAAAAAAAATGTATGCTATATATATAATTAAGATGGCAAAGAGATGTCCTCCAGGAGTGATATGTATAGAAATGTTTAGTATAGTAATATTGCTAATAATACTAGGGTTCATGATCTATTTACAAAACACCACAAATAAGACGAATAATACAGAGAATATATATAACTATAAGTTTCCAACACAAACCGCTCCAGTAGAAAAAAAACAATCATTAATATCTATGCCTGTAAATGTTCCTACACAGAGAACCGGTAGTACATTTACACAAGTAGGAATATTGACAAAAAATAGAAATGATAAAAATATAATATTACCCTTAATGGGTAGAATATTAATGCATGGTAGAAATACATGGCAATATTATTGTATGAGTGAACAAAATAATGCTACGCGTCTTCCAGTATCATTCAATGGAAAAAGTTGTATGAATGAATATGGTTGTGATGAATTAAATAATGGAGATAATGTATATATTCAAGGATATAATGATACTTTTGATGTAACATTATACGAAAAAAATAATTATACATATAATAGTTATCTATAATCATAATTATTATGAGTGACTAATTCTTTAACGTTTACGTGTTTGTTTAGCTTTGGATTTTTTAGCTTTGGGTTTTTTAGAGTTTATTTTAACAAATCCAAATTTACCCTTTTTAGAACCATATCCAAATTTCACTAATCTTTTTTCTTTTGTAGCTGATATATGTTTTTTACGAGAAACTATACGCCCATATTTATTTTTGAGTAGGTCTTTTTTTTCTAAACCTCCAGTTGTTGAACGCGCAGTACTATTAAATACTTCTCGTCTAGATCCTTTATTCTTCATAACCAATATATATATTGGTTAAGAAAAATAAATAAAATAATTATTAATTATGTTGTTTAATATTTTAATAAAAATAATGAATTAAATTAGCATAGCTAGTATTTATTAATATATCATCATCATCATCATCACCAATCATCATTGTCTTCACCCGATAAAAGTTCACGAATAGTAAGTTGATTAATTTGTTCTTGAGTAATATTTATATTATCTAGAAAATCATTTATATTATCTAGAAAATCCTCATTCAAATATGTTGAATTCGCAGTACTATTATTAAAATCATAAATGGAATTTTCATTATCATCAATTATATTTTCAGTATCGCTATTATTATTATTATTGATTTCATTATCATCAATTATATTTTCAGTATCGCTATTATTATTGGTAGTAGTTTGAGTATTATTGATTTCATTATCATCAATTATATTTTCAGTATCGCTATTATTATTAATTTCATTATCATGAATTATATTTTCAGTATCGCTATTATTATTAATTTCATTATCATGAATTATATTTTCAGTATCGATATTATTATTAATTTCATTATCATGAATTATATTTTCAGTATCGATATTATTATTAATTTCATTATCATGAATTATAT
>Ga0115562_1000685_pt1 | contig 25486 bp, 19 predicted proteins | sample COGITO_mtgs_1105_6_FD_87200 | JGI IMG/M metagenome (GOLD analysis project Ga0115562, IMG submission 87200) | Pelagic marine microbial communities from North Sea - COGITO_mtgs_110516 | ecosystem: Environmental > Aquatic > Marine > Epipelagic | place: Germany:Helgoland, sampling site Kabeltonne...
CGATTTTGCTGTAGAACAGCCTGTGCTAAAACCTTAGCAGCTGTAGTACATATCAAACTCAACCGGGTGAGTGGTGTGCTCAACACGGTAGACTTCTTCCATCTTCAGCTCGATGTAGGCATCGATCATATCATCGGTGAATACACCACCGGCTGTCAGGAACTCACGGTCCGCATCAAGAGCATCCAGTGCTTCACGCAGGCTGCCAGCAACCTGAGGGATAGCAGCAGCTTCTTCAGCAGGCAGATCATAGAGATCTTTGTCCGCTGCATCGCCTGGGTGGATCTTGTTCTTAATGCCGTCCAGACCTGCCATCAGCATAGAGGCAAACATCAGGTATGGGTTAGCTGTAGGATCACCGAACCGCGCTTCGATACGCTTGCCTTTGGGGCTTGGCACGTATGGGATACGGATTGAAGCAGAGCGGTTGCGAGCAGAGTAGGCCAGCATTACAGGTGCTTCAAAGCCCGGGATCAGACGCTTATAAGAGTTAGTTGAAGCGTTGGCAAAGGCGTTGATCGCTTTGGCGTGCTTGATAATGCCGCCGATGTAGAACAGAGCCATTTCGCTCAGGCCAGCATAGCCGTCTCCAGCGAACTGGTTTTCGCCATCTTTCCAGAAAGACTGGTGACAGTGCATGCCGGAACCGTTGTCACCAACGATTGGCTTGGGCATGAAAGTCGCAGTCTTGCCATAGGCGTGGGCTACGTTGTGCACGCAGTACTTCATAATTTGAACCTGGTCAGCTTTCTTAACCAGAGTGTCAAAACGAATACCGATCTCACACTGACCAGCAGTACCTACTTCATGGTGATGTACCTCTACTTCGAGACCCATCTGCTCCATAGCACCACACATAGCAGCACGCAGATCATGCAGGCTGTCTACTGGTGGTACGGGGAAGTAACCGCCTTTAACGCCAGGACGGTGACCCATATTGCCGTCAGCCAGCTCCATGGATGAAGACCAGGCTGCTTCATCAGAATTGATTTTGTAGAATGCACCGCTCATGTCGGCACCCCATTTGATATCGTCAAATACGAAGAACTCTGGCTCCGGGCCAAAGAATGCTGTGTCGCCGAGACCAGTAGACTGCAGGTATTGCTCTGCACGCTCAGCGATGGAGCGTGGATCGCGCTCGTAGCCTTGCATTGTGGAAGGCTCAACGATTCCGCAACGGATGATTACTGTTGGCTCATCAGTGAAAGGATCCAGAATTGCAGTGCTGTCATCAGGCATCAGGATCATGTCTGATTCGTTAATGCCCTTCCAACCGGCAATAGACGAACCGTCAAACATTTTACCTTCAACAAAAAAGTCATCGCCCACTTCACCGACCGGAATCGATACGTGCTGCTCTTTACCTTTGGTGTCAGTGAATCGAAGGTCAACCCAACGAGCTTCGCTATCTTTAATCAGATTTAGAGTCTTCTCAGACATTGTTTCCTCCACTATGGAATCAGTAATGCTTTGTTTAAAAAATCAGCCGGCGCATTGAAACCGATCTGATCTGGTTACCATTTATTTTTCTCAGCAAAACATGGTGCAATAGTCGTGCCAATGACCCTAACAATCCAACGGCGTAATTAACACCGCTGAAACCTACAGCAGCCCGAGGTTACTGAAAATGAGCTGCTTTAATAAGGCAAGCAGAATCAATATCAGCGCACCTTTATGGTGCCAGCCTCTATGGGGTGCACCAAAATGGTGCTAAATTTATTTAAATTAGATTTATTTTTCGCTGACTCGGTATAATGCCCACCTCCGAGACTTCTGTCACCTTTTAACGGGGTTTTTAGCAGGCCTCACAACCACAGGGCTGTGACTATCGATTCCTCATCAACCCATATGCGCCATACATCCAGGATCAGCGCCACAGATATCCTGATTGATGTGCGACATCCAGCTGACGCTGAACAGAAGCCATTGAGCATTCCTGATATCCAGATACTCAACATTCCATTCTTTAATCTTGAGCAGCAGCTGGGCGCTCTGGATAAAACCTGCAGCTACCTGCTGTACTGCGAAAAGGGCATTATGAGCCGCTTGCAGGCCCAGCTTATGCGCGACAAAGGCTTTGAACAGGTCGCCGTTTACAGCCAGATTACCTAGACCAGCGCACAGTTCCACAGCCAAAGTAGGCGCTAAATCACAGTATTATATTGAATCATGCCCACTTTTTTATATTAGCGGCTATATTTAAGTATCGAGAAACAGGTTAAGTCACAGAGTCGGCCGCAGGATGCAGCCGATGACAAGCAGAGATTCAGATCTCAGTGGGAGCAAGGAAGCTAGAGAAATCAGCTCTTCCCCTCCAGATCCTTCCGTACAGCTTGAGTTAGACCAGCAGATCACAGCCGACCTGAAATCTGGTTTGGCGATTTTTGTGATTGCTGGCATTCTGCTGTTTTTGGTTGCCCAATATCATTCCAACAACCCCCTGAGCTATCTATGGCTTGGCGGGCTCTTGATCACTAGTCTGTACCTCTGGGTCTGGCAGCATAGAAAGCCTCAGCAGCAGGCTACTGCCAAGATCACAATGGTTATCTGCACCCTCTTTTGCTGCCTGGCGGTGCTGCTGTTTATCACTCCGGACCAAGTGGCCTACAGCCTGACCATCAGTGCCATTATTATCGGGTTTAGCGCCCTGTGGCCCATATTGCAGCTGCAATTGCCAATCTATCGCCACTTATTTTTGCTGAGCATATTTTTATCCACCGCAATCACTCTGCTGCTGCGACTGCCAGACAGCAGCCTTATTCCTGTGGCCATGATTGTGATTGTTTATTTGGCGGTGAATCGCTCCTGCACAGTCTATCGCCGCGGATTTATTGCCAGTATCCACAGAGCTCAGCAGGCCAACGAACTGACTCGCCAGGCAGTCAATACCAGTAAAAAGATTACCAGCTTAATTGAGCAGACACCGCTGGGCTTTATTGAATGGAATCAGGACCGGGAGATTATTAACTGGAATCCGGCCGCCACCACTATTTTTGGCTTTTCCAAAGATGAAGCCCTGAGTCGCACCACAGATTTTTTGTTCGAAGACAAAAAAACCTTCCTTATGCAGCAGGCAGAGCACGACCTGTTTTTATTCGGCAAAGACTTTTCCGGCACCGCAGAAAATATCACCAGCGACGGCACCAGCATCATCTGCGAATGGAATGAAACGCCCTTATTTGACGATGATATGAATGTTATTGGTGCTGCTTCATTTGTCGAAGATGTCACTGACCGGGTGCGCATGCAGACCCGCATCAAACAGCAGGCATATTTTGATCCATTGACTGGCCTGCCCAATCGCCATCGCTTGATGGAGGAGTTAAATCGGGTTATTTCACTAGCCCAGCGGACGCAAAATTTCTGTGCTCTGCTGTTTATCGATCTCGACCATTTCAAAGAGATCAATGACAGTCGCGGCCACCATTATGGTGATCTGGCCCTGACCATGTTTGCCCAGAGACTGCGCAAGGTAATCCGTACCCAGGAGACCGTCGCCCGACTCGGCGGTGATGAGTTTGTGGTACTGCTGGAACGGCTCGGCACCGAGGGCGAGACTGCAAGACTACAAATTGCCCAGGTAGCCGAAAAAATAATCGACGCGGCCAATGAGCAATTTATTATTAAAGGGGAGAAATTCCAGATCAGCTGCAGCATAGGCATTGTGTTTTTTAATGATGGCAGCAGCGATGGCAACAGTATTCTCGAACAGGCGGACCAGGCCCTGTACACCATCAAGCGGGAGGGCAAGTCGAACTATTATTTCCACAACCGCGAGCTGTCCATTGAGATGCAAAAGCAGATGGAATTGCTGGAGCGTCTGTGGGATGAGTCTCAGGCCGAATCTTTCCTGCCTTTTTACCAGCCGGTGCTGAACACCCAGAGCAACCTGATCAGCGGCCTGCAAATCTTTTTACGCTGGCAGAACCCCAAAGGCGATATTGTCGAGGCCCATGAAATTTATTCAGGTGCTGGAGTCTGGCTCAATGATCGTGGATATCACATTATCCCTGATCGAGCAGGTGTGCAAACAGGTCAATCTGTGGCGCAGCCAGGGAATCTGGCAGGACCAGCAGCGCATCTTTTTCACCCTCAGCCTGCGGGAGCTGGGCCACCCGGCATTTATTCAGCAGCTCAAGGATATTACTCAGATACACGGCATAAAACCGGGGGCCTTTATGTTTGGCTTGCATACTGAGATTCTGCCAAAACTGAATGCGTCTCTGGAATTGCAGCTCAGTCGCCTGGTTGAACTTGGCTGCGGGCTGCTGGTGGACAATGTCGGCTACCAGAGCCTGCCTCTGCAAAAACTCCGCGAGCTGCAGATTGAAACCATTCGCATATCCCATCGCCTTATGGCTGAATCCAGTGACATTGAAAGCTCCTGGAATCTGGTAAAAGGGCTGGTAGAACTCAGTAAATCCGTCGGCTTGAACTGCATTGCCCCCTGCGTTGAGGAGGCTGATATCCACCATCAACTACTGGATTTAGACTGCATTTTTCTACAGGGAAACCTAATTGCACCCCCCTCGCCACCCACCTCAATCACGCGAATGTTGATTGAGCGTAATTCAAGCCCCAGAGCAGAAGTCAGCCCCAGCTAAAAAGATCGGTAGCAGTTCCTGTGGATTCTCGTATAATCGCGGCTTTTTCGCCCACTGCGGTAATCTTAGGTACCATCATGTCCATTGAAAACTTGCGTAATATTGCGATCATCGCCCACGTTGACCACGGTAAAACTACTCTGGTTGATAAACTCCTGAGCCAGTCCGGGACTCTCGACCGCAAAGATGTCGGCTCCGAGCGTTTGATGGACTCCAATGACCAGGAAAAAGAACGCGGCATCACCATTCTGGCTAAAAATACCGCGATCAACTGGAATGACTACCGCATTAATATTGTAGATACACCAGGTCACGCCGATTTCGGTGGTGAGGTTGAGCGCGTTCTATCCATGGTCGACTCTGTGTTGCTGCTGGTTGATGCAGTTGACGGGCCAATGCCCCAGACGCGCTTTGTAACCTCCAAAGCTTTTGAGCAGGGCCTGCGACCCATCGTTGTTATCAACAAGGTTGACCGCCCGGGCGCCCGCCCGGACTGGGTTATGGATCAGGTATTTGATCTGTTCGACAGTCTCGGGGCTACAGATGAACAACTGGATTTCCCGGTTATCTACGCCTCCGCATTAAATGGCATTGCCGGCCATGATGTAGACGATATGGCAGAAGATATGACGCCGCTCTACGAAATGATTGTTGCCGATGTTCCTTCGCCCAAGGTTGATGTGGACGCGCCATTCCAGATGCAGGTATCAGCCCTGGCCTATGACAGCTATGTTGGTGTTATTGGTGTCGGTCGTATTACCAGAGGCAAGCTCAAACCTGGTCAGCAGGTAGTTGTGAAAGCTGCTGATGGCAACGAGCGCAAAGGCAAGGTACTCAACGTAAAAGGCTATCTAGGTCTTGAACAGGTAGAAACGCAGCTGGCAACTGCTGGCGACATTGTTTGTATCAACGGTATTGACGGACTGGGCATATCAGACACATTGTGCGACCCGGATAATATCGAAGCTCTGCCCGCACTGAGTGTAGATGAGCCGACGGTAAGCATGACCTTTATCGTTAACAACTCGCCATTTGCCGGCCTGGAAGGCAAGTTTGTCACCACCAGAAATATTAAAGACCGTCTGGAGCAAGAACTGATTCACAATGTTGCCCTGCGCGTTAAACAGGGTGATTCCCCGGATAAGTTTATTGTCTCCGGCCGCGGTGAATTGCACCTGTCGGTACTGATCGAAACCATGCGTCGGGAAGGTTTTGAAATGGGCGTGTCCCGTCCAGAAGTTGTCACCAAAGAAGTGGATGGCGAAATCCAGGAGCCCTACGAACAAGTGGTGATCGATGTTGAAGATCAGCATCAGGGTTCAGTGATGGAAGAACTGGGCATGCGCAAAGGCGAGATGACCAATATGGAACCAGACGGCAAAGGTCGCGTGCGACTTGAGTTTATGATTCCTTCCCGCGGGCTGATTGGCTTCCGCGGTGCTTTCCTCACCTTGACCAGTGGCTCAGGCATTATGACCAGCGTGTTTGATCATTATGGCCCTGTGAAAGGCGGCGAAGCTCACAGCCGCCAAAATGGCGCACTGATCAGCATGGTTAAGGGCAAAACTGCTGCCTTCGCCCTGTTTAATATCCAGGCCCGAGGGCGTCTGTTCCTCGGCCACGCCATCGATGTTTACGAAGGCCAGATTGTCGGCATTCACTCCCGGGGCAATGATCTGGTGGTCAACCCGATCAAGGGCAAACAGCTGACCAATGTTCGTGCCTCAGGCACAGACGAAGCTCTGACACTGGTACCACCAATCAGGCATACCCTTGAGCAGGCTCTGGAATTTATCGAAGATGATGAGCTGGTAGAAGTAACCCCTCAGAGCATTCGCCTGCGTAAAAAGCTGCTAACTGAGAACCTACGCAAACGCGCACCGAAATAAGCAGCTGACCCCAGGGTCTAAACTTCGATTTCTGTGTCATTGTGAGCTATTATTTAGTGAATAATGCATGGAAGTCGAAGTATGTCCAAGAAGGATAATAAAGATCTAGTCACCGGCGGTTTTCTGTCTTTTTCTCTGATGGCCCAGGAAATTATCGCCATCATGTTCGCCTTTTACTCCTACCGCCAGGGCGAAATGGGCCTGGCCACCTTTTACCTTGCCATTGCTGGCGTGCTTATCGTTGCAATGGGCATTTTCTATATTTTTGAACATCACAGCCTGGCCAGACTGCTGCTGGCCACCACATTGTTTGTCGGCTTTTTCTTTCTGCTGGTGGGAGCCTCTGATCCAACATCGTTAATGTGGTGCCTGACCATTGTGCCTGTGCTGGTCGGGGCCTTTGGCCACCGCCAGAGCCTCACCATGCTGATCGCCCTGTTTGCCGCATCCACCTGGATTCTCTGCGGCGGAACCATGCCGTTCCCGGTGCCTGAATACAGTGATATTCTGGTGGTTCGGTTTCTGTCGTCCTACGCCATTATCGCCGCCTTTGCGATTGCCATGGACAACTCCCGCTTTGACAGCCTGAGCAAGTACCAGGACCTGTCATCGAGAGTGGATGAAATTACCCATCAGGATGTACTGACACAGCTCCCTAATCGCCACAGCATGGAAGGCCATTTAGCGCTTAAATACCAGCAGTACCGACTGGTTAATGAGCCATTTTCCATACTGCTGGCCGACCTGGATAACTTTAAATTTATCAATGACCGCTATGGCCATGATGTGGGGGATGAAATTCTCTATGCCATTGGTCAGATGCTGCAGGAACCACTGCGGGACGAGGATATTGTTGCGCGCTGGGGGGGCAATGAGTTTATGGTGCTGTTGCCCACCGCCAACAGTGAGGCCGCTGTCAATATCGCCGAGCGCCTGCGCACCAAAGCCACAGAGATTGAAATGCAGGCACAGGGGGACAGGTTGCGGATTTCTCTCAGTGTGGGTGTAGCCTCAATCGACAAGTGCACCGGCGTGGATGATTTAATGTCGACGGCGGAAAATGGCCTCTATCAGGCCAAGCATATGGGCCGGGATATGGTGGTGGTAGGCTAGCGTTTAACGGCACTGGGCGTGGCGATAGCAATCTGTCGTATGGTCATTGACCAGCCCCATAGCCTGCATATGGGCGTAGCAGATAGTGCTACCAAAAAATTTAAACCCACGCTTTTTCATATCTTTGCTAATGCTGTCTGACAGCGCTGTTGAAGCAGGAATTTCAGCATGACTGGCCCAATGATTGACGATAGGCGTGCCATCCACATAGCCCCAGAAATAATTACTAAAACTGCCGAATTCCGCCTGCACCTCCATAAAACAGCGCGCATTGGAGACAGCACTGTTGATCTTTAATCGATTGCGCACAATGCCAGCGTCCGCGACACAGCGGTCAATATCATGCTCGTTGAATGCAGCAACTTTTTCTACTTCAAAGTCGGCAAAAGCTCTGCGGTAATTTTCCCGTTTGCGCAAAATGGTGATCCAGGACAGTCCAGCCTGAGCCCCCTCCAGCAGCACAAATTCAAATAGCTTCTTATCATCCCTGCAGGGCGCACCCCATTCCTGATCATGGTACTGTTGATAGAGTGGATCATCACCGCACCAAGTACAACGAGTACAGCCAGTAACCTTATTCATAACAAAGCCTTGTCCATAGGTATAAAGGGTAAAAAGTAATCTAGCCAGTCAGGATTGTCTATATTAATCTGCACATACTCTGTGTCATCCGCCCAAGGAACTAAAGCCCCATGCGCAAAGCATTTCCCGCCATCCGCCCCTATCAGACTCACCGCATCGCCGTAACCGCGCCCCACAAGCTGCATGTGGAGGAGTCCGGCAATCCAGAGGGAATTCCCGTTCTGTTTGTGCATGGCGGGCCGGGAGGTGGCACCAGAGCAGCAGATCGCTGCTTTTTTGACCCGGATAAATATCGCATTATTTTGTTTGATCAGCGCGGCGCCGGGCAATCCACGCCCCATGCCGAACTCGAAAGCAACAACACCAGCGCTCTGGTCGAGGATATTGAAACCATTCGCAAAGCGCTGAAGGTTGATCGCTGGGTGGTTTTCGGCGGTTCCTGGGGCTCAACCCTGGGACTGGTCTACGCGCAGACCTATCCTAAACTGGTGATAGGTCTAATTCTGCGTGGAATATTTTTGTGCCGCGACGAAGATATCCACTGGTTCTATCAGCAGGGTGCCAACCATGTGTTTCCCGAATACTGGCAGCAATATATCCAGGTGATTCCACCCCGGGAGCGCAACGATATGCTCGGCGCGTTTTATCGGCGACTAACCGGGGACAATGAGATTGAGCGCATGGCCGCAGCCAAAGCCTGGTCTATCTGGGAGGGCCGCTGCTCCACACTGCATGCCAATGAAAATCTGGTTGATCATTTTTCCAACCCCCATCTGGCCATGGCAATGGCGCGCATCGAGGCACATTATTTTGTTCACAAGGCATTTCTTGAGCCCAACCAGATCCTCAACAATGCCCAGCGGCTAAAAGATATTCCCGGCACCATAATCCATGGACGCTACGATATGGTCTGTCCGGTTAATCAGGCTATCGCCCTGAGTGATGCTTGGCCAGAAGCCGAGCTAAAAATAATCGGTGATGCCGGCCATTCTTCTAGCGAACCAAGTACCACTGATGCTTTAATTGCAGCTACAGAAAAACTGGCATATCAGATTAATACACAGAGCGAGTGACATTTGTACGGACTTATTCAGCGGGTATCATCAGCCTCAGTATCCATAGATCAGCAGATTAATGGTCAGATTGATCAGGGCGTGTTGCTGCTACTGGGCATTGAAAAAACCGATTCCCAAAGCACGGTCGACAAGCTGCTGCACAGAGTGCTGAACTACAGGTTATTTTCAGATGAGAAGAACAAGATGAATCTTTCTCTGCTGGATATTAATGGCGGCCTGCTGGTTATTTCCCAGTTCACCCTGGCTGCAGATACCAACAAAGGGCTGCGCCCCAGCTTCTCTTCAGCGGCACCCCCAGAGCAAGCAGAGAGCCTGTACAACCACTTTTTAGCTCAGGCTCGGGCTCAGCACGGTAAGATTGAGAGCGGTATTTTTGCGGCTGATATGCAGGTATCACTGTGCAACGATGGGCCAGTGACCTTTAATTTAAGGGTCTAGGAACCTGCCTCAAGGCATTTAGTCAGGCGGCTGTGAAAACCCTCAAAACCCCCATTGCTCATAATCACAATATGAGTCTTTGAATCTACTGCGGAAGTAGTAAGCGCTAACAAACTTTCAATGCTGTCGGTGGCCTCTGCAGGCACAGGACAGGCCTCTGCAACTGCATTGATATCCCAGTCAATGCGCGGGTTTTGATACCACAGAACCTGGTCAGCCTCAGCCACAGCAGCACTGAGGCTGTCCTTGTGAATCCCCAGTCTCATGGTGGCCGAGCGGGGCTCAATTACAGCAATAATCCGCTCCGCCCTAACCTTGGCGCGCAACCCAGCAATTGTGGTTTTGATGGCCGTCGGATGATGAGCAAAATCGTCGTAGACACTGACCTGAGAATCCTGGTAGATCAGTTCCATGCGCCGTTTAACCCCGACAAAATCACTCAGCCCGGCGCAGGCCCGGTCGAGACTGACCCCCACCTGACAGGCCGCAATCACAGCGGCAAGACCATTTGCAACATTGTGCAAGCCAGTTTGCTGCCAGCTCACTGTGCCCCGGGCAGCGCCATGGATAATGTCAAACTTCGAGCCATCTGCCGCTGACAGTTGATAGTGCCAATCCGAATGCTCACCAAATGGCTGCTGTTGGCTCCAGCAACCCTGCTCAATCACCCCGCGAACATTTTCATCCCCGCCAGGATATATCACAGTGCCAGTGCTCGGCACGGTGCGTACACAATGGTGGAACTGTCTCTGGATCGCAGCCAGATCGTCAAAAATATCTGCATGGTCAAATTCGAGATTATTAATCACCAGAGTATCGCTGTGGTAATGCACAAATTTAGAGCGCTTATCAAAGAAGGCGCTGTCGTATTCATCAGCTTCCACAACAAAGTAATCGCTGTCACTCAGGCGCGCCGATAGCCCTGTGTCCTGAGGCACGCCACCAATCAGAAATCCAGGCTCCAGCCCAGCACTATCGAGAATTTTTACCAGCATGCTGCTGGTAGTAGTTTTGCCATGGGTGCCAGCCACAGAGAGCACATGTTTGTGCCGTAAAATAGTTTCTCCCAGCCACTGGGGGCCGGAGATATAGGGGAGCCGACGGTCGAGCATGGCTTCAACACAGGGATTTCCTCGGGACAGCGCATTACCGACTACAATTAGGTCTGGAGCTGGCTGCAATTGCTCGGGGTCAAAGCCCTCAATAAGAACAATACCAGCCTTCTCCAGTTGGGTACTCATGGGCGGATAGACATTGGCATCGCAGCCAGAAACCGAATGCCCGGCAGCCTTGGCCAACTGTGCCAGACTGCCCATAAAAGTACCGCAGATACCAAGGATATGAATATGCATATCTGTGTTTTTCCTGTTTGCTCTTGCCCAGCTGATAATGCTGCTAATATAGCCTAAATAGGGATTGATTAGTCATTAAAACCGAGGCTCAGGTGAAAATGGATAATGTAGATTTTCCTCGCCATTCAATCAGCATAGCTGTGCTAACGGCCATTGCACTAGCAGCATCTGCCTGTGGTGGCGGTGGTGGCGGCACAGTGCAGTCAACCGGCACAGCGACAGTGCCAGCCCCGACCACCAACAGCTCCCCCATCAGCGGCCCGCCCTATAGTAGTTTCAATGACCAGGATGAAGATGCAGATAACTTTGCCGCTACCGCAGCTGGCTTTGAAACCGCCGAATACGAAGGCATGGGTGGTCTGGCGGCAATCCACGCCTCCAGTGCCTATGCCCGGGGAGCCACGGGAGAGGGGATAACTGTCGGAGTGATAGACTCAGGGGTCTACGAGGAGCATATTGAATTCAGCACTGGCAGCGGCAACAAAGTCAGCTATGCAGGTTCTGATTATGGCGGCTCCAACCCCAGAACCGATGAAGCGGTTAGCCATGGCACCCTGGTTGCCGGGATAATCGCCGCCAACCGGGACAACAATCTCAACACCAACCTCAACATGCATGGTGTGGCCTACGAGGCGAATATTCTTGCCTTTGAAATTCCCCTTGGCTCAGGAGATGGTCCCTATGAGCCTCTTGATGAAACCAGTCTCACATTTGGCGATGACAACTACTTTGCCGACCGCTTTACCACCATGGCCAACCAGGTGGATATTATTAATATGAGTTTTGGTTTCTCCGGCGTGGTGACTTCCTACAGCGCCGCCTCCATAGAAAACTCTCTGGGCAATACAGTAGATGCCCTCAGACAGCAGAATAAAGCCCAGGGGGATCGCGCTATCTTTGTCATATCCGCCGGCAATGCATTTGGCGATCTGGACGAGTTTAATATTGAAGTCGACGCCAGTTCACCAGAGTTACTGCCAGGGCTGCCCTATTTATTTCCCGAATTGCAGAATCATATGCTCGCCGTTGCTGCGGTTGACAGATCCGGTGCTATCTCCTCCTACTCAAATCACTGTGGCGCAGCCGCCAGCTTCTGTCTTGCCGCGCCTGGCGGTGGCGATGCCAACGGCGATGGAGACTTTGCCGACAATGAATTAATACTGTCTCCCGTTTCACCTCCGACAGATGGCGAGACCAGGGAGAGCTATTATGGTCGCACCATCGGCACCTCCTTTGCAGCACCATTGGTCAGCGGCTCGCTGGCCCTGCTAAAACAGCTTTTCCCCACTGTGGGCAATCACGAGCTGGTCAACCGGCTGCTGGAAACCGCCAACAAAAATGGCATCTATGCCGATAGCAGTATCTATGGTCAGGGGCTGCTGGATCTGGATGCAGCCACTAGGCCTGTTGGAGCAATAAGCAGTGCGACTGGTGCCAGCCTGGATAATGGTATGGTCAATCCAGATCAAACCGGTATCGCTGTCTTCGGTGGCGCGCTTGGGCAAGGGCTGTCACAAAACCTCAGCCAGTTTAGGGTAACAATGTTCGACCAACTGGGCTTTCCCTTCCAGCAAAGTGCCAGCTCAATAGTTCAGTCCGTGCCTGCCACAGTTATCCCGACACCACTCAGCCATGGCAGTCAGAATATTGCCAGCGGTGGCAGACTACAGCTAGGAGTAGCCTCAGACCCATGGCAGCGGAGCTTCCGCACAACCGGCAACCCCAATGATCAGGTGCAGGCTGATTACTTTGCCCTGCATTTTCAAGATCAACAGGGCGGCGAACAGTTTGCCGGGCTAAATGCCAATCCGGGCTGGTTCTTTGGTGTTTACGGTAACGGCGTACTGACCCCGGGCTCTACCGAAGATGACAGTAGCTTTGCCGCACCCTGGTTGCGCTATGCGCGACAGGGCTGGAGCAGTGGCGGCGCCATGGCAATGGGCTCCAGCAACAGCAAACTGCGACTGGGATTATTTGACGGCACCGCCAGCTGGAGCCAGTGGCAACCCAGAAGCGACCAGCACAGCAGCGGCGCACTGCTGGAATATACATTGCTGTCCGAGGCTAACGGGCTCAGTATCCAGGCCGGATTTGTTGAGGAGCAGGACAGCTTCCTCGGCACCAGCATAGGTTCAGCCCTGGGTTCAGTGGAGGGTGGCGATACCTTTTTTACCGGCATTAATGGCTATATGCAGCTCGGTGGGCAGTGGCAGGCGATTGTTGCCCTTTATTCCGGCACCACTGACCCTGGGCTCAATAGTCAATTTATCAGTATTGATCGGAAAATCAGCAGTAATTCCTGGGCCTTTGGTCTCCAGGGCAATTCATTGCTGCGCAATAATGACCAGTTAAGCCTGTACCTGAGCCAGCCACTGCGCATTGAAAACGGCGCAGGCCAGCTTCGCGTCGCCAGTGGCCGCACCATTGATCGACAGGTTATCTATCAGGATCTGCACTTCGACCTGCAGCCCGAAGGCCGCGAGCAACAGCTGGAACTAAGCTACCACAGGCCCTGGCAGCTATTACAAAAAGCAGCCTGGTTATCTGCCAGCGCGGGCTATATTTATCAACCTGAGCACAGTGATCTGAGGCCCAGCCAATTTGAAATGAGAGTTACTGTGAGTATCGCCATCGACTGATTGATTGCACTGTTACCAAGGTCGTCAGTGCAGTAAGATGGCGCCCATTCTAAATGGACTATTGGGAAAACTGGATTTTATGACTAAAAAAAATGCGTTTTATGCTCAATCAGGAGGGGTGACCGCTGTAATCAATGCATCGGCATCCGGTGTTATTGAAGCCTGCCGGGAACACAGGGACAAGATTGGCACAGTCTATGCCGGCCAGAATGGCATCCTGGGTGCACTCCACGAAAACCTGATCGATACCAGCAAAGAAACCCCCACTGCCATTGCTGCACTCAAACACACCCCAGGTGGTGCCTTTGGCTCCTGCCGCTACAAAATGAAAAACCTGGAAGAAAGCAGTGCCGAATACGAACGGCTGGTCGAGGTATTTAAAGCCCATAATATTGGCTACTTCTTTTACAATGGCGGTGGCGACTCTGCAGATACCTGCCTCAAGGTGTCACAGATTTCAGCCAAGATGGGCTACCCTATTCAGGCCATCCATATTCCCAAAACCATCGACAATGATCTGCCCTTCACCGACTGCTCACCGGGCTTTGGTTCGGTGGCCAAATATGTCGCTGTATCCACCAGAGAGGCCAGTCTGGATATCGCCTCTATGGCGGCGTCCTCCACCAAAATTTTTATTCTTGAAGTGATGGGCCGCCACGCCGGATGGATTGCCGCTGCCGGAGGTTTGGCCGCTGAAGAAGCCGGTGACCCGCCACATATTATTGTCTTCCCTGAAATTCCCTTTGTCCGCGAGGACTTTATTGCCCGGGTCGAAAAGACCGTCAATGAAAAGGGCTACTGTGTGGTGGTGGCCTCTGAAGGTGCCAGCTATGCCGACGGCGCGCTTATCTCTGGCTCATTGAATAAAGATGCCTTTGGCCACCAGCAGCTCGGCGGTGTGGCTCCCACATTAGCCAGCATGGTTAAACATTCTCTGGGCTACAAATACCATTATGCCCTCGCCGATTACCTGCAGCGCTCGGCGCGCCACGTGGCCTCTAAAACTGATGTTGAGCAAGCCTATGCCGTGGGCCGCGCCGCAGTGGAAAAAGCTCTGGAAGGAAAAAATGCGATTATGGTGACCATAGAGCGCAAGGACAGTAAAAAATATTCCTGGGGGCTGGGGGACTCCCCACTGCTCAAAGTGGCCAATGTAGAAAAGAAAATGCCCAGATCATTTATCAGCAAAGATGGTTTTGGCATTACCCAAAAAGCGCGAGACTATCTGCAGCCCTTAATTGTAGGCGAGGATTACCCACCCTATAAAAATGGCGTGCCCCATTATCCTAAACTCAAGAAAGTGCTGGCCCCCAGGAAACTGCCAACTGAATTTACCGGCTAACTGACCTGACGCAGCGCCTTGCCATCGAGGAAGGCGCTGATATTGCCCACCATCTGCCCCACCAATCTCTGTCTGGCCTCTGCAGCAGCCCAGGCAGTGTGAGGGGTAATAATAAGATTGGGCACAGCCGGATCAATCAGCACATTGCCATTTACCGGTGGCTCCGCCGACAGCACATCCAAACCAGCCCCAGCTATTTCGCCATCGATTAAAGCCTGCCTGACCGCAGACTCATCAATAATTCCGCCCCGCGCTGTATTAATCAGTACAGCAGTATTTTTCATCAGCGCCAGCTCTGGTCTGGCAATAAGTCCCCGGGTTTGCTCGGTCAATGGACAGTGCAGGCTGACAACATCTGCCAAAGGCAACAGCTCCTGCAAAGGTAACCGAGGCAAATCATCGCTGTATTGTCGATTCGGCAGAGCGGCAAAAATAACCTCCATACCAAAGGCCTGAGCAATTTTAGTTACCCCCTTGCCCAGATCACCGGCACCGATAATACCCAGGGTTTTACCCTCCAGCTCCCGCACCGGGTGATCGAGCAGGCAGAACAGCTTACTCTCAGCCCAGGTGCCATCCACAGCAGTGCGGCTGTAGGGCAAAAGCTGAGTGGTGAGGGCCAGGATTAAACTCCAGACATGCTGCACCACAGAGGCGGTGCCATAGTTGACCGCATTGCACACAGTGACTGAATGGGCCCTTGCCGCTGGCAGATCCACCATATTGGTCCCAGTGGCACAGAGACTGATCAGCTTTAACTGGGGCGCCTGAGCCAGAATCGAGGCATCAATTGGAGTCTTGTTGGTCAGCACAATATCGGCATCGGCTATACGCTCGACCACCAGATGGGGCCCGGAGTCCCCGTACACCGTCCATTGCACAGGCAAATCATAGAGTGCACTGAGATCGAGATCATCTGAACCCAGGCTGTCGCAATCGAGAATAACTCCGCGCATAAGTAGCTACTGATTAGTGATTTAGAGCCGGGAAGTGTAATTGAAACCAGCCTTTGAGCAAACTACAGATGCTGATCGCAGGTCTATGATCTTGGCCCGTAAAACCCCATAATGGCGGATTGTTTAAATTCGCCGCCGGGAAGCTCATTCTAATGTCATCTCCATTAAGCCTTTACCAAAAAGTCATTCTCGACAATCCGGTCAAAGCATTGCTAATTATGCTTTTATTGACCTTTGCCATGGCCATGGGCCTGCCCAATTTTAAGCTCGATGCCTCCGCCGACTCATTGACATTGGAGCATGATGAGGACCTTAATTTCTTCCGCGAAGTGGTGCAGCGCTACGGCAGTGACAATTTTCTGATTGTTACCTTTTCGCCCCTCCAAGGGGACCTGTTCGATCAGCAAAATCTCGACACCCTGGCCTCTCTGCGCACCGAACTCAGCAAAATTGATGGCGTTGAAAGCATGCTCTCCATGCTCGATGTCCCACTGCTGTACAGCCCCAAAATTGGCGTGGCCGACTTAAAGGACGAACTCAATACATTGCTCTCTGAGGGTGTCGACAAACAGGCGGCCAAACAGGAGTTCCTCAATAGCCCAATTTACAAAGATGTGCTGCTCAGCGCCGATGGCCAAACCACGGGTATTCTGGCAACCATGGCACTGGATAAAACCTATCTGCGACTGGTCACTGAGCGCGATGCCCTGCGCCTGATTAGAAGCACCGAGGGCCTGAGCCCAGAGCAGGAAATGGAACTGACCAATGTCAGCCAGGAATTTCTCGATTATCGCACCGAAAAAGCTGTCATAGACCACCGTCGTGTCGCCGAGGTCCGAGCGCTAATGGATGGCTATCGCGATCGCGCCAGAATTTTCCTCGGTGGTGCCGATATGATCACTGCCGACATGGTGGACTTTATCAAGAGCGACCTGCTGATCTTTGGTACTGGCATATTGCTGTTTATTATTGCCACTCTGGCACTGATCTTCCGCCAGCTGCGCTGGGTGGTTATACCTCTGGCAACCTGCACAATCTGTCTGGTGATGATTCTTGGGTTTTTAAGCTGGATCGACTGGCGACTGACCGTTATCTCATCCAACTTTGTCTCATTGCTGCTGATTATTACATTGGCTCTGTGTATCCACCTGATTGTTCGCTATCGGGAGCTGCAAGCCCTGCAGCCAGATGCAGACCAGCGTCAGCTGGTTAGTGATACTGTCACATCAATGGCAAAACCCTGCCTCTATACAGTGCTAACCACCATTGTTGCCTTTACCTCATTGGTAGTTAGCAATATTCGTCCTGTGATTGATTTTGGCTGGATGATGACCATGGGTATCAGTCTGGCACTGGTTGTAGCCTTTGTGGTGATTCCGGCTGGCATGATGCTGTTTGGCAAAGGGGCCAATGCAGCGGACAAGGACAACAGTGTCGCCATCACCAGCAAATTCTCCTGGTTTACTGAACATTACGGCTCTGTAGTGCTGGTCGCTGCCCTGTTGCTGGGCATGCTGTCGGCCTACGGCATCTCGCGGCTTGAGGTTGAAAACCGCTTTATTGATTACTTCCGTGCCGATACCGAGATCTATCAGGGAATGGAGGTTATTGACACCTCTCTGGGTGGCACCACCCCACTGGATATTATTATCCAGGCGCCTACCTACGACGTCCCGGTCATTGAGGAAACATCAGTGGCGGATGACGAATATGGGTATGAAGAGGATGAATATGCGCAAGACGAGTATGCGGACGATGAGTACGGCGATGAATACGCCGTTGAAGATGAAGCCAGCAGCTTAAAAGACAGCTATTGGTTCTCCTCTGCCGGTCTGGCTGACCTGGCCAGATTACAAGAATTCCTTGAAGCCCAGCCAGAGATTGGCAAAGTCAGCAGCCTGGTGCAGATCTATCAGGTAGCCACTGACCTTAGCGGCCACAAGCTTAATGATTTTGAGCTGGCCTTTATGCGCCAAAGTCTGGGGCCGGAAATATACCAGCAGATGGTAGCTCCCTACCTGCTCGAAGATATTGATGAGGCCCGTATCCAGCTGCGCGCCATGGAAACCGCAGGCTTGCGCCGCGCCGACCTGCTCGAAAAAATCAACGGTTTCGCGGTCAATGAGGTGGGCATAGCCCAGGCAGATATTCGCTACACTGGCCTGCTGGTGCTGTACAACAATATGCTGCAGAGCCTGTACAAGTCCCAGATCGTTACATTGGGTGCAGTATTCGTCGGTATTATGCTGATGTTTCTGGTGCTGTTCCGCTCAGTCAAAATTTCAATTATCGCAATACTGCCTAACTTCCTCGCAGCAGGAGTGGTACTCGGGGGCATGGGCCTTGCCGGTATTCCTCTGGATATGATGACTATTACCATTGCCGCCATTACCGTAGGTATAGGCGTGGACCATGCGATTCATTACATCAGCAGGTTTAAGCGTGAATTTGCCCTCGATGGCAACTACCTGGCCTCCATGCACCGCGCCCACGCCAGTATTGGCAAGGCGCTGTTTTATACCGCCATGACCATTATTGTTGGCTTTTCCATTCTGGCCCTGTCGAATTTTATTCCCTCGATCTACTTTGGCCTGCTGACTGGTTTGGCGATGACTGCCGCACTACTGGGCTCCATGACGTTACTGCCAAAATTGATTTTGATGACCCAGCCCTTGGGCAAAGAAAACATTTCTGAGCAAACCTCAGCCTCAGGAAAATAGTTTTATGCCACTGGTGACATTGCAGGATATTTATCTGAGCTATGGTCAGCCGCCGCTGATTGACCATATTAGTCTGGTTATTGAGCGCGGCGAACGGGTCTGCCTGATCGGGCGCAATGGCGCTGGCAAATCGACATTATTAAAAATACTCAATGGCCAGATTGTTGCCGATGACGGTATATTAAAGCGCGCCTCCGGGGTCAAAATTGCCCAGCTTGAGCAGTCGGTGCCCCAGGACGCCAAGGGCTCTGTATTTGATGTTATTACCCAGGGTCTGGGAGCCGAAGGTGAGCTGGCAAAACGCTACCATCATCTAATTGTAGAACTGGGCAATGACCCCAGCGATCAGACCATGCGTGATTTGGAAGCCTGTCAGGCAGAACTGGATCGCGTCAATGGCTGGGATATCAACCAGCGCGTGGAATCCATTATTACCAAGATGGATCTCGATGCTGATGTGGATATTTCCAGCCTCTCCGGTGGCTACAAGCGTCGTGTGCTGCTGGCTCGAGCTCTTGTCTGCGACCCGGATCTGCTGTTGCTCGATGAGCCCACCAACCATCTGGACATAGACGCCATTCAATGGGTTGAGCAATTTCTGCTGAAATGGGAAGGCTCATTGTTATTTATCAGCCACGACCGTCGCTTTATGGACAATCTGGCCAATCGCTTTATTGAGATTGATCGCGGCCAGCTGGCAGAATTTAACTGTGACTACGCCACCTACCTGCAGCGCAAAGAAGAGATCCTCGAAATCGAAGATCGCCAGAATGCACTGTTCGACAAGCGCCTGTCCCAGGAAGAGATCTGGATTCGCCAGGGCATCAAAGCCCGCCGTACCCGCAATGAAGGGCGGGTTAGAGCATTGGAATCCATGCGCAGAGAATATGCCGATCGGCGCAAACAGCTGGGCACCGCGCGCATGGATATTCAGCAGGCGGAAAGGTCCGGCAAGATTGTTGCCGAGGCCAGCAATATCAGCTTTGCCTTTGAAGGCACAGATTCCAGCGACCAGGTTGTACGCAATTTTTCAACCCTGATTCAACGCGGTGACAAGGTTGGTCTGATTGGCCGCAATGGTGTTGGCAAGACCACATTAATCAAGCTATTGCTCGGTGAACTCAGTCCCCAGCAGGGCACTATTAAAACTGGCACCAATTTAAGCGTGGCTTATTTTGACCAGTATCGCTCCGCTCTGGATGAAGAAAAAACCGTACAGGACAATGTTTCCGGCGGTCGCGATATGCTCGACATTGGTGGCAAGCCTCGCCATGTCATCAGCTATCTGCAGGACTTCCTGTTTGCCCCAGACCGCTGCCGTCAGCCGGTAAAGGCGCTCTCCGGCGGTGAGCGCAACCGTCTGCTGTTAGCCAAGCTGTTTACCCAGCCATCAAATATACTGGTACTCGACGAACCGACCAACGATCTGGATATAGACACTCTGGATCTACTTGAAGAGCTGCTTATTAATTACAATGGCACCATTATTCTGGTCAGCCACGACCGTGCCTTCCTCAATAATGTAGTGACCAGCACATTGGTATTTGAAGGCAACGGCACCATCAACCAATATATCGGCGGCTACGATGACTGGCTGCGTCAACGCAAAATTGAGCAGCCGGCGAATGTGACCGCGACTGCAGTGCCAAGCAAGCCAAAACCTGCGGCAAAAAAGCTGTCCTACAAAGACCAGCGGGAACTAGACAGTCTGCCCGCACAGATTGAAGATATGGAAACTAAAATCGAGGAAATCTCCGAACATATGAGCCAGCCGGACTTTTATAAGTCTGAGCGAGCCGAAATCGAGAAAATCGAAAAGCAGCTGGCTGATATGCAACAGCAACTCAGCCACAGCTACCAGCGCTGGGAACAGCTGGATGCACTATAGTGCAATATTTTTATTGTCCTCTCAGCATAGCGAAAACCCTGACTTAGCTTTAGAATCATCAACTTAATCAACTGAGTATCCACAGAGCCCTATGAGCACAGAGAAATCTCCATTAGTACTGCTAATCCTTGATGGTTTTGGCTACAGCGATGACGCAAAATACAATGCTGTTGCTACCGCCAAAGCGCCAGTATGGGAAAAGCTGTGGAACCACAATCCCAAAACATTGATTCATACATCAGGCCTTGCTGTCGGGCTGCCTAAGGGACAGATGGGCAACTCTGAAGTAGGTCATATGACATTGGGTGCCGGCCGCGTGGTCTATCAGAACTTTACCCGCATCAATAAGGCCATTACAGATGGCGATTTCTTCACCAACAATGTTTACTGCGATGCTATAGACAAAGCCGTAGCCACAGGTAAAGCAGTGCATATTATTGGCCTGTTATCCCCAGGCGGTGTGCACAGCCATGAAGACCATATTAATGCCATGCTCGAAATGGCCGCTCAGCGGGGCGCCAGCAAAATCTATATCCACGCCTCACTGGATGGCCGCGACTGCCCCCCGCGCAGTGCCATGCCGTCCCTGCAAAAGACCCAAGCACTGTGCGGCCAGCTCGGTGTTGGACGCATTGCCTCAGTGATTGGCCGCTTTTACTCCATGGACCGGGACAATCGCTGGGACCGCGTGGAGCAGGCCTACAGATTGATGACCGATGGTGCAGCAGCATTTACTGCCAGCGATGCAGAGGCGGCTCTTAAGGCTGCCTATGAGCGCGATGAGAATGATGAATTTGTGCAGGCCACCAGCATTGTTGGCGATGGCCAGCAGGCAGTCGCAATCGAGGATGGGGATGTGGTTATCTCCATGAACTTCCGCCCGGATCGGGCTCGGGAAATCAGCCATGCCCTGGTGGATGAAGACTTTTCCGGGTTTGAACGGGCTTCAGTGCCCAAGCTGGCATGCTTTGTCATGACCACAGAGTACGAAGCCAATCTGGATGTCCCCTGCGCCTATCCACCGGAAACCCTAGTGAATTCTCTGGGAGAGTACCTGGCCAAACAGAACAAGCAGCAGCTGCGTATTGCGGAGACCGAGAAGTACGCCCACGTCACCTTCTTTTTTAGTGGTGGCCGCGAATCCCTCTATTCTGGCGAAGAGCGACAGCTGATTCCCTCACCTGATGTGAGCACCTATGATCAGCAGCCGGAGATGAGTGCGCCAGAGGTGACAGAAAAACTGGTCGCCGCTATTGGCAGTGGCCAGTTCGATACGATTATCTGCAACTATGCCAATTGCGACCAGGTTGGCCATACCGGGGATTTTGACGCCTCGGTAAAAGCCGTGGAAGCCGTTGATATCTGTCTGGCCCAGATACTGGAGGCGGTTACCGCAGCTAATGGCGAACTGTTGATCACCGCAGACCACGGTAATGTCGAGGAAATGTTCGACGAGTCGAGCAACCAGCCCCACACCCAACACACCACATTGCCAGTGCCTCTGGTCTATGCCGGACACCGCCAGATAAGCCTGGATGCTGGTGGCTCACTGGCAGATATTGCCCCGACCATGTTGGCGCTGATGGATCTGCCACAACCAGCCGAGATGACCGGCCGATCGTTAATAATCTAATGATTGGCCGAGCGTTAAGACAGGTATTTATCGGCACACAGACCCAGCTGATCAATCTTGCTTTAACCTGCGCGCTGCTGCTGTTTGGCCATGTCAGTAGCGCCGATGACATTCAGCAAAAGGAACTGAATAGTCTTAAACGCTCAATTTCCAATCTGGAAAAGCAACTTCAGGACCGCGGTAAACAGCGCAATAGCCTGCAGTCGGCCCTTAAAAAGGTCGAGCTGGAAAGGAGCGCAATCAATAAAAATGTGCGCCGCCTGCGCAGCAAAATCAATAAGCTGGAAAATACTCTGGGACAACTTACTCAGCGGGAAAAAAAGTTAGAGCAAAATATTCGCCAGCAGAGCGAAGCCATTACTGAGCAAATTTCCGCCGCCCACAAGCTCGGTGACCAGGAGCCTGTAAAGCTGCTATTAAATCAGGAAGACCCCCAGCAACTAGCCAGAGTTTTTAAGTACTACGACTATTTTTTAAAGGCCCGTGCGGAGAAGATTCAACGATACAAACAGGATATCAATGAGCTGAATGAGACTATTGCCGAGATCAGCAGCCAAAAACTAGCCCTCAACCAATCCAAAGCGGCACTGGAAGCCGATAAAAAGAAATTGTCCAGCCGCGCAGAAATGCGTAAAAAGACATTGGACAAACTGCAGCTGTCTCTGCGCAGCGACACCAAAAAACTCAATAAACTGCAAAAAGAGCGCACCGCGCTGGAAAAGATTATCAAGGCTGTCGAAGAAGCGGCAGCTGAACTGGTACTGCCCTCAAGTTACGAATCCTTTGTCTCCCGCAAAGGCCGACTAGCCTGGCCTATCAATGGCAGAGTTGCCCATAGCTTTGGCAGCACCCGCAGCGGCTCGTTGCGCTGGGAGGGCTGGCTGATCAGTGCCAGCGCCGGAGACAATGTGAAAACAGTGCATCATGGACGCGTGGTGTTTTCCAATTATCTTCGCGGCTTTGGCCTGCTCGTTATTGTCGATCATGGTGAGGGCTACATGACATTGTATGCCCATAATCAGGAACTGCTGAGAGAAACCGGCGACTGGGTACAGAGCAATGAGGTGGTTTCTCGAGCCGGAGACACCGGCGGACTCAACAAACCTGCTCTATACTTTGAGATTCGCAAGCAGGGCAAACCAGCCGACCCTAAGTCCTGGTTAGGCAAGCGATAATCTCTACCTGACACAGTGCAACCAAGCTGGGTTTTAACAATCCAAGCTAGGGTTAAATGCTAGGTTTAAAAAAGGAACCGACCTATGTTGAAAGTCATATTGAGTCTCTGGCTTCTATCTCTCAGCCTGTTACCCCTGGCCCAGGAGACTGAGCCAAAAGCGGACATAGAGCAGCAGCGCCTGCCCCTGCGAGAGCTGCGCCTGTTTACCCAGGTCTTTGAGCAAATACGCCTGGGCTATGTAGAAGAAGTCAGCGATACAGAGCTATTAGATAATGCCATTGCCGGGCTACTAACAGAGCTGGACCCCCATTCGGTCTACCTCAACAGAGAAGACTATGGTGAACTGCAGGAACATGCCAATGGTGAGTATGGCGGCCTGGGTCTGGAGGTAGGCACCGACAATGGCGCTATTCGGGTAGTCTCTCCCATAGATGACACCCCTGCCGCCAAGGCCGGCATTCAGGCTGGCGATCTGATTGTCAAAATGAATGACAACCCGGTGCGTGGCATGAGCCTGCAAAAGGCCGTGGATAAATTGCGTGGTGAAAAGGGCACCAGCATTAAACTTACCCTGTACCGGGAAGGTGAGAAAGGGCCACTGGATATTGAAGTGGTGCGGGATATTATTCAGGTCAGTGCTGTGCGCAGCCGCCTGCTGGAACCAGGCTATGGCTATATTAGAGTTTCCCAATTTCAAACCAAGGCTGGCGCTGACTTTATTGCCGCACTTGAAGAGCTTATTGCACAGCAGCCCATTAAAGGTCTGGTGATTGACCTGCGCAATAACCCTGGCGGGCTGGTACCAGCCTCGATTGAAATATCCGATGCACTACTGGATGGTGGAACAGTGGTCTACACCGAGGGTCGACTGCCCAGTGCTAACCGCAGCTTTGAAGCCAGCCCAGGGGATCTACTCAATGGTCTGCCGGTGGTAGTGCTAATTAATGGGGGCAGTGCCTCGGCCTCGGAAATTGTAGCTGGTGCCCTTCAGGATCACGGACGGGCCGCTATTCTGGGCACCCAGAGCTTTGGCAAAGGCTCGGTTCAAACCGTTATTCCACTGGGTGATGGCCGGGCAGTCAAGCTCACCACCGCCCGCTACTTCACTCCCAATGGCCGCTCTATTCAAGCCGAGGGGATTGTGCCGGATATAGTGATTGAGCGAGCTGAGATCCGCCCCTATGCTAAACGTGTAAGGGTTCGCGAAGCCGATCTTGAAGGCCACCTTGAAACGGCGGACAGCGGATCAGACTCAGACAATGATGAAGCTGCAGGGGAAGATTACAGTGCCGACAATCAGCTCTATGAAGCGGTGAATCTGCTTAAAGGCTATCATCTCCTGAGCAACCATCAGTAACCAATAGTCATTAAGCAAAAAAACGCCGCCTCTGCGGCGTTTTTCATTTTCAATCATTATTTTTTAAAGGTGCGATAGACAAACAATAATACAAGAGCACCAACCACTGCGGTCAGCAGGCTGCCCAGACTAAACTCACCAACGGTGCCAAGACCAACCAATGAGCCAATCCAACCGCCGATAAAGGCACCAGCTATACCCAGTAATGTGGTCATTACAAAGCCACCGCCGTCCTTGCCCGGCATTATATATTTAGCCAATACACCTGCAAGCAGGCCTAACAAAATCCATGAAAAAATACCCATGTTATCTCTCCTCGTTAGTTAGTCGTTGTCTCTTCTATTCAGGCTATTGATGTTTCAGCCTGGGGTTGTTGAACCAGTGCCCCGACATTGTGTAAATGCAGATCGCGCTGGGGAAATGGAATCGAAATACCTTTGGCATCCAGGGCTTTTTTAGCCGCTTCTGTGATATTGAAATAGACATCCCAATAGTCTGCAGTATTGACCCAGGGGCGACAGACCAGGTTGACACTGCTGTCAGCCAATTCGACCACTGCTACGGTGGGGGCTGGATCAGTAAGAACTCTTGCCTCGGCAGCCACCACAGATTCAAGCACTGCCTTGGCTGCATCTATATCATCGCCATAGCCAATACCAAACACCAGATCCACACGTCTGGTGTCATTGGCTGAATAGTTTGTGATATTGCCACTGATAA
>Ga0115562_1000701_pt1 | contig 25323 bp, 27 predicted proteins | sample COGITO_mtgs_1105_6_FD_87200 | JGI IMG/M metagenome (GOLD analysis project Ga0115562, IMG submission 87200) | Pelagic marine microbial communities from North Sea - COGITO_mtgs_110516 | ecosystem: Environmental > Aquatic > Marine > Epipelagic | place: Germany:Helgoland, sampling site Kabeltonne...
GGCCTGCAGCCCCCCCACGGCCTGCAGGCGCCCCACGGCCTGCAGGCGCCCCACGGCCTGCAGATGCCTCACAGCGCAACCAGACCAACGCAACCAGACCAGCGCAACCAGACCCAGCGCAATCAACCCAGCACAACCAGACCCAACGCAGAACCAATCCAGCACATCCAAAGAAGAACCAATCCAGCACAACCAACCCAACCCAACCATCCCCCGATGACAAAGACACTATGAGACGGCGCAGAGACGTGCTCGCGCAGACCGCGCGAGCGCGGCACAAGCTTAACGAGCTCGAAACGGTGAAACGCACAGAAGCAAGGCAACTACAAGAAGCGCTCATTATACTTCCAATTCAATACGATAAATCTGCGCGTGAGAAAATCGACAAAATTCTCAAGTATCACAAGCTGTCCACGTCGATGACGCAACATCAGCTCTATTTTCGCGCATGGCGTGCGACGATACGTGAGATACAGGGGCAGCTAGAGCTACCTACCGCCCCATGGGGAGATGGTGACCCACCTATACTAGACTCACTCATGAGTTATGTAATCGACTTCTACGAGAAGAAGGGGGAAGGCACCAGCAATTTTGTGGACCGGATACTCGACGCGCTTATAAGCGACCGCTTATATGAAAAATCATCGACTCCCCTGAAATTCAGTAAGGACGATGTCCATACCTTAGACTGGAAGCATACATGGGCGCGGGGGGTCATCACAAAAGATTACAAAGACCAGACGTATGACTTTTACGCGGAATCCATTGACATGAAATACATTAAACATGAGGGTAGTTCGATTGACACATCGGAAACGAAAGGTCTCTACCCAAATATGCCCGCGGTCGCACTTAGCCCCGATGCGACCGCGGCAGTATGGGAATATACAGAAGAAAACGACTGGGAAAATATTCTAGGCGCCCCCATGCCGGGGATGCGCGTCGAGGCGTGGATCAATCACGAGTACTACTATGGAACGATCATGAGCGGTACCGGTCACGGTCCGTTCAAAGTCGTGACCGGTCACAACATCAAACTCGAGCATACCGTCACCGAGGATAACATACTCTTAAGGAGATCCGACATCGCAGGGGTGGAAGCCGCCGACGATGTCGGCGGTTCACGTGCCGGGCAACGACGAGGGCCTGTGATGGCGAAAGGGGGGGCTCACCCGAAACCACCCGACGATGTGCAGGTGTGGTGGGACCAGGATGGCGCGCGCGCAGAGTGGGCGAAATACAAGGGGGATAATGACCCCCCACCACATGAGTCGTCGAAGTCGCCAACCACCGACGATACCGTCGGCGGTTGGCGCCGTGCCCATCAGATGTCGCGTGGGACAGCCCATAGTACTAGATGCAAACGAAACAATAGGGTAGGTAGACGCACATTATTCAATGTACGCGACAAAAAAGACTCGCGTACACACAGAAGTAAACAAGCACGATCTAAAAAACCACGATCTAAAAAACCACGATCTAAAAAACCACGATCTAAAAAACCACGTTCAAACAGACGAACAAAACAAAAAATCGTAAAACAGTAAAAAACTTTTATAATAATAAAAATTATGTTTTTGTCGCTAAGTAATTAAAATAATTTCTTTTCAAAACACATAATGTAATTGTCTACAATAATACCTACACCAACACATACATGTAAATTCTTCTTTTTCTCTAGGTGAATCTCCGCGTAAATATCTAATATAGTTATTACAATTAAGACACGATGGTCGTAATATTGTATGGCGATAACAACAAGTACACTGTGATAAACACTTCAACATATGTTCAGGGTCATCTATATATTTTATAAAATATGTATCTAAAGTTTGATCATTGAATAGATTATTAAATTTCCAAATATCATAAATATATTGAATACGTTTCATTGTGGCATTAACTAGTATAGAATTAAAACATAATTTTAATTTGTCACGATGATTAGGATTAAATTCTAATATATGTTGCATTATTTCTGAAGGTAAAACAATCATTCTATTAATTTATTTTAATGTGTAAAATATATCTATTCCCTATTAGATATATTATTTAATTGTTTAATTTCTTGATTATAATTTAAAAAAAATTTGTATCCTGAAATTTTTTTAACTTTCTCAAATAAAAAAGCTAATGGATATTTTATATTTTCATAGATATTTTCTATAAATGTAATATGATGTCCCATTCTTTTACATTCAATAACTATATTGCCATCTATCTTTTCATTTATTTTTATTAATTCTTGTTTAATATTTTGAATATCTTCTGTAATATTTAAAAGTAATAAATATATATCTGTGTTTGATTTATTACTATTCATATAGAGAAATATATATATATATATTATTGTTTTTCCGTAACATCTTTTATTGTATGAAAATACAATAAATGAACGTGATATAATGACATCAAACTACTTAATACTAATAATAATAGTCCATGGGGGTTTTAAATTAGGTAGTTCAGTAAGCTGATATCCTAACCTTAGTTTTTTATAAAGAATGTATATATAATATGTTAAACCTATATACATTTGTATTTTTTAATTTTCTAGTAGGTTTCGTATCTGATATTGTATTGAATGATTTGTCGCGTATGTTTAGTATAAAATCAAATATTATAAAATCATTATATGTTTATTTTAAGAATAAAAAAATAATAGAAGCGGCAGTATTAGCTGGTATAACTCTTGTGATTGTTTTGATTCCTACTATTATTATGTTTATTTATATAAAAAAAACGAAAGTGTTAATACATGAATTATCTTTATTGAATATACTTGGATTTATATTCGGTTATATTTTTGATATACTTATTGAAAAATTAGATATATTCGGTGAAACATTACGTCCATATTATAAAGTTGCTGGAAGTGGGTTTTATGGTGGATTAGCAATAATGTTTAGTATCAATTTGAGTTATATAATACAAATGTATTTATTACCGATATTATAAATATACATATCAATATATTAGATATATTACATAATAACACTTGATAATAAGAGGAGACCACCAGTAGCAGTTAAATTTTTCATAAAGAAATAATATTCAGTATTATTAGGCGGGAAATGATATATTAATGTAGCTAATACTGTAAAACAAGCTAAGGCAATACAACAATAATAAGCTATAAAATGATAAGTATTACTACATAATGAACCTAAAATAATTAATGGACCTAAAACTTCCAATAATATTACTAGCAAAATAATTAAATAATATAATATATTTGGGATAATTTTAACCCCGATCTTTTTTTGAAACCCGGTTACAGTTTCTTGAAAATTAATAGCTTTGTTAATTCCTGATAAAAAATACATTAATAAAATCATGGAAGCATATAAAATTAAAGACATTGATATATATAACTATTTTTTGTCATCAAACTTAATAGTTTTTTTATATTCTCTAAAAAAATTGAAATAAAAAAATTGAAATAAAAAAATTGAAAATAAAAGGTTTGAAAGTAACTAATAATTAAATAAACAATAACTATCTTAAATGTTTCCTGATATATCTTTTAATATTATTCAGGATGTACCCCCTCCACCTCCAACTCTACGTAGATGTTGGAATTCTTCCTCATTAGAGGAAAGAAGTTTAATAGATTATCATAGAAAACGAATCATTAATCATATGAAGAGTGTTTTTGAATACTTAAAAAAAATGCAAAAAATAGAGCGTAAAAAAATGCAGATGAAAGCAATTCATATATTAAATGAACAATATATATATCTTCATTGTAAAAAAATAATGATAGGAAAAAACCATAAAAAATATATTTTAAAAAGAATTGCCGATTACGTAGTATTGGTTGAATAAAATATAAAAATTAGATAATATAATATAATTTATAAATGAATCCAGATAAAAAAGAATGTAATAACATTATAGATGAATATAAATATTGTTTAATACATAATCTAACAAATAAAGAAAAAAAGGAAAAATGTTTACAATTTATTCATAACTATAATTCATGTATAAATTATGATTATAAAAAAAAGCAAACTAGGCCTTCATATACTTGAATAATTAAAACAAAGACATAATTTAATAAAAAATTGAATATTAGAAAATGATAAAAATGATAAAATAATATGTTTTTTTTACCATTAGAACTACAGCAAAAAATATTTGAATATGACAAAACATATAGAAATAGATATAAGTTGGTTTTATTAGAATTGAAATGTTTGCTGTCCAAAGAAAATTATGTCGGAATAAATCGTATAAGAGAGTTATTAAAATCACTTGATAAATGTTATTTTAATATACAAACTATAATAAATGACAATTCATGCTTTATTCCAAATAGTTCGGTTAATGTAAAAAAAATTTTATGGTCAAATATTCTTCGTCGTAACCATTTAGATGGTGACAAATAACCCATTATTAATATAATAATATATTATGGCTAAAAAAGATAAAAATGTATTGATAAATTTTTTCAAATTAGCATTTACTGGTGCGTTAGGTGGATTTTTAGGAGTAACTGTAATATATTTTTTTATTGGTTTATTTTCGTTGTTTTTTTGTGGATTGGGTTATTACTTAGTTATAAAGAATAATAAAAAAAACACAAAACCATTCGAAGATTTACAAAAAGAACAATATTTAGGAGCAGTGTTGTTTTTCATAGGATTATTACCTTGGATAAGATATTTCTTTATTAGTTTTATGTTAAACGCAGGAACGGATTTTTTCGAGGCTAATTTTTAATCAAACTCATATTCATTAAACTCTTTCATAAATTTACTATAAAATCGGTCAGGTCTATTAATGTTTAATTGTTCAAGTACACCAAAATTCCCTATTATAATACATCTTTGTTTAGCACGTGATATAGCAGTATAAAATAATTTACGATTGTTTTCACTACGCCACATAGTATGTTGATTTGATAAAATAATTACACAAGTATTTTCTTGTGAACCTTGAAATTTATGTACCGTGGCACTATAGAATAGTTGGAATTCATCTTTCAATTCAGTTGATGAAATTTCTCTAAGTTCTCCATCGGTGTATCTAATAAAACATTTTTTTTCTCCCCTTTTTAGTAGTTCATTATTTTTAGAAATTGAAACACGTTCAATAATAGCTATATCTCCATTTACTCTTGGTGGTTCACGAGAATAATCATTATCTTTTTGAATAATAATATCATCTACATAAAAGGTATCATTAAAATGAAGACAAATTTTTTGTGGTTTCAATCCACTACGTGATAAGAATAATGTCTGTAGAATTTTATTACATTGTTCAACGCCACCATTAAATTTATGTTGTGGTGTGATAACTTTGAAATCTCCATATTTTTGATATATATCATTAAATAATTTTGTAAGATTATTATCTGTGAAATCTGTTTCTTCATAAAGTATACATTCATCATTATCGAAATCATTGTGAGTGAGTCCATTTTTCATAAACTTTTTAATATTATTGATTAAAAGAGGTTTGTCAGTTCGTTTAATTTCTTCTAAAAATGTACAATTAAAAACATCGCAGTTTAAAATACATTCAAATGGTCGACCAACCTGGATTGGTGGTAATTGATTTTGGTCACCAACTAATATTAATTTTCCATCATTTTCAATGATAATATGAATAAGTTTAATAAAAATATCAAATGAAATCATAGAAGCTTCATCAACAATAAATATTTTGAATGTATGTTTATATTTTTTAGTAAATTTTAGATAATCGTGATAACTTTTATCATCTTTATCCGGTTTATATCCTTTAAAATATTTGATGATTTGTGGATAAATAACATATATAAATCTATGAATTGTTCCAGAATAGCAGTCATTAGTTTTGTCACATTTATCTTTTAAATCTTTTATAGCTTTCCCGGTTGGAGCTAATAGCCAACAATAAGAATTTTCTTCAAATTCATAGTATTTTACAATTTCATTGATAATGGTACTCTTACCAGTTCCAGGAAAACCTGAAATACAACTCAATTTATATTTAATAGCATTTTGGATAGCAGTCTCTTGTTTGTCCGTGAGATTAATATTATTGTTATTATAACATATTTCTTTATGTAGATTATATTGTTCGATATCAGTATCGTCTTCTGGATGGTCATAAAAATGTTGTAAAATATTATCACCCATTGTTTTTTCTAAATCAATGAAATGTTGTGTCGTATAATAGATATTTTTAACAAGAATAAAGAATGAGTTAAAATCAGATAATTTAATATTATATTTTTTCCAATCGACACTTTGTAATTCTTTAAGTAGTTTAGTTTTAGAAACATAAAACTGACTCTCTTTTTTATAAAAGTAATGATAAATCCAAGCAACAATTATTCTATCACGGAGATTAGTAATATCTATAGTTTCATTATCAATTATATAACTAACTTGTTGAAATGTTAGGAGTTGTTTATGTTCATTTATAAAGTTTAAAGGATGTGTCAGTATTCGTTCAATATTACAAGCAGTAGATTTATCAAATCGTGTATCTTGTATTATATGATTTAATAATTTTAAAGTAATTTTATTACGTTGTATAGGCAAATTTAGTAAATAACTAACTTCATTCGCAAAATCATTTATAGATAAAGCAGTTGCTGATGCTTTTGTCGCCGTTTCATATAAATCTTTAATTTTACTATCAATATCAATATCATTATCATAGTTACTAGTCATATTAATTGTTTTTATAGTCATTACTCATTTTATATCGAGATTTATTTTTGTATCAATTTTTATTAATAGTTAAATAATAATAATATAGTATATATGACTAAAACAAGTAAATATTCATCGATTGTAAAACAAAAATTATTCAAAATAAACGTCGATTACAATATCTAAATTATCGTACCAAAAAAAAATTTACCTATTGTTGTGGGTAAACGTGGAGGTTATCTATTAAACCTCCAAATTACAAAAGACGTAGATATATTACACAAAGTTGTAAGAAGGGCCGAAATAATGCAATGTTTTGGATTACTTTAGAAAATATGAAAAAAAAATGTCTAAAAAAAGGTTTAAATAAATAAGAAAAATATTATTTTTTATAATCGATGCGTTTATTAATCAATCAAGATTATATTAATTACTTTTTTAGAGAATTAATATATTAATATATTAATATGGACGGGCTAAAAAAGCAGTTTGAACAGATGACTGGAACCGGCTCAACAATAACAACCGGACCAACAGAAAAAGAACCAAAAGAACCAACGGAACCAAAAGAAACAGTAGAAGAAATAATGAAGGAAGTATTAAACGGATTAACCGCAATAGGAAATATACATAAAAACAAAACTCAAATATGTGCGGATAAAATAAAAAAACTACAGGATAATATAAATGAGATTAATGCCGCAGTTATAAAAAGCCAGGAAGACCACAAAAAAGACACCAAAAAAGAGACAAAAAAAAACACCAAAAAAGAGACAAAAAAAAACACCGATGCAGAAACCAATGCTGAAACCAATGCAGAAACCAATGCCGAAACCAATGCAGAAACCAATGCAGAAACCAATGAAGACAAAATACAAACGGGTGGTTATAATTGGCGTAGTTCATCGAAAAAAAAAACTAGAAAAAAACGAAGAAAATCATCACAATCAAAACATTCTTCTTCTAAGAAAAGTAGTTCATTAGAAAAAAAAACTAGAAAAAAACGAAGAAAAGCATCACAATCAAAACATTCTTCTTCTAAGAAAAAATTAAGAAAATCAGTTCTTAAAAAATAGGAAAAAAACAATGGAAAACATGAAAAATGAAGAAACAACAGTGAACCCGCAAAATAAAGAAAAATATTGTTGTGGAAAAATATGTGGTTGTTGCGTATGTAATATAGCATCTTCTGTTTCATTAATAGAAGCTGTTTCACAATTAGAAAAAGCAGCAACACTAGCAAACTATATTGGAATTGGTGCCGCAGGTTGTTTTTGTTGTTTTACATTATTGGTAATGCCTGGCGTAATGAGTGGTGTATGTGATGAGAGTATTACTTATAATAGCTCTCCTGTTAATGAAAATATAGAGAGATAAATTTATTGATTTAAACAGCACATCATAAGATAATTGTTTAAATCCACAATTTCACTTTCATCTAGACTTATAAAATATGATAATACCATCTTTTTAGAAGAATACCTCCCAAACATATGATATGGATTTGTAGAACTATTTGTAGATATCTTATTTATAATTTTTTTATATTTTGGTGTAAATACTTTAAATAAATCAATATTATTATTACACCAAATAGTAATATCGCGTTCTAATAAATCTATATAATTTAGAGGTTTGTAGTGATACATTTTAGAATAAATAGTAGACCATTTTTTAAAAATATAAACTCTATATAGTTCAGTGTGTAAAGACATTAGTTTTGACGCATTATTTCTTATTGGTAAAAAAGATAAAATATGATTAATTACATTTTCATTCAATATTACATTCATTATAATGTAATATAATAAAAATATTAAATCAATATAACACATAATATTTAAAGTTAGATAATTATAGAATAATATATTTATGAATAGATTATTAATATTTGTTCTATTCTCTATAATAAAACCAAGTTATGGTCTTTATGTAGGGTTAGTTCGTCGTATAGCACCATCAACAAATAATATATTATCAAAAAGAAGTGTGGAAAAAAAAAGTTATATTATAGATATTGATGGTACAATATGTAAGACTTTAAAACGCGAATATACAGAAAGTATTCCAAACTATAAAAAAATAAAAATATTTAATTCTTTATATGAAGATGGGAACGAGGTTCATTATTGGACAGCACGAGGAGCTAACAGTGGAATAAATTGGGATAAGTTTACAATTGAACAATTAAAATTGTGGGGAGTAAAATATAATACACTGAATATGGGTAAGCCACACTATGATGTATGGATTGATGATAAGGCGATAAATGCTGATACAGTATCTGTAAATTTAACAGAAAACAGTACAATAATGAACTTAGCTGAAATAGATTCATGTTTTTTAAATAGTAATGATGGTTGTGAAGCAAATTATTATATCAAATAAATAATATCTGTCATTTTAGATACTAAAATATAATAAAAATGAAATATATGTAAATTTTACTAAACACAACAAATATTATGTGTTCTATTTATTTAATAAGTTAATTATATCATTTAATAAGTTAATTATATCATTTAATTATATAATGACATCTACAATAGGTTCAGAAGGACCTATTGTGTAACCATATTATACGTAATTTAGCTGTAAGCATTCTTGCTAAAAAATATGATTTATTTGTTAAATATTCTTATTATGTTGATATAAATAATAAATTAGGAATAGAATTATTTATAGGTAATAATAAATATGATAAAAATATACATTTGGGTAATAATGAATTTATGAAATATTATTATAATAATATTAAAAATAACACAAATTTTATTTGTAAGAGAACTTTTTATCAAACTGAACCAATAACTACCATTTTACATAATCATTTAACTAACAATAAGGAAAATATAATAGATAAAAATCCTTATAATGAACGATACAAAAATAATAATGATATATTTTTACACATAAGATTAACAGATGCAAAAATATGGAATGTTGGAATAGATTTTTATACACAGTGTATCAATTCACTAATATATGATAATATATATATTGGTTCTGATGATTTTAATGATGAGTTAATAAAAAAACTAAAAACTTTATATCCTTCTATTATTTTTATTGATAAAAATCCAATTGAGACAATTCAATTTGGTAGTACTTGTAAAAATATTATATTATCACATGGTTCATTTTCAGCAGTAATTGGATATTTAGGTTTTTATTCAAATGTATATTTTCTAAATAAAAACTCCAAATGGTCTAAATTAGATTTATTTATTAATAAAGGGTTTATCCCTATTAATTTAAATGATACTATCAAATAAAAATAAAATCATAAATTATTAGACTCGGCGTGTCTTTTGTTTCTGCGTGAACGTTTTTTTGCTCGTCGCTTTTTTACGTTTTGTCTGACGCTTTTTACTTTTTGCCCGACGCTTTTTACTTTCTACTCGACGCTTTTTACTTTTTGCCCGACGCTTTTTACTTTTTACTCGACGCTTTTTACTTTTTGCCCAACGCTTTTTACTTTTTACTCGACGATTTTTACCAGAAGTATTTTCAGGTTCTATTCCATCTTGCCAATCAACATCATCATCATCATCATCATTATTTATTTGATTATTAGTATTATTATTAGTATTATTATTAGTAGGAACGGGTATCACAATTTCAATTTCTGAAAGATCGATTTTTTCTACTATAGGACGTAGTCTTTCTGGTATATCATTGTATGCAAGTATATTGTTATTAATTAAACCTTTTAATATCCTACATCTACGGTTTATATGTTCTAATTGTTTAAACAGTCGTTCATTTATAGGTAAATGGGCTCCTTCGTTATATTTCTGTAATCCCCTTTTAAATCTTTTCTTCACTCTTCTTCTTCTTTGATCCGCCGCCGCATAAGTAATTATATATTTGTTTATGTTATTATAAGTAACTGTTCTATTTCCATTTATAACATTTTTGGTTAATTTATTTGTATTAGAAATAAATTCTAAAATTTTAGTGGCTGGATTTATAGCACTAGTTATGTTTTCCATATATATATATATATATATATATAAAAAAACTATTGTTTTGATGAAAACAATGATAATGTTACGGCATATTTCTATTTGCGTTTTTTTCTTTTGGTATTTTTTTCTTCTTTTCAAATAGCTATAAGTCTATTTCGTCGTCGTCTTTATATACCATGTCTAATATGTGTTTTTGTTGGGACCGAATGCGTGTATGAGTTACCGATGTATAATAATTTATCATTAGTAGAAGAAAGATAAAATAATTGGTCTGGTGGTTGTTTATGATTTTTTTTAATAATGTTATATTATAATAATGTCTGCGGAACAATCAAACGCCTTCTCCTTCTTCTAGTTTTACGCGATTTCTTTTTCATACAGCGCTTAGATTTTTTTCTTTTTGTTAGTTTTTTTGCGTTTTTTGGTGCGACGACGACAGCGACCGCCGCCTTGGTGAGCACTCGGTGAGCACTCGCCGCCTGGTGGCGGCTACTCTGTGCTGTCTGATACGATGTCCTCTCGGCACGCTGCGTTGGAGTCTCGTATCTGGGTGTGAGTAGTATCTCGCTGCTACTAGGAATGGCATTCCACTTCCAATCCCAATTAGGCCCGTTTAATGGCGGCTTTTATTCATTATATATATAAGTATTATTTAATTTACAAATAGCTGTTTAGTTGCTTGTCTAATTTGAATACAATGTATTAATTTTGTCATTGAAGTTAATATTACACATGTTTTCTTGATGCTATATTATATATACCGATTCTTATTCTTAGATGCTTTCCAATTATTTTTATTTACATTATATTGAAGAAATACATATATTTCTTCAATATAATTTTAAATTCGATATTTTGTATCGTCATAAAAATTACAATATATGAATATTGACGATATAATTATAAATTGTTTTATCCAAAATTATTACATTACTACATTTATATAAATGACATTTTCCATGATTTTTTTACAGATTTTTTAGCATATTGACGTGTTATTGTTGGTGGAGTTTTTTTTTCAAGACGAAATTCATTTTTTGTACATATTAGCTTAATATTACTAAAATTATTTTTACTACATGATGCTTGGGGTAATTGGGGAAATTTTGTACATATTAGTGTCATAAATTTCCACACATCACCTATTTCCATATTTTCTACTTTATAGTTATTCATATAGTTCATCAAATAAAGAAAGGCATAACTCATGACACCATACCATTTATTTCCAAATACAGATGATTGTCCATATTGTTCATCTTTACAACCACTTATCATAATAATTTCAGAATTTAATGCTGGTTTATTTGATAGTTGAACTGATTTATTTGGCTCTTTTAAATAGTATTGTAAATCAAATACGCTTCCACTATGACAACTATCCATTAAAGAAAATAGCGTTATAGTAGAGGGTAATTTTGAAAATAACCAATGTAGTTGATCATCTGTTATAAGTTTTAAATCTTGTGTAACTATACATTCGTCTTTCCCATCTGCTTCTTCTTTACTCCATATTTTATTTGATTCATTGAATACCCAACTATTATCTGCTACTTGTGTTCCGTGTCCCGAATAATGAAAAAATATTTGTCCATCTGGATTCTTTTTTGCCCACTCTATTAAATTAAAGAATGCTCTTACGATTTCACTAGCAATTGGCTTTGATACGTTAATTGTTTCATCTTCGAACACATTAGTATCACATAATACATTGAATTCCGTATACCCACGTGTATTTAAAAATCTATATATTTCTAAAATATCATTATCACAGCCAGGTAAAGCAGCCGATGAATTTGGATATGTTATTCCAATCAATAAACCATATTTTGCTACCATTCTACTATATATAAAATATATATAATAAATATTCTAATATGTAGTAGTTTGTTAAAAATAGTTTATTGCCAAATATCCTTGTCTAACTACTTTATGTCCACAACTTAAATATGTCATTTTAGATCCACTTACATAATGAGGAAATGATTTATTTAATCCTAATGTTCCACATTCTAATGCTTTAACTAGTCGTTTGCTCTTTTGTGATGTATATATACTTGAATCATTTATTAAATCTTTATGAACGATACAAGATGATGCGCAACCAGTTAAGGTTATTGGTGTATTAGTGGTAGGATCAATATTATTATTACATAAGCCAACTCTCACTTCTTTAGATTTAATATATGATTCGTAACTATTATCTGTACCTGTGTTTGATAATGGTTGAACCCAATTATTACAGATTACACGTAATGCTGTAGAATCTATATTAGTATAATTGGTATTAGATGTAAAAAAATCTAATTGACTTTGATTAGGTAATAACATTTTCCATTTCTTTTGATTATTCATCAAAAACGAATTACTTTTTACACTCGTTCTTGGTTTATTAAAAGATGAATATTGTGAAAACCGTTTATTATTTGATAAGTTTTTAGATTCTAAATACTTTTTTTTCATCGCAACTATTGACATTTATATTATTATAAGTGTTTATTTTTTTTCATTTTTGTTTTGTTTTTTAATTTTATTTTTTAATGTTATTTGTTTCGATATTCTTTGTTTCGATATTCTTTGTTTCGATATTCTTTGTTTCGATATTCTTTGTTTCGATATTCTTTGTTTCGATATTCTTTTACGTTTTTTTATTTGATTCCATATCATATTCATCATATTTGCGGTCTTCTTTCCATCTTCAATATTTTTTTTCAATATTTCCAATGACTCTATTTTTTTTTGTAAATTATTAAACTCTATTGCAATTAATTCTTCTTGACATTCAGCATACTTACATTTTATTATTTCACTAGTTTTCATGAGTTTAATATACACAATCAAATCTTTTATTGTAGAAGAGATAATATCTAAAACTTCTAATGAAAGTTCTAAATCTAATTTCTTAAGTTTACTTTTTAAAATCTTCAAATTTTGTATTACGCGATACATAATTTCTTTTGCCTTATGTACTTTTGATTTATATTTCACGTTACATTTTTTATCAATACAATTTAATAATCGTATTGTATCATTATTATATAATTGTTCCATTTCTATCAAAGAAGCTTTTAACTTTTCTAACATTTATATGATATATTCTTCTATTATATTTCTCTCATACGCATTATACCGGAAAAAATCACATAAATATTCATCTGTTATATTATCTATATTAAATCCAGGTATACGACTTATATCCGGTATTAATTCGAATATATACTTTTCTAGAAACCGCATTCTGTATTGAGTAGCATTATATAAATACATTATGAATTTACATGAGAGATATTTGTATAATATCTCTAGTAATGATTCTTTTCCTAATATTATATATTTATTTCGATTACATATACCAAATGATCCATCACTATCCATCAAAGGTATCCCATGAACACTGTGTGCTAAAATTATTTTTGGTAATCCTGGATAATAAAATGGTCCAGGATTATCTGACCACTTATAAGAATAGTTGGGTTTATTCTCTTTTAAACAACAAGAATATATATTTATATAAGGATACTCAAAAGAATATTCATCGCTAAATTTTAGTTTTCTTGATGGTATTGGTGTTTGTATTATATAGTTGGCTATTGACCCATATTTTTTTGTATAATGTAATAATTTAGTTATCATACTAATATGTTTCATAGGTATTGGACAAGTTGGTGAGAATAAATGATAATCTATATAACTTTTATTCAATTCATCATATATTGGTATGATATTATCTGTTGGTGTTTTCTGTAGTAAAAATATTGTACATGGAATTTGTGCTTTTTTATCAAACATTTTATATACTTCATATGATGAATAACATTCTAGTTTATGTAATTTATATTGTAGTATACTTTCATATATCCTCTCTTTATCTGGTTTTAACCAATTTGCTGGAACTATAAAACATAAATAACCATTTTGTTTCAATAATTCTAATGATTTACGTATAAATGCTTGCCATATTGCTACCCATTTTAATTCGTCTGTTTGTATTACCGATTCTCTTCTTTGTGGAATATTCTTTAAATGATTTTGATTATATGGAGGATTCCCAATAATTACATCAAACTTACAAGATGGAGTATATATCAAATAATCTTGTTCTGTAAAATTCATAGTTTCGCCAAATTTTTCTTTTAATCCTGCTATATGGTATGAATTATATTCAACCATATAAATATTTTTTTCTATTACTTCACTTCTAGATTTTTGTAATCCTAATTCCAGTCTATTAACTATATTTTCAGCAAATATTCCAGTTCCACATCCGGGATCTAACCATTTTTTCCCTTCATCTGTATAAAAATTATCAGGTAACATATCTAACATTTTTGTCACTAAATCTTTGGGAGTATCTACTTGTCCATATTTTTCTTTAAAACTTAATTCCATACATTTTATTAAGTTATTTTTACGTTTTTTTAACCAAATTATATTTCTGTGGTTGTCGGACTATCTGTGGTTGTCGGACTATCTGTTGTTTCTTGTTCATTTGTTTGTATATTATTCATACTTATATTGGCTTCAGTATTTGTAATTTTATGAGGCAGTTCTCTATTGAATATAGAATCTTTATTATAATCATTATTTAATTTTATTTCTGTATCTTTTAAACATAAGTTACTATATAAAAATTCTAATCTTCTAAAAAATAATGGTAGATTCTGTTCGTGTATATTTTCTATAATTATATTATTAGAATCATCATATTTATATTCACCTATTCCTTCTAAATATCGCCATACTTCTTCTTCTACACTATCTTTATATTCGCTATATAAGAAATAATTTCTATCCCATTTGAAAAATGTAGAAATAGATGTTATCAAACTAATTAATATCTGTAAGTTCCATGTTACCCACCATAAAACTACATAATATGTTTTTTGCTTATCTGTGTTTATCGATGTTATTGCAGGAGATATTATACTTGCAATCATGATATATACTCGTGAATAAAAGTAACTATATTTATATATTTTTTGCATTTCGTAAATTTTATAATAAATTCGTTGGATACGACATAATATTAATTGTTTTTTTTCTTCAGTAAGATTTAGTCCAGATATTATTTTATTTACTAAATCATAATCATGAAATGGATATTTTTTTCCACAGCAGCCCATTACCATAAATGTATTTAGTTCATTATCATTCATACTATTCTATATATATTATATATCTTTAATTCTTGCTACTACCCATATTGATAATGATCCCCACATATTAGCTATTGTGTCACGTGTAAAGTTTTGTAACCAATGTAATGCCCTACATTCTGGTGATAAAATTAATAATGGTGACATTATAAAACCTATAAAATTGTTAGGCGCACACATACGAGCGTATAAAATCGAAGAAAAATAATGAATTATTATCCATATTATATATGACTTACATAATATGAATACCTCCTTCTTAAATCTTACCCACATTACCTTCTAATTATTAAATTAATATATTTATATTCTTTATTTTTACGTTCTAAAGACGTGAAGCATCATTACCAACGACATTTAATTCTACTAAATATGATTGATCTGTTATATTATTTGTTCCTAATACATCACCAGCCGAATCTACAGCAACTCCTCCTAATATCTCAGACGAAGTTTGCCCATTTATATTATCTGCCACTGATGTCGAACTACCAGTTACAATATCATCTACACGATATTTTAATTGGAACATTAATTTATCACCATCTTTAAAAGTAAATGGTATCCAAATATCATTAGAAGCATTTGACGCATTATAGTCGGCAATAGGTCCTGTAGTTGCGTTTTGAATATAAGGTTCATATATCGCTCTATTATTTGACGCATCCACAATCATATCATGAACTCTATGTACAGTATCAGCGTTATTACTACCTAAACAATAATTTACTAACTCACGTGTAATATTCGTATTTCCCGAACTATCATTTGCTAATGGTACTGCGAATGTACCACCATTACCTAATTTATCATTACGAATTGTTGTATTCACACTCGCATCTAACGTTACATATTGAGCTACTAACTCACTCTCATTCACAAATATATCAGAATTATTATAGCCTCCTGTTATTTGTCTTGCTAATCTACTTATACCAATTTCTTTTAAAAATGAGTTTTTTACATAGTTACCTACCTCTTCTTTAAGAGCATTTGTACCTCCTTGATCTCTACCATCTTCCGGTACAGCATCAGAAAATGAAAAGTCTATAGCACCAGCACCAGCACCATTTGTTCCTTTGACCCAATTCTCTTTTATCACAGCAAATGCCATATCATCAGCACTTTCTGTTGTTGTTAAATCGGGATCTGTGGTTTTAAACCAGAAAATATTATTTAAATCCGCTGCTGAAATATCTTGCTTTATAACATAATGATGTAATATAGCGGAAGTTACAGGTACTTCCGGATATTCTGGTGTTGTTGTTAAATTGACCTCTGTGTCTAAACCGCGTAATGTAAAATCTACGTTTGACATATTTATATATATATATAAATAGGGAAAAAAACTTACCAAAAATTATTATGAAACAACTAAACAATACCTAAATTGATTAATATCTCTGCCATTTTTGAACCATCAAATATAAAGTTATCCGGCCATCCGTATTGTGATACATATTGTTGAATATGTTGTTTTAAGTTTGGATTAATTGTCAAAGATGCTTCTACATCTAACGCAGATATATTATGTGCTCGTGATTGTTGATTGATAAACTCTCTTAATCTGTCTGGATTATATAATATATCATATGCTACTTGATATTTTTCAACCCCAAGTTTAAAATTTTCAAACTCATCCCATATATTCACACTTTGAACTATTCCTTCTAATGTTCTATAAAACGATTGTATATAATTATAAAATGTTTGATACTCTTCTGTCGTTATCCAAACACCTTCTGTTTCAGTTATATAATACTGTGGTGTTGTTTCATTTAATATTGCTAATGCTGTTTCTTGTACTTGATATAATACGGTTGAAAATAAAAAATTAACTCCTTCTGTTGCTCCTATTATTGTTGATAAATATTCTAAATTAGCATTCCGATATTCTTGTAATAATTCTAAAAACGATATGTTATAACTATTATTTGAATTATCTAATATGGTAGTATTTAATATATCATAAAAAATACTTACAGTTTTTGTCACTAGTAATGTAGGTGCTTCACAGTGTTGTAATGATGTACTCCATAATGTAGCTATTTTTATTACCGACTTATCATTTATATCATCAACATTCGGTGGTTTAAATAATAATGAACCCAATAACGTTTTAATAGTATCCGATATAATTATATTCGACTCTGGTTCTGGTTCTGGCTCTGGGGGTCCTTCTGGTTCAGGCTCTGGTTCTGGCTCTGGTTCTGGCTCTGGGGGTCCTTCTGGTTCAGGCTCTGGTTCTGGCTCTGGTTCTGGCTCTGGGGGTCCTTCTGGTTCGGGCTCTGGTTCGGGTTCTGGTTCTGGCTCTGGGGGTCCTTCTGGTTCAGGCTCGGGTTCTGGGATATTTGGTGGATCACTATATGGCTCTGGTTCTAATATAGGCTCCAGTATTACTTCATGGTTTTTATATACAAACAACTTCCCACTATTATTTCTATTCATTGATGTAAAAACATAATAATCTTCATTTATTTGAATTTTTCTCCCAAAAAAATCATTTATCGTGGGTACTATAGCTGAAATTTCTTGTAAATTCGTCCATGTATTAAATTGTTTATTATATAATATTACTCTCCCTGTATTATTATCGTGGTTTATAGCCGACACATATACATTATTATTCTTATTTATTCCAATACTATGCCCATAACCTGAAAAAATATTATAAATATTTTTAAATATATTATTTTCTTTGAATAAGCCATTTTGATAAGTATATTCATATACTATATTTGTACCTCCTATCACTAATGTATTTTCACTATTGACTGATAAACTTTTTCCTAGGTTCAAAAAATAGTTTTCATCGATTGTTTTATTTATTTCTTGTATTAAATTATATGACGTATCGTATATAAAAACTAATCCACTGTTTGTGTTATATTTCGGCGCAGATATAAATAAAAATGTGTCATTATTTACAATTTCGGTTCCATAACCTGTAGAAGAATAGTAGTTAGTTTGAATTTTTAATGTTCCTACTAAATTTAATGATATATCAAATCTATAAACTGTTTCATTTTTAGGAGATGTTATTATGTACTCATTATTAAATTTAGTTATACATTCCCCAAATGTAGTTTCATAATTTTCAGTTTTATAATATTCTGTTATTTCCCATCCATTTATATTATTTATAAATAATAAAACATATGTCTTCAATGATGTATCATTTGATAAAAGTATTATTTTATCATCTCCATCTAAATATATATTAAATCCAAAATTATCTAATGTTATTACATCATTTATTAATTGATTTATTTGCGTAATATAATTAGCCATTTCAAACTTTACATAAGTATTTGTTGATAAATCTATTACCACAGCATAGTTATCTGTTGTACTTATTCCTAGTTTTTTTTCATATAAGCTAATATTATTTCCGAATCCATCATTTTTTTTTTCGGTTTCACCAAATTTATTTGGCCCATATGATTGATAATGAATTATGTTATCCTGAATATTGAGTGACAAATCATATAATTGGAGTGGATTATATAATTCGCCCATTTCATATCCGGTTGTTTTATCAAAGATATATAATATTTGAGGTTTTGTTGAATAAAAATATATTGCGGCATTTGATGTACCTGGTTGACCAAAAGCTATTGTATTATATGAAATATTATTTATATTATCTGTTGAAAATGCTAGATTATAATTTTGGTTTGTTATATCACTTACATCAAACTTATAATATGTATCTGAAAATAGGAAAGCACTACTTTCATTGTTTAATATAAATCTGTAGTTGTTTTGAATATATGCCACAGTTACTCTTATTTCTATAAATTCGCTGGGTTCTTCATATGATAGTATTGATAATGGATTAAATAATGACCCCATGTTATATCCATGTGGATTACAGTAGATATAAACTAATCCTAATATATCTGGTGTAAATTCTACATAAGCTCCTTCATATCCAGGTGTTCCGCTATATACTACATTATATAATTCTTGTGATGTAGATGACCTACTAAATCGTAATTTATGTCCTATATTGGTATAATGACTTACATCAAAACGATATTGTTTATTTACATATAAAAAGGATGGTGTTAAATTATGTATTATAAATCTAAATTCACCATCTATATAACTTACAGTTACAATAAATGTAGCAAAGGTTAAATCAGGTTCTGGTTCCGGTTCGGGCTCAGGTTCAATGTCAACCATATCCAATAATGTATCTAAATTAAAAAAACCTCTGTCTTTTTGTTCATGAGTATTTATTGATGTATTTAGCTTTGTATTATTTAATGATAGTATATTTTCAAATGGATTATCATTTAATAGATTATCATTTAATAGATTATTATTTTGTATATTTATTTTTTCAAATGGATTATTATGTGTTATATTATAAACATTCAACCTACTACCTATATTTGCCATTCTAAATAATGTTCTTGTTATATTAGTGCTCACTGGCTCTGTTGGATTATTATTTCTATCATATTTTACATAAGATTTTTTTTTTATTTCTGATGGCGCATTTCCAAATGTATTTTTTATCATATCTTTTTCAAATATTTCTAAGCTACTATTATTTATTATTTGTGTTGTTCTTGTGTTATATCCAAAAGCTCTTTTATTTCCAGGTTTTTTTAATGAATTACTTTTATATTTTAATATGTCATTATTACGCCTTTCTTTATATTGTTCATAATTATATGTATCATCGTTTTTTGGATATGGACTCGTATCTAAATGTCCATATTGTCTCATACCTTGCCGTTTAACTACGGATACTACTTTTACTCCATCTATTCGTTCGACTACTGTTTGGAATTTTGAGGGTATATTCGAAAACTCTTCTGGTTCGGGTAGTTGCTCTGGCTCTGGCTCTGGCTCTGGCTCTGGCTCTGGCTCTGGCTCTGGCTCTGGCTCTGGCTCTGGCTCTGGCTCTGGCTCTGGCTCTGGCTCTGGCTCTGGTGGTTCTAGTGATACATCAGAAAACTGAATGAATTCTATTTCTAGTATATTTATAACCGCATCGCCAATACTTTTTGATATTGTAAAACTATCCGAAGTTATATAATATAAATTTGTACTTATATCAAACAAATATAATTCTCTATTATTCTCATTTTCTAATAGTCCTTCACGTGAAGGGTCTGTATAGTTATAAAAATATGAATGTTTTACATTATAATTGATATTTTCATCAGTATTATCATACTTATATACAGTATCCTCACTATTTGAAACATCAAACGAATTTATTTCGTTAGTTGAACTAAAACCCACATAACATTTATGTGCTGTTATATCTTCTTTAAAATTAAATATTATAGGCTGTGTTGTTAAATTCAGGTAACTGTAATTTTTGCTTGAAATTGGACTTATATCAGAATTAACATCTGTTATTACTGTTGTATAATTATTCGGATAATTTTTTATGTACGCGTAAGCATATATATAAATATAGTTTAAGGTTTTTACAAATAAAAAATATTCATTTATAGCAATCTGTTTAATATGATATCCATCACTAATATTAGTACTATCATCCGGACTATTATCTAACAAACTTGCATTATTTAAATTATATATTGTTTTAGTTATATCACCATCTTTATATAAATTTACTGTTATATTATCACTTATCTCAGTTAATGATAATTCATTCGTATCTGTTTTCGCAACAATAAATAACTCATTTAAACATGTTTGTGATATATTATTTAATTGGAAATTTTTTTTTTCAACTAATACATATCCTATAAACACTGCGCGAATTTCCCATATTATTATATTTTTTATATTTAAATTACCTTTATTTATACTATTACGATCGCCAAAACTCGTTGCGGCTAATAGTTCTATTCCTGTATTTGGTAACGTATAAATATCAATATCAATTCCTAGACCGTAAAACGAGTCATTAGTTATTATATTATTATCAAATTGATCAATAGGTGTAATTACAAATCCAGTTTTATAATATTTAAATAATAAAATTCCTCCAAGAATATCTTCTTCGTTTTGTATTGGGTTATATTCGGGGAAACTTATTACTAATATATCTGTATTTATCTTTATTTTACATGTTTTTGTTATTGACAATTCAAGACTATTATTAATATTTATTTCCTCCACATTATTTTCATCAATACTTCTATCATCATTTATGTTATAATATGTTATTTTACTTTGATATTGAATAATTATAACTGAATCACCTAAACCTATATTTAAGATATTATCGGTATTATTGGCATCGTTTGAAGCACTTATAATCTCTATATAACTATATAGATCGGTGTATTTTAATAAATTTCTATTATTATTATATTTTACTAATACTATTACTTCATTATGCTTATTGATATCTAAATGGATACTTGATATATCTATTATATCATTTGATATATTATATGTATCCTCAGTTATTGTATTATTGAATGAAGAAGAGCATTTATACAACACTAAATTATTGGACTCTATATCTACATAATAGAAATAATCATCTGAACAAACTATACTGCTATTACTAATATCTTGATTTAGTTTTTTTTTATAAAATGTTTCTGGTATACGCCATTCTATTGACATAATTTATATACAACTTTATATTTTTTGTTCAATCTTCTACAAATTATATATATATATAATGTATCTATATGGCTGAGGCTTGGAAAAGAAAAAAAAAATGGAAAAGTGATGATGAACTTCAATATGCTATTGTTTTGAATTCATGCTATAGAAATAATCAACAAGATTCTTCTACTAGTTTTTCATATACTTTTCCAGAACCTCTTACAGATATAACATCTATGAAACTTTCAGCAATTGAACTTCCGGTTGATTCTTATTTCAGTATATCAGAATTTAAAAAAAATAATGTGTTTTATATTACAGATAATAACTACGAAGTTATTATTAATGATGGAAATTATATTGATATTGATCAAATGGTACTAATGATTAATACTGCTATTTTTAATACTTGGAATGATATTAGTGATAATAATCCAACAGAATTATTCGAAGATACTAGTACCGATTCATCTTGTTCTCTTTATGCTGAAAATGTCAATAATTATACTATGGCTTTTTGTAATAATGCTGGAATAGATATATCTATTAATTTTTCTACTCTTAAAAGTGACCCCAAATTTATTGAATCTTTAGGATGGATTTTAGGCTATAGACGTTCACAAGCGAATATTCTGGCGAATTATTCGCTTAATGCTGAAGCAGTTCTATCACTAACTCCAACAAAGTCTTTCTTGTTTTGTCTTGATGATTTTACAGGTAGATATAAAGATAATATTAAGGTTGCTTTTTCATCATCATTCTTAAATAAACCAGTTCTTGCTAGAATACCATTTATTAGAACTACTGATTCTAATAAAACATTCGTTTTAAATAAATTTAATGACACACCTATTAATATTCGTTTATATAGTGGACCTATTACTATTCAAAAAATTAAAGTTGAAATTTTAGATGAATTGGGCAGATTAATTACCTTAAATAATGCTGATTATAATTTTATACTTACTTTTACTAAAGAAATATCTGATTAATTTATGTGTTTATAGTATATAAAATGTATTTTATACATAATAATATTGGCTCTAAAAAATATACTAATAAAAAATATTCATCTATGGTTATCACAAAACAAAAAACTAGATCCAGTGTATCTTTTTCAAATTCTATGTTAAAAACACGAAAAACATCATTAATAAAATCTATAAATAATAAAAGCATCACTAGAAAAAGTTGTTTTAAAATGTTTATACCGAGTTCTAAAAACCGACAATGTGGAGGATGTGGTAGACATTAATTTTAAAAGTCTTATAAAATTGAAATAAAAGAATATTTAAATATTATTTTATAATTAACTCAAACTATAATTATGACGGAATCTAATAATCGTGTTATTCAACTTGAAAAAATACAAACTGAAGCACGCGACCTATTTCAACGAAAAAATCAAGATTATGGAGATGCGTTTGCTACTTATGGACCCGTTGGAGTTCTTGTTCGTATTGGTGACAAACTTAATAGATTTTCATCTGTTTCTAATACTGGTATTCAAATGATTGATAATGAAGGTCTTCGGGATACTCTTATTGATTTACATAATTATTCTGCTATGGCTATTATGTTACTAGATGAAACTCAACATAAATATAATAGCGACATTCTACAAAATATTAAAACTCTTATTTCACAAGGCCAATCAATTCGGCAAATTATTGATTTAGGATATAATATTGATGATTTGAAAAAAGCTGGGGTTGATGCTACATCACTTCGTTCAGCACGAGTTTCCGCCAAAACTCTATATTATTTCGGTTATACTACATTTGAACTTAGAAATGGTGGGTATAATTATACTGAATTAGTCATTGCTGGATGTCCTATTAATGATTTTAGAAAAATGGGGGTTTGTAATACACAACTTAATACTATTGGTATGAATTTTAATGAAATTTATGATATTAATATTGATATTTCTGTAATGTCTAATGGATTTACAGAATATGAAACTAAAATTATGGATTGTATATATAGAAAAAAAATGTCAGAACTTAGAAGATATCATAGTGATTTTATGTCTTCCATAGAAGGAGGTAATCGTTCTGGATATGTAGATGATTCATTAACTGCTACTCAATATGTTAATGAAGCGAAAATTATCTTTCGTAAAGAATTTGCCTCTTATATATTTACTAATAATTCAATCATCACATCGTAAAGATGCTAAAATGTTAGGTTAATTATATTATTTACACTCATTCTATAATAATATACATATTATATAATTATGAAGGTAGCAATTGGTTTTTTTGGAATAACTAGGAGTTTAAAATATTCTATCGAGTCAATAAACAAAAATATATTTGATGTTTTCAAAGAAAACAATATTGAATATGATATATTTATTCATACATATTTTTTAAAATCTTATGATAATAAACGAGCCAACGAAAAAAAACTGATAAAATTGATAATGAAGAGTATAAATTATTATCTCCCAAATACTTTAAAATTGAGGACCAAGATGATATTATAAATAATTTAAATTTAAACTCATATAGAACTTATCCTGACCCCTGGAAAACAAATTATCAGTCGGTAAATTTTTATATATTAGGCTGTTATTCAAAATATATGTTGACTAATATGATTGAAAATCATGAAGATAATTATGATTATATATTATTCGTTCGTCCCGATTGTTTTTATATAAATAAATTAGATCTTAAATGGTTAAATTTAATTAATTACAATAACATAATTATACCAGATTTTCATGTAAACGGTAAATATAAAATAAATGATAGATTTTCAATAACAAATAAACACACATATAAAATATATGGTAAGATTTTTTTACAATTATTAGATTTAAGTAAAAAAATGCCATTACACTCAGAAACTATATTGGGGTTAATATTACATAATAATAACATTATTGTTATACGTGTTAATTTTAAATTTGCTCGTGTTCGGTATAATGGAACTATTAACAATATTGACAAACATTTTATTAAAAAACAAACAATCCAA
>Ga0115562_1000710_pt1 | contig 25186 bp, 18 predicted proteins | sample COGITO_mtgs_1105_6_FD_87200 | JGI IMG/M metagenome (GOLD analysis project Ga0115562, IMG submission 87200) | Pelagic marine microbial communities from North Sea - COGITO_mtgs_110516 | ecosystem: Environmental > Aquatic > Marine > Epipelagic | place: Germany:Helgoland, sampling site Kabeltonne...
AACGGCGTCGTCTCCCGGATCAACGGTTTCATCGGGGGCGTGAACGCCGGGCTTGAAGCGCTCGGCGTTGAGCGGCGGATCAGCCTGATTGGCGATCTTGATCTGGGGCAGCTTGAGAACCGGTTTGCGAGTGCCGCAACCCAGGCGGCCACCGCGGCGCAGGATGCTTTTACCGGTGCGTTCGCCGATAACCCGCTGGCCGTTCTGGATCTGGGGCTGGCCACAGTGGCCGATGCCGCGCGCGATCGCGCTGGTATAGCTCAGACCTCAGCGGGCGATCTGGCCAGACAAGCCACGGCCCCCCTGATCTCGCTCGGCCCGCTTCGGGATGCCATGGGTGGTCGTCGGATCGACAGCGATCCATCCGGCGATGTCGCGGCGTCGGCCGACCGCCTCAATGCATCGCTGGCTCAGACCGAAGCCGCTCTGGACGGGGCTGGGTCTGCAGCCGGTGGGGCTGGCGGTGCGCTCAAACAGGCGGCTGAGGGTGGCAGCAAAGCTTGGGATAGCGCCAAGGCTGCCGTTGAGGGGACGAGGGAGATGGCGAAGGGACTGGCCGATGACATCACTGGTCCGCTGAAGGATGCCCTCAAGTCCGGTGAACTCAGCTGGAAGAACTTTGCAAGCACGGTGTCCGGAATCGCACAGAACCTGGCCAATCGGCTGATCGACAACGCCTTCAAACCGATTGAGGACGCGCTCCTTCGTGCTTTCAGCGGCAGTGGCGCGGCTGGCGGCGGAGTCTTCAACTGGCTTACCAAGGCCATCGGTGGCCTTTTTGGCGGAGGCTTTGCCAACGGAGGGGTGTTCATGCCATCGGGTCAGATCACAGCCTTTGCACGGGGCGGTGTTCTTGGGTCCGGCGTCGTGGACCGCCCGACCGTGTTTCCCTTTGCCCGCGGCATTGGACTGATGGGCGAGGCAGGCCCGGAAGCCATTCTGCCGCTCCGCCGCGGTCGCGGTGGTCGACTTGGCGTCGAGGCGAGCGGTGAGGGTCAGGGCGCGCAGTCTGCGACCCGCATCGTCAATGTGCTCGATCCCTCCATTGTTGGCGATTATCTGGCGACACCTGCGGGCGAGCGACTGATCGTCAACGTGATCCGGCGCAACCGGGGAGGCCTCGATGCCTAGACTTTGGCCTTTCCCTGTGCGCCACCCGGTCACTGAAGTCCTGGAATGGAACACCGATACGATGATCACCGAGGCGGCAGAGCAAAGGATCGCGCTGCGCACCGTACCGCGGTCGATCCTGACGGTCTCGCATCTCCTCAATTCCAGCAACCTCGCGCGCGCGGCCGAGCTTGCCCGGGCCGGGTTGGTCGATACATGGACGGTCCCGCTCTGGCATTTGGCGCGTCCGGCGGCCTCGGCCGTGGATGCTGCCGACCTCACTGTGTTTGTCGACACGGACGAGAGTGTCTTCGCAGCACCGGGACAGGCCGTCATCGCGGCCGACGGCGGGGAGGCATATCTCATCGCGGTCAGTGCGGTCCTGCCGGACAGGCTGGAACTTTCTGCCCCTGCGGGCGTAGCAGGTTTCGGCCTCTGACAACTGGCCCGCGCTCCAAAGCCAATATCCGAGCTTGGCATACGACATAGCAGTGTCGGGATGTGCCGCGCCGAGTGTGGCCAGACGGATGCTTAGCGCCCTGCGGTGCAGGGGTTCGACTTTTTCTAGCTGACCGGAATCATCGGCAAGTCCGGCAAGGTTGCTGTAGCTTGTTGCGGTTTCCGGATGCATTTCGCCGCTGATGGCCAAGGTGATTTCAAGGCCTTTGACATACAGTGGCTCGGCTTCGGCGTAGTTGCCCTGCTCGTGCAGATTGAGGGCCAAGTTGTTGTAGCTTGCGGCAGTGGCGGAATGCATCTCTGGGAGAACTGTAAGCCGAATGTCGAGTGCTTTGCGGTACAAGGTGTCGGCGGCCGCGCGTTTGTCCAGCTTGGCTAGGTTTTGTGCCATATTGTCATAAGTTAATGCTGTGTCTGGATGGCTGTCGCCAAATAGGGCGCGTCGGATATCCAATCCCTTTTGGAACAAGTCATTGGCTTCTGCAAAATGGCCTAAATCGCTTAGCGTATAAGCGAGGGTGGTATAGCTGTCGGCGAGCCGGGCGTCCTGAGGGGGCAGCGTTGCCAGCCTGATCTGCAGCGCTTCGCGCAACAGTGGCTCAGCCCCGGGGGTGCGACCTTGAGAGATCAGACTGCACGCCAGAGCATAGAGGCAGGTTGCCACGTCCGGGTGCTTCGAGGGATAGACCCGACTGACCAGATCCAGGGCTTCGCGCCAAAGTGCTTCCAAAAAGGCCGCGTGGCGGAAGCTGCCCAGATTGTCAGTTACGGTTTCCAACCAGTCTGCATAGCCGTCATGGCCTTCTTGTCGGCGCAGTCCGACCGCTTCGACCACACAGGTCTGCGTCATTTCGATTGCGTCATCAGCCAATGCGGTCGTCGCCCGAAGTTCGAAATGCGCCCTCAAGACTGCGCGAGTTGTCGCAAGCGTTTCGACTTTCACGGAGTGCAAGATAGCCTCTGCAATCGCGCGGTGTAGGGAAAGCCAGCCGTCTTCATCCATGGAGATGATCGAAAGCGCCGCAAGTTTGTCAAAAGCGCCAAACGCCAGCGGCAAATGAAATGCGGTCACGACATGTTCAAATGTCACACGGTCAAATCGCCCAACCAGCGCCAGCCGAGAGAGCACGTCTTGGACTGCGTCGTCATAGTCACGCAGAAGGCGTTCGATCAATTCGCGGCGGCGTCCTTCAAAACCAGCGGCTGTGACGGTGAAATTCTGTGGGCTGGCAGCGGCCCCTAGATTACGCCAGTGCTCTACCTGAAGATCCAACATGAGCGGATAGACAGGGGCCGCAGGCTCCTGTGTTTCGCACGCACCCTCGATGATCGCTGAACGGAGATCGGCAGCCTCTACTGGAACGGACAACAGCCATTTCTGTGCGTCCTTGTCTGAAAGCCCGCCCAAAAGATGCTGATGGCCCTCTACAGTGTCGCGCCAATCTGGATCTTCTTCCCAGTGTAAGCGCTCGCGCGAAAAAAAGATGGCCAGCAACCCGTCGGTTTCTGCAACAAAACTGCGCATATGTGCATCGAACACATTTTCGCGCCAGCGTGCACCAGTGCCTGCACCCTCCATGACCCGTTCATACTCGTCCACAAACAGCACAAATCGATCGGTCGGGTGATCTTCCAAATGCTGATTGAGGTCTTGGGCCAGCATCCATGCCATCAAGGCCGACATCTCATGATCCGGGATCAGACTGCCGTTGTGATAAAAGGCCTCCAATTGGGGTCTTGTTCGGTCCAGCCAGGCGCGCTTGCCCTTGTCGAACACCCATTTTGTACCTTGGTTGATCAGAAAGCCGAGGCCGGGAATCGTGCCGCTTAACTGCTCGATAAACCCCCGCGTGATAGAGATGGCATCTGGCATTGTGGCTGAAAAGGCATGCCCTGTTCGGTGGAGCCAGGGGTTGTCAAAATTGGGTAAAGGCTCTTCGCCACGTGTCTTTTGCCACATGATCGCAAAGGCGAGGTCAAATGCAGGAAACGAAATGCCTGCTCTGGAAAATGCATTGCGGATCCACACGAGCAATCTGTCCGGATCGTTGATCGGACGACCATGCAGATCCAGCATGGCGCGCCGCAGATGGCTGTAACTCGGTTCAACGCTGGCATCGGATATTCGGAAAAGCTCGCGCGCCAGCGCAGTTTTCCCCTGTCCTCCGACGCCGTACCACGTTCGCACCAAGCACCCCTGAGAGGGGATGGAAAACGCTGCCTTTTCAAAAGTGCTTTTGGGTTCTTCGCGATCGACGAAGATTGTGCTTGCGATCGAAGGGCCCGGCTTGCGGCGGGATGGCGGCATTGGGCTTCCTTTGCAGAAAGGATTGCGGCGGCCTGATCAGCGTAACGAACGAGACGGAGGCAGGGCAAGCGCATATCTTGCATCTGTCGCGTCTCGCCGGTGATGCAAGATAGTCTCGGGACTGTGCCGGCGATCTGCCGTCTGCCGCGTGTGGCACCGGCCATGATGCAGGCAATCCAGCTTTGCCAATGTTCAACGGTGTCAAATTTGAAGCGACAGAATTTTGTACGCCGGAGCAGGTAAGGGCAGTATTCCGCGCACTTTCAAATCAACAATTGTTATAGATTACAATTTTGCTATGTCTCTTCGTCAGGCAAGGAAGACTTCCAACGTTGGACCCGTGTTGATCAGGGGGGTTTATGATCAAGCGCGGGCTCTGGAAAGAGAGCGGGACAATCGGAGCAGAATAATGACACATGCACGCAGGGGTGCCGCACGCAAGATCAGCGTAAACGGCGCTTTGTGCTTGGTGCGAGGCGTACGCGCGGCTCTGGTTTTATCGCAGCGTGTCAATCTGGATTTGGTCGCTTTTCACAATCTCAGGTAGTGTGGAAAACCCATGATCGCGAACAAAACGCGCGAGAAACTGGAAAATTCTTCATTGTTAACAGTAGGTAATCAGATTTTTAACCAATCTGGGCAATAAACATGAAACTGGATTATTGGAGAGAAATACATGAGCACCTGCATCAATCGAACAGTGCATGTCTGCGACGATCAACGAAGCTTCATGCTTCAGTGGGCCGTTGGCGTGATGTTAGCCACCCTTGTTGTTCTCATCAGTAGCCTTCCACTGCATGCCATGAGCGATGCACACATTGCGCCCCGGTCGCATACGGAACAACCATCCGGTTTCGTCGGCCTGTGTAAAAAATACAGTTGGGTTTGCACCGATACGCAGGAAGTCGCGTTCACAGAGGAACAAATGCTTAAGCTGGCGCGGCAAGTTAATACTAATGTGAATAAACGGGTCCGCGAGGTAGAGGATCTGGCGCAATACGGCACCGACGAATATTGGACTTTGCCGACAGCGCGCGGGGGCGACTGCGAAGATATAGTCCTGCTAAAGAAAAAGTTGCTGGTCGAAGGTGGTATGTCGTCCTCGCGCCTTTTGATGGCAACGGTGCTTGATCGGCGTATGAATAGTCATGCTGTGTTGGTCCTGCGGACCGCATCAGGAGATCATATTTTAGACAATCTGAACAATCGGATAATTCCGTGGAATCGCACGGGATACACGTTTCTCAAAATGCAGGACCCGGCGTCTTTGAACAATTGGAACTCGGTTCTGGCTGGCGGTATTGCGGGTTAGGCATGTCTGGGCACCGGCCATCCAACGACGCGCCGCATTGCGAACCAAACAATTTGGCCCCAAACGTTGATCAACCATGAACCGAAGCGGGCAGTCAAACGCCGCAGGTATAAAAGGGTGCCACAACAGGCACCCTTTTCACGTATAAGGTTTGGCGAGTACGCAGATGTAGTCGCTGGCAACGTGTCGATCTGAGACCTATCAAGTTTGATCGTCGTGGTCATGATCATCGCCGCCTTGATCGTCGTGGTCATGGTCATCGCCGTCATGATCATCGCCGTCATGATTGTCGTGCCCTTGACCCTGGCCTTGACTCTGACCCTGACCCTGGCCCTGACCCTGGCCCTGACCCTGGCCCTGGCCTTGACCCTGGCCTTGGCCCTGACCCTGGCCCTGGCCCTGGCCCTGGCCCTGACCCTGACCCTGACCCTGGCCCTGACCCTGACCCTGGCCATGATCATCGCCGTCTTGGTCGTCGTGGTCATGGTCATCGCCGTCTTGATCATCGTGATCATGATCGTCGCCGTCATGACCACCCTGTCCTTGACCGCCCTGTCCATGACCGCCCTGTCCATGACCGCCCTGTCCATGACCACCCTGTCCATGACCACCCTGTCCATGGCCGCCCTGTCCATGACCGCCCTGTCCATTTCCATGCCCGTTATCATCGTCCGGGTCTGTGTCCGGGTCTGTGTCCGTGTCATCATCGACAGACGTCAGCAGAGGATAGTCGCCTCGTTCGTGCTCTTGCTCCGGAAGGATGGATGCAGTTGGTTGATCCAGCAGTCTTTGCGCTGCTGCCGGGCAGGCCTCGATCATTTGCTGCACAATCGAATCGAAGTCCGGGTGCCTGCGAATTTTGACCATAGTGTCTGCGGGGATTTCTTCCCATTTACACATATTGTTGGCAGCGTGAGCTGTATCGACCATTCCTACCGAAAAAGCGGCAAAGGCTCCGACGGCAGCTGATAGCTTCAAAGCAGATATATACCTCATGGTGTACTCCTTAAATCGGTATCACACTTGGAAAGTGTTTGTGCCTTTGGTAATAATTAAGGTTCCGAAATCAGGATTGATAAAAATCAATTCTACGCCATTTTTTATCGGTGAAATTTTTTGATCAAGAAGGGCGTGACCATTGGTCATTTCAGGGGAATGATGTCAGTATATTTAGGCAGGAAATAGCCGTAATAAATCAGATGATCAGAAAAATTCAGCCGGCTCTCTGCAAAGAATTTTGAGCAATACTGCTTTGTTACGTATTCTGCCCCGTACGGGTGTCATGCAACGCGCTCGACGCGAGACCAGACAGCCCGAGCACGTCATCTAAATCGCGCATCACCAAGAGGGCCACCATCGGAACTGAGCCGCGTGCTATGAAAACTCGGCTGTCAGAACCAAGCCGCCTATCGCTCGTTGCGTCTGCACCCTTTGCGTGATCCATAATCCGCAACGTCCAGACCAATTAACATTTTGAAATATAACATATTACGGGCCGTCAAAGTGGTGAAAACGTCAAGTTACTTGGGGAATGCAGGTGTATTTCTCTTTTTCACTTTGATTGCCATTATGTTGATTTTGAGATTGCGTAAATCATCGATCTAATTGGCTGCAAACTGAAATTTCAAAAGAATAAATTTCAATACTGGAACTTTTATAAAGCTGTTTCCAAATAGGTTTGCAAATTTCATTTTAAGTATCATATTCCAAACATTGCATTTAGACCGTGATATCAATGGAAATCTCAGTGCTGTATTCGTTCTGAAACTGTGGAACTACATTTGCGGATATTACCCAGTCTCATCATTGTTCGCGAAATGCACGAGACATGCTGTCAATAATTGGCTTGGCAAGGTACTGTACGAACGTGCGTTCTGCCGTTTGAATCATCACCTCAGCGGGCATGCCGGGTGTGGGCGTGAAACCAGGCACGCGCTGCAGCTCCTCGGCGTCAATGGAAATGCGCGCGACATAGACCTCTTGGGAGCCCTCTGCCGCATCGGATACCGTATCCGCCGACACATAGAACACTGAGCCGTTCAAAACCGGCGTTGTCCGTTGATTGAGTGCAGACAATCGGATCGTTGCAGGAAAGCCAATATGAACGCTGTCAATTTCTGTGCGCAGCACTTGGGTCTCGATGATCAACGGCTCTTCCGACGGCAGAATTTCGACAATCGCCTTACCACTTTCCACGACACCGCCTGCGGTATGATAATATAAACGCACAATTGTGCCTGATACGGGCGCGACGATTTCGATCCGTCGCAACACCTCACGGGCTGTGCGTACTTGTTCGCGGATGCCATCCAGTTCGACATCTGCCGCGTTCACCTCGTCCAACGCGCGGTCCCGGTGTTCGCCCACAAGCTGTTCGATCTGCGCATTGTATCGGTTGCGCACCTCTTGGATTTCGGCGACTTCGGCAGACAGGCGGCCAATCTGCCCTTCGGCTTCAGCGACAGCGCGGCGCACCACATTCAAATCCGTGCGCCGGATCAATCCTTGGCCCAACAAAAAGCGTTTGTCGGCCAATTCTTCGTTCATGATGTCAAGCTGTTGCTGGGTGGCGGACAATTGGCTTTCATAACCGTTTGCTCGGATTTCCAGCGCGTCGATGCTGCGCTCAAGCAAACCGATATCATTTCGCAGACCTTGCATCGATACTTTGAACGCAAGGCTTTGCGCTTCGATCATCGTGGCGATCTCTAGATCGGCGCGCAAGGCAGCCAGATTTGGAGGATAGACCAGTTCTGCAGCCTGCTCATATTCCGCCAGGTAACGTGCCTTTGCGACCTCAAGCCGGACCTGACGCAAAAACAGTTCTCGTTCCTGACCAAGGGCTGCGGTCTCATCCATCCGCAACAAGACTTGCCCGGCCGTCACGGTATCACCTTCGGCGACGTAGATGCCTTTGATTATTCCACCTTCAAGGTGCTGGACGATCTTGTTGCGTCCCGTCGCGATAAAGCTGCCTTGTGAGACGACGGCAGCAGCCAACGGCGCTTGCGTGGCCCACATACCAAAGCCCCCAAAGGATACCAACATCAGCAGAACGCCGAAAACCATATGTCGTGATACAGAACGCGGAACGTCATCATACCAATTGATGGGTACCAGTTCACGGGACGGGGTAAGCGCGGGAACAGTCATTTGGCGATCTCCTGATTTTGCGAATTCCGCTCTGCCAGCTTCTTGAGGACCGGATCGCGGTACCCAAAGAGCGCGACGCTGCCGTCTGCCACCATCATGATTTTATCAACGACCTTCAGCAGGGATGGTTTTTGGGTGATCACCACGACCGTGATCTTGTCGTCTTTGGCGTGCTGGATGGCACGGGCCAGCGCGCGGTCCCCCGCAGCATCAAGGTTCGAGTTTGGCTCATCCAGAACCAGCAGGCGGGTGTCTCCGAAAAACGCGCGCGCCAAAGCGATACGCTGTTTTTGCCCACCAGACAGGGGGGATCCGTCTGCGGCAACCATAGTTTCATAGCCGTGCGGCAATGCCGCGATCATATCATGCACATCGGCCAGCACTGCGGCGCGGTGAATATCGGCGTCGGTGGCGTCGTCGCGCATCCGGCCAATGTTGTCTTTGATTGAACCGGGGAACAGTTGCACATCTTGCGGCACGTAGCCGATGCATTCGCCCAACTGGCGCGGGTCCCAATTGCGCATGTCCATCATGTCCAGACGTACGCTGCCAGAGGTGGGCAGGATCGACCCTACCAGCATCTTGCCCAAGGTGGTTTTGCCCGCCCCCGAATTGCCAATGACAGCCAGTGTTTCGCCGGGATCGAGATGAAAACTCAGCCCATTCAAGATCACCTGCTTGGTACCACCGGGCACATACAGCAAGCGTTCGACGTCCAACCGTCCTTCGGGGTGGGGCAGCACCAGACGTTCAAATTGTGCGCGCGACCGGCGCATCAAGTCGGTGATCCGCCCGTAAGCGGCGCGCGACAACAAAAAGGCATTCCAACCCTCGATCGACCCTTCAATCGGGGCCAGCGCGCGCCCTGCAACGATCGAGGCCGCGATGACCATCCCACCGGTAATCTCGCCGTGCAGCGCAAGATTTGCCCCCCAACCAAGCATCCCGATCTGAGTAAGCAGGCGTACTGCGCGGCTGAAAGAGGCAAAGATGATATTGCGGTCTTGGGCGCGCACTTGAGCGGTAAGTGAAGTGGCCGTGTCTTTGCCCCAGATGCGCACGGCCTCGGGGACCATGGCCAGCGCGTTTATGATCTGACTGTTGCGTGACATGGAATCCAGATGCATGTTTGCGCGGCTTTGGGCCATGTTTGCCTCGGCAAAGGGCTTGGCGGTCATTTTTTGGTTTATGAGTGCAATCACCAACAACAGCAGCGACGTGCCCACGACAATCATACCCAGATCAGGATGCACCAGAAAAATGATGGTGATGAACAAAGGCGCAAAGGGCACATCCAGAAAGGAGATCAAGGTGCCAGAAACCAGAAAGCCCCGCACTTGCTGTAAATCGGCCAGCGTTTGATATTCCTTGCCACTTCCATGCAGCGACGCATGCGCGGCGGCACTCAGGATCGGTGCTCCCAACTGCGCCGCCACTTCGACGGCACTGCGCATTAGGATAAACCGGCGCAACGCATCGAGGATGGTTTGGACAACGACAGCGCCGACAATGACGATTGTGAGCATGATCAACGTATCGACAGAGCGGCTTGTCAGCACACGGTCCGAGATTTGAAACAGATAGACCGGAACCGACAGGATCAAAACATTCGTGCCCAACGTCAGCAACATCACAAATGCGATATTGCGGCGTACGGCGTGCACTCCGTTCACCAGGGCTTCGGCAAAGCCGTTGGGGCCTATTCGTTTATGAAACGCCGTGCCACCGCCCTTTTTACCACCACCACCGCTGGCCGGTCCCGGTGCGCCCGCATGGGCTTCTACGACATCACCGCTGTTAATACCGGCAGCCTTGGCCGCTTGATCACGGGCCAGATCATCGGGGGTCAGCTTCAGTAGCGGCATTTTCGAGGCGTCATTCCGAGTTTGATTGGCCACACTATCGTCTTTCAAAGGAATTCTCCGGCATAAAATAGGTTAGGCAACAACGGACCCCATAACGTCCACCGAGGTTGTGGAAGTGTCGATCTGGCCTGCAAAAACACCGTCTGTTGTGGGGGTCTCATCCGCCATGTCATCCGCCAGAAATGCGACTGCTTCATTCGCGAGTGGTGTCTGCAAGACGTCCAAGGGATCTGCGTCGGTTTCAATAAGTTCGGCCTGATAAAGCAGAACATCATCGTAAACTTCGCCACCAACCATGACGATGGAATCCATCCCGTATTCCATGATCGACGCTATGTTGACGACAGCGTTAGATCCCGATGTCACCGTTACAGGCCCATCAGCGGCAGCTTCCAGTTCTGCGAGTTCGACGCTGATCTGATCGGCATCTCCCACAATGTTGGTTTGCGCAATCGCGGTTACGGTGATCAGGTCTCCGGCAATATAAAGGACGTTCAAATACGGGTTTCCCGCAAAGTAATCGGACTGCGCAACATCTGCCGAGATCGTAGTCGAGCCGCTTGCCAAATCCTGCCCCGCTTGCGCGAAGTCGCTGTCCATTCCGATGTGACTATCAATGCCAAGCGTATCAATTGAGGCCGCATTGAACGTCAGGTTATCGCCCTCTGACAGGGTCGCAGGCCACATGCCATCATGGCTGATGGCGTCAGTATCCAGCAGAATATTGGTTTGGCTGATCAGCGCCATGTCAATCATCTGACCACCCACGATGATCAGATCATAGCCCACACCAAACTCAAGCAATGTTGTTTGGTTCACCGCAATATTTGCGCCAAGCCCGATAAAGCTGTCCTCGCCCGAGAACGTCACTTCGGCACGGTCATGATCAGAGATGAAGGTATATTGGTGCGCCCAGTTTACCGTCATCAGGTCGCCCTCAACGCGCGTGACAGCCCAACCTTGGGGGAAATCTTGGGGCGTATTTTCGGTCTCCTGTGCCGTCTCCGTATCAATTTGCGATGTGCGCGCCGCGATTTTAGCCGCATTTACTGCGACGTCGGGCTGCATCGGCAAGCCATCACTGACGCAATTCTGGATCACATTGATCTGGCTGATGCTCACCACACAGATCGCATCCCCCATGACGGCAATCACGGGTGCATCAACTGCGCTGTAAGAGACAATCGCCTCGTTTATCGTAAAATTTCCGCCCGCGACGATACTGTGGCCATCATCCACATCAAACACGGCACCCGCTGCAGCGGCCGTGCCACCCACACCAGGAGGTGCAACAACGTCACTGTCCTCATCCGCCGGGCCAGCTTGCAGATATGCAGGCATCATCTCGTCAAGCTGCGGCATTTCTTGTGACGCAGCGCCGTTGATTGTCACGCCAAAGGCATCATTGCCCGACACGACTGTGATCTGCGCCGCATCAGGTGCATCTTCGGCGAGGGATACGTATTGCGCGCTCAGCGCTTGCCCGAACCCTGCCGCATCGGGGATAATGTTCAGTGGATTGCCGATCATGTCTTGGGACATGCCAAGCGCAACGTCGGTCAAGCTTGATAGCATCGCATCAAAATACTCAGGTGCGATGAACTGCATCGTGCCTGCGCCAACCAGAAAATCATGATCGACAAGCACGTTGAATTGGTGGCCCATCACGACCGTCGACCCGGGCGTCATGCTTACCGTGATCACTGATTGACCGTTCTCGACCTGGCCACCTTTCACACTGGGGAAATCATCAGGGGCAAACGAAATTTTGGACTGAAGCCACATGGTGCCACTCGTCTGCAACGGCAGAACCGAAGCAACCGGGACGAATGGTGCTCCATTTGTGGGAAACTGAAAATTTGATAGTCCGTCGTAACAGCCTTCGTTCTCATAGGGTGCACGCAGCAGGTATTCGATTGTCGCAAGCGGGTCGAATGAGGGATCAGGCCGTGACGAGTGATCAAATCCCTGGGCAGAATCGCGCAGCCTTGCGCCGTCTTCCGCCTGTTCAAATACGCCGATGAAATGGGCGATGATTTCTGAAGTCTTATCAAGTGTCATGTTACCCCCCTACCAGTGCACAGATGCATGCGAGCGCATGAACAACGGAGCACCAAGCGCCGCGCCGAATGATCCGGCGCGGAGCAATTTTATGGATCGATCAATGGCGAATGGCAGTCACCAGATCGAAATGAAGGGCTCTAAGCAGCGCCATCCGAGCTGTCATCGCCAACGTAGGTGGAGCTCATGTTGCCACCGACAACCGACATATCGACTGTGTTGCCCAAGACGTTTGCGCCCATGACGATGCTTTGGTTGAATGCTGTTGTATCAATGGCTGATGCTGCAGAAGACAGCGATTCACCCGATACAAACCCATCATCGCCATTGCCGCTGCCCCAGTTACCAGAGCTTGCGCCAAGTGCGCCGTCATCATCATCTCCGCCATGACCGCCGCCTTTCATATGGAAGTCCCAGCCGGCATCAGCCACATCATCGGACCCGACGCCAATGCCGTCATCCGAAGCCGCAGAACCACCAGTTGAGGTGTTTGTCTGTTGCAGATTGCCACCGACAGAGGCGCTTGAGAGCACATCGCTATCAACCAGATTGTTGAATTGGCTGTTGATCGTACCGGTGTCGTTGCCAGCACCGTTCAGCGCATCATTGAGGAGGTCCTCGATGTTTTGCTCGTTTCCTGGATCAAAGCTGATGTCGCCCTTGCCAATCAAAATGGTGTCAATCGACGCACCACCGGCCATATCGATATCGCCGAAATCATCATCCGTAGGCATATACCCGGCCAGATCAACATTGGAAGCAACATCCACAGTCGTCGTCACAGTTGTACCGACGTCAGTTTCATTGTTGTTCGTCGCACTGTTTTCAGCCGAGTTAGAGGCTTCGTTATCGGCAGTGTTTTCGTTGTAGTTGAGGTTGCCGTTGGCGTTGCCGTTCAGGTTGCCGTTGCCGTTGAGGTTCAGGTTGCCATTTTCACTGGAGCTACTTTGCTCCTGGCTCTGACCTTGGCCTTGGCCCTGAAGTTGACCTTGAAGCTGCGCTTCGGCCTGGCCCTGCGCTTGGCCTTGATCCTGTTCTTGGTCCTGGTTGCCCCAAGGCATGAAGTGATTATGTCTGTTAGTCATTTGGCAGTCTTTCTTTGGGTGCGTACCGCAGGATCACCGCTCATTTCAAAGGTGACCAAATTGCGGAATGCAGGTTGCGATTTGCATCACGTTTCATCCGTGACGCCCTTAACTTGGCACCAAGACACACCACCGGAAAAGCTGGCTGATCGGTTAATGAAAAAGCGCCATTTGGTGCTATCGAAAGATGCGAATTCCGGGAAATCGCATAGATCGCAGGGTGTATTTTGGCATAATCCAGAAGTGTACTTCACACTCTACCGAGTTATTAATGCTTTGTTTTATGACGATATTTCGGGAGTCGTCGAGGTTTGATATTTATCAATATTCGATTCGACCCAACGCGTTATGCAAGAAGGATGATCACTCGACGCCGAGAAAAGCGACGTGGCTGATAGTTGCGCGCTCTTCATCATCGCTCGTGATACATCGCGTACTGTGTAGGGAGGAGACATGATGGTTGCCGACGGTTTAATTCAAACAACAAAATACATAGAACAACCCGCTGTTCTATTCATCGGCGACAGTGTCAATTTTTCAAGTATGTATCTGCGGCTCACCCAAAGCGAGTTTCCGGATATTGCCATCAAAAAGGTGGCTACCCTGAATGACGCCAGAACCTTTATTTCAAGTCATGCCGCGCAGATTCGCGCTGTTATCCTGTCTTGCCAACTTGATCGCGAGGCGGTGTTGGATTTGCAATCACTTGTGGACGAAATGCCGTCGTTGCGCCCTGTTCTCGCCTATCAAACGCTGGACGAACTTCGCAGTGCATTGACGGCTATTGAAGGCAGAGCTTTTTTTGAACGGCTCAGCTTCTTGCCGTTGCGTGTTCGCATGGACTGCACCGTTACAACTCTGCGCCTCATTCTTTCAGGAGAGCGATACGTAACTGGTGAAGTGCTCGATATATTCATGGCATCTACAGCACCGGAAAACGTCGATCTAAGTGGGTTTTCGACACTGACAGCACGCGAGAAAGAGGTGTTGGAACAATTGGCAAAGGGCGCGTCAAACAAAATCATCGCCCACGACCTGCATTTGGCGGAAAGTACGGTTAAACTGCATATCCACCACATCATCAGTAAGCTGAACGTCAGTAACCGGACAGAGGCAGCCGTCGCCTACATTGCTGATCTTGCAAAGAAGCAAGCTGCAAGTTCATGAAAGCTAGGGATGATTTTGACGACTTTTTGCTAAAGGTCGGCAAACTAAACTACGCTTGGACCAATACTGAAAGCCTATTGATCCATTTTATTGCCGGGCTGGTCAGAACTGACATAGAAACGGCAACCGTTATATTTCTAACATTGAACACTTCCCGCGCGCGCATTGATCTGGTCAATCGGCTTTCCAAACTTGGAAAAGTCACAGATGAAGAGAAGCGACAGATTTTGGCGATCACAAATCGCATTCAAAGGGTCGGACGGCTGCGCAATCGATATAACCACTGTATTTATGCGTTTGATTCCAACGCCGAAGTTTCACACACAATCCTGATGCGTATTGCGGATCGCAAGGACGGTATCAAAATGGGCCATGTTGAAGCCGTCGATGACGAGTCCATGCAAGGAATCGCGGCAGCCATTGTGGAACTTGGCGACATCAACCGGGCATCTTGGGCGTTTCTGCAAGCTTTTGATTACCCCAGATGATGATGCGCATGCAGGCCACATCAAGCATTGAATATGCGGCCTCAGGTTCCCTGAAACTCTAGTCAGAAATGGCCCAGAACTTGTGGGCTGGACGCGTGCGCAACAGCTTAAGTGAATTTTAAGATCACCGATCAGGCGCGCCTACCGGTGTCAGGCTGGCAAATGGTTTGCCCGTGACCGCCTCATATTCCGCCTCGTCCCAGAATCCGATCAGGATACCTGTTTCTGTGGCTGTGCGTTGGCTGGCCAGCACCTCTTTGGTTGCGGTGATCCGGGTGTGGTGGCGCAAGGCCCAGGACAGCAATGCGTCCTCCATGCGGGCGCGTACTGCGTTATGTTCCGGGGTGTCTGAGCGGCCTATGTCGTTGACCTCGTCCGGGTCGGTATCAAGGTCAAACATTAGGGGGGCGAACCCCTCGCAGCGGATGTATTTCCATCGCCCATCAAAGATCATTTTCGTGTGCGCGTCTTGTTGGGGCACGTTTAATGCGCTGGCCATTTCAGAACTGGAATAGTCGTGTTCACTGATTGCATAGCGGCGGTAAAACCCGTCTTGTCGGTGCAGGATCGGCGTCAGGTCGCGCCCTTCGATCACGTGGGGTTTGTCCGCACAGCCCAATGCCGTCATGAAGGTGGGGGCAAGGTCGATCATCTCGGTCAGTGCGTTGCAGATGGTGCCGCGACTGACATCTGCCGCAGGGCGCGGATCTGCGATGATCAGCGGTACTTTGGCCGCCATCTCGTGATAAAGATCTTTGTCCCCCAGCCAGTGATCCCCCATGTAGTCGCCGTGATCCGAGGTGATGGCGATAATCGTGTTTTCGCTAAGGCCCTGTTGATCCATCCATGCAAACAGACGCCCAAGGTTGTCGTCCAACTGTTTGATCAGTCCCATATAGGCCGGGATCACGTGTGTGCGGACCTCATCGCGGGCGAAACAGCGGCTGACCCGCGCGTCCTGATAGGCGCGCAGAAGCGGGTGATCTGTCTCTTGTTCCGCCTCTGATCGGATCGGATCAACGATGTGTTCGGGAGCGTACATGTCGTGATAGGGGGCCGGGACGATATAGGGCCAGTGCGGTTTGATGTAGCTGAGGTGGCACAGCCAGGGTTGATCGCCCTGCATTGCCTCTGTCATGAAATCCATGGCCCGGTTGGTCATATAGGCGGTTTCGGAATGTTCCTCGGGCACGTTGGCCTCGTGGCGCGAATTCTTGAGCAACCAGGCGGACAACAGCGTGCCATCTGCATCCACGCCGGAGTTTGCGAAATCTTCCCACGGGTTGTCGGATTCAAATCCGTGCGACACCAGATAATCATCATAGGTTGACCACTTCTGGCGCGCGCTGTCCGGGTGCAGGCCGTCGTCCCGTTCAAACGGTTCAAAGCCGCATTGCGAGGCGCGTACGCCGATGTCGCTGTCCGGATCAAGCCCGAGCCGCGCCATGCCAGCGTGGTCCGCCACCATATGTGTCTTGCCCACCAAAACGGCCCGCGCCCCTGCCTCGTGGAGGTGATCGCCCAATGTTGGTTCCCCGACGCGCAACGGCATTCCATTCCATGTTGATCCGTGGCTGCGCACATAGCGTCCTGTATAGGCCGACATGCGCGATGGCCCGCAGACGGGCGATTGCACATACGTATTGGTGAATTGCACACCGCGCGCAGCCAGCGCGTCGATGTGGGGCGTATGTAGGTGGGGATGCCCATAGCAGCTGAGGTAATCAAACCGCAGTTGATCGGCCATGATCCAAAGGACGTTTGGGCGTTTTGCCATCTTTGCTTTCCCTGCTTGCGCCGTTGGAGGCGGATAAAACAATGTGCCGCTTACTATGGAAAGCTGGAACTATGCGAAAGGGGCCGGGCCTGTGATTTGCCCGGATGGCACAGTCGGCCGGTCCCATGGGAACAGCATTGACAGAATGGTTTTAGGCGGGGCAGAATTATCGCACCGTTGGTTCGAATAATGAACCGAGATGCGTGATTTCAAGGTACCCACAGATGATTGATCAGACCCGAATTGATGCCTTGCGCCAACGGCCTGTGTCGCCCGGTACCCATCTGATCGCCGGGCAGGCGCAGGCTTCTGCGGACGGGCGCACTCTTGATGTTACTTCACCTATCGATGGCGCACCGCTGACCCAAATCGCAGCCGGTGGCCCCTTGGATATCGACCATGCCGTACAGGCCGCTCGCGCCGCCTATGAGGATGGGCGCTGGTCGGGGCTGGCCCCTATGGCACGCGGACGTATTCTGCAGCGCATCGCTGATGCGATTGACGCAGAGGCGGTCGACCTCGCCGTGCTGGGTGTGCGCGACAACGGCACCGAGATTTCGATGGCGATGAAGGCCGAACCCGGCAGTGCCGCAGGCACCTTTCGCTACTATGGCGAACTCTGCGGCAAGGAATATGGCCAGGTCGCCCCGACTGCCCCCGGCACGCTGGGTCTGGTTCATCACGAACCCGTCGGAGTGGTCGGCGTCATCGTGCCTTGGAATTTCCCGCTGATGATTGGCGCGTGGAAAATTGCAGCCGCCCTTGCGGCAGGCAACACCGTGGTGCTGAAACCCGCAGAGGTCGCATCGCTGTCCTTGTTGCGACTGGTTCAAATCTGTCACGAAGCAGGTCTGCCTGATGGCGTGTTGAATGTCGTGACAGGCACCGGGTCAGAAACTGGGGCCGCATTGGCACTGCATATGGACGTTGATGTCCTGGCCTTTACCGGGTCGGGTGCTGTGGGGCGCAAGCTGCTGGAATACTCTGCGCAGTCCAATCTGAAACGGGTTTATCTGGAACTTGGGGGCAAGTCGCCCAATGTGGTGTTTGCCGACACGCCTGATCTGGACCGTGCTGCCATGGTCGCAGCGGGCGGTATTTTCCGCAACAGCGGGCAGGTCTGTGTCGCAGCCTCGCGTCTGCTGATCGAACGTTCAATTCATCGCGAATTCGTGGATCGGGTCATCGCACATGCCGCCGCGATGCGCGTCGGTGATCCGCTGGATCTGCGCACGAACGCAGGCGCAATCGCGTCAGAGGCGCAGATGACCGCCATTCTCGCTGATTGCGACCGGGCGGTGGCGCAGGGTGCTAAATTGCGCATGGGTGGCAGTCGTATCGCGGTTGAGACGGGGGGCTATTACATTGGTCCAACCCTGTTCGACAATGCGCCCCAGTCCAGTGCGGTTGTGCAGCAAGAGGTCTTTGGCCCTGTTCTGGCCGTGCAACCCTTTGACACCGAGGACGAGGCCGTCGCGCTTGCCAATGGTACGCCCTATGGGTTGGCGGCTGCGGTATTCACCCGAGACATCAGCCGCGCGCATCGCATGGTATCGCGTCTGCGGGCCGGTGTCGTACATGTGAACACCTATGGCGGTGCGGATGTGACTGTGCCTTTGGGGGGGCATGGCCAATCCGGCAATGGGCATGACAAATCCCCTCACGCGATGGACAAATTCCGCAACCTCAAAACCGCATGGATCCAGCTATGAGCCAGCCCAAGACCATCCTTGTGATCGGCACCTATGACACCAAGGACGAGGAACTGATCTACGTCGCTGAGCGCATTCGCGATCAGGGTGGTGCTGTACTGTCCATGGATGTGAGCGTGCTGGGCGATCCGTCTGTGCCGACCGATATCTCAAAACATGCGGTTGCCGAGGCAGGGGGCGCGTCGATCAAGGCGGCCATCGACAGTGATGATGAAAACACCGCCATGCAGATTATGGCGCGCGGTGCGGCGCTTTTGTGCACGCAGTTACACGGGGCGGGTCGGATCGACGGCATGATCGCGCTGGGCGGGACGATGGGCACGGATCTTGCGCTTGATTGTGCGCAGGCGCTGCCGATGGGTGTTCCCAAGGTGATCGTTTCAACCGTATCGTTTTCTCCGCTGATCCCGCCGGATCGGTTGTCGCCAGACATTCAGATGATCCTGTGGGCCGGGGGGCTTTATGGCCTCAACGCCGTGTGCAAATCGTCCCTGTCCCAAGCGGCGGGCGCTGTGCTGGGGGCCGCGCGCGCCGTGGAGCCACCCCGCAAGACGCGGCCTGTGATCGGGATGACCAGCCTTGGTTCATCCTGTCTGTCCTATATGAAACTGTTGCGCGCGCCGCTGGATGAGCGTGGGTTCGATGTCGCTGTGTTTCATGCCACGGGCATGGGTGGCATGGCGTTCGAGGCGCTGGCCCGCCAGGGGTATTTCGCCGCCGTCATGGATTTTGCCCTGCCGGAAATCAGCAATCTGATGGTGGGATCAGTGGTCAATTCCGGGCCAGACCGACTGACAGGGGCAGGGGCCATGGGCATCCCACAGATCGTCGCGCCGGGCTGTGCGGACCTGATCGATTTTGCCGGCTGGCAAGACATCCCGGACACATACGCCGACAGACCTTTTCATGCCCACAATCGGCTGATCAAATCCTCGGGGCTCAGCAGCGCGGAACGGCGCGCGGTGGTGCGCGATGTGGTGGCGCGGTTGGAAACGGCCAAAGGGCCCGTACATGTTCTAATGCCCCGTCACGGGATCGAGGCATGGGACAAAGAGGGCGGCGTGGCCTATGATCCGGATGCACTGGCGGCCATGGTTGACGAGATGGAGCAGGCCGTGCGCGCGCCGCTGGCCCTGTCGATGCTGGAGTGTCATATAAATGATGCCGCATTTGCCGACGCGGCCTTGGGGGTGCTGGACGCTTGGATCGCGGATAAGACAGTGACTGTCTGATCGCTGCTGTAGCCCAGTGGTGCAAAAAACGCGTGCATCTATTTGACTATGACGCTGTGTCACGTGATCCTGTACGCTGCGCATTCGCGCCAAGGAGAGATCGTATGACCCGACCGCAGCTTTTTGTGCCCTGCTTTTTGGGGGCCGCATGCGTAAACTGATCAACCTCGATCACGCGTTCTTTGCCCAACCCATCCGCCGCTATGTCACCGTGGCGGTCTGCATCGGCTGGGGGCTGTTCGAACTGTATCTGGGGTCACTTATGTGGTTCGGGATCTTCGTTGCGTTGGGCGGCGTCGCGCTTTGGCAGTTTCGCCAGATCGACTGGTCGAAATACGACGGCGGGCATTAGGGCAGTGGCTGTTACCCTCAAAGATGTGGCGATACGGGCGGGCGTGTCGCGCTCGGCTGTGTCGCGCTGTTACACCCCCGGCGCGTCAATCAGCGACGCAACCCGCGACAAGGTGGAACAGGCGGCACGCGCGCTCGGCTATAGTCCTAATGCGTTGGCGTCGTCCCTGACAACGGGGCGCACCAAACTGGTGGGTGTCGTGTCGAACAATTTTCATAACCCGATCTTTCTAGAGGTGTTTGATCTAGTTACGCGCGCGCTGCAAAAACGTGGATTGCGCCCGCTGCTGGTCAACCTGTCGGATGAAACCGACCCGTCCAATTCTATGCGGATGTTGCAGCAATATTCTGTCGATGCGGTGATCGTGGCCTCTTCGACCTTGCCGGTCAGCTTTGCGGAACGGTTTCACGAGGCGGGGATGCGCGTTGTTCATTCCTTTGGCCGGTTGTCGCAAACGCCGCGCATCAACGTTCTGGGCATCGACAACGTCGAGGCAGGGCGGATCGCCGCGCGTGAATTGTTGCGGCGTGGCTATAGGGACATCGGGTTTCTGGGCGGCCCGCTCAGCGCGACATCGACGCGGGATCGCCACACCGGTTTTGCCGAAGAGCTGGGGCGACATCTGGGTGCGGGTCTTTCGGTGTCTTATGCATCATCATATGCGTTTGAGGCGGGGCGCACGGAAATGGCCCGCCTGCTGTCACGCGGCCCGGCAGAGGCGTATTTTTGCGCCGATGATGTTTTGTCGATTGGTGCGCTGTCCGCGATCAGGGACGCGGGCCTGTCGGTACCAAACGATGTCGGCATTTTGGGACTGAACAACATGGATATGGCCGCATGGGCGTTGATCAATCTGACGACGATCAACAATCCGATTGCGGATATCGTGCAGGCCTCTGTGGATTTGGTGGCCGGGATGCTGGACGGGGACGTGACGCAAGCGCAGTGCATCCCTTTCGCTTGTCATGTCGTCGATCGGGGCACTTTGCGGGATGTGGCACCATCCGGGGATGCAGAACGCGATTGAACATCGTGCTGGCACGCGACCGCCACACGATGGCAGCGGTCGCTGATCGAGAGTAATTTACCGAAACATCGGTGGACGAGCATCAAGCCAAGCGCCGTTCTGTTTACCAGACTCTGCCACCGCAAACACTGCCGCCATCGACCGCAATCCATCCTCTGCGCGGGGATACAGGTTTGCCGCCGGATCCATAGCACGCCCGTCTTTGCGGGCGCGGATCGCCTCGGCCAGATCGGTGTAGATGTTGGCAAAGGCCAGCGGCATCCCTTCGGCATGGCCAATGGTGACCCGGCTGGTGCGATCGGCTTCGGGCGACAGGTTGGCTTCGCCTCGTTCGATCACTTGCAGACGTTCGCCCAGCGGCATGTAGAACAGTTGGTTGGGCTGTTCCTGGCTCCATCGCAGGCCACCGGTTTCGCCAAACACCTGAATACCCAACCCGTGCTGACGCCCAATGGCAACGGAACTGGTCCACAGCCGTCCGACCGTGCCGCCATCCATGCGAAAGTTGACCATCGCGTCATCTTCGAGCGTGCGCACGTCAATGCAGGACACGATGTCGGCGGACAGATCCGTTACCTCTTGGCCTGTGACAAAAGAGGCCATGTGCAGCGCATGAATCCCGCAATCTGCAAACTGCGCAGACACGCCAGCCTGTGCCGGATCATAGCGCCAGCGGACCCGCGGATTGTCAGCATCTGCCGCATCGGCGTGATGCCCGTGGGCAAATTCAGTGACCACAAGCCGCACCTTGCCAATGTCCCCACGTGCGACCATCGCCTTCATGTGGCGCACCAGCGAATAACCGGTATAGCCGTAATTCACGGCGCAGATGTTGCCAGTGCTCTTGGTGATTTCGACGATTTCCTCGCCTTGTTCGACCGTCATCGTCATCGGCTTTTCGCAAAGCACGTTGAAACCGGCCTGCAGGAACGCTTTGGTGATTTCGAAATGGGTGGCGTTGGGCGTGGCAACGGTGACCAGATCAACGCGGTCTTTGCGGTCTGTTTCGCCTTCCAGCATCTCTTGCCACGAGCCATAGGCACGCTCACCCAGTCCAAGGCGGCGACCGTAGTCGCGCCCTGCTTGTGGGCGGTGGTCCAGCGCGCCTGCGCTGAAGTCAAACAGCCCGTCCAGACCAGCACCCAGACGGTGGGCCGGGCCGATCTGGCTGCCTTCGCCGCCGCCGATCATGCCCCATTGCAGCTTTTTCATATGTCACTACTCCGTAGGACGGGCGTGGCCCGCCGTGTTCTCAAAACCCGATGGATTGCAGATATGTACGGTTGGCACGCGCGTCGTCGACAGGCGATGTATCGCCAGACGGGTCGCAATCCTGCTCAACCGTGCACCACCCGTCAAAGCCCGCATCAAGCAGAATTTGACGCACTGCGCCGAAATCTACATCTCCGTCGCCCAGATTGCAGAAAATACCCTGCCCACAAGCGTCGTAAAATCCAGTGCGACTGGCAATCACATCTGCCTTCACCTGCGGATTGATGTCCTTGAAATGCATGTAGCTGATACGCCCAATGTGACGCTGCATGAAAGCGACGGGATCAAAACCTGCATAGGAATGGTGCCCGGTGTCAAAGCAGATCTTGAGGATACTGTCGTCAACTTCGTCCAGCAACCGTTCCAATTCGGGTTCAAAATCCATGAAACCGGCGGCATGCGCATGAATGCCAACGGTCAGGCCGTATTCTTCGGCCCCCATGCGGGCCACTGTCGCGATGCGGTCGCGGAACACGGTCCACTCGGCGGCGTCCATTTGTTCAGCTTCGGCGGCCCGTCCTGCTGTTGGCGCGCGGCGTTCGGAAATGGAGTCGATCAGCACCAGATGCTTTGCGCCATGCGCCTTGAGCGCCTTGCAGGTGCGTACAGAGGCATCCATGACCTCGTCCCATTTGGACGGGTCGTGAAACGGGCGAAACACCACGCCACCGACAAGCTCTTGTTGGAACTCGGCCAGTGCCTCGCCCAATTGCACGGGATCCTCGGGCATGTAGCCGATGGGGCCCAGTTCGATTCCGGTGTATCCGGCGTCTGCGTTTTCCTGCAAAACGGTGCGCCAGTCAGGATTGCGCGCATCGTCCGCAAATTCCACGCCCCAGGAACAGGGGGCATTGCCGATTTTTATCATCTCGTTCGCCTTGTTTCGTTAATAATCCGCCACATTCACCCACGCGCCCTCACGGGACGACGCAAGGCTTGCGGCCACAACTTGATTGACGGCCAGTCCTTCAGCGAATGTCGGCCAGACTGGGGTGCCGCTGCTGATCGCATTCAGGAAATCCTTGGCCTCTATGGTGATCTGATCCTGATAGCCGGTGCCGTGGCCGGGACCTTGGCAAAACGGCAGGTAGTCGGGATGCGCGGGGCCTGTCAGAATCTTGCGAAAGCCGCGTTCCGCCTCGGGCCCTTCGGCTGTATAGAGCCATAGGGCATTCTGATCTTCACCATCAAAACGGATGGCCCCTTTTGTACCGTAGATATCATAGGCATAGCCCATCTTGCGCCCCGTTGCGACGCGGCTGACAAAGATCGATCCATGCACACCAGAGGCAAAGCGCACGGTGAGGTGTGCCTGATCGTCATTTACCACGTCTGCGCCGCCCCGCGTTGCGTGCACCCGTTCGACTAGAGCGAACACCGCCTCAATCGGCCCGATCAGAGTATGCGCGCAGTTGATTGGATGCGGGGCCAAATCGCCCATGCAACCGTTGGCCTCGCCAAAGTTGCGCCATGTCGGTGCCATGTCGGGGTCGGCCATGAAGTCTTCGGTCATTTCGCCCCGAAAGGATGTGACTGTGCCGATGCGCCCATCCTGTATCAACTTGCGCGCAAATTGCGTGGCGGGCGTGCGGATGTAGTTGAAACCGGTCATGTTGGTCACGCCGGCTGCCTCTGCGGCGGCCACCATCTGGCGGGCCGTTTCAGGCGTTTCTGCTAGCGGTTTTTCACAAAGCACCGGCTTGCCCAAGGCAAAGGCCGCCAAGGCGATGTCGCTGTGGGTATCCTGCGGTGATGCAATCACAATGGCCTCGACCCGTGGGTTGTTGACCAACACGCGCCAGTCATCGGTGGCGCGCGCAAACCCAAAAGCCGCGCGATAGCGCTCGGCAGAGGCAGGCGTACTGGCGCACACCATTTCAAGACGGGGGCGTAGGTCGGTGTCGAACACGGCTGCGACCGCGCTAAAGGCCACCGCATGCGCCTTGCCCATATAGCCGCCGCCGACGATGCCGATTCCGATTTCTGACATTTGCGACTCCCTGAAAACGTGTTGCAACCGGTTGCAAGCTTGGTATCGTCATTGTCAAAGTCGGGTCAACGCAGAATCGTGATATCAGCACCTGCGGGACTCGTACGAAGGGAGTTTTTACCATGTTCGATCCAGCGATCCAGATAAGTAAATGCGTGTGCCCATGCTAACACTTCATGCGGATCAGGCAGACCCCGTTCAGATATGCGACGAGATGTTGAATGGTGGTGGCGCGGTCAAGATCAAAGGCCTGTTTAGCCCGGATCAGATCGCAGAGGCACGGGCGATTATCATGGCTCATTCCGACGCCGAGGATGAAAAGGTCACGCATTTCCAAGGGAGCGCGATGAAGGATGGACGCGCCAACTTACAACGCCGCGTCTGGAACCTGTTGGCCAAAGGGGCTGTGTTTTCTGACATGGCCGCGCATCCGGTGATCATGGCGGCCCTTAGCCGTTGGCTCGGGACTGAGTTCATTATGGGGTCGATCGCGGCAAACCGCATCTTGCCCGGCGGGCCGGGCCAGGAGCCGCATGTTGATTTCCCATATTGGGACTTTCACGCGCCTGATACCCATCCTATGGGCCTGAACGCTTCGTTTCCGATGAATGCGCAGGTCACTATCGTGCTGGACCATTTTACCGACGCCAGTGGTGCCACGGCCTATTTGCCCGGCTCGCAAAGAGACCTGCGGTATCCTACGCCTGACGATCACGCGTATTTCTATGACAATTGCGCGCGGATGACTGGTGAACCTGGCGATACAGTGCTGTTTTTTGGTGCTGCATGGCATTGTGCCATGCCCAACGCCGCCGA
>Ga0115562_1000714_pt1 | contig 25043 bp, 19 predicted proteins | sample COGITO_mtgs_1105_6_FD_87200 | JGI IMG/M metagenome (GOLD analysis project Ga0115562, IMG submission 87200) | Pelagic marine microbial communities from North Sea - COGITO_mtgs_110516 | ecosystem: Environmental > Aquatic > Marine > Epipelagic | place: Germany:Helgoland, sampling site Kabeltonne...
ACGGTTCGGTTCTGATCGTTCCCGCCAAGATCGCAGATGAGCCTCCGAGGACCCGCCGTATCATCGTCCCAATGGACGGTTCGCCGCCGTCTGAAGCCACGCTGCGCTACGCCGCTGCGATTGCGCGGGATCGCGCGGCCGAACTCGTCATCCTTCACGCCGTGTCAAATGTTGGCCCGGCTGGCACTGGATGGACGGGACAGGAAGGTGAGGCGCTTTGGCGCGAACTCAAGGAAGAGGCGGCACGAACGGCCGAAGATCGGCTTCGGCGTTTGCGGCGATTGCTTCCGGTCCACAGACCCGGCAACCGGGTCCGTCGGCTCAGCGGCGATGAGCCACGCAGGGCTCTGATGAAGGCCATTTGCGAGGAACGGGGTGAACTCGTGGTCCTTTCAGCTCGGGGGCTGGGAAACGATCCGGATCTGCCTATCGGGAGCACTGCGGAATATCTTATCTCTCGTGCGGTGACACCAATCCTGCTGATCCGGAACGCGGAGATGAGCAATCATCGCGCTGGCGGTAAGACACCGAGATGGCCGTCCGCCATGCGGCAAGAAACGTGACGGTGCCGTCTTCGCAGCAGCAGAAACCGGTTCCCGCAGTGTCCCAAAATCAAATACAGCACAATTGCGTGCACACTGGTCCACCAAGAGCCGTTCCGGTGTGGAAGCACCTCGACAGGATTTCCGCCTGGCTGGATGCGGCGCGGCGCATTTGCCGCGCGCCACCGCCCGAAGCCTCAAAGGCGGCAGAGTGGCTCCTCGACAATGAGTATCATGTGCGTCGGGCGGTCCGTCAGGTGCGCGAGGATATGCCACCGGCTTTCTATCGCCGTCTTGCCCGATCCGCCTTGTCCGAAGCGCGGGGGTGCCCGCGTGTGTTTCTCGCGGCACACAGCTACTTTGATGAAACGCATGCGCAGATCGGCGCAGCCACTGCCACAGCTTTCGTGAACGCGTTCCAAGGCGACGAGGGGCTCTCCCTCGCCGAACTTTGGGCATTCCCTTCGATGCTTCGGCTCGTGGCGCTCGAAGAAATCGTGGCGACCTTCTGTTGTCTTGTCCCGGAGCTCGCGCCCCCGTTCAAAGAGCTGGACAGGCCCGGGAACTGGCAAGACCGAAATCCCACCGATGCCCTGTCGCGCGCGATCGTGGCGCTTGGCGCAATCGAGCGAACCGACTGGAAAGCCTTCGTCGAAGCGACAAGCCATGTCGAGGCAATCCTGCGCACGTCACCCGACGGGCTATACCCCGAGATGGATTTCGACACGCGCAACCGGTATCGGCAGGCGATCGAAGCGCTGAGCGAAGGGACGGGACTTTCGGAGCCGGACATCGCGCGTGAGGCGGTTCGCATGTCGCGCGACCATACAGGATCGCCACGTCAGAGCCATGTTGGATGGTGGCTGGTGAATGGTGGCCGTGGCGCGTTTGAGGCTCTGATGGGCTACCGCGGCAAACGTGCCGAAGCCTTGCGCCACTTGGCGCTCCGCCGACCGGGATGGGTCTATGTCACGGGCCTGGTCGGAGTTGCCGCACTTGCGCTTGCCGTCCCGCTTGCGCTGCTTATCGCGTGGGATGCAAGCGGCGTTGCTCTTGCGCTTGGTGGTCTGCTGCTGTCCATGCCGGCTTTGATTATTGCGATGACGGTGACGAATTGGCTTGTCACGCAGATCGTGCCGCCGCGGGTTCTGCCCAAGATGGACTTTCGAAAGGGACTGCCCGAAGGCGTCAAAGCGGCGGTCATCGTCCCGGCCATTCTTCGAAGTCCCGACGAGGTTGCCCCCCTTCTGGCGCAGCTTGAACGTCACATGCTGACGAACCCGGATCCGCAGATGCACTACGCGCTGTTGAGCGACCCTGCCGACGCCGCCCAACAAGTGACGGATGAGGACCAAGCGCTCGAGGCCGCGCTTATTGATGGCATGCGCGAGTTGAACCGCAGATACGCAAAGTCCGCGCCCTTCGTCCTGCTCCATCGCCGACGCATTTGGAATGCGGCCGACGGGCTCTGGATGGGTTGGGAACGAAAACGCGGTAAGATTGAAACGTTCAACGACTTTTTGCATGACGGGGGCACGGATGCCTTTCCTCTGACCGAGGGGGATGTCGAAGGATTGCGCACCGCAAGGTTTGTCGTGACGCTCGATGCTGACACGATTGCGCCCCCGGGCGCGGTGCACAGCCTTCTCGGCGCGCTTGCCCATCCGCTCAACCGCGCTGAATTCGACGAGGATGGAGAGCATGTCATAGCGGGCTACACGTTCATCCAGCCAAGGATCGAGATATCCCCGGAAGCGGGCGCAGTGTCGCCGTTCACACGGTTCTATACCGGCGATACTGCCATCGACATTTACAGCCGCGCGGTATCTGACGTGTACCAGGACCTATTCGGCGAAGGGATTTTCACCGGAAAGGGGGCTTATGACGCAAAGGCCTTTCGGCGCAGCATGGAGAACCGGGTTCCAGAAAACGCGCTGGTCAGCCATGACCTGTTCGAGGGGCTGCACGGGCGGGCGTCTCTGGCATCCGATATCGTGCTCTACGAAGGGTTTCCGGCGCGGTATCCGGATTTCGCACGCCGTATGCACAGGTGGGTTCGGGGGGACTGGCAATTGTTGCCCTGGCTTCGCCGACTGGCACCGGGACGCAGTGACGATCGGTTGCGCAATCCTCTGACGGTACTCGATCGTTGGAAGATCGTTGATAATCTCCGCCGCAGTCTGATCGCGCCGTCTCTTGTGCTGCTGGCCCTGTGCGGCTGGCTCGTGATTCCCGAGGCGGCGCTGCTTTGGACCCTGCTGACCGTAGCGGCCCCCGGCACTTATCTCGTGACCTACATCGTCACGGGTATCTCGCGCGGGCGTCGCCGTGGTGCCGTGCAGGACCGCTGGCGGCAATTGCGCGACCACGCTGGGCGGTGGCTTCTGGAAATCGCGTTCATGGCAAACGAGGCCGTGATCTGCCTTGATGCCATTGGACGTGCGCTGTGGCGGCTCACCGTGTCGCGGCGCAACATGCTGGAATGGTCAACCGCCGCCCATGTTGCCGCGACCGGAGCCAATACGCGGGCCCGCTTTTGGATCGAGATGGCGGGCGCACCCCTGCTTGGTATCGCCATCACGACCACGCTGGCCGTTTTGGCACCTGCCGCCTTGCCCGGAGCACTGCCATTGCTTGTACTGTGGATCCTGTCGCCAGAAATCGCGTATCTGATATGCCGGCCATGGCAGCCTGCGCAAGACAGCCTTTCGGACACCGACCGAACGTGGCTGCGCCACATCGCGCGGCGCACATGGGCATATTTCGAGACCTTCGCCGGACCCGAAGACAACTGGCTGGCACCCGACAACTACCAGACCGACCCCGAGGCGAAAATCGCCCACCGATCATCGCCCACGAATGTTGGGATGCAATTCCTTTCGTCCATTACGGCACTTGATCTTGGACATATCGGGCTGCGCGACCTCGCGCAGCGCAGCGCGTATGCGCTTGAGGCGCTGGGACGGATCGAACGCAATCAAGGGCATCTTGTGAACTGGTTCGATACATCCACCCTTCTGTCGCTGGAACCTCGCTATGTCTCGACAGTGGACAGTGGCAACCTCGCGGTGGCACTTCTGACGCTGCGCGAAGGCCTTATCGAGGTCGCGCATGGTCCGGCGCTGTCCCGCTCCCTCTGGGACGGGTTCATCGACACGCTGGAAATTCTGGCGGAGGCAGCCGAGGATCTGCCGGACGAACATGCGCAAGTGATACGCGGGCAGGTCCGCGCCCTCAGCGACAGTGCCAAAGCGGCTCGGGATGATCCGGCTGGGTGGCGCAGAGAACTGTGCCGCAGTCTCGAAGAAGACTTGCCCAAACTATCCGGGGCCATCCTGAAAGCGCTAGATGCCACGCCCGGTGCCGATCCGGCCGAATTGCATTTCTGGTTCGAACGCTGCCGCCATCACGCCGCAAGCGTCCTGCGTGATCTCGACACCCTTTGCCCGTGGTTGGCGACCGACGGTTGGACAGAGGTCGAAGACCGCGCCGCCGAGATCGCCAAAATACTGTGCCCGGACATGCCGCTGGGGCAGCTTGATGATGTGTTCGAAAGCACGCAGGACAGCATTGAAAGCCTCGCGAAAATTGGTCTCAAAGGCACCGAGCTACAGACTGCCATTTCCGCCGGGCAGACAGCACAGGTGGCTTTGCGCGACACCCTGTTGGACCTCGCGGAAAAGGCCGGAAGGCTGGCGATGGGAATGGACTTCTCGTTTCTTTATGATCAGGAAACCCGGACGTTCTTTATCGGATACAATCTTAGTTTCGACCGGATGGACGATCATCGCTACGATCTGCTCGCGTCCGAGGCGCGGCTCGCGAGCTACATTGCCATCGCCAAGGGCGATGTTCCGGCAGAACATTGGTTCCACCTGGGGCGGCCGATCTCGCGGTCCTCAGGTCCCATGACGGTCCTGTCATGGAACGGATCGATGTTCGAGTTCCTGATGCCGGCGCTTCTGATCCGCAGCGCTCCGGGTCAGTTGCTGGGCCAGAGCGAGCAGGCCGCCGTCGATATTCAACGTCGCTACGGGGACAGGCTTGGGTTGCCCTGGGGTGTGTCGGAAGCCGCATTTGCCGCACGAGACACGGCACAGAACTACCAGTATCGCGCGTTCGGCGTGGCCGGGCTGGGCATGCGGCAGGGACTTGCGCAGGATTACGTGGTTGCCCCCTACGCCAGCGCGCTTGCGCTGTCGGTCCAACCGCGGGCAGCCGTGAGCAATCTACGCCGATTAGAGGCGCTGGGCATCAGGGGGCGCTACGGCTTTTATGATGCCGTTGACTTTACACCCTCGCGGCTAGGCGAAGCAGACAGCCACATGCCGGTTTTCACCTATATGGCGCACCATCAGGGCATGCTTCTGTCCGCCATTGGCAACGCGCTCAACGACAGCGTTTTTGTGCATCGTTTCAACCGCGACCCGCACATTTCAGCCATCGATCTGCTGATGCACGAACGGGTGCCGTGGGAGTATATCCCCGAGCCGTTGCCGGACGCGGGATCAACCCTTCCAGAGCAGATTGAACGACGCGTGCGCCCGCTGCACGGCTGGCCGGCAGAGGATACAGATGCGCCGCAGGTTCACACGCTCGGGAACGGCCATTTCTCGGTTTGGCTGTCGAGCGCTGCAACCGGAAGTATCTGGCGACACGGGCAGTCGCTCACCAGATGGGCCCGTGATCACATCACAGACACCGGAGCGGCGCGGCTGTTACTGCGCGATGCCGAGGATGGTGCGATATGGGAATTCCGGCGCACGCCCGAACAATGGGTGGATGTGATGTTTTACGCTGAAAAAGCGTCCTTTCACCTGCAGCGCCATGACATCGCCGCAACACAAGAGATTTGCGTCGCGGCAGCCGATGACGTCGAGATCCGGCGTGTTACGCTGGTCAATCATGATGATCGCCGCCGGACGGTCGACGTCACAACCTATGCGGAACCGGTTCTTGCGCCGCATGCTGCGCATGAGCGCCATCCGGCCTTCAGCAAGCTCTTTGTCCGGAGCGAGATATTACCCGACATGAACGCTTTGCTGTTCACCCGGCGTCCACGTCGGCCCGAAGATGTGCCCCCGGTGATGCTGCACCGGCTCTTATGTGAGGAAGGGGGCGTGGTCCTAGCGGGGACTGAAACCGACAGGCGGGCGTTGGTCGGTCGCCACGGAACTGGTCTGTGTGCCGCAAGCGCGGAAATGACGGGGGCGGCAGGTTGGACGCTTGATCCGGTTGCAGCGCTGCGGGCGCGGGTCAGTCTTGCGCCGGGACAACGTGCGACATTCGCTTTCCTAACGATCGCAGCCGGGTCGCGGCACGCGGCAATCGAGACGGCAGAACGCTATGCCAGTGCCGCCGCACTGGACTGGGCTTTTGAGGATGCGGCCCGCTCAGCCGCGGATGAGGCCTATCGTGTCGGCCTGATGCCATCGGAAATGATCGATACACAGCGTCTGGCTACCCACCTGCTCAGACCGACTGCACGGACCGCCGCAAACGCAGAGAGCGCGGGGCCGGGACAGCCTGACCTGTGGGGCCTTGGCGTTTCCGGCGATCACCCGATCATGCTCGTCCGGGTCGCGGATGCAGAAAGCGCCGACTTGCTCCCCTCCATCGTGCGCGCGCAGCGTTGGCTCAGACGAAATGGCCTGAGCTGCGATCTCGTGGTTCTCGGCACGAAGGCCTCCAGCTACGAAGCGCCGATCGGCGCAAGACTGCGCGACGCTCTGCGCGATGCCGGGCTCGCCGAGGGGCTTGGCGGTGACGGTGGGGTTCATCTGCACAGCGTCGATCGAATTTCGCCGTCCCAAGTGCGCGCTCTTGAGACGCTTGCGCGGGTGACGCTCGATGGTGCCGCGCCGACATTGGCGGCGGCGCTGCCGACACCACGGGAAAACCACATCAAACCGCCGGTCTTTGACCCCGGTGGCCAACCGATGACCGAGGCGTCCGAGCCTTTGGAACGGCCCCAAGACCTGATTTGTGACAACGGCCTCGGGGGCTTTGTCCCCGGAAGTGGGGATTATCTCATGCAGACCGCGCCGGGTCTGATGACCCCAGTGTCGTGGTGCAATGTCATTGCCAACGACACGTTCGGCACGATCGTCACGGAATCCGGGTTGGGTTTCACCTGGAGCCTGAACAGCGGGGAATTCCGTCTGACACCGTGGTCAAACGATCCGGTCACAGATCCGCAGGGCGAAGCGGTCTATCTGCGAGACGAAGAGACCGCGCAAGTCTGGACAGTCACACCGTTGCCAAAGGGCGATCAGGCACAATGCCGCATCACGCATCGCGCGGGCGAGACGGTTTGGGAGCGGTCATCGCAGGGACTTGCGCAGCGGCTTTCGATTTCGGTGCCACAGGATGCACCGGTCAAGGTGATCAGCTTGGAACTGACGAACACCACCACACGCCAGCGGCGCATAACCGCGACCAGTTATGCAGAATGGCAACTTGGGGCGACCCCGTCGAGCGCCAAGCCGCATGTCAGAACCGGCTATCACGAAGCGGCGCGGGCGCTGATCGCGCAAAGCGGCTGGTCACCGGCATTTGCCGACCAGATCGCGTTCCTGACTGCCAGCCGACAGGCACATGCGATGACCTGCGACCGTGAGGCTTTTCTCGGTGCTGGTGGCACAGCAACACCCGAAGGCCTGCGACGCTGGAGCCCCTGGGGGCGGACAGATTCGGTGGAAGATGCCTGTGCGGTCTATCAAGTGCATCTCGATATCGCGCCGGGTGCTACGGAAAAGCTGGTCTTTGTGCTCGGGGCCGCTAGCAGCCTGGCCGAGATCGAAGGGTATGCCGAGACATTCGCGTCACCGGAACAGGCGGCTGTGGCCACTCTGGCGGTCGCGGATGCCTGGCAGGACCGGCTGGGCGCGATCAAGGTCGAGACGCCGGATCAGGCCTTTGATCTGATGGTGAACCGCTGGCTGCCGTACCAGTCCTTTGCTGCCCGGATCCTCGCACGCGCGGGATTTCAGCAGGCCAGCGGTGGCATCGGGTTCCGCGATCAGCTGCAAGACATGATGGCGTTCCTGTTGTCGGAGCCGCATCGCGTGCGCGCCCACATCCTTGATTGCGCCCGCCATCAATTTGAAGAAGGCGACGTGCTGCATTGGTGGCTTCCTCCGGAAGGCCGCGGTGTCAGAACCCGCTTTTCGGACGACATGCTCTGGCTGGTCTATGCCACCCACGCGTATGTCCGCGCGACCGGTGACATATCCATCCTGCAGGAGGAGGTGCCCTTTCTGTCCGCTCCGCCATTGGCCGAGGACGAGGAGGACCGCTATGCCGCGTTCGAAATCGGACAAGCATCCACGCTGCTTGATCACTGTCTTCGTGCAATGCATCGCAGCGCGACGAAGGGTGCGCACGGTTTGCCGCTGATCGGGAGCGGCGACTGGAACGACGGCATGGACCGGATCGGGTATCATGGACGCGGTGAAAGCGTCTGGCTGGCATGGTTTGCAGCACATTGCGGCGATGCCTGTGCCGATCTGGCCGACCTGTCCGGCCGAACTGATGAAGCGACGCTTTGGCGCAAGCGTGCTCGAGACTACCGGCATGCTGTTGAAGCCTCGGCTTGGGACGGCGAATGGTATCTACGCGCCTTTGACGATGATGGTGTCCCGTGGGGGTCGGCGCAGAATGATGAATGTCGGATCGACAGCATCGCCCAGTCTTGGGCAGTTCTGGCAAATGCTCCGAACCGGGCGCGCGCCGAGCAAGCGCTCCGGTCGGCCGCCGCCCATCTGATCTATCCCGAACACCGGCTTGTCCGGCTCCTGACACCGGCCTTTGACAAGACACCACGCGATCCCGGTTACATTCGCGCCTACCCGCCGGGTATTCGAGAGAACGGCGGCCAGTATACCCACGCGGCCACGTGGCTCGGGTTGGCCTTTGCGCGGCTCGGAGATGGCGATGAAGCGTACCGGATATTCGACCTGATCAACCCCGCGCGGCGCAGCGCAACTCTTGAGGATATGCGCACCTACCGGGGTGAGCCCTACATCATGCCAGCAGATGTAGGTGGTGCGGCCCCGTTTGAAGGTCGGGCTGGATGGACTTGGTATACCGGTGCTGCGGCCTGGGCGTGGCGTCTGGCGGTCGAAGGTATCCTTGGGCTGGAACTGCGCGGTGGTGCCTTGCGCATTGCCCCCTGCCTGCCTTCGGGCTGGACCGGTTACCGCGCCACGGTGCGGGGACAGGCCGGGGCCATTGAAATAGAGGTACAGCAAGTCGATTGCAGCGACGGCAGTGCCGCCAACACACCAGATGCGGGCGGCGAAAATGGCACGCACGTCGCGTTTCCAACCGATGGATCGACCCGTCAGGTCCGCGTGCAGGTTTGCCGCGGCGGCATCAAGCGTACGCGACAGGCCAGCACAAGCGAATGAGCGCCCGCTTGCGCGCTATCAATCCCTAACGTGCCGATTTGGCTATTCTGAAGCGAAAGATGATGAAGGAGAAAGGCCAATGCAGATCAACGAATTGCCACGCTACGACATGTCGATCAACACGACAGGATGTTGTCCAAAGTTCAATCCCGAGGGATGGGACGGGCAGGATTTGCATTTCCGCGACAAGCCCATGGTGCGGGCGGTGACGATGTCGGCCATGCATGTGCCGCTGAACATGGGGCGGGTGTTTTCGCGTGTTCAAGGCCATATCGAAGATGCCGGTGCGTTTGACCCGGACGACTGCATCGTTCTGTCCCGGGACATGTCGCCCTGGGCCAGCGAACACTACTTTTCCGTCTGCACGCCGGTCGAAAACGAGGAGATGACCACGCTGTCCGGAGACTTCGTCACCAAGGTCTTTGAGGGACCTTATCGTGAGGTCATCAACTGGTATGGGGAGATGGAGGACCTGGTCCGCGAACACGGCGGAACGCCGGGCGATATCTATTTCTTCTACACGACCTGCCCGCGTTGCGCGAAAGCCTACGGCGAGAACTACGTCGTTGGTGTGGCGGAAACGTGCGCCGCTTAGAAAGCGGGCACCGGAAAAGTGACCACCCGCACCTCGATCTTGCGCGCGGCCATGCCTCCGTTCTGAACGTCATGATCGATCTGCTTCAAGGTTTCTGCAGTTTTGCCGTCGATCAGGACTTCTGAACACGTTGCACAACGCAGAGCGGGTATCCGTTCTATCACATACGGCTTTTCCCCGCTCCAGATCGGTGTCGTGGTTTCGCATGCGACGAGGTCAGACCCGCCGCAACGGGAGCATGTTCTGCTGGGTTGATCATTGACGTTCGAGACGTTGGCTTCGGGCATGTGTCGGGCCTTTCTCTGGGTCGGATCGACTGCTGGATGGGGGCTGAAAACCTGAGTGTTCGGCCGTCTTGGATGTCCCTGCGGCGCAGAACCTCGGCACAGGCCCGATTGAATACGAGGCTGTGGCGTTCAACCAGACCCACAAGGCGAAAAATGAATGCCCCGGCAGTGGACAGTTGGGGACTAGTCGGGACGTCTGCCGGGGCAAGCCTGCGTCTCCATGGGGGTGGAGGCGCGGCAACTTGTACTGCTTCGTTGTCTCAGGCGGCGGACTTCACCTCTACCTTGCGCTCTTTCTGTTTCGCCTCAGGAGTCTTTGGCAACGTCACAGTTAATACACCGTTGGCGAAATCTGCAGAAACGGCGTCCGCGTCGACGCCGGAGGGCAGGGATAGCGTGCGCTGGAACTCTCCGTAGCGGCGTTCACTGACGAGATAGTCCTCCTTCTCCTCTTTCTTTTCCTCCGATTTTTCGCCGCGAATGGTAATCGTTCCATCGCTCATCTTGATGTCGACATTCTCGGCGGTCATTCCGGGCAACTCGGCTGTGATCCGGTATTCACCGTCACATTCCACGAGTTCCGTCGCCGGTTGCAGAGCCCATTCAGCACTTGCGGGGAACAATGAATGTACCCGGCGCGATAGCGGTTGCCGCCAGCGACCTGCACCGAAATCGTCAAACAATCGGTCGATTTCGTTTCTGAGCGAAAGCATCGACGGCCACCCCTCGACGGTCGGTGTTGGCGTCTCTTTGCGCACTTCAATCGCGGACTTCTTCTTGGACATCCTCAGGTCTCCTTCTGGCAAGGCCGCGCTTCTGCACGGGCACAGGTTCAATGACAAAGTCGACTTTATATGCGCTGCGCGGCTGTGAATTGATCGCGGTCATTCGGCCATCAGTTTTAAGTGGTTCAAACCGGGTTTCGTTCCGCTTTGATGGGATACTTTCTCCCATGCGACCTTTGCGGGCTGCTCCACACCCGCGAGGGCCGCAAGCAAGTCGAGATCGCGAATCAGGAACCGGTATGGGGTAAGGCTGGTGACCAGGTCTTTTTCTTCGAGATACCGCAATGTCCGGCAGATCGTCTCGACAGCGGTGTTGGTCAGGTCGGCCCAGTCGCCCCGGTCGATTTCCATGCTCAAAACGAGGCGTCCGTCGGGGAGCGGTTCGGTCGGCATGAACTCGATCGCCTTGACGAGGAAGGCAATGATCCGCTCGCGGCTGTTCAACGTGCCATTGCGCCAGAGCTGGCCGAGAAGGCGATGGTGCTGATGGTCTATCTCGCGCAGCATCAACGCGCGGAAGCGCTGATTGATGTCCACTTGCCGCTTGATTGTCGCACTGTCGTAAAAGCATATTTCGACGTCAGTGGCGGCCTCGAAATCATAGTCTTGCTCTCGTCCGGGAAGCCCGCCAACGATGTCTCCGGGCGTCGCCAGACCCACCAGAATACGTTTGCCGCTTACCTTCATCACGGATCTTCGTGCATAACCGCGCCGGACAATTCCGAAAAATCCGCTACTTCTATCTTGATCGAATATGCGCGTTCCTTGGTCAAAATGGCGGAAAACTGGCACAGGATTGCCGAAAACAGACTCATCCTTGATGATGCGGCAGAATTGAGAACCGCGTAACTTGCAGCCGCGACACGCTTTAACAGGTGCGTGGGTATCGGTGCGGTGCCAAGGCACCTCCATTCCCAACTTATGTGCAGTCTGAATCATGTCTATGGCTCCTTTCCAAGCGCCTGAATTACCGTTTCGCGCAGGTCCGTTTCGGGCAGGTTGATGAGATTGAGATCGCGTTCGAGGATCACGGCACTGTTCAGGGACGCGGGCATTTCGCGGCGCAAAACCCCCAGCATTTTTGGTGCGGCAAAAATCGCCAAACGGGTCAAATGCCCCTTGCGAAAGTGGCCTTGCAGAACGCTGAGAGTTTCCTGTGCAAAATCCTGCATGTCGCGCTGGACCGGGTCGGACCCGGGTTCCATGGCAGAGCGCCGCCCGTCCGCACCTGATGCGAAGCTGCGGCCAGCCCTGTCGGAAAGGTAATCGCGCAGATGGGTCGAATTCGTTTTTCTGACGAGTTCTATCGGGTGCTGCGAATCGCTGTTTTCAAGATCCCGCAGAATGCGGGCGCGGACGCCATCGCTCACCAAAGCCCATATTTTATGACGCATCACATCCCCCACCTTGAGCACTTTGCGCATTTAAAATGTAAGCTGACTTGTACCGGAGGGTCATTGATATCTGTCAATTTCGGCCCGGTTCACTGGTTTACCCTTTCCGGTAGCAGAGCCAGAATCACAGTGCTGCTCAAACATCGGTGATCGCCACGAAGGTGGTGGGATGCGCTGGCTTTGCCAAGAAATCGGGGGTTACGAGATATATGGCAAAAGAGACGCGGAAAGTGACGGCCCAAGATTTGGTCAGGTCGACGACATTTACGCAGCTTCGCCCAGAGACACAGGACGCGCTGGAGGCGATGTGCCGTGTGAAAGGCTATCGCGCCAATCAGACAGTCGTTCATGCGCAGGAAGGATCCGATTACATCGGCTGCGTTTTGTCCGGCATTTTGCGTATGCAAAAGACATTGGTCGATGGGCGAGAGCAGATCGTCGGGCTTCTTGTCGAGGGGGATTTTTTTGGAAGGGTTTTTGACGGCGCGGCAGAGTTTTCCATCGAGGCAGCGACAGACGCGAAATTCTGCGCGTTTCCCCGTGCGGAATTCGAAGCCCTGCTGACGCAGTCACCGGACCTTGAACGCGCTCTTTTGTTGAACATCAACGACGAACTGGACCGGGCGCGAGAGTGGTTGATCATTCTTTCAAACCAGAAGATCGTCGGTCGCATTGCCGGTTTCCTGCTGCTTATGTGCGCGCGCTTTGGCTATATTGACCATATTCTGCAGCCAAGACCGGAAGGCGTCGAGGTCAAGATACCAATCAACCGGTCCGATCTGGCCCATCTGTTGGGCACACGACCGGAATCGATATCTCGCTCGCTGCATGCGCTTAGCGATCAGGGGATTATCGGCATACTCGAACCGAACCGGTTGCTGATCCGGGATACCAAGGCCTTGGCCCATGCGGCCGACGAAGACGAAATCGAGGCTGCAGCCACCCTTCAGGATCTTTTTAAGAACCATCGTCCCGGGCACTGACCGATGTCGACAGGTCAGCTCGGATCACGATGGTTTTTCGGGTGTCCTGCAGCGCTGATCTGCGTCAGTCCGCTATTGTAACTGACGCCGCATAGGGCCCCTTGTCCCCCTGCATCTCGCGAAACCGGAGCCGGGTGCCTTTGCCCAGATCCCCCCAGTCGTCAGAGGTCAGGCTATCGCGCTGGAAATATACCTTTCGGCCATCATCGGCCTGCACCCAGCCATATCCAAGTTCGGGTTCCAGTTCGGTGATCTTACCATGCAGCACGGGCGGATGATGCTTTACCTCAATGCCGTCCATCTTCTTTTTGCGCTTCTTCAATACTGTCTCGGCGGCGGTGAATGCGCGGTTCACGGCCAGGATCAAATCATCCTGTGCGCTGCCTTGGGCGACTTCCTTGGAAATCGACAAATCAGGGCCGGGCAGATGCAGGTTAAGCCGAACCTTGAAGACGCGCCCGTGCCGTTTCCTTTTCTGCGGTGCTTCCATCGTCACCTCGCATCCGGTGAGGCGGTCGTGCCGCAGTTCCAGAACCTTGATGCGTCGGTGCACGAGATTCTCTACCGCCGGTGAAGGGGCAAGGTTGTGATAAGATATCTTCGGCGGTGCCTGCATCGCTCCAATCCTTATTACCGTTACTATGGGCAGGCGGCGGTGTAATAGGTGCCGTCGCCGCGGGCATAGGCGCAACTGTCTTTGGCTGTATTCTGCGCGACAACCGTACCTGCAGCGGCCCCGGCAAGCGCTGCGATCAGTCGCCAATCGTCATCCGCTTTCAGTGCGTCAGCCGTAATCAGGCCTGCAGCTGCTCCGCCGGCGAGACCAACCAGCGTTCGCTGTTCGGTGGTGAGATTTTCGCAGCCGGCCGTCGCGAGAACTCCGGCGAGGGCGAGTATGCTGGTAAATTTGCAATTCATTAAACTAACTCCTTGATGTCTGGCCATTGTGAAACTCTGTGCTCAGCCCGGGTTTATGGATGGTGATCCGCCACTGCCTGCAAAAGCTCGCCTGACAATTCCCTGCTGACCGAATGGGAAATGTCGCCAAGGCTCAGCATACCCACGAGCCGTTTGTTATCGTCGAGGACCGGAAGTCGACGGATCTTCTTTTGGTCCATAAGATGAATGGCATCTTCTACCGTCTCGGTTGTCCGGCAAAAGACGATGCCTTTGGTCATGATGTCTTGGGCGGTTGTTTTTCTTGGATCGCGTCCCGCCGCGATCACCCGAAGCGCGATATCACGGTCAGTGACCATGCCGATCAGCTTGTCATCCTTGCCAACCGGAATTGCGCCGATATCGTCCTGTTGCATTTTCTTCGCCAATTCGCTGACTGGTGTGTCGGCGGTCGCCCAATCGGCCTGTCGATGCATTGCCGCTGCAATTTCCATTTTGAGTACTCCTTTCAGCTTTGCTTTCATTGAATGATAGGGCCTTTGGCGCGCCGGTTTCATTGACTGCCGTCAAGCGGATGGTGCAATCGCTTGATTGCATCGGCAATCAGTGGGGCACAGGTCAGGAGGCGCAGTCGGTCGCCAAGTTTTCCTTTGGTTGCCTCGGGTACCGCGACGCTGTCGGTCACGGTCAGGCTGTCGACCAGAGTACTCTGGGAAAAGGCCGAGACGGCAGCCTCTGTCAGCAGACCATGCGTTGCGATGGCATGCACTTGGGCAGCACCGTGGGCGCGCACCGCCTCTGCTGCGCGCAGGATTGTGCTGCCGCCGCAGATCATGTCGTCGAGGATGAAGACCGCACATCCTTCGACATCTCCGGCAAAGTGCGTCCCAGAGACCACGCCAGCGCTTCTTCTCTTTTCCATGAAACCGAAAGGAACCGAGCCGCCAGTCACCTCCTCCAGCGCCTCGCGGACCAATTGAGCCCGTTTCACGCCGCCGGGATCGGGGGACACGATTGCAGGGGACTGTTTCGAACTCTGCGCCGCGATATGCGTCGCAAATAGTCTGTCAGTCGCCAGATGAAGCGTTCGGCAGCGAAATGCGTTCTGGAAGGCCGTAAGATTGTGAACGTCAAGGGTCACGACCATTGCCACCCCTGTCGCCTCGAACAGCTGGGCAAGGTAGCGGGTCGTCACGGGGTCATAGGGTTTTGTCTGCCGATCCTTGCGCGAATAGGCGAGGTAGGGCGCAATCGCAGTGACGCGCGCTGCGCCGTGTTCGTGGCAGGCCGCCAAAAAGAACAGCAGGCGCAGTGTTTTGTCGTTTGCCGATGCGTGCGGATCACCGTTCAGGGAATGTAGGACGAAGACGTCATGCCCGCGAACATCCACCAACGGTCGCGCCTTGTGCTCCCCACCGTCGAATTCGCGTTCTTCGTGCGGTGCGATTTCGAATCCCCCGATCCGGGCAACCTGTTGGCCCAGCTTGTCGGATCCGTTGAGCGCAAAGAAAAGCATGGCCCTTCATCGCAGGCTGGGACGGTCGCGGCATTGACGGCCATCAATGCACTGCTCGGGATTACCGCCGATCATGCAGTCCAACGAATTTCAAGCGACAGGTGTTTCATGGCCACAATCGGTATTGCCTCACTCGATCATGCCCCGCAGGTTTTTGCCGAATGGCTAAATGAGCTTTGCGATGATCTCGGATTTCCAAAACCACGGGCATACATGCTCTTGCGCGAGACGTTGCACGCTATTCGCGATTTCCTGACGGTTGATGAAGCCGCGAATTTGGCAGCCCAACTCCCGGTGCTGGTACGTGGCGTGTATTTCCAAGGTTGGAATCCTTCCGAAACCCCGGCCAAGCCACGCAGCAAGACTGATCTGATCGAGCGGATTGCATCGCGGTTTGAGAAAGAGCCCCTGGAAGAACCTGATCTGGCTGTGGCGGCGGTCATTGACCTTTTGCGCCGGCATGTATCGTGGGGCGAATTCCAGCAGGTTAAGCACGCCATGCGCAAGCCTGCGCAGCAGCTTTGGGAATAGGCGTAGGTCGCATGTCATTGCCCGCTAGCACAATCGTTCAAACCGAATGCGCACCCGTTGATGTGTCGCTGAAGGTCAAACTTGCATTCCTCAAGAACGGGTCGCCCTGGCCGAGTGAGCCGCCACCGGACTGTATCGAAACCCATGCGTCCTATGTTTTTCTCACCCGGGACCGGGCGTGGAAACTCAAGAAACCGGTGCGGCTTATGCATATTGACCAGCGTACTCTGGCGACGCGCGCCCATCTTTGCCGTGAGGAAGTCCGACTGAACAGGGAATTGGCGGGGTCGGTCTATCGCGGCGTAGTGCCTCTGGTTGAACGGGCTGGCGGCGGAATGGCGCTGGGCGGGGAAGGGCGCGTTGTCGACTGGCTGGTTGAAATGGTGCGGCTTCCCGCCGCTTTGATGCTGGATTTCCGATTGAAGGCCGGTCTGCCCCCGCGACTTTCGGAAATCGTCAGCTTGGGCGACCTTCTGGTTTCCTTTTATAGCAAGCAACAAAGAACGGGCGACATGGGCCACCGGTTTTATCAGCGTCTTTTGCGCGATAGCCGGACCAACGCCGCCCATCTGTGCGAAATGCAGCACCATCTGTGCAGCCCGCTGCGCGCGGACGTGCTGGATTTCGCCCTCCCTGCGCTTGAATCCTGTCGTGAGGAAATCATCGCACGGGCTTCTCAGGGCTTTTTGTGCGAAGGCCACGGCGACCTGCGGGCCGAACATGTCTGTTTGGCCGACCCGCTGGTGGTCTTCGACCGCATTGAGTTCGATCACGATATTCGGTTGGTCGATCCATTTTTTGAATTCAACGGGCTGGGGATCGAATGTGCGTTCGCGGATGCGGCGTGGATCCGGGCCATTATGCTGTTGCGGTTGTCGCAGACAATCCCACCACCAAGTCGCACCTTGCTGACCACCTACGGCGTCGTCACTTGCCTGACCCGTGCACGGTTGGCCATCGATCACCTGCGCGACGCGGACGTCCGAACACCGGCCAAGTGGCCCGCGCGGGCAAGGCTCTATCAGGGTGCGGCGGCGGCATTGATCGAGAATCTTGGGACCGGTTAATCGGCTATCATTGCCGCGACACCGGGCGGCGTCAGGAAAGACAGCGAATGCAAAACGATCCGCCTCGCAAATCGCCAAATGAAGACCCCCAGTGGCGATGGACTATTTTTGCACTCTGGGCACTGCTTTTGGGTGTTTATGCGTTTGCATCCCTCACCAATGTTGAGTCCAGCTTTCGTGTTGTTTCCTACAGTGAAATCAAGCAGATGATCCGCAACGGTGACGTCGGTCAGGCGCTTTTGGCGGAGCATGTGATAACGGTCGCGGGCAAGGATGACGTTGCCGCCGCGACGCCGCGTTTCCGCGCTGTGACACCCTCTCAGGGCGATCCCGAGCTACTACCGCTGCTGGAGGCGTATGACGTCGAGATCACTGCCGAAAAGCCCCGCGGCGTGTCGGTTCTCAGTTATATTCTGCCGTGGATTCTGATCCTCGCGGTTTATTACTGGTTCCAGCGGCGGATGCTGGGTCAGATGGGAGGCGGATTTGGCGCGGGCGGGCTTGGTCCGGGCGGACTGGGTGGCCTGTTCAGCGGACGGTTTTCCAAGCCCAGCGAAAGCCAAATCCGCACAACTTTTGCCGACGTCGCGGGCCAGGATCAGGCCAAGAAAGAGGTGGCCGAACTGGTCGAGTTCCTGCGCGAACCCGAACGTTTCCAACGCGTGGGTGCCGAAGTGCCGCACGGGGTGCTGTTGATGGGCCCACCCGGCACCGGCAAGACGCTTTTGGCAAAAGCGCTGGCTGGCGAAGCTGGTGTTCCGTTCTTTTCGACATCGGGCTCGGAGTTCATCGAGGTTTTCGTCGGTGTCGGCGCTGGCCGTGTGCGCAAGATGTTCGAGGCCGCGCGCAACGCTGCCCCGGCGGTCATCTTTATCGACGAGCTGGACAGCATCGGACGCACCCGGGGCACCGGGCTTGGCGGCGGCCACGACGAGCGCGAGCAGACGCTGAACCAGATCCTGGCCGAGCTTGACGGGTTCGAGGGCAAAGAGGCTGTCGTCGTGTTGGCCGCGACCAATCGGCCCGACGTGCTCGATTCTGCACTTCTGCGCCCCGGGCGCTTCGACCGGCACGTCATGCTCAACCTTCCCGACCGGTCGGCTCGGCGGGCGATCCTCGACATCCATGCCAAGTCGCTGCCGCTTGCCGATCCCTCGGATCTGGGTGCGATCGCGGATGGCACGCCGGGCTTTTCGGGGGCCGATTTGAAAAACCTGCTGAACGAGGCCGCGATTCAGGCCGCGCGTCGAAGTGCGGCGTCGATCACCGAGGCCGATCTTCAGGAGGCCCGCGACAAGGTGATGATGGGCACCGTGCGCACGCTGGCGATCCAGCCCAAGGAAAAACACCGCCTGGCCGTGCATGAGGCTGGTCATACAGCGGTGGCATTTTACACGCCGGGTGCCGATCCGCTCTACAAGGTGACGATCATTCCGCGCGGGCGCAGCCTGGGCGGTACGCATATGCTTGAGCGCGAAGAGCATCACACCTTCCCCGAGGATTACCTTCACAGCAAGCTGACCATCCTGCTGGCTGGGCGCGCGGCCGAAAAGCACCTGCTCGGGAGCGTCAGCTCCGGTGCCGACGACGACATCAAACGCGCGACCGAACTGGCCCGTTCTATGGTCGCCCGTTGGGGCATGAGCGACGACATAGGCCCGGTGGATCTGCGCCAGCGCGAGGACCATCCGTTTCTGGGTCAATCGATGGCTCAGCCGCGCGAACACGCTGACAAAACCGCGGCCCGTGTTGATGATGCGGTAGCGACCCTTGTCAAAGACGCCGAGGCAGAGGCGACCCGCATCATAACAAGCCACGAAAAAGAAGTCCGTGCGCTGACTGACGCATTGGAGCGCAAGGAGGTGCTCGATTCTAAGGAAATCGAGACGTGTCTGAAATCGGTCGTATCCGTGGTCACGCCGCTGCCGCGCAAGAACGATGACAACGGAAGTCCGACGTGAATAGCGCACAGTGGCATCATCCGAACCTGTCGGATGGTTCGTCTGCTCATCCGCCACCTCCGTCTTGATGGCAGACCGCACAGCGTCGTCAAATCCTGAAAATGCCCGGCCCTTGATGGAGTTGAGTGGTAAAAGCCCGAACCGCTTCGAGACGCTTTTGGTTGCCGCAAAATGTGCCCGGTGGCTCTCTGACAGGGCAGGGGGGCGGTCTGTCGTCGGGATGCGATCTACTGTTGCGCTACAAATCCACCAGCGACGGATACATTGGCACCGCTCATGAAACTGGCACGGTCCGAACACAGCCAGACGATCAGTTCCGCAACGTCCTCGGGCGTGCCGATCCGCCCGATCGGATGCAGGGGGTTGATCATCTCCCGCGTGGACTGCGCGCCGCTCGTGAATTGTTCGGCAAGCGCGTCAGGCATGCGGGTGTCAATTCCTCCGGGGCAAACCGAGTTCACCCGCATCCCCTGTTTCCCATACTCAAGTGCTGCGTTCTTTGTCAGGCCGTTCACGGCATGTTTGGATGCGGAATAGGGTGAAAGCCCGGTGAACCCGACAAGACCGGCGATCAAGGCCAAATTGACGATGCTGCCAGCACTGTTCCTCAACATCTGCCGGATCTCGGCGCGAAGACAGGGAAATGTGCCGCGCAGGTTGACGCCCAATATCGCATCGAAGTTCTCAATCGTCTGGTCCGCCAACGGTGCAATCTTCGCTTCGATACCGGCATTGTTGCATGCGCAGTCGCGCCGTCCGTAGCCCGTGAGCGTTTCATCAATCAGTCTTTCGACATCTTTGCGTCTGGAAACATCCGCCCTGATAATCGTGGCATCGCCGCCAAGATCATTGATCAGCGATACGGTTTCTTTGCCGCCCGGCTGATCCATGTCGGACACCACGACATTCGCACCCTCGTCGGTGAATTTCTGTGCTGTCGCACGACCGATCCCCGCGCCTGTGACCAATGCAACTTTTCCCAAAACCATGGCCGACTGATCGCACGGCATGCCGTCTTGGCAATGGCATTGGGTTTGACAACCGGGTGCGTAGCGCGGTTCGGAACTGATTTCCTTGAAACGAGATCAATCAATCCTGATCATTGCTGGCGTCACCCTTTTCGGCCCTTGCCACACTGCGTTTGACGTTCAAAAAACTGTCCGGCGTCACGGAGATCGTGTCGATCCCGGCGCGTACCAGCAGGCGCGCGAATTCCGGGTCATTGCTGGGTGCCTGACCGCACAGCCCGATCTTTCGTCCAGATTCGTGTGCACGGGAAATGGCGGTCTCGATCATCCAGATCACCGCCGGGTCGCGCTCGCGGAACACATCGGCCAGCGCTTCGCTATCGCGATCGACGCCCAGCGTGAGTTGGGTCAGATCATTTGATCCGATAGAGAAGCCGTCAAAACGTTCGGAGAACTCCTTGGCTCGGATCACGTTTGATGGAATTTCGGTCATCACGTAGACTTCGAGCCCGTTCTCTCCGCGTCGAAGGCCATTCGCGGCCATTGCCTCCAATACCTTGTCCGCCTCTTCCGGGGAGCGGCAAAAGGGCACCATAACGATGACGTTGGTAAAGCCCATCTCGTCCCTTAGCCGCTTCAGTGCAGCGCATTCCAGCGCGAAGGCATCGCGATAGAAAGCCGAATAATAGCGTGCGGCACCTCTGAGGCCGATCATCGGGTTTTCTTCCGATGGTTCGAAATGACGGCCGCCCAGAAGGTTGGCGTACTCATTCGACTTGAAGTCACTCAGTCGGACAATCACTGGTTTGGGATGCCAGACAGAGGCAATCCGCGCGAGGCCCATTGCCAGCCGCTGTGTGAAATATGTGGGCCCGTCCTGGTATCCCTTCATCAGGTCGGTAATGGCACGAAGCTCGGTCACGTCCTTCACCTGATCAGGGTTCAGCAGGGCCAGCGGGTGCACCTTGATTTCATTGCTGATCAGGAATTCCATCCGGGCCAATCCGACGCCATCCGCCGGAAGCCGCCACCAACGGACGGCGGCCGAAGGATTGGCGATATTCAGCATCACGCCGGTTTGCGTCTCAGGCACGTCGTCCAGCCAGATGTCGCTGACCTCGACGTGTCCCAGCCCATCATAGACCGCCCCGGTTTGGCCTTCGGCGCAAGAGACGGTGACATCTTGGCCTTCGTGCAAGATATGGGTGGCGCTGCCCGTGCCGACGACTGCCGGAAGTCCCAGTTCCCGGCTGACGATAGCCGCGTGCGATGTGCGTCCGCCGTGGTCGGTGACGATGGCAGCGGCACGTTTCATGATCGGCATCCAGTCGGGGTCGGTGGTCGAGGTGACAAGCACCGAGCCATCAACGAAGCGGTCGATTTCGTCCGCCGAGCGGATCAGACAAACCCGGCCCACAGCCGCTGCATTCCCGACACTCAGGCCATGTACCATCAGCTTGCCTGCCGGTGTGACGTTGAATGACTGGAACACCGCCCCAGACTTGCGTGACTGTACAGTTTCAGGGCGCGCCTGAACGATGAACAATTCTCCGGTCTTGCCGTCCTTTGCCCATTCCATGTCCATGGGGACGCCGTAATGCGCCTCGATGATCTTTGCATATCGGGCCAGTTCCACGACCTCTCCATCGCTCAATGTGAAGCGCTCGCGTTCAGCCACCGAGGTCGGCACGTTGCGCGTCGCCGCGTCGCCGGCCTGACCATAGATCATCTTGATCTCCTTTGTGCCAAGAGTCTTGGAAATGATTGGCAGCCGGGCGACATCGTCCAGAAAGGGCTTGAAGACCTGGAATTCATCCGGATCCACGGCACCTTGAACAACGTTCTCTCCCAGCCCCCACGCACCGTTTATCAGCACGAAACGATCACACCCGGTCTCTGTGTCTATCGAAAACATGACGCCTGAGCTGCCGATGTCAGAGCGCACCATAAGCTGAACTCCAACCGACAAGGCGACTTCCGTCGGACTGAATCCCAGAGTTTTACGGTAGCTAATTGCCCGGTCTGTAAAGAGCGACGCATAGCACCGGCGGCATGCATCGAGCAGCGCCGCCTCTCCGGTTATGTTGAGAAATGTCTCTTGCTGTCCGGCGAAACTTGCCTCGGGCAAGTCCTCCGCCGTTGCAGAAGACCGAACGGCAACCGATGGCTCTTTTTGGCCACTGCGTTTCGCAAGTTCCCGATAGGCGGCGCATATCGCTTCCGCTGTTTCCTTGGGCCAGTCGCCAGCGCTTATCGCGGCCCGGATGGCCGCACCGGTCTCGTGCAGCGTCGTGTGTCCGGCGTCTAGCGTATCAATCCGCTCGGTGATGACCCGTTTCAGATCGTTGGCGGCGACAAAGCCGCGATAAGCCTCGGCTGTGGTTGCAAAGCCGTCTGGCACTCGGATGTTCTTGGCCGCGAGGGTCGAAATCATCTCACCCAAGGAGGCATTCTTGCCACCCACAACTGCGACATCGCTACGGCGCAGTTTCTCGTACCAGATCAGGTGTTCGTCCACATTCCGTTCTCCTCAATCAGTCTCGGAGCAGACTGTTACGTGCAGGCCAAGCCGTCATTGATGGCGGTCAATGCACCCGGGACCACAAGCATGGCACGTTCTCGATCAGCGATGCGAATTTATGGAAATGGGACCTTTGAACATGAACCTACTGGCTGCAGCAGACAGGATTGAGGCGGAGGAGACACAACTGACCAATGTTGATGTTGCCCCTGTGCTCGAAGCGATCCGCAAGGTGCGACCGGATCTCGCGGTGACGGACGCAGAGTTGCGCTCGGTTGAGAAACTGCTGCACTTCGTAGATCGCGTGGTGCCGGGTTGGAACATTCTGCTACGGGGCAAGGCGCTGGAGCCTGATGGTCACTGGATTTGCACATTGCGTGAGAGTGTCTCTCGGGACAGTGACGAATATATCGGGATCGGCAAGGGTGCTTCCCTTTCATCCGCTATTTTGGCCGCGATCCTGCGTGTTATCGAGTACCAGACGCACCAATGACGCAATCCCTGTTATCACTTGCGAATTTATGATCAGTTTTGGCGGCTCAGGGCGCTCAAAGAGCTTCATAGGATATTGGGACTTCGATCCGATAGCCTGAGCGATCAAGACATCTGTCGATGGTCAACAACGTGAGTGATTCTAGCAACTTTCCAATCGACATTGGGGCAATAAGGCCTTGGTTTCGGAGAGATCACAAAACGTGGTTCCTTCGGTACTAACTGTCGCGGCAGCGGCTGCAACGCCCCATTTGAGGGCCTGTTCAGGCCCATCGCCACGCGAAAGCGAGAGGGCAAGGGCACCGACCAAAGCATCACCTGCACCAATTTTGCTGCGCACAGTCACTTTGGGGGCGTGGCAGAAAAATCTTTGATGTCCGGCAACCATGGCTGACCCTTCTGCGCCGTGACCTGTCACAACAATCTTCGCAACCCCGCGCCGCACGAGCTGTTCGCTACACGTCAGATTTTCGGAAATCGACCGAATCCGGTGGCCAACCACCTTTTCCATTTCACCTCGATCCAGCCTTAAGACATCCAGAGGGGCAACCGGGGCTTTGATCAGGCGCAACAGCGGTGCCTTGGATGTATCAACCACCAAACGCCCATTGCGCCGCGCAACAGTGGCCTGCACGTCTTGTGGATAGGTATCAGCAAGTCCATCGGGTATGCCACCGCTGAGCACGACATACTCTTCACCTGCCAACGTGCCAGAGATTTGATCCACTATTCTTTGAGCGTCACGTTCACTAACAACTGCTCCCGGCAGGGTGAAACGAAACTGTTCTTCTGTTTCCTCGTCGGTCACTGCCAGACTATAGCCCGTTTCTCCGTCAATCCGGCAGGCCTCTACGGGGACGTTTTCCGCATCCAATAACTTTAACAAACGATTGCCCATTGCGCCGCCGACGACAACAAACGCCCTGACACGCCCGCCGAGTTTGACAATTGTGCGGGCGACGTTGACCCCGCCGCCACCGGGATCAATCCGCGGCTGCCGACAATAAAGCTTCGGCCCCGCAGTCACATGGTCTGTCGATGTTGAATAATCGACGGCGGGTTTAAGAGTAATCGTATGAATCTTGCGCATGATTTCCATCCTCAATTCAGTCTGCGCCTACCGCCCGATCTGGACAAGAGGTTTGGGTATGATGGGCGGTGCTGCTCTCAAACGGGGGAAGAGCATTACCGCCACGATATCCGCTTGGGGTGCCTGTTTTTCGCTTTGGACTGTTTGAGCCGATCAAGATTCCTGCGCCCGGGTTGGCAATCAGGAACACGGACCGCATCAGGGAACCAGAACGGCGGCCCCGGTGAACCGCCCTGTGCGCAGGTCATCCAGCGCGCGATTGGCCTGTTCCAGAGGATAGACTGTGGTTTCAGTCTCTATGCCGGCCTCAATGGCCAGCGGCAGGAATTCCTCGCCATCGCTGCGCGTCAAGTTCGCAACCGAGCGGATGACCCGTTCATGCCACAAATCGGCGTAGGGGAATGCAGGTATATCACTCATGTGGATGCCGCCCGACACGACACAGCCGCCTTTGCGCACCGCCTTTAGTGCCTTCGGAACAAGCGCGCCGACGGGCGCAAAAATAAGCGCCGCGTCCAGCGGTTCGGGCGGGCTGGCGTCGGACGATCCTGCCCAGACCGCGCCCAGACGACGGGCAAAGGCCTGCGCCGACTGGTCGCCGGGCCGGGTAAAGGCATAGACCTCTTTGCCCTGCCAGACGCAGAGCTGGCACAGGATATGTGCGGCCGCCCCGAACCCGTACAGCCCGATACGGTCGGCGGAACCTGCAAGCTTCAACGTGCGGTATCCGATCAGCCCCGCGCACAGCAGCGGTGCCAGTCGCACGGGGTCCGCATCGTCAGGCAGAGGAAAGACATATCCGGCATCCGCCAGGCACAGTTCGGCATACCCGCCATTGCGGGTATAGCCCGTGAATTCAGGAGCGTCGCAGAGGTTCTCGCGATTTGCGCGGCACTGCGGACATGTCCCGCACGTATGGCCAAGCCAAGGGACCCCGGTCCGCTGGCCCAGCGTCAGATTTTTGACACCCGCGCCAAGCGCGTCGATACGCCCGACGATCTCA